>Ga0180007_10000072_pt1 | contig 171777 bp, 161 predicted proteins | sample MM_PC_MetaG_FD_121122 | JGI IMG/M metagenome (GOLD analysis project Ga0180007, IMG submission 121122) | Groundwater microbial communities from the Aspo Hard Rock Laboratory (HRL) deep subsurface site, Sweden - MM_PC_MetaG | ecosystem: Environmental > Aquatic > Deep subsurface > Groundwater... | reverse complement strand
GGAAGGTCAGCGGTTCGATCCCGCTTAGCTCCACAAGATTTACAACACCTCCAATATATGTTTTACGTCTACGTATTAAAAAGCAAAACAAATCAAAAACACTACATTGGTCATACGAACAATTTAGAGAGACGGCTGTTGTATCATAATTCCGGTTATAGTAAATCGACAAAAAGCGGAATTCCATGGGAGCTAATTTATAGTGAGGATTACACAGACAGATCTTCAGCGATGAAAAGGGAATCTGAAATGAAGAGTAAAAAGAGCAGAGCGTTTATTGAAGATTTAGTGGCTGGGAGAGCGTCCCGATAACAATCGGGAAGGTCATCCCTGCTTGTCAGGATTAGCTCCACAAGATTTACAACATCTCAAACATATGTTTTACGTCTACGTATTAAAAAGCAAAACAAATCAAAAACACTACATTGGTCATACGATATGTTATTATTGTATAGAAATACTGATAAATTTTTATGAGAATTTCATCATACTTTATTAATTTAATATGCTTTCAAATATAAATTTATGCACAGCTACAGATTAGGGTTGGAATTGAATTTTTTTAATGTTATGTAGCTTTTAATTGATACTTAGCTTTTTATTTTGGGGTTATGGCTCAGTTGGGAGAGCGTCTCGTTCGCAACGAGAAGGTCGGGGGTTCGAATCCCCCTAACTCCACATAATAATTCAGAATGTGTTGTCTTGTATTTTTTAATCTTTATGTTGCGGTCGCAGGACTTCTTTTGTTAGTGATTCAATTTTTGATAAAGACCCGAGCAATTTTCTTACCTCAGTTTCAAGTTTATAAATTTTATATGACTCAAATGATTCTGATCCACCCAGCAGCCAATTAATGTCACAACCAAGTCTTAATAATTTAATTAATATTTTTGATCCAGGTTCGCGATTACCACTAATATATTGTTGAAGTTGCTGGGGCGATATGTCCATCGCTTTTGCGAGGTTTTTTAGAGTGTTGTATTTACGTTTAGCAAAAATTCTTATTCTTTCTCCAATACCTTTTTTTAATTGTTGGTCATCAAATAACTCTAACTCTTCTTTAGCGCCTTTTTCCTCAATAAATCCCAAATCGTATTGATATTTTCCAAGAATATCTTTAATTGTATCGTACAAATCATCATCAAATTTATCCGATTCATTCAATAGGAAAGAGAGGGTTAGGTTTTTAATTCCAATTTTTTCCGCTATCCAACTTTGTTTAATTCCATGAGTTTTAATTAAAAATTTAATTTCCTCTTGCTTAGTCATAAACTGTTTCCTCGCTGGTTTAGCAAAAACATGATAAACAAAATAAAAAAAACAAAGCAATAAATAAATCAGATTACTAGATCTAAATTTAATTCAAATTTATCATTAGAAACAATAATAATTAATAAATTAACTTTCCGAAGAAGTATTACGATAACTCAATAAAACCAGCTTGAATTTTGCAAAGAATTGAAATATATTTTTCCGAATTTCGGTTTAAAATAAAAAAGCCGGATTCAAAAAGAATCCGGCTCCTGTGAGGAGATGCCCAACTATTATTTCAATAGCAGCATCTTCTTTATTTCTGTTTTGTTTCCCGCGTTAAGTTTATAGATGTATGTACCGCTCGCCAAACTGCTGGCGTCAAATACTACATTATGGGTTCCCGCGTTCATAGTCTGGTTGTTTAGCAATGTAGCAACTTCCTGACCGATAATATTGTAGATTCTTAAATCAACATTTGCAGCTTCAGGTAATCCGAATCTGATTGTGGTTGAAGGATTAAAAGGATTAGGATAGTTCTGATCTACGTAGAATTCCTGAGGTAGTAATCCTTCTTGTTCAACTCCAACTACAATTTTGTTGATGAATGTAACAGTAAAAGTATCGACACTTGCAATAATTGCACTTTCTGAACCTTTTGTTCTAACTGTCCAGTCAACTTTTAATGTATCAGCGCCAGCCATCATTTTAACAATACTGCTTGCTTTAAAAGTGATAGTCGGGTTACTAACAACTGTATCTTTTTTGTTAGGTAAAAACGCAAACTGATAAATTAAAGCGTCGTTATTCAAGTCAACAGATGGAGACCAAGTAGCTGTAAATGTATCACCTGTTGTGGTTAAAGTTACTACCGCGTTATCTTCTGGAGTCTGAAGGAAGAAATAAGGAGTAGGCGGAGCTTTAACACCTTGGGTAATTTTCGCATAAAAATTAGGTGTAATTTGATATCCATCGTTATTTACCGTTGATGAGGAAGTATATTGTGTAGCAACACCAATAACGTTTATAGGATAAACAGGTTCAGGATTATCGTCCAAGTCAGTATCTTTATCAACTCTTAGAGTTAATTCTTTATAACCATCCCAAACAGTCATGTTAGCATCAGCATTTGAAGCAGGCCATGCAGCGGAAGTAGCTGTTTTAGCCAAATATTTCACTTCAATAAGTGAAGATTCATATTTTTCAGGATTATTTAGATATTCAGCTAAGGTGACAAGTTTTGCAATTACTGGAGTAGCTACACCCAAATCAACCAGATCGGTTGCAAGATCCGCTATTTCAAGCTGAGCAGTGCCTCTGAAGTGACCTAATTTACCAGTTGCCTGCAGTCTTTGACCAATATTAAATACTGGGCCTCCGCCTGTTTCACTGCCTTTTGTGATGTTAATTGCACCGGTTTCATCCTGTATATAATAAGAGAATCTATTCGAAGATGCAGTGTAATTAACAGATATTACGATACCTGTAATCGTATAAGTAGCGCCAACATTATCTGGTACAAAATCACCGTCAGCGTCTAATTTAACTTCTGCAATTGGAGTAGAAGCGATTTTTTGAATATCTAAAATTACCATAGGAATTAATGCAGCATCTCTTGGAATGCCGGAATATAAAACTTCAAGATCTGCGTCATTATCTAGATTTGCAATAGTTACTATATCAGCCTGATTTGCTCCGGCAATAACAGTTTCATCAATTTTTTCAGCGGTATAACTTGCCATATCATCTATAGCGCCGCCTCTGTATTCAACTCTAAAAATGCCGCCTTTACTATCGCGCGAACCGAATACAAAATCGATATAACCGTCGTTGTCAATATCACCGGCAGCAGCGCCGTTAAGTCTAACTGCTCCCAGACTTGACATATCTGCAATCTTAGTAGATTTTAAACCACCATTTTTTGGTTGCAATAAATAAACGGAACCTAAACCGGATCCGCTCCATGCACCTACAACAATTTCTTTAGTTCCGTCACCATCAATATCCACAACAACAGAACCTTTGAATGATCCAAAACCGCCTGCAACACCTGTTAAACTAGGAGTTACCTGCCAGGTATTATTAACGTACTGAACAGGGTAAACTATATTATCCTGACCAAATAGATATATATTTTTGTCTACTATAGCCAAATCCCACTTGTTATTTCCACCAACTTTTCCCGTGTTGTTAAAATTAACTATCGTAATTGGGGCTGCGGTAGTCAATCCTCTCGGCACGCCAGTATATAGAACTTCAGCCTCTGGGTCAGAATCAATGTTGGCTACAACAATAATATCCATCTGTCCGCCTGGGCTAACGCCTGTAACGTTTTTATCGAGGACTGAGGCTTCGTAATTGGCAGGATCTGTAATTGTTCCACCCTTATATTTAACACGAAATACACCGTCAAAATCTCTCGCGCCGAAAATATAATCTGCGAAACCATCATTATCAATATCGCCAACCGCACCGCCGGTAATCCTTGCGCCGGTAGCTAAACCTGTAACGTCAGCAATTAAAGTTGACGTAATTGTTCCAGCACTTTCTGTTAGAACATAAACTTTTCCAGCTGTAGAAGAATTATAATCGCCGACTAATATTTCTTTTTTACCGTCTTTATCTAAATCCACAGCAGTAGCGGAGTGGAAAGGATAAATTGCAGGTATAGTTTGAGTGGCTAACAAAGTATAAGTTCCGTTTTCATATTTAACTGGGTAAACTTTTCCCGTTGCGTCAAAAACATAAATCATATTGTCAGCAACTGAAATATCCCACTTACCACCGCCGGTTATACCTAAAGTTTTACCATCGGCTTTTAGAGTCCAAGTTTCAGAACCGTCACCATTATCTGGAATTTTATCAACTCCAATAACTCCAAAATGATAGTATGGAGCCCTGTCTGCAAAAATTAACTCTTGTTTGCCGTCACCGTCAATATCATTAACAACCCAATCGAACGGGCGTAAATTTTCTTTAACACTTGTTGAAGGTAAAATAGACCATTTTGCGTTTGGAGCATAATTTCCAGTTCCGTCAGCTATACCCATAATATCAGAGCCGTCACCGACTGTTTCAAATACAACAATACGTGCCGGATTTGGGCTAGCATCAGAAGTATTATTAACAGGTGCCCATGTAACTTCTTTTTTCCCATCACCGTCAAGATCAGTAATGTTCAGAGGAGGCCATGTGTTTTGTGCCGGAATATCCAAATTGGCTTTCCAAACTTCTTCCCAGTAAGCGCCTGTCCATTCGAATTTATAGATTCTTGGAATCATTTCGTCCGGGGTATCACCCCAGTTATCATTCACTACATATAAATCCATTTTGCCGTCGCCGTCTATATCTTCACCGGTAGTTATGTTTCCATAACCGCCAATTTCCGCTATAGAAGTAAACACCTTAGCGCTTCTGGCGAAATGAGGTGTCGCAACGGAGTTACTAAATTCTAATGACCAAGTTTCAGAACCGTCTCCGTTATCAGGAATATTGTTAACACTAATTACGCCAATTTGAAAAGTAGATGTGGCTCCCGCACGATCGGCGAAAATAATTTCATCAACACCGTCGTCGTCAATATCCTTCACTTCCCACATAAATGGGCGCATATTTTCTTTAACGCTTGTTGAAGGTAAAATTGTCCATTTTGCATTAGGCAAATAATTCCCTGAACCATCTGCAATACCCATTACGTCTGAGCCGTCGCCCGGAGTTTCAAATACAACTATACGAGCCGGATTTGGATTGGCATCGTCGGTATTGTTTACAACACCCCAGATTATTTCTCCTTTCCCGTCTTTATCAAGATCACCATAAGTCAAAGCGGGCCAAGTATTTTGTTTTGGAATATTTAATGTAGTCATCCAAACTAATTCCCAGGTACCTCCGTTGTTTTCATATTTGTATATTCTTGGAATTAATTCGTCCGGGGTATCGCCCCAATTGTCATTTACCGCATAAAACTCAACTTTTCCGTCTTTATCTAAATCCAGTCCGGAAACTATATTACCAGTACCGCCGGGCTCACTTCCTGGGAAATCGATTACGGCTTTTCGGATAAACAGATCCTGACCGAATACAAAAGTTGATAGAACAAGCATTAAAACAGAAGCTTTAATAAGTAATTTAAACCTCATAAAATACCTCCTTAAGGTAAAAAATGAATGTTATTGAGAAAAAAGAAGCTGCCCTAAAAAGGGCAGCCTAAGTTATTTAAGTAAAATCATTTTTTTACTGATTGATTGAGTGCCGTCATTGATGGTATAAATGTATGTACCCGAAGCTAATTTAGAAGCATCAAAAGTAATCCTATAAACACCACTGGCAAAATTCGAAGAGTTTAGAAGATTAGTAACTAATTCTCCATTTAATGAGTAAACGGAGAGTGATATTTGTGATGATTTAGAGACAGAAAACTCAATAGTTGTTGTAGGGTTAAAAGGATTCGGGTAATTCTGGTTAACAGAAAATTCAGCTGGTACTGTATTGCCTATTTTCTCTACAGATGTAATAGTAAGATCGATAGTTGGCAAATCGGTGGAGAAACTCCATTTGTCAACAGTCCAGCCATAGTATGACACAATATAAACATTTTCTTTTTCGTCGAAATCACAGTTGTAAGGGGAGGCATACCCAGATACGTTTCCGGGAGTATTGCTGTTGTAAGCCCCTGTTCTATTAAAATTCCATTCAGCGCAGTCAATAACTCCTAATTCAGAACCATTGTTTGGATCTAGTAGAAACACTTTTCCGTATGAATATCCAAGAGTTGTGTTCTGATAGTCTGTGGCTGAAGAAACAAATAGTATGTTTTTATTAGGTAAATAATTTAATCCCCATGGGCCTGGTAAAATTGTAGTTGTACCATCGGTAACTACATCTGTTACAGCAAAATTAAATCCAGAATATAAAGTATAGCCGTTTGTGGCGTCGCCAATATAACAATAAACTTTTTTAGTAACATAATTAGAAACATATATTACAGTGCCTTCTGGATTAACGGTGACACCGCGAGCGTCCCCATTATCAGGTAAAGTTATTATTTGTAGAGGAGCTGCCTGAAAACCGGAACTCCAAGCAGATTCTTTATCGGGGCTTTCAAATACAAGTATTTCGCTTGGATTTAGGGAATCTCCCTCGGTAGTAACATATACACGTCCAGCAGCGTCAATATCTATCGCCCAAATATTTTTTGGATTAAAAACGTTATGAATAGTTGACAATCTTAATGGGTAGGTTTCAAAAGAATCAGCGGTCATCTTAAAAACAAGAATATTCTTTTCAGGATCATTATTGGCGACAAAAATTAGATTGTCATCTCCAACTTTTCTGTGCTCAATATCTTTGGCACGAGTCATAAGTACCTGGTCGAATCCACTTAGCCAATAAGTTATTTGCCCTTTACCGCTATACTGATATTTCCCAAGCCGGCCTTTTGTAGAATCGGCGTCTTTGTACCCAACAAGGTAATAACAGCTATCCGGAAAATCGGCAACAAGAGCGGTGAAATTGTTCTCACCGTAGGAGGCAACGGAAATTGTTCTATTGCCAGTCGCATTAGGATCCGCATCAATTGTGGCATAATTACAAGTCCATTGCCCAAAACCTTGTGCGGAAATCCATAATGGTGTAAAAATTACAAACAAAATCAATAGTGCAAAGTTAGTAACTGGTTTCTTCATATAATTTATTCACCCTTTTAAGTTAGAAGTACAGTTGCTCTTTGTAAAGGTCTAAAGAACTATTTATAATTTATTTTACTAATATCATTTTTCTTGAAATAGTTTGAGTCCCATTGTTAATTGTATATAAATATGTTCCTGATGCAAGTTTGGAAGCGTCGAAATTTACTTTATAAACGCCGACTCCAAACTCAGAGTTGTTAATTAGCTGAGAAATCAATTCACCGGTTAACGAGTAAATTGAGAGTGTAATATTCGATTTCTGAATAACGGAAAATTCAATTGTTGTAGAAGGATTAAACGGATTAGGATAATTTTGTGCGAGTACAAATTCAGTTGGAATTGTTTGTGTATCTCTTTCAATACCTGTTATCAATAAATCAATTGTTGGTAAGTCTACTGAATAAGTCCATTTGTCAATTGTCCATCCATAATATGAGTTTGTATAAAGATTGTAGTTTTCATCAACATCAACATTATACACAGAAGTATATCCTGACACATTGCCCAAGGTTCCACCCGGACGAGTGCTGTAACTTCCTGTTCGGTCAAAATTCCATTTTGCTATATCGAGTGTATCTAATATTGCACCAGTATTCGGATTTAGCAAATAAACTCTACCGTATTCGTAATTCAAACCCCTTTTAAAATCAGATTGACAGGCCACAGCTAAAATATTCTTCTGTGGAATAAATCGTATACCTAATGGAGCTGGATCAATTGTAGATTGATCACTTACAACAGGTTCATCGGTTAGGGTAAAATCGAATCCACTATATAATTGATAGCCGTTAATAGGATCACCAACATAACAATAAACTTTTTCTGTTACAAAGTTTGAAACGTACAGAGCGCTGCCGTCGGGTGTTACTGCAATTCCGCGTGCGTCCCCGTTTTCCGGCAAACTGAATCTTTGAATAGGAGCGGCATCATAAGAAGTTGACCATGCGGGTTCTTTATCGGGACTCTCATAAATTAATACTTCACTAGGATTTAGTGAATCACCTTCGGTAGTAACGTAAACTCTACCGGCCTCATCGATATCAATTGCATAAATTTTGATCGAGTTAAACGGATTAGTGTTTGTCTTCATTCTTAAAGGATAGGTCACAACACTATCCGCACCCAACTCAAAAACTAAAATATTAGCATCAGGATCATTATTAGCCACAAAAATTAAATCCCCTTTCGCTCGTAAATCCCTTGCGTGATCCATAGCAATAGCATCAAAACCATTGACCCACAACTGATTCCACTTTGTACTGTAAGCGTAATTACCTAGACGTCCATTAGTTGAATCGGCATTTCTATAACCGACAAGATAACAGGCATCTGTTGCTACCCAAGGTTTTGCAGCCTGGCTCACTAGAGCAACAAAATTATTTTCTGATACAACAGCCATAGAAATTGTCTGAATTCCGGTGCTGTTTGGTTGATCGTCGATTGTAGCGTAAGCGCAAGACCACTTACCGTTAAAGCTTTGAGCAAAAAGTGAGGAAACTATAAAAAAAGATAACAAAAAAGATGAGAATACATTAGGTATAAATTTGAACATAAGACTCCCCTCTGTGGATGTGATTAGTATTTCAATGAAATGTTCTCAAAATTGCAAATGATTGTCATGAAAGTCAAGATATTAAGTATAACATAAATGGTGTTTTATCTATTTTATTCTATATTTGCCGTAATTATTTGAATAAATATTCCTAAATCCTGAATTTGAGGACGAATGACGAAAAACGAAGTAAGTGCTGAATATAAGAAGATTATGAAATTAGCACTGCCTGCTATTGCCGGATTATCCACTCAAATGGTTGTTTCGTTAGTTGATACAGCAATGATTGGGAGACTGGGGCATGCAACTTACGCTTTAGCCGCCATGGGTGTTGGTGTACTTGCCACTTGGGCCTTAATTAGTTTTTTTTCGTCTCTCGCCACAGGTACACATGTTCTTGTAGCGCGTAGTTTCGGACAAAAAGATTATAATGAGTGTGGCAATGTTCTGAACACTTCGTTTGTTTTATCTTTATTGATTGGTATTCTAGTTTCCTTTGCCGGGGTATTAAGCGCTTATTCTATCTCTCAATTTTTCTCTGCGGATCAGTTTGTGGGCAAGCTTGCGGGTGATTACCTTTATTTCCGATTTATGGGAATTCCGTTTTTCCTCATTACAGTTTCGTTCAGAGGCTTTTTTTTCGGTATTGGTAAAACTAAAATATTTATGTATTCGGCCATCCTTGTCAATTTTTTAAATATCATTTTTAATTATATTTTCATTTTCGGAGCATTCGGTATTAAAGGAATGGGCTTAGCAGGAGCAGGTATTGGTTCAACTTTGGCTACGATGTGTGATGTAGTATTTTATTTAACGGTACTTTCTTTTCACATTTATAGAAGTAAATTTAACTATTTTAAAAATTTTCGTTTCTCATTAAAACTTGCTACATCAATCGTGAATATCTCTTTACCAGTATCATTGCAAAATGTATTTATACTGGTTGGATTTTTAGTTTTTATTTCAATTACGGGACTAATAGGCACACAAGAACAAGCTGCAAGTCAATTAGTTATCTCCTCACTTATGATCTCAATAATGCCATGTTTCGGTTTTGGCATAGCCGTTCAAACTTTAGTCGGTTCCAGTTTCGGGGCGGGGGATAACAATAAAGCGGTGTTTTATGGTTTTCAGACGAGTAAAATTGCAACCATCTACACTATAATTGTTGGTTTAATATTTTCTTTTTTCCCGAGAGTTATACTTAACATAGTAACTGAGAATCAATCAATTATTGAAACTGCTGTACCGGCATTGAGGATAGCCGGTTTTGGGCAGATCTTTTATGGTATTGGGGTCGTATTGGCCAATAGTTTACAAGCTGTAGGTAAATCGTTATATGTAATGATAGCAGATGTCATTTCGAATTGGATAATTTTTCTGCCGATTTCTTATTTATTAGGTATAACTTTTGACCTAGGATTACATGGCGCTTGGGCCGGGTTACCTATTTACGTTATTCTTTATTCAATTATGATGGTCCTAAAATTTAACTTCGGAAGTTGGAAATACAGCGGCTATCCAAAAAAATAGTTGATTGATATTAGCAATAAATTCAATTAATTGTAATTAAATAACAAATTTTACTTGACAAAGAGGTGTTTTACAAATATATTTTTGTTATGAAAAGAACACTTTTGATTAGTTTCTTCATATTTCTTTCTATCAATCTTATTGCCGAAGCATTTTTAGTTTCATTTAATGCTCGCAGTGAGTCCGATAAAATTATTTTAACTTGGCAAACTGCACAAGAAATTAACATTAAAGAATTTGTTGTTGAAAGAGAATCTTCAAACAGTTCCTTTGTAGAAATTGCCAGAATTAAAGCTACAGGTGATAACTCAGTTTACACCTATATCGATGAAAATGCTTTCAAAACTGCAGATGCTATTTATAAGTATCGATTGAAAATCGTAGAATACAATTCTAATAATCCTACATATTCAATGGAAGTTGTTGTTTCGCACAGCCCATCTCCCGTTAAAAGAACCTGGGGAAGTATTAAAGCATTATTCAGATAATATTTAAATGCTCCTCTTATTCAATTATTTCACTCCGGTATTACAATGTTATTAATTACAGAACCAGTATACTTAGGATCTAAATCTCCTAGAAGAAGAAAACTGCTAAAACAATTGGGTTTACAATTCAGATCATTCTCAGTTGATTTAATGGAGGAATTATTGGATGGCGAACATCCAATAAGAACTGTTAAAAGATTATCCCGCGAAAAGATGTTCGAGGCAGCTAAAAAAGTTGAAAAGGGAATTGTAATAACAGCTGATACTATTGTTGTGCTAAACAAAGAAATTATTGGGAAACCAACGAATAAAAAAGATGCAATACGTACCTTGAAAAAATTAAGCGGAAAAACCCATTCTGTATATACTGGATTTGCTGTTTTTAATAAAAGTCGAGACCATATAATAGTTGATTACGAAAAGACATCCGTCACATTTCATAACCTTACAAATAAACAAATTGTTGATTATGTGGGAACAGGAAGTCCCATGGATAAAGCCGGCGCTTATGGTATTCAGGATGATTTCGGGGCAGTTTTCGTTAAGAAGGTAAATGGTTGTTTTTATAATGTTATGGGTTTACCACTTTCCAAATTATACCAAACGTTGTTAAAGGTAATTTGATTGCTTGCAAAAGTTAGAAAGCACATACTTACATCCATAATAATTGGTGCAATTCTTTATTTATTTATGTCACTTTATGCTGATATGGATGCGGTGTTTAATTCATTTGAAAATTTTGGACTCGCCCTAATACCTATCCTACTTTTACTCTCTTTTCTAAATTATCTTACTAGATTTTTTAAGTGGCATTACTATCTTTTTATTTTAGGTGTTAAAATATCTTATAAAGATTCTCTGCTGATTTTTATGTCCGGTTTAATTATGAGCGTCACTCCCGGAAAATTTGGTGAAGTGATGAAATCTTTTATGGTAAAACAAATTACAGACGAACCTATTAGCAAAACTGCCCCCGTTATGCTTGTGGAAAGAATAACTGATTTTCTCTCACTTTTATTTATTGCTTTGATTGGCAGTTATGTTTTTGGAATAGGCGAAGGTCTAGTAGTTGGTACATCTATATTTTTTATTTTTCTAATTATCTTTCTAAGTAATACAAAATATGCCTATTTCTTTTTTAATATTCTATCTCGATTCAAAGCTGTAAACAAAATTATTCCTAAAATTAAAGAAGCTTATCAAAGTTCTTATATTATGCTCAAACCCAAACCGCTTTTTTTAATGTTTTTACTCAGTCTTTTTTCATGGTTTTTTGAATGTTTTGGATTTTATTTAATTCTCGCTAAATTTAATGTTCAAATTACTGTTCTATGGGCCTCGTTCGTATATGCATTTTCAACCATCTTAGGGTCTATTACAATGTTGCCGGGTGGATTAGGAGTGACAGACGGATCTCTCACTTTCCTATTAATTGATAATTCTATTGATAAAGATATTGCTGTCGCATCCACATTTATTATTCGTATTGTTACGCTTTGGTTCGCGGTATTTGTAGGAATTGTGAGTGTGCTTATCTATCAGAAAAAATATGGAAATATCGAAGATTGACAAATATATATTTTGGGGGCTTCTATGTTGAAATATAAAAATATTTCTGTACCTGATAAAGGCGAAAAAATTGAAGTTGATGGAGCGAATTTAATTGTTGGCGACTCGCCGATTATTCCTTTTATTGAAGGGGATGGGATTGGACCTGATATTTGGAAGGCGGCACAATTTGTTTTGGATAACGCTGTAAAAAAAACCTATAACAACAAAAGAAAAATTGAGTGGATGGAAATTTATGCAGGAGATAAAGCTGTAAGGGTTTATGGAAAAAATCAGTGGTTGCCAAATGAAACTATCGATGCTATTAAAAATTTTACAGTTGCAATTAAAGGACCCTTAACTACACCTATTAGTGGGGGAATAAGAAGTTTAAATGTTGCTCTAAGACAAAAACTTGATTTATTTGCCAGTGTTAGACCCATTAGATATTTTACTGGAGTTCCAAGCCCAGTAAAAAGACCACAAGATCTGAATGTTATTATTTTTAGGGAAAATACTGAAGATTTATACACTGGAATTGAATTTAAATCCGGTACTAAAGACAATAATAAAGTTCTGAATTTCCTTAATTACGAATTTAAAAAAAATATTCGTGATGGATCAGGAATAGGTATTAAGTCGATAAGTGAATTTGGATCAACTAGACTTGTACAAAAAGCAATCGAGTATGCAATTGACAATGATAAAAAAAGTGTTACATTAGTACATAAAGGAAATATAATGAAATATACCGAAGGAGCTTTTAGAGACTGGGGATATAAAGCTGCTAAAAAATTCTTTGGTGATATTACAATTACGGAGGATGACTTACGCGACAGATACAAGGGTGTTTTACCAACAGGCAAAATTTTAATTAAAGACCGTATCGCGGATAACATGTTTCAGCAATTAATGCTCCGACCAACTGAATACGAAGTAATTGCGACGCCAAATTTAAATGGCGATTATCTTTCGGACGCATGCGCTGCTCAGGTGGGAGGTTTGGGCTTTGCACCTGGGGCTAACTTGAGTTACAGTATAGGATTGTTTGAAGCTACACATGGTTCAGCACCTAAATACGCTGATAAAGATAAAGTTAACCCGGGCTCCTTAATTCTTTCAGGCGTTATGATGCTTGAATATCTTGGCTGGAAAGAAGCTGCTAAAGAGATTGAAAAAGCAATTAAGAGAACAATTAAAGCTAAAACTGTAACTTATGACTTTGCAAGACAAATGTCAGGATCAAAAGAAGTAAAATGTTCTGTGTTCGCCAAAGAAATTGTTAAGAATATGAAATAAATAAGAAATAAGATATACACAAGTATCCTTGATTTTAGGTGGCACTGTTACTATTTTACAAATTCATTTTTATAAATTTGGAGGTTTAAGATGGCTGAAGATAACGGATTAGGAAAAGGGTTAATTATCGGATTTCTCACTGGCTAGATTGTGGGTTCTGTAGTTGCTTTATTATTTGCTCCAAAAAGTGGCAAAGAATTACGCAACGATATTAAAGAAAAATCTGATGAATTTTTAAAAGAAACAGAAGATTATCTTGAAAATGCTAAAGAAAAAGCCGAAAAATTAATTAATGAGGGTAAAAAAAAATCCGAAAAACTTATAGGCGAAGCTAAAGAAAAAGTAGGGGCTCTCCTTGATGAAGCCGAAGGTATTCTCGATAATGCAAAGAAGAAAACCGGTGAATACATAGACGAAAGTAAGGATAAATTTGATAAAAAAAGTGACAAATTTAAATCTGCGATTAAAGCAGGACTAGACACTTACAAGGCTGAAAAAGAAGATTCTTAATAGCATAAGTCAGGAGAAAAATGGAATTAAATGAAGTTTTGCTCGCTGTCTTATTGATAGCAGGCGCGATTTTATGTATTTATTTAATTATCGCGCTAAAAAAAATAACCCAATCGCTCTATGCGATTAGAGATGATCTCCATAATTTAATTGATGAAACGATACCAGTTGTTCAAAACATGAATGAGATTTCTAAGCATGTGATGAATGTGTCTAACAAGGCGCAGGAACAAGTCCTTGATATAAGCAATGGTATTGATGATGTTAAAAACAGAATTAAAAATATTCGGAATAAATTTACTAACGAAAATCAAGTAATTCTGTTTGTTCACAACCTTAAAGCTATTATAAAAGGAATAAATGCTTTTATAAAAGATTTTAATAAATAGGTGAATTTGGTAATAAAATCAGGAGACAGAAAATTTGAAAGAGTTCACTGCAGAATCCATACGGAATATAGCTCTTATTGGACACGGCGGAAGCGGTAAAACTACCTTAGCCGAGGTGATGTTATATAAGTCTGGAGAGATTAATCGAATCGGTAGTATTGATGAAGGAAATACAATATCGGATTTTAATAAAAACGAAATTGACAGACAAATTTCTATTTCATCATCCGCTTTAAATTTAGAATGGAAGAATAATAAAGTTAATGTTCTTGATACGCCCGGATATTCCGATTTTATTGGACAGGTTTTCAGTTGTTTACATGTGTGCGATACTGCAGTTGCAGTTGTAAAAAGTGCTGAAGGAGTTGAAGTTGGTACTGAGGCTACTTGGGACTATGTTAAACGACACAATATTCCGGCAGCCGTTATCATCAATAAAGTTGATAATGAACATTCCAATTTTAATGGAACAGTTGATATAGTAAAAGACAGACTTCACAATGACGCAACTGTTATTTCTTTTCCTGCTAATGAAGGGATCAATTTTAATACTGTTGTCGATATCATAAAAATGAAAGAGGTAACTTTTAGTGGCGTTTCCGTAAAAGAAATTAAAATTTCTGATATAAGTGAGGCTCATAAAGCCGACGCGGAAGCCATGCGTGAGCAATTGATTGAAAAAATAGCAGAATCCAGCGAAGACTTAATGAACAAATTTTTTGAAGAAGGTACATTAAGTGAAGAAGATTTAAAAAAGGGGCTTAAAACAGCTCTTATTAAAGGCTCCTTTGTCCCGATTTTTGCTATGTCCGCTGCAAAAGGAGTTGGAATTAACAACTTTTTAGATTATGTAACTGAATATTTTCCAGCCCCTAATGAACGACCATCAATTAAAGCTAAGATTCTTGATAAAGAAGATGTAGTTGAAATTAAGATGGATGATAAAGGAGAACCCGCATTATTGGTTTTCAAATCATTATCTGAGCCTCACGTTGGCGAATTATCGATATTCAAAATATATTCAGGTGCTTTGCATGCCGGAATGGATCTTCAAAACACAAAAAATGAAAAATCGGAACGATTGGGACAATTATTCATTTTAAATGGAAAAAACAGAAAAGAAGTAACAAATATGTATGCCGGCGATATAGGTGCTGTTGTTAAATTGAAAGATACTCACGCAGGCAACACACTTTGCTCTAAAAACTTTTCAGTTATTATTGATCCTTTCGAAATACCCAATCCGGTTATTAGAGGAGCTATAAAGCCCCGGTCAAAAGGGGATGAAGATAAAATATCTTCAGGTTTACATATCGCGCACGAAGAAGATCCTTCGTTACAGGTTCAGTTCGATCCGGAACTTTCCCAAACTATATTATCCGGACAAGGAGAATTGCAGCTTGATTTGGCTGTAAAATTATTAAAAGACAGATATAATGTAGAAGTAGATATTGTTGAACCTAGGATCCCTTACAGGGAAACAATTAAAGGTAGATGCGAAGATGCAGAGTTCAAACATAAAAAACAATCAGGTGGAAGGGGTCAATACGGTCATGTTCATCTGAAATTAGAACCGCAACCACGCGGAGTAGGATTTGAATTCGTAGATGCTATAGTGGGCGGTGTTGTCCCGGGACGATTTATTCCTGCAGTTGAAAAAGGTTTAAATGAAATTATGAACAAAGGTATTTTAACAGGTTCTAAAGTCATTGATATTAAAGTAACTTTATTCGACGGTACATATCACAATGTCGATTCTGATGAAGTTTCATTTAAACTTGCTGCCTCACAAGCTTTTAAAAAAGGATTCTTAGAAGCAAAACCGATGCTTCTGGAACCAATTTATGAAGTTAGCATTAAAGTCCCCGAAGAATTTATGGGTGATGTAATGGGGGATATTTCAAGTAGACGAGGTAAAATTCTCGGTATGGATTCAGAAGGACCATTCCAGATTATTAAAGCTAGAGTGCCTCTGGCTGAACTCTATAAATATTCAACTCAATTAAGAAGTTTAACTTCTGGACGCGGTGTTCATGATCGAAAATTCTCAAGTTACGAGGAAGTTCCTAAAGATTTTGAGGCTAAAGTAATTGCTGAATATCAAAAATCGAGAGAAGAAGAATAATTTATAATTAATATTAAATAAAAGGCGGAAGATATTTCCGCCTTTTTTATTTATAGGAGAATTTTGCAGATGGAGAAAATGTGGTCTCCTTGGCGTTCCGCATATATTGAATCCTTTAAAAATAAAAAAACTGACGAGATATGTATTTTTTGCGCAGCTAAAAAACAAGATGTTGCCGAAGAAAATTCCCTTGTAGTATTCAAAGGCGTAAATATTTTTGTTGTCCTAAATTTATACCCTTATAATAATGGGCATCTTATGGTTGTTCCTTACAGACACATCTGTGATCTATCCGAGCTAACCGATGTCGAAAATCTTGAGATTATGAAATTAATTAATAGCTCTACAAAGTCTTTGAATGAAGTAATGAAACCGCATGGATTTAATATTGGTGCAAATTTAGGAAAAGCTGCGGGAGCGGGTATTGATACTCATCTCCATTTCCACATAGTTCCTCGATGGAATGGTGATACTAACTTTATGCCGATTTTGGGAGAAGTAAAAGTTATATCCCAGGATTTATTAAGAACTAAAAAAGATTTGATTGAAGCATTTTCTAAATATCAATAATCTTCTATTTCTTCATCCTTTTAGACCTAATTTTTGTATCTTGCCAATCGAAAAATTTTATCTAAAAAGTTATTAAGGACTCGATTAATGGATGAAAAACAATTTGATAAATTGGACTCTATAAGAGTAAAAGCACTGGATGATATTTTAGGTAAACCTTTTCCTGTGCTTAACGACGGTTTTATAAGAGTAATTGATTACATGGGATCAGATGAATCAATTGTGCAGGCCGCTCGTGTTTCTTATGGTAAGGGCACAAAAAAAGTTCATCAGGATAGGGGTTTAATAAGATATTTAATGCGACACAGACACACTACACCATTTGAAATGTGCGAAATAAAGCTTCATATGAGGGTTCCAATGGATTGCTGGCGGCAATGGATAAGGCATCGCACCGCAAGTGTTAATGAATACTCAACAAGATACTCACTTGCCATAGATGCAGCTCAATCAACAAAGCCCGATGAATGGCGAATTCAGTCTGAATCCAACAGGCAGGGGAGTGAAGGATATGCCGATGCGGAAATGGGAAATAAACTTACCAATGAAGAAACCAAACTTCATAGTTTATCCAGAGATATTTATAACAGAAGAATTGAATCCGGAATTGCAAGAGAACAAGCGCGTAAAGATCTTCCCTTATCCACTTATACTGAAGCATATTGGAAGATTGATCTCCATAACTTGTTTCATTTCCTCTCTTTAAGAATGGATTCTCATGCTCAACTTGAAATTAGGTTATATTCTGAAATTATCGGTAAAGAAATTGTTAAAAGATGGGTTCCAATTGCTTGGGATGCATTTGAGGATTTTCGTTTGGGATCAAATGAATTTTCGAAACTTGAACTTGATATCATGTCAAAAATTAACATGAACAATAATGAAGATGCTTTATTATTGGCTGATAATGCCGGTTGGCTGGAAAAACGAGAAGACGGTTCATTAAAACAGAATCTAGAAAGAATTGAATTTGAAGAGAAATTAAATCGTATTAATTCCAAAATACCATGGTTGCTTTAATATTTAATAGAGTATTTTATTTAGATTGCCATTCTCGACGAAAAAATGAATATTCTTTTTTATTTCCATAATTGGGAAGTACAACACTTGAAATTCGGTAAAATAATTTTTTTCTGGGTTAGTATTCTATTTTTATTATTGAGCTGTAGGCAGGATCTAATTGTTTTTCCTAATGAAGATTATCCTAACTCAATATTTATAAGTTCCGAACCATCGGGAGCTGAAATTCTACTTGAGGGCAGAAAAACTTCATTATTTACTCCGTCCTTTTTAACAAATTTAGAACCGGGCAAACATTTGATCGGATTGTACTTATTTGGATATGCAGATACAACTGTAGAAATAACGGTCACGGATAGCTCAAAAAATTTTATTAAGATATTTCTAAAAGAAGAATAAACGTAATATTTGAAAATTATCATAATTGCTTCAGTATCGAATAACGGAATAATTGGATATAAGAATAAACTACCCTGGCATATTCCGGAAGATCTTCAACATTTCAAATCAACCACAATGGGGCATGCGATCCTAATGGGGCGATTTACATTCGAATCAATTGGAAAACCATTACCCGGAAGAATTAATTATATAATATCAAAAAAATTAATAAATACAGATTCTAAAACTCAAGATTTTATTGTAATGAACAATTTTGAGGATATTGTTTATGATGCGTTTAAAAAAGGTTGCAAAAAATTATTTATTATTGGTGGCGGCCAAGTTTATTCTAACGCTATAAATTTAGCTGATCAGATGATAATAACACTTATTAACAGAGAATATTCAGGTGACGTTTATTTCCCTAAATTCAACGAAAATGAATGGGAAATAAAAAAGAAAAAAGTATTCGAGGGATACGATATAATTAACTATATAAGAAGCTCTCAAAAAAAAGTTGTATTTTAGTACTTTAGTGAAAATAGGTATTTAGTTTGAATAACGAAGAAATTGCGATTCTACCTGATTTTATTGCAAATAAAATTGCCGCTGGAGAAGTTGTGCAACGTCCTGCCTCTGTTCTTAAAGAATTGGTGGAAAACTCTTTGGACGCCGGAGCAAAAAATATAGATGTTTATATTAAGTCTGCCGGCAAAAATTTAATTCAGGTAGTTGATGATGGTAAGGGGATGTCGGCCCTCGATGCAATTAAATGCATTCAAAGACATGCCACAAGTAAAATTAAAACTGTAGAAGATTTGGATAAAATTTTAACTTATGGTTTCAGGGGCGAAGCATTAAGCTCTATTGCTGCCGTAAGTCGTATAGAAATTAGGACCGAAAAATACAATGATGAACTTGGCACCTCCATTAAATTTGACGATGAGACTGGCTTAGTTACTGAAAAGGGAAGTTTTGCTAAAGGTACTTCTGTTTCGGTTAAAAACTTATTTTATAATACTCCGGCAAGACGTAATTTTCTTAAAGGGAATTCAACCGAATTAAAACATCTGATCGAAACATTTAAAAGAAATGCGCTTAGTCAATCAGATGTAGCATTCAAGTTTTATAATGATGATGAACTTGTGTTCGATTATCCGGCAGCCAATAATCGTAATAGAATTGAGGATGTAATTGCAGAAAATATTTATGATGCCGTGGTTGAAGTTCATGAAATTACAGACTTGATTGAAATTACTGGTTGCGTAGCCAAACCAGCGTATTTACGACGAAGTAAAGGTGAACAGTATCTTTTTATTAACAACAGATATGTTTCGAGTCGTATTGTAAATCATGCTGTCTTTACAGCCTACGAAAATATATTAGAGAGGGGCGATTATCCATTTTTCGTATTATATCTAAAACTGGATCCAACTAAAATCGATATAAATGTTCATCCGTCCAAATTAGAGGTTAAATTTGACGATGAAAAAACAATTCATTCTTTGGTTAATGCAGTTGTAAGAAAAGGACTCGGAAAATATGATTTAGTTCCTTCAATTGATCTTAATCGAACCGATAGAAATTCAGATAGATTATCCTACTCACAACACAAGTTTACAGAAAAGAATGATTTTAGCGATCGACCTGTAAATAATGAAAATACCTTTACACAAAAAGGAAAAGGAATTTTCAGCGAAGCAGAAATTGATCTTCTTTTTAACTCATTAGATAGTCAGATATCAAAAACAACAGATAATACGAGTAATCAAGGTCCACTTGCGCAAACAAGTATAGAAGTTGCTCATACTAGTTCAGAACAAATTGATCTCACCAGCGATAAACTAAGCGGCGAATCCTCTTTTATTGTACTATTGCACAACAAATATATTTTATCCCAGATTAAATCCGGATTGATGATAATAGATCAGCATGTGGCACATGAAAGAATTTTATATGAAAAGGCCATCAAATCGTTTGAATCTGATATCCCATTTTCTCAGCAGCTTCTTTTCTCTGAAAAAATTCAATTTGATCCGGCAGACTATGAACTTCTTAAGGAAATAGAGGATTTTATTTTAAAATTAGGTTTTACAATAAAATTTCTGGGTAGAAGAACGATTGAAATTATCGGCGTTCCATCAGATGTTAACATTGGATCAGAATCAGATACATTAATTGAAATTCTTAAGGAATTCAGGAAGAACCAAATAGAAAAACAATTGGAAGTGCGGGATAACCTGGCAAAATCGTTCTCGTGCAAAACCGCTATTAAAGCCGGCGATAAACTAACCGAACACGAAATGAGACTTTTGGTAGATCAACTATTTGCCACTTCAATGCCTTACGTTTGCCCTCATGGCAGACCAATAGTTATTAAAATTCAATTATCTGAATTTGATAAAAGATTCGGCAGAACCTGATTAGAAATAACACTCATTAATAAATTCATTTTCTAAATATTTCAACTATTCTGAATAATAACGAGGTTTTGTAATGGAAAATCTTCACTGGCTGGATATTTCGATTGTTCTTGCATTTTTTGCCGTAATTTTTGCGATCGCTGCGTTTTATTCTAAAAAAGCGGGGAAAGATACCGACGAATTCTTTTTATCCGGTAGAAACATGCCTTGGTATATTGCAGGCACTGCCATGGTGGCAACTACTTTTGCCGCAGACACTCCCTTGGCTGTTACCGAATTAGTTGCAAAAAATGGGATCGCGGGAAATTGGCTCTGGTGGAATCTTGCAATTGGAGGTATGTTAACTGTTTTTTTCTTCGCAAAATTGTGGAGACGTGCTGGAATAATGACCGACGTTGAATTTGTTGAATTACGTTATTCGGGCAAACCAGCGGCAGTTTTGAGAGGTTTTAGAGCGTTATATCTTGGATTGTTTATGAATGCCATTGTGATGGGATGGGTCAATAAAGCAATGGAGAAAATATTCGGCGTAGTATTCCCCGGATTAGATGCTTTTCTTATGGTTGTTATTGCCGCCGGTATTATTGCAGTTTATGCCTCGGCATCAGGGCTTTTGGGCACTGCAAGGACAGACAGTTTTCAATTTGTATTCGCTATGGCTGGATGTATTGTTCTGGCTGTTATAGTTGTTAATCTTCCTCAAGTAGGGGGTATAGTTTCTATGAAACAAAAACTTGCTCCTCAGGTTCTGGACTTTTTCCCCAGAATTGGCAGCTTAACTATTGAGGGTATTACAGGAGGTACACTGGCTATTACCGTTGGAGCTTTTTTCGCTTACATAGGTTTACAATGGTGGTCCAGCTGGTATCCGGGTGCCGACCCTGGTGGCGGTGGATATATAGCCCAGAGAATGATGTCGGCAAAGGATGAAAAACATAGTCTTTTCGCCACATTATGGTTTACAATTGCTCATTATACTCTACGTCCCTGGCCTTGGATTTTGGTTGCGCTTGCTGCTTTGATAATTATGCCTAGAGCTGAGAATACGGATTTGATTAGAATCGAAAATCCAGCTTTATATGAAGTGGTTGTAAAAACGTATAACAATAAATCTGATATTCGAACATCAACTGATCCTGTTATACAATCACAAGAATTCAAAGATCTATATGAGAAATATGAAAATACGGTGGATCCAGGAGTGATGTACCCGAAACTTATGGTAAGATATTTACCAACGGGACTTTTAGGTTTGCTTATTGCAGTATTTTTGGCCGCGTACATGTCTACAATCGCCTCTCAATTAAACTGGGGTACCTCTTATATAATAAATGATTTTTATAGAAGATTTATTCGATCGGATGCAAATGAAAAACATTATGTACTTGTTTCCAGATTTGGTATAATTTTAATGACTGTATTTTCACTAATTATAACCAACTATTTTTTAACGACCATTTCTGGCGCTTGGGAATTTATTATAAATGCTAGCGCAGGGATGGGTGCTGTTCTTATTCTAAGGTGGTACTGGTGGCGCATAAATGCCTGGTCTGAGATTTCTGCAATGATCGCGCCTCTAATTATTTATCCTGTTTCTAAATATTATTTTGGTTTGGAGTCACCCATTACTTTATATCCCATTGTTTTTGGGACAACAATTATATGGTTAACTGTTACCTATCTAACAAAACCAACTGACCAAAAAGTTTTAATTAGCTTTTACAACAGAACTAAACCCGGCGGTATTGGCTGGAAACCGTTAATTCATTTAGTTGAGCAAACAGGATCAGCGGGAGGTTTTGGTCGTCAATTTATAAACTGGCTTATGGGTGTAATTTTAATTTATTCCTTCCTTTTTGGAATTGGGGAAGTGATTTTTAGTGAATTTTTATCAGGAGGTATATTTTTATCAATTGGTATAATCTGTGCAACGATTATTTCTTTTAATTTGAAAAAAATGGATAATTAAACCAACAAAATTGAATATTAAATTTTAATTATTCAATAAAATAGATTGTAGCTGAAAATATAAATTTTGTTAAAGAAGCATACAATACTGTGATTGCTATCACTGTATATTGTAATTTTTTTATTTTATTATAAAAATCCAATTATTTTGAACTAATATTAAATAATTATTGTATTTGACGTTAAATATCAATTTAAAATTGATTACAATTAGTATAGAATAATTATAATATAAAAAATAATTATTTGGACTATTTTTTAATGAATAATAACTCCAAATCATATATAATTTCTGAACTAAAGCGGGTGATTAAAGAATTATCCAAGGATGACTTATCCTCACGTATAGTTTTATCTGAATACGACGAAGATATTTCACCTCTTGTAGAACAAATTAATCATTTAATTGAACGACTTAATGAAAAGTATTTAACCCTTAAAATCTCCGAATCCAAAATTTCGGAAAAAGACAGTTGGTATTTGTCTTTATTCAAAAAAAATCCTCAACCTATGTGGGTTTATGATTCAATTAGTTTGTCTTTTCTTGCAGTTAATGAAGCAGCTGTAAAAAAATACGGGTATTCTCAGGAAGATTTTATAAGAATGAAATTGTCCGATATTTCAATTGATACTGATTCAGTATTTCTTCAAAACAAACTGGATAATTTCCCTAAAACGATATATAAAAAACAAAAACTTAAAAATGATAGCATAATTTATGTTGAAAGCATTTCGCATTCGTTAGATTTTGACGGTTCAGAAGCAATTTTGGAGCTCTCTTATGATGTAACGGATAGAAAACATTATGAAGATGTTCTTAGAAACAGCCAAGATAGACAGAAGTTAGCGATTGAAGGTGCGGATTTGGGCACCTGGGATTGGAATGTTATTACTGGGGAAGTGAAAGTAAATGATCGTTGGTCTGAAATGCTGGGTTATAAACCTACTGAATTAAAGCCTTCCTTTAATATGTGGAAAAATCTTGTTCATCCTGAAGACTATGACGAAGTGATATCAGCTATTACTGAACACCTAACGAATGAGACATTAGGTTATGAAAAAGAATACAGACTAAGACATAAATCCGGAGAATGGATTTGGGTGCTGGATAAAGGAAGAGTGATCGACTATACGGATGATGGTAAAGCACATAGAGTTTGCGGTACGCATTTAGATATTACAGAAAAGAAAAAGAACGAATTAATAATTCGTGAAAATGAACTTCGTTTAAGTAATCTGATTAATCAAGCAGGAGACGCTTTCTTTTTATGTGATACATCCGATTATAAAATAGTTGAGGTTAACGAATTCACTTGTATAAGTTTAGGTTATACAAGAGATGAATTAATTAATAAATCGGTTGATGAAATTGATGGGAAATTTTATGAAATTATTAAAACTCCATTCAATTTTACCGGAAAAGATAATTACACTCCCAAAACAATAGAGAGTTTTTTCAAAAGAAAAGACGGCTCTTTTATCCCGGTGGAAATTAGAGTAAGTTATTTAGAATTTAACTCTAAAAAATACATAATGGGATTTGCCCGTGATATTACGTTTAGAAAAAAAATTGAACATGATTTACTTGTAAATCAGTTTGCAATAGAAAAAGCTCGGGAAGCTATTTATTGGATTAAATCCGATACCTCAATAGTTTATGTGAATGAGGCAGCTTGTAAGTCATTGGGTTATTCAAAAAAAGAATTATTAAAATTAAAGCTATTTGATATTGATCCTGTATTTCCAAAAGAATCGTGGGACCAACATTGGGCTAAAACTCGTGAATTAGGTTCTTATACTATAGAATCATTTCACAAACGGAAAGATGGCTCCATTTTCCCTTTGGAAATTTTGATTAGTTTTATGTCATTTGAGGGTGAAGAATATCATTGTGCCTTTGCTCGAGATATAACCGAACGGAAAAAAGCTGAAGAAGCCTTACAACGCAGTGAAAGATTATTGAAAGAATCTCAGAAAATTGCGGGACTTGGCCATTTTACAGTTGAATTTAGAAGCGGAAATTGGGAAAGTTCCGAAACTCTGGATGAAATAATTGGCATTGATTATAATTTTGAAAAAAATATCGAAAGTTGGTTGGAGATTGTACATCCAGAAGATAGATCCAAAGTTGAAAAATTTTTATCACCGTATATAATTGACAATAAATTAAATATTGTAAGTGAATACAGAATTATACGGAGTAAAGATAAATGTTTAAGGTGGGTCCATTGTATTGGTGAAATTATTCCTGATGAATCAGGTAATGTAAAAAGTATCATGGGCACCTTGCAAGATATTACCTCCAGAAAAAAATCTATTTCTGCATTACGTTTAAGCGAGGCGCGTTTATCTGAAGCTCAAAGAATAGCAAAAATTGGCAATTGGGATTGGGATGTCCAGAATAATGAATTGTTCTGGTCACAAGAAGTTTTTAGAATATTTGAGATTAATCCTGATCAAGTGAAGGAGAATTTTGATCTGTATGTTTCTAAAATACATCCTGATGATAAGGATTTTGTTCTTGAGTCTATAAATGACGCTCTCTATAAAAACCATACTTATTCGTTAAATCATAGAATTATACCCAGTGAAGGAAAAATAAAACATATTCATGCGCAAGGTGAAATCCATTTAAATAAACAGGGTAAACCTGTAAGAATGTTCGGCACTGTTCAGGATATAAACGAACTAAAATTAACAGAAGAAAAGCTTTTGGCTTCTCTTAATGATAAAGATGTTTTACTTAGAGAGCTTTACCATCGAACTAAAAATAATATGCAGGTAATTCAATCCATTCTTGCATTACAGGCCTATTACTCCGGGAATCAGGAATTTGCAAAATTGTTGAAGGATACAGAAAACAGAATTCAGGCGATGTCATTAGTGCATGAAAAACTTTATCAATCTAATAATCTTTCAAGTATCGATTTGAAGGAATACATTACAGATCTCGTAAATTTACTTGTAAACAGTTATTCGGGATTGATAAACCGTGTAACAATTAATATGGAGCTTGAAAGCATTGAATTGCTTTTAGACTCTGTGATTCCATGTGGGTTAATTATTAATGAGCTAATTTCCAATTCAATGAAACATGCTTTTCCTTTAGACCGTAAAGGAGAAATTATTATTAAATTGCTTAAGAATGATAATGATGAAATAGAATTAACATTTTCCGATAATGGTATAGGTGTACCGGATAATTTTGATTTTAAATCTCAACCTACCCTTGGGCTTCAGAGTATTTTTACCATCGCGGAACATCAGCTAAATAGTAAAGTTAAATTTCAAAATATTAATGGCGTTTCTTTTAGTATGGTCTTTAATAATACATCATATTCCAAAAGGGTTTAAATGGACTCCAGAGCATTAAATATTCTTCTCGTTGAAGATGAAGCAATGAATGCGCTGTATTTTAAGATGGTTCTCACAAAAGCTGGGCATTTTGTAAACAAAGTTGTTGGAACAGGGGAGGATGCCGTATCCAGCGCAAATGAGGAGCGACCCGATCTAATACTTATGGATATCAGATTGGCTGGTAAAATGGATGGAATTGAAGCTGCTGAGATAATTAAAGCTAACTTTGATATTCCTATAATATTTATGACAGGTTATCAGGATACCGGTCATATGGAACGTGCAAAATTGTTAAATCCTATAAAGTATTTTATTAAACCCATAAATACACAAGATCTTTTATCTTCAATTAATTCTGCTTTCAAAAAAATTAAGTAACCCACACTTCACTAACTCTAAAAATTTATAATCTAATTGTTATTTACAATTCAAGAATTGTATTAATGATTACTCTGTTAGATACATCACAAAATGAAATAAATTATAACTATTACCAATTCACTATAATCTGTAATCAATAGCAATAGATACTATTGTTTAGTATATTTTAATCAAATTTTTCTGAACCAAAACGAAAAAATATTTTCTTAGAAGGTAATGATGGAATCACCAAAATATAAATCTCAAAAACAAAAATTTGAGGAAAGAATTAAATCATCAAAAAATACTGGAATGAAATTCACTTCTGTATCCGGTGAGGATATAAAAGTACTTTATACTCCTGAAGATGTAAATCCGGATAATTTTTTGAACGAAATCGGATTTCCAGGCGAGTACCCTTTTACACGAGGGATACATTCAAATGGATATCGTGGTAAATTATGGACTATGCGGCAATTTGCCGGATTTGGAAGTCCCGAGGATACTAATTCACGGTTTAAATACTTACTAGAAAAAGGTCAGACAGGATTATCTGTAGCATTCGATCTGCCGACATTGATGGGCCGCGATTCCGATGACCCAATTGCAGAAGGTGAAGTTGGAATTTGCGGTGTAGCCGTATCATCATTGGAAGATATGGAAATACTTTTTGACAAAATACCAATGGATAAAGTCTCGACCTCCATGACAATTAATTCGCCTGCCGCTATGATATTTGCATTCTATCTGGCTGTTGCTAAAAAGCAAGGTGTCCCTTTCGAGAAATTGAGCGGTACTTTGCAGAACGATATTCTCAAAGAATATGTAGCTCAGAAAGAATATATCTATCCTCCTGAACCTTCGATGAGAATTATTACAGATATGATTGAGTTTTGTACAAAGGAAGTTCCTAATTGGAATCCAGTATCTGTCAGCTGATATCATATTCGTGAGGCAGGTTCTACAGCTGTTCAGGAATTAGCTTATACTCTCGCCAATGGATTTGCCTATATTGAGGCTTGTATTGAACGGGGAATGAGTGTAGATTCATTTGCTCCAAGAATTTCATTCTTCTTTAATTCTCATCTCGATTTTTTTGAAGAGATAGCAAAATATAGGGCGGCTCGTAGAATTTACGCTAAAAGAATGCAAAATAAATACGCTGCTGAAAATCCAAGATCTTGGTGGCTTCGATTTCACACCCAGACAGCGGGCTGTACACTTACCGCTCAACAGCCGGAAAATAATATTGTGCGCACAACACTGCAGGCATTAGCTGCAGTGTTGGGCGGAACACAAAGTTTGCATACAAATTCGATGGATGAAACTTTAGCGCTTCCTAGTGAAAAGTCAGTTAAAATAGCTTTACGTACGCAACAGCTTATAGCTTATGAATCAGGTGTTATTAATTCAGTGGATCCATTAGGCGGCAGCTACTATATAGAATCTCTGACAAACGAAATGGAAAAAAAGACAGAAAAAATATTTGAAGAAATTGAAGGATTTGGAGGTGTTATACCTGCCATTGAAGCGGGATATTTCCAAAGGGAAATCGCGGACGCAGCTTACAGATATCAATTGGAACTTGAAAATAAGGAAAAATTTGTGGTTGGCGTTAATGAATTTGTGGAGGAAAACGATAAACCCGATATACCACTACTTCAGATATCACCGGATGTTGAAAAACGACAAATAGAAAAACTTATAAGTCTAAAAACACGTCGTGATAATGAAAAAGTGAAAATATGCTTAAATAATTTGAGCAAAGCAGCAGTTGACGGAAATAATTTAATGCCTGTCCTAATTGAAGCGGCTGAAAATTATGTTACACTCGGAGAAATGATAAATGAACTCCAGGTGCATTTTGGTACATATGAAGAGGCAGTTATATTTTAATGATTACACACTTATTTCGACTTCTTAGAGTCTCTAACTGGGTGAAAAATATTTTCGTTTTTGTTCCCCTAATATTTGCGGAGCAATTATTTGTAAAAACAAATTTCGTAATTACTTTAATGGCCGCTTTCGCATTTAGTATAACATCGAGCATAGTTTACATTATAAACGATGTTGCGGATTCAGAAAAAGATAAACTCCATCCCATAAAAAAATACAGGCCCGTCGCAAGCGGAGTGATCAAACCAAAATTTGCAATAATTCTTGCTGTGTTGTTGTTCTTTTTTCTTATTCCATTTCTTGCTCAATTTAGATATGGTTTCTCTTTTATACTTGTCAGTTATTTTTTACTCAATTTATTGTATACGTTTTTTTTAAAAGAGATAGTAATTGTAGATATAATTTGTATTGCATCGGGTTTTATGCTGCGAGTCTTAGGAGGAGCTCTCGTAATAAATGTTTACATTTCTAGCTGGCTTATCCTTACTACTTTATTTTTATCTTTGTTCTTAGCAATAATGAAACGTAAGTCAGAAATTGCGTTATTAACCAATGAAAGCAATACACGAGTTGTTTTGAAAGATTATACTTTGGATTTTATTAATCAGATTTCCTCAATAAGTGCCGCAGGAGTTATAATTTGTTATGCACTTTATACTGTTTCAGAAAGAACAATAATTATTTTTGGTACTGAAAATTTAGTTTTTACAACTATCTTTTTTATTTTTGGCGTGTTCCGTTATATGTATATTGTTTACACTCAACAAAGGGGAGAAAATACAATAGAGATAATTATTAAAGATGCTCCAATGATTATAAATGGATTATTATACGGAGTCTCAATCATCTATTTTGTATATTTTTAACTAAAATGAAATTAAAAACTCTATTAATTTTATCGATTGTTATTATTCTTGAATCATGTTCTCCAAAAGTGATTGTAAAAGAAGATGAAGTAGTGCAAGAAATATCGGAACCTGTTAAACTTGAGGAAATATTTACTCAGGAAGTTAGACTGGATGTTAAACAATTACATGCCTGGGTAAATTTAATGCCTGGTTCTGAATCCCGCTTTCATTTGTCGGGTGAATTGGATATTAAAAATAATTTTAAATATGATATGGAATTCATGATTCTGAAAAAGATTGAAGTTTTTCAAAATGGTAATTCCATCTATATCGTCAAACCAACTATTCAGATCGACGGAACATTATCATCTGAAAACATAAATAAATATATACGATTCTCGACATTACGTGGAATTTTACTCGACGGTATGCTTAATATTGATGCCAGTATTAATTTGAGTCTAATGTTTTATGACGGAAAGTCGGAATATGTATATAAAATAGAAAATCTTATTATAAACAGAACTAATTAAAATGACTTACGAATTCATTATTTTGATATTTCTCATATTATTAAGCGCTTTTTTTTCCGCTAGCGAACTTGCATATGTTGTAGCGAATAAGATAAAAATTGAACTACGGGCGCGAAAGAATCAATTGGCTGCAAAAAGTGCTCATTATTTTATTGAAAAACCACGCGAGTTTTTTTCAACCATACTAATTTCAAATAATATTGTAAATATCGCCTTCGCTTCGCTAGCTACAATTTTTTTATACAGATTATTCCAATACGGCGAAATTACTATTCTGGTTATCTCATCCACAATTCTTCTTATATTCGGCGAACTAATACCAAAATATATTGCGCGTGAGTTACCTGATCGTATGATTATGATTGTTGCTATACCTTTGCGTGTTCTTTCTTTTATATTGCATCCATTTGTGGTTATTACTTCTTCATTCTCCTCATTTCTAACACGTTCTGCCAACCTAAATGAAGAAAACTTCGCCCAGCTTTTCGCAAAAGACGATCTTCATGATTTAATTTCTGAAAGCTCGAATGTGGGTCAGATTGACGAATCTGAATCCGATTTAATCAGCAAAGTATTTGACTTGGGTGAACAGAAAATTTATGAGTCAATGACACCTCGTACCGATGTTGTTGGTGTTGAAATTAATTCCTCTATTGATACTGCAATTAATGTATTTATTGAATCTGGTTACTCAAAACTTCCTGTTTTTGATGAAAGTCTAGATTATATAAAAGGATTTGTTCATGCCTACGATATGTTCAAATCTCCAATTGATTTACAATCTGTAATGAGGCCCGTAACCTTTGTGCCCGATACTAAAAAAGCATTGGAAATGCTTAATGAGTTTCTTGATAAACAGGTTTCCATAGCAATAGTTGTGGATGAGTTTGGTGGAACGGCTGGTATTGTGACGGTTGAAGATATAATCGAGGAAATGCTCGGTGAAATTCGAGATGAATATGATGTTGACGAGAATGTAATTAAAAAAATAGATGATAACACTTTTATCATAAGTGGTAAAGCAGAAATTGATCATATCAATGATCAATACGAATTAAATTTGCCTGAAGGGGATTATGCTACATTGGCCGGATTTATTACTTCACAATTAGGTAAAATACCCGAACAGGGGAAAACATTTACAATATATAACAAATATAAAGTTCTAATAATCCGCTCAGATATTCGCCGCATAGACCTAGTAAAACTCCAAATTCTTATAGAAAATTAACATTACTAATGTTTATAATAAGAGTCTGAATCCTTTATGATAATCGGACATCATATATCATAAAAATAAAAGATATGATTGAAATAATAGGTTACATTTTTGCAGTTATTATGGGTCTAGTCTTAGGATTAATCGGCGGCGGCGGTTCAATTTTAACTGTTCCAATACTTGTATATTTATTCGGAGTATCGCCAGTGACTTCAACCTCTTATTCGCTTATTATTGTCGGCGTAACCAGTTTGGCCGGTGTAGCTGTTTATGTTAAGAGTAAAAATATAAGTTATTCCACAGGTATTTATTTTGCGATACCTGCTTTAATTACAGTATATATTACAAGGCGCTATATATTGCCGGCTATTCCTGATGAAATATTTTCTTTGGAATCTTTTATACTTACAAAAGATGTTTTTATAATGGTATTGTTTGCATCACTTATGGTGTTTTCATCATTTGGTATGATAAAGAATAAAAAATTTAATTTCAATTCTCATGCCGATACACCGGGGAAACGAATATTTTTAATTGCATCTGAAGGTATAATAGTTGGAATTTTAACCGGGTTGGTTGGAGCCGGTGGCGGATTTCTTATAATACCCGCTCTGGTTCTTTTTGCTGATCTACCCATGAAACTTGCAGTTGGAACTTCTTTATTCATAATTTCAATCAAATCACTTATCGGATTTGCCGGGGATATTGGAGCGGATGTTCATATAGATTGGATGTTTCTTATGATTTTTACTTCAATTTCAATAGCAGGTATGATTTTGGGAACAGTTTTTGCAAAAAACATTAATTCTAAAATATTAAAACCGGTATTCGGCTGGTTTGTTCTAGTTACAGGAACCTTTATAATTCTTCAAAATATATTCAATATCGGAGCAAAATAATGAATTCAATACTTTCATCGATTTTAGGCACAAAGAATAAATTAATAAATCTAAATTCACATGATTTCGAAAAACAATTTTCGGATGATAAAAACTCAGTCTTATTAGATGTACGAACCCCAATGGAAAACGCTGAAGAACGTATCCCTAATTCCATACTTATAGATTTGTACAGTCCAAACTTTGCAAAAGAGATAGAAAAACTTGATAAAACTAAAAGCTATTATATTTATTGCAGAAGTGGAAATAGAAGTTATCATGCTGGACGACAGATGATAAACATGGGATTTGAGAAAATTTATAATCTTGAATCTGGAATAATTGGTTGGCATGGTGAAGTTGAATCAGAATATTAAAAAGTTGAGGTAAAAAATGTTTTTTAAGCACATATATGAAAAAGGATTAGCACAATCAAGCTATATTATTGGCTGTCAGGCAACTGGAGAGGCAGTTGTAATAGATCCCAAAAGGGATATAGAAGAATATATTAAAATTGCAGAACAGGAAAATCTGAAAATCACTCACATTACCGAGACTCATATCCACGCGGATTTTTTGAGCGGTTCGAGGGAATTGGCTAATTCTACAGGTGCGCAAATTCTTCTATCTAACGAAGGTGGGGAAGATTGGCAGTATCAGTTTGAGCACAAAGGTTTGTACGATGGTGAAATATTTAAAGTAGGGAATTTGTCATTCAGAGTGATTCATACTCCCGGGCATACTCCGGAACATATTAGTTTTCTTTTGACCGATACTGCGGCAAGTACAAAACCGATTATGTTTTTCTCTGGAGATTTTGTTTTTGTCGGTGATATTGGCAGACCGGATTTGTTAGAAGAAGCAGCGGGATTTGTTGGTACTAGGGAAATTAGTGCCAAGCAAATGTTCTCGTCACTGAAAAAATTCAAATCTTTACCCGATTATATACAAGTATGGCCCGCACATGGTGCCGGATCGGCTTGCGGTAAATCTTTAGGAGCGGTACCGAGCACTACAGTAGGATATGAAAAATTAGTTAATTGGGCCATGAATATTGAAAGTGAAGAAGAATTTGTAAAAACACTTTTGGAAGGACAACCTGAACCCCCTAAGTATTTCGGTATGATGAAAAAATTAAATAAAGTTGGACCCCAAATATTAGGAGGAGTCCCACATCCGGGTAGATTAACTTTTCCGCAATTTAACGAAGCGATTAAGAATGGACTTAAAATTGTTGATTCTCGTAATAAGCTTTCATTTGCAGGAGGACATGTACCCGGTTCAATTAATATACAGGATAATTCATCATTCAGTACCTGGGCGGGCTGGATGCTAAATTATAAAGATCCTTTTGTTTTAATAGCCGCTGATAATAGAATTGAGGAAATAACAAAAGCGCTTCTAAGGATTGGGCTGGACAATGTTTACGGTTATGTGAACGATATGGATGCATGGTCAAACGCGGGTCACGAGTTACATATAGTTAAACAACTTTCCTGTTGTGAATTAAAAAATCTAATCGATTCAGCAGAAAAAGATTTCGAGATAATAGATGTACGTGGTAAATCAGAATATCAAGCCGGGCATATTGAAAATGCGCGCAACATTCATGTTGGATATTTAATTGAAAATCTTGATAAGTTAAGCAAAGAAAAGCAATACGTTCTTAATTGCGCTTCTGGAGATAGATCTAGCTTAGCAGCGAGCATTCTGGTTGGCAATGGTTATAAAAATGTTTATAATCTTACAGGCGGATATAATACATGGTTACGCGATTATCCGACCTGTAAAGAACCCATTAAAGAACTTGAAGAATTGGAAGTTTAGATGAATTACGCCGGCAGGGAAAGACATTCTAAACCTATTGTTTTCTTTGACGGCGTTTGCAATTTGTGTAATAATTCAGTTAAATTTTTACTAAGAATCGATAAAAAAAACATTCTTGTCTTTTCTCAACTACAATCTAAATATTCAAGCGAGAGTCTTAAGAATATTGGATATAACATAGGTGATATTTCTTCTATTGTCCTTTTGTACCAAAATAGAGCTTATTTTAAGTCGGATGCAATAATTAAAGTGTTTGAACTTATGGACTATCCATGGAAAACATTACAAATTATTAAATATCTTCCATGCAAACTTCGTGATTTCTTTTATGATTTAATCGCAGAAAACCGATACAATTGGTTTGGTAAAAAGAACATATGTATGATACCAGATAAAAAATATTTACATAAGTTTTTATAAAACTTGCTGTCCATTAACCGCTTTTAATAGGGAAGTAACCAATTTTTCGGTATTTTTACTCTTTCAAAATAGAAAATAAATTAAATTGAGATTTGAACTACATCACACCGATACGGCAAGCAAAGCTAGAGCGGGAAAATTATTTACAGATCATGGGGAAATAGAGACACCAATCTTTATGCCTGTTGGGACACAAGGTACCGTAAAATCTATTAACCAGCATCAGCTGAAAGACGATATAAACGCTCCAATTATTTTAGGTAACACTTATCATCTATTTCTACGACCAGGTACAGAAATTTTGGAAGAAGCCGGTGGATTACATAAGTTTATGAGTTGGGATAGGCCTATACTCACAGACAGTGGTGGATTTCAGGTTTTTAGTTTATCAGATCTAAGAAAATTAAAAAAAGACGGTGTGGAATTCCGTTCACATCTTGACGGATCGAAACATTTTTTTACTCCCCAAAAAGTAATTAATATACAAAGATCTATCGGCTCAGATATAATGATGGTTTTGGATGAATGTACACCATATCCATGTGATTACGACTACGCTAAAAAATCCAAGGCACTAACGTCCGCCTGGGCTCTGCTAAACAAAGAAGCTTTCGAAAATACGAATCCTCTGTATGCCCATAAACAGTTTCTTTTCGGAATTATACAGGGAAGTGTGTATAAGGATTTGCGTCAACAGTCAGCAGAAGATTTGATCAAATTAGATTTTGATGGATATGCCATTGGTGGCTTAGCCGTGGGCGAACCAGCCAAAAAAATGTATGAGATTACTGATTTTACAACAGATGTAATGCCTCCAAATAAACCAAGGTACCTTATGGGTGTTGGGCGACCGGAAAATATTCTTGAAGCTATTGAACGCGGAATTGATATGTTCGATTGCGTAATGCCAACTCGAAACGCAAGGAATGCGTATTTGTTTACAACCGAAGGTATATTGACAATAAAAAACAGTTCATACAAAAATGATTTTACAACTGTTGATAAAAATTGCGACTGTTTTACTTGCCGGAATTATTCAAAATCTTATTTACGACATTTATATAATTCGAAAGAATTATTATATTTTCAACTAGCTACTATTCATAATCTAAAATTCTACTTAAATTTAGTACGACAGGCTAGAGAAGAAATATTAAAAAACAATTTTATAAATTGGAAACAAGAAATAATATCTAAAGTAACACAAAAAATATAATAGGAGGTATAATTGTATTCATTATTAGCAATGGCTCCGCAAGACGGCAGCGGCGGTGGAAGTATGGTAAGTACATTAATAATGTTCGGTGCTATTTTTGCCATATTTTATTTTATGATTATCAGACCACAACAGAAAAAAGCTAAAGAGCGTGAAAAGTTGTTGTCCGAAATTAAGAAAGGCGATAAAGTAGTTATGAATAGCGGTATGCATGGTGTAATTGCCGGAATTGATGACAAAACTTGTTTGATAGATGTGGGGAACAACATTAAAATGAAATTCGACCGCACTGCTATTGGAACTATCTTAAGTCCAAAAGATGAATAATTTATTGAGCCTTTGTGTATAAATGCAAAGGCTTTTTCTTTTTTAACATAGTTATTAAGCCCTACTTTTTTTTATGCATTCTTTTCAGCTGTATTTTATTATTTTACTTACCAATAATTAATTGGGACAGAAGTGAAAACAAAAATATTTTTAGCATGTTTGCTCATATCCTTTTCATCCGTATTTGGGCAAAAAGTTTATCTCGGCAGTATTGAAGGAGATATAGACCTGGGTTTGGCTCCTTACGTAAAAAGAGTTATTACCGAAGCAGAAAATAATTTTGCCGATGCCGTTATTTTCAAAATCAATACATTTGGTGGAAGAGTTGATGCGGCCACTCAAATAAAAGATGCTATTCTAAACAGCAAAGTTAAAACAATTGCCTATATTGATAAGAGGGCAATATCAGCAGGCGCCTTAATTTCATTATCCTGTGAAAAGATAATAATGGTGCCTGGGGCTTCTATAGGAGCGACAACCGTTGTTGATCAATCCGGATTAAAACAGTCCGAAAAAGCACAATCTTATATGCGCTCGGAAATGCGAGCTACAGCTGAAAAAAATAACCGAAGAACCGATATTGCAGAGGGTATGGTTGACGAAAGGGTAGTAGTTGAAGGTTTGGTAGACAGTACTCAGCTTATAACTTTAACATCCCAAGAAGCCATTAAATATGGAATTGCAGATACGATTCTTACGAGTTTGAATGAAGTATTAGCGGCATATAATTTGGAAAATGCTGAAATTATAGATGTTGATGTGGATTGGGCCGAAAAAGTTGTAAGGTTTATCAGTAACCCGATTATCAGCGGTTTATTGATAATGATTGGACTTGTCGGAATGTTTACCGAAGTAAAAACTCCGGGATGGGGTCTGCCTGGCACTATGGCGGTTATTGCATTAGCACTATTTTTCGGTGCAAATTATATACTTGAACTGGCCTCTGCAATAGAAATAATTCTTTTTGTAGCGGGTGTAATTCTTTTATTGGTTGAAATATTTATCATTCCCGGATTCGGTGTATTCGGAATTTTGGGAATATTATTTATGATTTCAGGATTATTCCTCGGGCTAATCTCTGATTTTCCTCTAATTGACTGGAGTGATATTTCATTCGCGATAATTCAACTGGCTAGTACATTTGTGGCAACAGGAATATTGATTTTTATTATGTCAAGGTTGCTTCCAAAATCGAATATATGGAATAATTTAATCCTTGTTAAAAATTTAGACGCACAATCAGGTTACACGATGTCCAGACCATCATTCATACATCTTTTAAATAGTTCAGGCAAATCATATACTGATTTACGTCCGGCTGGAACGGTAGTAATAGGTGATGAGAGGTATGACGTTGTAACCGCCGGAGAATTTATTCCAAGAGGAACTCCGGTAAAAATAATTAGAGTTGAAGGCTCGAAGGTTGTTGTAGAAGAAATTAAAGAGTAAACTAGATTAACTCTAGTTTACTCTTGTTCATCATATAATCTTTTTTCGCTGCTTTAATGGGTTTTTCGTTTGCATCTAAGCCGTCCATGGTCATTTGCATTTCCATTTTTACACTTGTTTCGGAACGTTGAACAAAACCTTTAACCACATTAAAATATATTACTCCGGATCCTGACACATTTGGATCGCTAAAATTGTAAGTTACACCTTCCTGTGTAACCTGATTTTTACCTTTCCATTTGATTGAAAGACTTGCGTCGAGTTTAGCGAGAGTGTCTTTTCCCTCAACAGCAAAATCAACTACTTTGAAACGGGCAATATTCTCAATTTCAAACCCCGCTAAATAGGAGGGATATTTTTGTTCCCAAAATGAATTTACACCAACATTATCTTTCGAGGTTTTGCGAAATATCTGCTCAGTAAGGGGAGCTAGCGTAGCTGCCGTGTATTGTTGAACAAACATTTTTTTCTGTTCACTGGTAATCTTTTCCTTGTTTCCTTGAATATTTATAACCTCGTTAATAATTGATTCAACTCCAGTTATATCAAGTATCTCTCCATTTGCAGCAACTTTTATTTTGAAAGTTTTATTCTTAAGAGCCTCATATTCCAAATAAGCCATTTTTTCGCGCGTGCTATAAATGAATTTAGAATCATACTCCATCTTCTGACCGTTTGCGTCAAGTTTGGCTTTAATACCATTTACAGTAACAGATATTTCTGCAATATCATTATCAGCAATCTTATCGACTTTTATTTTTAATTGGTATTGTGTCCATTGATTAACCTGAGTGCTAATTGTTGTATCAGCCGAAATAATCTGAGAATTTTGCATCTCTGTAGTCAGCTTATATTTTACAACTTCTCCAACTTTAAAATTATATTTTAATAATCTTTTTGGTCCAATAACTTGGGTCGTTTCTTCTGCAACTTCCTTTTTAACGCCGCTCGATTTATCAGATTCTTCATTTTTATTTTCGCCGCATGCCACTAGTGCGACAACCAACAGCACAGATAATAAATATTTCATTTGATATCCTTTTAGTACAGTAAATATTTTTCTCTTAATAGTTTGAAAGAAATAAGAGAATCATCCCATAATTTAAATAAGCTTTCGGAAGACTCAAATTTAACTAGTTTTTCGGTTAAGTCGGAACTACCATAAAGTTTATCAAGCCAATTGTTCCGTAACTGAAATTTATCGGGGTAAAGCTTTTTTAGAACAAACAGCAGATCAATACCAAATCGTAATGATTTAAAATCATTTCTATCCGTGATTCTGAATTCTATTCCTTTACAAAGTTCATTTTCATATTTTGGAAACTTCGACATCGAATCAATTGAAATTGGGGTAAATTCAATCGGTATAAATTCTATACCGGAGTATTTATAAACTTTAAGTTCTTTAATTAATACATTTGGTTTTATAAATGGGGCTCCAATTTGAATAAATGGTTTGTAAGTTCCACGGCCTTCGGATACATTAATCCCTTCTATTAAACATAATCCCTGATATAGTAGTGCCGTTTCAAGGGTAGGCATATTAGGCGATGGTTTTACCCAAGTAAGACTACAATCATCATAATAGAACTTTCGCTCCCAGTTTTTTATTTTAACAACAGTTAACTTAGCCTTCTTTTCAGAGGATATCATGCGTTCATCATTGAATAATGTTGCCAATTCGCCGACTGTCATACCGTGAACAATTGGGATTGGTGCGATGGCAACGAAGGATTTATATTCATCTTTTCTTAAAGGTCCATCTACGGTAATTCCGTTAATAGGATTTGGACGATCCAAAATAACTATTGGAATATTATAATCAGCCGCTGCTTCAATACAATAAAACATCGTGGAAATAAATGTATAATAACGTGATCCTATATCCTGAATGTCAAAAATTATTACATCTACATCCTTAAGCATATCGGCAGTAGGTTTCCGAACCTTACCATATAATGAGTATATTGGTATGTTTTTAAGAATTGAATCGTTTATAGATTTTCCATCAGGAGCGTTTCCGCGTATACCGTGTTCAGGGCCAAACAATGACTTAATTGTTACAGATGCCTTATTTAGTAAGGTATCTATCAGATGTGTTCCATTTGATAGCACACCAGTATGATTTGTAACAATCGCAATATTTTTATTTTGAATTAAACTGAATTCATCGGATAATAATAAGTCAGCGCCAACAATAACTTTATTATTCTGAGCAAAATTAAGTCCGGAAATCATTAAAAAGAAAACAAACGAGTTTAAAATTAACTTTCTCATTACTTAATATAATTTTCCAATAATTCTTTTCGTGAAAAAAAGTGAGAAATTTCTATTGCGGCATTTTCGTCAGAATCGGAACCATGAACGATATTTTGTTCTATGCTTTCAGCAAATAATTTTCGTATAGTTCCTTCTTCGGCTTTGGAGGGATCCGTAGCGCCAATTAATTTTCTGAATTCGGCTACTGCATTTTCTTTTTCAAGTGCAATTGGCACGCAAGGTCCCGATGTCATATAAGCGACTAAATCGACAAAGAATGGTCTATCTTTATGTATTTCATAAAAACCACCTGCAGAATCTTTTGTCAATCTTGTCATTTTCATAGCTTTAATTTTAAAACCTGCTTCACTTATTATTTTTACAACCTCTCCAATAAGATTTTTACGAACACAATCCGGTTTTAAAATTGCAAGGGTTCTGTTGTTCATTTAATTTCTCCGATAAAAATCGATTGTTTATATAAAAAATTAACGAAGTCCCATTTTTGAAACTTCGTTAATAGAATATGGTGTAGATTATATTGTTATTTTTTTATTTCTTCTAAAGCTTTTTTCATAGTAATGCCAATTTCTGCGGGACTCTCAACAACATGTATGCCCGCTCTTTTCATCGCTTTCATTTTTTCAGCTGCAGTTCCTTTGCCTCCGGCAATTATTGCTCCGGCATGACCCATACGGCGACCAGCTGGAGCGGTACGGCCTGCAATAAAGCCAACCACAGGTTTTTTGACATGTTTTTTTATGAAGGCAGCAGCTTCTTCTTCTGCATTTCCGCCAATTTCACCAATCATTACTATTCCTTCAGTATCCTTATCATCATTGAACATTTTAATTATGTCAATAAACTGGGATCCGATTATGGGATCACCACCGATTCCTACACAAGTCGATTGACCAATTTTAAGATCGCTCAATTGTTTAACAGCTTCATAAGTTAAAGTACCACTTCGGGAAACTACACCAACTTTTCCTTTACGATGAATAAATCCGGGCATAATACCTATTTTAGCTTTACCAGGAGATATAACACCGGGGCAGTTTGGTCCTACTAAAGATATATTTTTTTCTTTGATTGCGTTAAAAACTTTTACCATATCGTTAGCAGGAATGCCTTCGGTAATACAAACTATTAACTTAATTCCTGCATAAGCTGCTTCCAGAATTGCATCTGCTGCAAAAGCGGGGGGGACAAATATAGCTGACGCCGTAGCTTTTTCATTTTTCACAGCTTCTGCAACGGTATTATAAATCGGCAGACCAAATATTTTTTGGCCCCCTTTACCCGGTGTAATGCCGGCAACTACTTTTGTACCGTACTCCAACATTTGTTGGGTATGGAACGATCCTTCTCCGCCTGTAATTCCCTGAACTACAACACGTGTTTTCTTATCTAACAAAATACTCATTAGTTTTTTCCTTTTTGTATAATGTTTTTTTACAAAACAAAACTATTAAAAAAAGCAGTAAACTTATTATATAAATGAACACCTAAATAAGGTTTTATAAAATTAAATTATTTTTTATATACTCTTTGCTAGCTGAAGAATTGTTAATTCCTTAAATTGATTTGCAAGAACCTGCATCCCAATTGGCAAACCATCCTTATCAAAACCAATGGGAATATTTAAACCTGGAATTCCAGCTAAATTGGCTGAAGTTGTATAAACGTCGCTAAGATACATCTGCAAAGGATCCGCACTTTTTTCACCTAACTTGAAAGCTGTAAAAGGGGAAGTGGGCGTTAATATTACGTCCACTTTTTCGAATGCAGCATCAAAATCCGATTTTACAAGTCGGCGAACTTTTTGCGCCTTTCCGTAATATGCATCGTAATAACCAGCTGATAAAACGTATGTGCCCAACATGATACGCCTTTTTACCTCATCTCCGAACCCTTCGGATCTAGATTTTGTATACATTCCAATCAAATCTTGTTTTTCGGCTGTACGGTGGCTGTATCGAACTCCATCGTATCGTGCAAGATTGGAACTGGCTTCGGCGGTAGTAAGAATATAATATGCAGCAATTGAATATTCATTGTGAGGAAGGTGAATATCAACAATTTCAAACCCATTATCAGACATTTTATGAATAACTGATTCAACTGCTTTTCTTACTTCAGAATTTAATCCTTCTCCAAAATACTCTGATGGAACTCCAATCCTAAATTTCCTATCGACATTTAAAGTATTCGAAAAATCAGGTGTTGTCGTTTTGCTGCATGTTGAGTCCATTGGGTCGTGCCCGGACATAACTTCGGTTATAAGAGCAATATCATCTATATTGTTAGCAAAAGGTCCAATACTATCAAATGATGATGCGAAGGCAGTTAGTCCGTATCTCGATATTCTTCCATAGGTTGGTTTTAATCCGTAAACTCCACAAAATGAAGCCGGTTGACGAATAGATCCGCCTGTATCTGTTCCGATTGCTGCATCACAAAGTCCCGCTGCCACGGCGGCGGCCGAACCTCCGCTGGATCCGCCTGGAACTCTAGTTATATCAATTGGATTCTTTACATTTCCAAATGCTGAATTTTCATTCGAAGAGCCCATGGCAAATTCATCGCAATTTGTTTTACCGATGATGATGGCATCCTCATCTAAAAGTCTTTGTACCGCTGTTGCAGTAAAAATTGCTTCAAAATTTTTTAATATTTTTGATGAACATGTCAAAGGTTTATCCTGAATGGATAAAACATCCTTTATGCCTATCACCATTCCAGCAAGTTTACCATGTTCATTATTTTTAATTTTATTTTCTACAATTTCAGAGCGCTCAAGTGCATCATCGAATATAAAATTAAAAGCATTTAAATTTTCCTTTTCTCTGATACCTGAAAGGAAGCCTGCAATGTTTTCTTTTAATGAAAGACTTCCGGATTTTATCTGGTTCAATTTTTCTGAATGGTTTCTATATTGGAACAATTAAATCCTCTTAAATCTTTGGTTTCTAAAGAATCTATTTCTTTTTGTCTTCATCATCTAATTTAATGTCGTCTTCAACTTCTTTTACAGCTTTTTTGAATTCCTTCATTCCTTTACCAATTCCTTTTGCCAATTCAGGAATTCTTTTGGCTCCAAATAAAATTAATATAGCTAATACTATAAGTATTATTTCCGTGGCACCCAAGTTACCGAACATGTTAACCTCTTTAATTTAGTAGGCTTTACAGATAGAGTATCAACTAAACTCTATTTGTGTTAATTAAAAAAAAACTGGCTTGTGTTGTTATACCAGCAAGTACAACTAATGATCCTAAAAAAGGGAACTGCTGATACGATGTTTCCAAAGTTTATCCTTTACTGATCTTCTGATTAAGTTTAATACCTGAATCATTTGATCTATTAAATATAAAATTATAAATATGTCTTAAAATTCCAAAAAAGATATGAATAGTAATTAAATAGAAAAATGCTGTTCCTTTTGTTAAAACAACAACTAATAATGCGACTAACGCTGATCCTATCAATAAAATTCTACCGCTTAATTTTAAATATTTAATTTTTGGAAGAGTGTTATATCTTATGGAACTTACCATTAAAAAGGAAAGCAGCAGAATCAATGGAATTACTAGAGAGTTAAAAGGTTCTACAATATTAAGACCGTTATGATAAAACAGAACCAATGAAGATATCATTACAGCTGAAACTGGAATAGGTAATCCTTTAAAATCAATTTTCGTCAAAATATCTTCCAGCTGAACATTAAAACGGGCAAGTCTATAAGCGCCAAAGAGCAGAGGTAACGAACTGATTAAAATGCCCCACAGTTCGTATTCTAAAAAAAATGCTTGATAAATTAAAAAAGAGGGTGCAACTCCAAAACTTATTACATCCGCCAGCGAATCAAGCTCTACTCCAAGCCGACTGCTGGTTCTTAAAATCCTGGCTATTATTCCATCAAGTAAGTCGAAAAAAGCGGCAATAAAAATAAAAAGAGCAGCCAACTTAAAATTATTTTGACTGGCTAAAACTATAGATACAAATCCGCTCAATACATTTAGTCCGGTGGCGAAATTTGGATACACAGATTTTGAGTAAGTGATTTTTCTCATTTATTAATCTCGTAAATAATGGATTCGCCTGCTATTGTTTTATCTCCTTCTTTTACAACCGGTTTCCATTTTAAAGGCACTATAATATCAACACGGCTTCCAAATTTTATCATTCCAAACCTTTCGCCGGCAATAACTTTCTGTCCTATTTTGAGGTCTGTTACAATCCTGCGTGCAACAAATCCTGATACCTGCGTGAATAAAATTTTCCCAAATTCCGGACTATTTATACCTATCTCCATTCTTTCATTATCCTTATCCGCTTTATCATCGTAGGCGACCAAAAATTTCCCTTTGATATAATTCAGATACTCCACAGTACCTGATACAGGAATTCTGTTTACATGAACATTTAGAGGCGACATAAATATGGATATTTGCCAAGCTTCTCCGTTAACATATTTGTCGCATATCACTTTTTTAATAAGCATTACTTTCCCATCAGCGGGTGAAATAAGTATGTCCTTTATTTGAGGAGTTATTCTCTCGGGATCTCGGAAAAAATTTAGAGTAAAAACCATCATTACAATACTAAATGAAATCATTCCGTATCTGATGTAATTAGAATTGATTAACATTGCACTGACAATAATTACGAAACATATAACAGCGATGACTCCTATGGTTTCATATCCGTATTTTGTAAGCATATTTGTCCTTAAGTAAAAATGAAATTTAATTATAAACAGACCAGTAAATTTAATATTTTCTTTACAGAATTTCTTTGTGAATCGTTTTTTTCTTATTTTTTGATGAAATAATTATTTTTGTTAGCTAAGTTATAAAAATAATACTTAATCAGGGAGGACTAATGAAACCCAATATTCAAGGGATGATGAAACAGGTTCAGAAAATGCAGGCTGAAATGGAAAAGGTTCAGAATGAACTTGGCAATAAAACAGTTTCAGAAGAAGCTGGCGGTGGAATAGTAAAAGCAACTGTAAATGGAAGAAAAGAGTTAATATCGCTTCAAATAGATAACGAAATTATTAATTCCGGTGATAAAGAAATGCTTGAAGATCTTGTAGTTGCCGCGGTAAACAAAGCGCTTGAATCAGCTGGCAAAATGGCTGAAGAAGAAATGGGAAGTGTTACCAAGGGCATGATTCCACCAGGATTAAATATACCGGGGTTTTAATTGATATTACCGGAACCTTTAGAAGTATTAATTGAAGAGCTGAACAAACTTCCGTCTATTGGTAAAAAAACCGCTCAGCGTTTGGCTCTTTTTTTATTAAGAAGCGATGATGAATATATAGCCAAATTTATCACAGCTATTGGCAATATTAAAAAAAATATAAAAATTTGCACAGATTGTTATAATATTTCAACTTCCGAAGTGTGTGAAATTTGCAGCAGTAATAAGCGAGATAAATCAATTATTTGTGTTGTTGAGGATATAAGTGATATTATTGCCGTTGAAAAGACTAATGAATACAACGGACTTTATCATGTACTAGGAGGTGTACTCTCACCATTGTCTGGAAAGGATGTTGAATCAATCCGTCTTAAAGAATTGATTGACAGGATTAGAAATTCTGAAGTTAAAGAAATACTATTAGCTCTTAACCCTGATACGGAAGGGGAAACAACATCTCTTTATATTGCGAAACTATTGAAAGAGTTTAATGTAAAAGTTACAAGAATTGCGCGTGGATTGCCTGTTGGTGGTAACCTTGAATTTGCCGACGAAGCAACTGTTGGAAGAGCTGTTTTGAACAGAATTACACTTCAATGAATGAATGGTTCAGAAAATGGTTCGCATCAGACGAATATCTTAAAGTCTACTCTCATCGTAACGAAGAAGATGCCAATAATCTTTTAAATCTTGTTTTAAATAATATTCCGCAAAAAGAAAACTGTAAAGTTCTTGACGCAGCCTGCGGTGCGGGGAGACATTCTTTACCATTGGCTCTTAAAGGTTTTAATGTAACTGGATTCGATTTAAGTAAAACATTACTGAAAGTTGCAAAAATAAATAGTGCAGAATTGGATCTGGATATTAAATATGTCTGTTCGGATATAAGATATGTTAATTTTAACGCAAAATTCGATTTAATATTGAATATGTTTACAAGTTTTGGTTATTTTGAAAATGATGCTGAAAATTTTATGTTTTTTGAGAATGCACGGGAATTTTTAAATAGTGATGGAATTTTCGTTCTAGATTATTTTAATAAAAATTATCTCGAAAATAATGTAATTCCATACTCGGAAAGAGTGACTGAGGGTAGACTTATTCGGGAAAACCGTGAAATTAAAAACGGAAAAATAATTAAAAAAATTAAAATTCAGAATAATGATAAATTGTATGAATATTATGAATCTGTAAAGTTATATTCGAGAGATGAGATTGTAAATGTTTTTAATAAGTTGGGATATAAACTAATTAATGAATTCGGCAATTACTTAGGCCGTAATTTTAATTACAATTTGTCGGAAAGAGTTATTCTATTTTTTAAGCTATGAAAAAAATTATATTAATTTTGATTGTATTAACATTAGCGGGCTGCGATTTATTAGAAACAAGAGATCCGGAAAAACCGAATGCAGCACGTAGTGATTTTAGAACTCCTACACAACCATCAATCCTTTTTTCAAATTTAACGAATTCTTTGAAAGAAAAAGTCGTTGAAAATTATTTACAATGTTTTGTTGATGAATCCTTCTTGGACGATAATTTTGTATTTATTCCTTCAGCCTCATCCGGTATTAGACTCGATCTGTTTAAAGAATGGGATCTTGAGTCAGAACGACAGTATTTTAATAATATAAAAAGCCTCATTCCAGCAGAATCACAAATTTTGTTAAAATTAGAAAATGAAATTAATTTTACACGAGCCGACAGCGCTGTTTATCAATTCGATTATTCCTTAACTGTACCTATAATAAATGGTGATCAGAATCTTTTTAAAGGAAGTGTGGTTTTTACTATCAAATCGGACCGAAGATCAAATTGGGTTATTACCAGATGGGAAGATCTAAAAAATGAAGAATTTCCGAGTTGGAGTGATTTAAAGGGCACATATTATTAAAATTAAATCTGAATATTATGTAATTGGATTTGTGATAATTCTCTTATACTCGTGCAATCCATTTAACTACGAATTGGATAACTCAATTGGAAGCGGAACGGGTTTGATAAGTGATCAAAAATCCGTAGAAGGTGTTTTTCAGAATTTCCTTTATTCATACACGTTTAAGGATACAACTATTTACGGTCAATTGCTTGATAAAAATTACAGCTTTATTTATAGAGATTACGATTTAGGAGTGGATTTATCTTGGGGCAGAGATGAAGATATGAAAGTAACAAACGGATTGTTTCAGAATTCTCAAAAACTAGATCTGATTTGGAATAACATTGTTTCAATTACCGATGACTCCACAAATATTATACGTGGTTTCAATTTAACAGTTACATTTAATCCCACTGATATTGTATTTATTGAGGGTAGAGTTAATCTTAACCTTATAAAAGATAATAACGATAAATGGCGTATTTTAAGATGGATCGATGAATCAAATTTCTAAAGGGAAAAATCATGATATTATTTTATGTAAAAGAATCGATTCACTCATTCAAAAAAACTAAATTATTCTCATTCTTTTCAATTATTTCACTTTGTTTATCGATACTATTTATTTCAATCTCAATCTTATTATTTTTTGCTTCAAATGAAATTAATGACAATTTCAAAAAGAGGATAGAAGCTCACTTGTTTCTGAGTGATTCCATAAAGAAGTCTAATATAGAAAATTTAAAAAAAGAAATTGTTGAGAGCGCCTCTGTTGCAAATGTTGAAATTGTTTCTAAAGATGAAGCAATGAAACGATTCATAAAAGAAACAGGCAAAGATTTTGGCTCATTATTAAGTACAAATCCATTGCCTCAACATTTTCTTGTAAAATTTAATACAAACATAACGGCTCAAGATCTTAAAAAATTCCAAAATTATTTTAAAGAGAGAAAAGGTGTAATAGATGTTGTTATTGATTATAACATGGCTATGACGCTGCTAAATTTTATTGAATCGGCAAAAATGATAATTTTAACAATTTCTATTATTTTGTTGGCAGTATCAATTTATTTAATTTATTCGAGCAGTAAAATTTATATCAATTTTAAACTGGAACAGTATAATACTATGAAATTAGTTGGAGCAAAGCTCTCCACTTTAAAAATACCACTTTTGATACGTGGATTTATTATTGGGCTAATTTCCTCTATTTTATCACTATTAATTTTTAATGTTGCCCTGATCACATTGGAAAAAGTTTCTTTGAATATTCAATTTGTAAACACATTTTATTTTATTAACTTTGTTATAATTATGTTAGGTCTTATACTAGGACCTATCGGTACGGGCATATTCAGCAAAAAAGTTTCCCTAAAAATCGACACTAAAATTTAATAAATAATTACGGGTGTACTGTGAAGAGGTATATTTTATTGGTTTTTCTTTTTTTAATAATAGATACGGTGTCCGCTCAAATAAAAGATTATGAGCTTGGTGCTTCATTAACCGGACAACAAAGTTCAGGCGGTTTTTTTGATTTGTCGGATCCCCTAACAGTAAATATCAAAGTTGCCATTTGGGGATTTGTTAGGCTGCCTGGTCGTTATGTTGTACCAGAAAATACTACAATTACAGATCTTATATCCTATGCGGGCGGCCCCGCAATTGATGCTCAATTGGATAATTTAAGATTATATAGAGTTGATTCAGAAAATAACCAACAAATGATTAAATTCTCATTTCAGGAATTGATGTGGGGAGATGAGCTTAAGGGAGTAAGAAATGAAATCCCTGCATTAATTGCTAGCGATGTTATTTTAGTCCCCGGTTCACCAAAACTTTATTTCAAGGATTGGTTTGGAATTACGCTTTCCATTATTTCCATGTTACTTTCTTTAACAATTCTTATACTGAACATTAATAATTAATAAAGGAAAAAAATTTGGAAAATAAATTATTTCAAAATTTACGAGATGAAGAATCTAATTCTTTACATGATTTTATTAACATTCTAAGGCTTAATCTCGTAATAATTTTACTCATAAGTGTAACCGGATTAATTGTCTCGGTATATTATGCTTCTAGAACACCTGATATTTATACAGCAACAGCCTTAATAAAATTACAGCAACCAAAGGGGAGCATAATAAGTGGACCGCTAATTCCAACAATAAGCAGTTTTGGAAATGATAGATTTATTGCCAATGAACTTGAGATACTTAAAAGTTACAGAATGCGAGAAATTGTTGCGAAAGCATTATTGGATTCGTTTAGAACGACCAATCAAGCTGAGACGCTGAATTCTATGATAAATTATTCTAAACTACTCAGTGAAAAATCCGATACAAATTTTTCTCAAAATCTTGGTTCCATAATTGGAATATTAAGCGGAGTTTCTGTTAATCAAAAGCAAGGCTTGGATCTTGTAGAAATCTCGGCTACATCTACTTCACCTCTTGAGGCAAAAATTATTGCAAATACATACGCAAAAGCTTATGAAAATTTGAACTTGAAATACGAGCGACAGCAATTAATTAGCGTTAAGAACTTTTTGGAAAAACAAAGAAATCAAAAACTTGATGAATTAATGCAATCTGAAGATAATCTGAAAAGATTTCAGGAACAGGGCGGCATAATTGCTATTGATGAACAGGCAAAGGCACTTATCGATGTTATTACTGACTTTCAATCGCAAAGGGACGCGACACAAATTGAATTATCGATTTCTGGCAAACGTTTACAACAATATAATAATGAACTTGAGAAAAAAAATCCTACTATCGCTCAATATATTAAAAATGCCGCAACTCAACCTAGGTTAGAAAATCTTCAGAAGAGCATCGCGCAAATGGAAACTCAAAGAGATGTGGCAATTTCTAATACGCAAGGCGCTTCCAGAAGAAAAGAGTTAGTTGAGGATTATAATGCTCGTATAGATGAACTAAAATCCACCCTCGATGAACAATTGGCGGTTTATAAAGCCAGTATATTCGCTTCAAGTCCGGCAGAACTTAAAGATTTGTCATTAAAAGTGCTTGAAGAAGAGATCAAAAGTAAAGCTACCGCTTCAAAATTTGAAAGTCTCGATGATATTGTAAGAAGATATGAGCGAAGATTTAATGAATTGCCCAGACAAACTATCGATTATGCAAGATTTCAAAGAGAGTTAACTTCTTACGAAAAACTATATTTACTTGTCGAAGGAAAATATCAGGAAGCTTTAATAAATGAGCAATCAACTCCGGGTACAGTGCTTATTATAGATGAGGCTATTCAGCCGTCTTCGCCTTCTGCTCCGAATAGAATGCGTATTATATTAACGGGATTTATTTTCAGTCTTGTGGTCGGATTTAGTTTTGCTTTTATAAGACATTATCTTGACAATACAGTTAACACACCTGAAGATATTCAGAAAAATCGTTTGAATGTTTTAACATGGATTCCTAAAATGGAACAATTGGCAACAAAGGATGAATTCCAATTTATTGTTCATTCAAAACCAGATTCTATATATAGTGAGTCCTTCCGCGCTTTACGAACGCGAATTACATTCTCAAAAATTCAGGAATCGCCTGTTCAAACCATATTAATCACTTCTTCAGCTCCTCGCGAGGGTAAAACCACTGTTGCTGTGAATTTATCTGGAAGTTTTGCACAAGCAAATAAAAAAACAATAGTTGTTGATTGTGATTTAAGAAAACCTAGGATTCATAATGTTTTTCAGGCACAGCGTTTTCCCGGATTTAGTGATTATTTCTTCGGACAAGCTCCTCTCGAAGATATAATTCATGCATCAGATGTCCCGAATTTATTTTACATAACTTCCGGAACCATTCCTCCTAATCCTTCAGAAATTTTGGCATCTTCGCAAATGGAAGCATTTCTAGAAAAATTAAGAGGCGAATATGATATAATAATATTAGACTCCCCTCCAATAATTGCCGTTACTGATTCAGAAATTCTTTCGCGTTTAGTTGATGCGACTATTTTAGTTGTTTCCGCGCATACAACAGAAGTAGAATTAATGAGAAAATCTGCAGAACTCTTAGACCATGAACAAAACACATTTATTGGTGTTCTACTTAATAATTTTAGTTACAAAAGCGGTTATGGTTCTTATTACAAATACTATTATTATTATTCTCAAGGTGGAAATGGTGCTGCGAAAAAAAATAGGATTAAGGCGTAGTTTCTGGTAAAAAAATGAACAAAATTGCTGTTGTAACCGGAGGCGCAGGATTTATAGGATCACATTTATGCGACCGTTTAATTAAAGAAAATATTTCTGTTATATGTATAGATAATTTATTAACGGGAAATATAGAAAATATATCTCATCTGTTTGGTAATGAAAAATTTACTTTTATCAAACATGATGTTACAAACTATATTTATGTATCGGGTAAAGTAGATTATGTTTTGCACTTTGCCTCACCCGCAAGCCCTATCGATTATTTGGAATTACCAATCCAGACCTTAAAAGTAGGTTCACTTGGAACCCATAAAGCTCTGGGTCTTGCAAAGGACAAAGGCGCAATATTTTTGTTGGCTTCTACGTCAGAAGTTTATGGCGATCCTGATGTTCACCCTCAGACGGAAACCTATTGGGGAAATGTAAATCCAGTAGGACCTAGAGGAGTATATGATGAGGCAAAACGTTTTGCTGAAGCCCTCACCATGGCTTATAATAGATTTCATAAAATTGATACTAGAATTGTTCGTATTTTTAATACCTATGGTCCTAGAATGAGATTAAAAGACGGCAGAGCGCTTCCCACATTTTGTTCGCAAGCTCTCACCAATGAAGATTTAACGATTTTTGGCGAAGGTAATCAGACGAGAAGTTTCTGTTATGTATCAGACACAGTTGATGGGATTTTTAAATTATTGATGTCCGATATAGTAGATCCGGTTAATATAGGTAATCCGGAAGAAACAACAATTCTAAGATTCGCCGAAGAAATTATTAGACTGACAAATTCTAATAGTAAAATTATTAATTTAGCTCTGCCCGAGGATGATCCAAAAATTCGACAGCCGAACATTTCAAAAGCAAAAAATCTACTTCATTGGGAACCAATAGTCGGAAGGGAAGAAGGACTTTTGATTACAATAGACTACTTTAAGAAAAAATTAGAATTGATTTAATAAATCTTAACAAAAACAAAAAAACCCCGGTTTCAATTGAAAACGGGGCTTTTTTAATAAGTTTAGGAATTCTATTAATACATTCCGTCCATACCACCCATACCTCCTGGAGGCATTGCAGGCATAGATTTTTCTTCATCTTTCTTTTCATAAACAACAGCTTCGGTTGTAATAAGCAATGAGGAAACTGATGCAGCATTTTCCAACGCTGTACGTGTAACTTTAGTAGGATCTATTACACCGGCTTTAAATAAGTTTTCGTAGACTTCAGTGGCAGCATTAAATCCATAATCACCTTTGCCCTCTAATACTTTGTTCAAAACAACCGCTCCTTCAAGACCAGCGTTATTAACAATTTGACGTAATGGCTCAGAAAGCGCTTTTTGAACTAACTTAATGCCTGTTGTTTGGTCAAGGTTTGCACCTTCAACACCGTCAAGCACTGATATTGCTCTAACTAATGCAACACCACCACCTGCAACAATACCTTCTTCAACCGCTGCTCTGGTTGCATGAAGCGCATCTTCCACACGTGCTTTTTTCTCTTTCATTTCAATTTCTGTGGCGGCGCCTATTTTTAATACTGCTACACCACCAGAGAGTTTTGCTAATCTTTCTTGCAATTTTTCTCTGTCATAATCAGAAGTAGTTTTTTCGATTTGAGATTTAATTTCGTTAACACGTTTCTTGATATCATCACTGCTGCCAGCACCTTCTACCAAAGTAGTGTTATCTTTGTCAATTACAACTTTTTTAGCGGTTCCTAAATATTCTAAAGTAGCATTTTCTAACTTAAATCCTCTTTCCTCAGAAATAACAGTTCCACCGGTAAGAACCGCAATATCTTCTAACATTGCTTTTCTTCTATCTCCAAATCCAGGAGCTTTTACAGCAGCAATTTTTAATGTACCGCGCAATTTATTAACTACAAGTGTAGCTAAGGCTTCGCCCTCTAGATCTTCTGAGATTATTAACATACCTTTACCAGCCTGAGCAACTTTTTCTAGTACAGGTAAAAGATCTTTCATAGCGGAGATTTTTTTGTCGTGAATTAAAATGAAAGGATTTTCAAGAACTGCTTCCATTGATTCACTATCGGTGATAAAGTAAGGGGAGAGATAACCACGGTCGAACTGCATACCTTCAACTATATCTAAATCAGTTTCTGTTCCTTTAGCTTCCTCAACTGTAATTACTCCGTCTTTACCAACTTTTTCCATTGCGTCGGCAATAAGATTACCAATGGTTTTATCATTATTTGCGGATATTGAACCAACTTGAGCAATTTCATCTCTACCTTCAACATCTTTAGATACTGATTTTAGATATTCAACTACTTTTATTACTGCTAAATCTATTCCTCTTTTAAGATCCATAGGATTAGCTCCAGCAGTTACGTTTTTTAATCCTTCTCTATAAAGCGCTTGAGCTAAGACAGTAGCTGTAGTAGTTCCGTCACCCGCAACATCACTTGTTTTAGAAGCAACTTCGCGAACCATTTGAGCGCCCATATTTTCAACAGCGTCTTCAAGTTCAATTTCTTTCGCGACAGTTACACCATCTTTAGTTACAGTTGGAGCACCGAATTTTTTATCGATAACTACATTTCTACCTTTTGGGCCTAAAGTTACTTTTACAGCATTGGCAAGTTTGTCAACACCAACTTTTAGTCCGTTTCTAGCCTCAGCACCAAATTCAACTATTTTAGATGCCATTTTATTCCTCCGTAATTTAATTTAATATCTATTCAATGTTTGATGCGAAATTTCAACCAACGATTCCGTAAATATCGCTTTCTCTCATAATCAGGTATTCGGTTGAATCGACATTTATTTCAGTACCGCCATATTTGCCATAAAGAACTATATCGCCAACTTTTACTGATAATGCTACTAATTTACCGTCTTCATACTTACCCGGTCCAACAGCTACTATTGTACCTTCTATTGGTTTTTCTTTTGCAGTGTCAGGCAAAATAATACCGCCTTTTGTTGTAGCTTCTGCTTCTTTTGGTTTTACGATTACTCGATCTCCCAAGGGTTTAATTTTAGAATCAGCCATTTTGACCTCCAAAGTTTATTTGTTTGTTAGCACTCAATTATAACGAGTGCTAATATATCTATAATTTATTATTAAGTCAATAGATTTGACTCGTAAATAATAAAATTTAATAAAATTATAATTGATTATGGCTGAAAAACGCAGTTTATAAATGGCATAAAATATCTTATTATAAATCTGCAAAAAGAACTTTTATGAGGGCACAAAGCTTTTACGGTAAGAAAAATAAACCCGATTTACACTAAAATCGGGTCAACAAAATAAATTATAGGTCTATTGAACGAGAAAAAATATAGTCAATATTTTTTAACATGTTTTTTGACTCAAATACTTCACTCAATTCATCCACTGTTAAATACTTTAATATCTCTTCGGAATTTAACAGTTCATCTTTCAAATTTTTCTTTTTATCAGCCCAAACTTCCATGGCAGGTGTTTGAACCATTTTATAAGATTCTTCTCGGGAAACTCCTTTATTTACAAGCTTTAATAGTATTGTTTGAGAAAACACTAAACCACGGGTTAATTCTAAATTATATTTCATGTTTTCAGGATATACGATAAGATTTTTGATTAATCCATGGGATAAGTGGAGCATATAATTTAATGTTATACAGCTATCGGGGACAATAATTCTTTCCACAGAAGAATGTGATATATCTCTTTCGTGCCAAAGTGCAACGTTCTCGATTGCCGCTATAGAATTAGCCCGGAGCACGCGTGCTAAACCTGTTATTCTTTCTGAAATTATTGGATTGCGTTTGTGTGGCATAGCAGAGGACCCTTTTTGTCCTTTAGAAAAATATTCTTCAGCTTCAAGTACTTCCGTACGTTGCAAATGACGAATTTCAATCGATATTTTTTCGAGAGAAGCTCCAATAATAGCAAGAGAGGTTACAAATTCCGCGTGTCTGTCACGTTGAATTACTTGTGTGGAAACAGAGGCTGGATTAAGTCCCATTTTTTCACATACATATTCCTCAACTTTTGGAGAAAGGTGCTCGAATGTTCCTACCGCACCGGAAATTTGTCCGACAGATATAGTATCAATAGCATTTTTTAATCTTACAATATTTCGTTTGCACTCTTCGTACCAGAGAGCGAATTTTAGTCCCATAGTTGTAGGTTCTGCGTGTATCCCATGACTTCGCCCAACGCATATGCTGTATTTATGTTCTAGGGCTCTTTCTTTTAACGCAGATTTTAAATCAATCATCTGAGTCATTAATAGTTCACCAGCACTTTTCATTTGAAAAGAAAGGGTGGTATCTAAAATATCGGATGAAGTCATGCCATAATGAATATGACGCGATTCCGGTCCTACATATTCAGCCACATTAGTAAGAAAAGCAATTACATCATGTTTGGTTGTCTCTTCTATTTCAAGTACACGTTTAACATCAAAATTAGCCTTACTTTTGATAGCTTCAACATCTTTCTCAGAAATGTCACCCATTTTTGCTCTAGCTTCACATGCCAGAATTTCAATTTTTAACCAAGTAGAATATTTGAATTCATCCTCAAAAAATCTTCCCATTTCCGGGCGTGTATATCTATCAATCATTGTTTCTCCAGTTTCATCTTTATATTCAATATTTTACCATCACGTAAAATTGAGAAATTAACACTTTCATTCGCTCTGTATTCCTTCAACAATCCTTGTAAAACCTGAGTATTATCCACTCGTAGTCCATCAATATGAGTAATAATATCATACTCCTTTATTCCCGCGTCAGCTCCAGGTGAGCCGTTTTCAACTTCACGCACAAGAACGCCGCGAGCTCTTGATAAATCGAAATATTTGGCTATATCCTGATCGATGTCCTGAATTCTTAAACCAGTCCAGTAATTCCTGTCGTAATATCCATTCTTCTTTAAGTTATCAACAATTTTTTGAATTTTATTAACGGGAATAGCGAAACCAACGCCTACATTGCCTGAAGAACCTTGAGCAGTATATATAATTGTGTTCATGCCAATCATTTGTCCGATACAGTTAATGAGTGGTCCGCCAGAGTTTCCCTGATTTATTGAAGCGTCTGTTTGAATCATATTCATATAATAACGCCCTTCAAGAGGGGATAAATTCATACCAAGCGCGCTTATAACACCAACAGTAACAGTCGGTTTGTCCGTCATACTGAAAAGTCCAAAGGGGTTTCCTATAGCTATGGACCATTCCCCAATCATAATGTCATTACTATTTCCGAATTCTACATATGGTAAATTATTACCCTCTATTTTAAGTAGACAAATATCTGTTGTCGGATCAGTTCCAACTTTTTTAGCTTTAAATTGGCGTCCATCTGTCAAAGTAATTAATATGTCTTCGGCCGCGCCCGCTACGTGATCGTTGGTTAATATGTATCCGTCGGGTGAAATAATTGAACCAGATCCTACACTTTGGATTTCCTGATTGAATGTATTTCTACCGTAAAAAAACTGCCACCATGGATCCAAATTATATTTTCTTATTTCTTTAACATTTATACTTACAACAGCGGGACTAACTTTTTGAACCGCATGTGTTATTAGATTTCTTCTTTGATCAGATAATTCCTGATTCAGTTTTTCGCGTTCTTCTTGACTTATTTGCTGCGCATTTATGTAATTAGATTGACTTGGTTGAGTAAAACTTGTATCAATAATTGCTTTTTCCTGCGCATAAAAATATGTATAAGAGATGGCCACCAAAATAAATGTTGTTACTGAGGAGATAATAACAGCTTTAAAGTTACTCATCATTTGTTCCTTTAATTTTATTTTTACCTGTTACAAAGTATTTTTTAATATAACTAATGTGCCTGCTGAGAATTATCAGAAATATAAAAACATTAAACGAAGCGAACGTTAAGTTTGTTTCAGCGGGAGGATTTGTTAACCATCTCGCGGAATTTAGAATATCGCTGGATGAAACAGCTAATGCACATGTTAAAATACTTGCAAGTATGTTGGCTAAATGAATATGTCTTTTAAATAAATAAGCAATCAACCAAAATAGAACCCATAATAATAATATTACAGGCTCAATTAGTAAAACCCCACCAGCGGCTGTTGCAAGTCCTCTGCCGCCTTTAAATTTAATCCAGGGAGAATAACAGTGTGCCAAGACGGCAAATGTTAAAGCAACAATAGTAATTAAAAAACTGGATCCGAATAAAAATTGCACAATTATTACGCTAAATGCACCCTTAATAAAATCAAGCGATAGGACAATTAATCCAATTGTTTTAGATTTGCTAACTTCATATGAATTTAACGCTCCAACATTGTTACTTCCGTTTTCTGTAATATTAATATTTCGTGTTTTTTTAAGAATTAAATAGGCAGTTGGTATTGATCCTATTAAATATCCAATGAGTATTGAAATTATAGTTTCCATAAATTTCCGATTGATTAAAATGATCTTTGAATGACAAAAATAGTTAATAAGAATTTTATAAACTTTAAAATATATCTCTCTAAAAAGTTTTATAACACAAAAAAGGCAAAAATCATATTTGATTTTTATAATAATTACACCTAAATAACAGATTCATTTTTATATATCTAAGATTTTATGATTAAATAAACGGAGAACTTCTAATGATTAATTTTATTGGAAATTTTAATGTAGTAGCATCATTGCCCAAGAAACTTGAACCAATGAGAAAAATTGTATCTAACCTTTATTGGTCTTGGAATATAGATGCGTTGAGTTTATTCCGAAGAATGGATAGGGACCTGTGGCAGCAAACTAATCATAATCCTATTCTAATGCTTGGAATGTTAGGGCAGGAAAGACTTGAAGAGTTATCTAATGACGACGGGTTTTTATCGCACCTGAACCGCGTTAAACTTCAATTCGACAACTATCTTACAGATGCGCGCTGGTATCAGAAAGAGTACAATAAAGACAAGGACAAATATATAGCTTATTTCTCAGCAGAATTCGGTCTTACTGAATGTTTACAGATTTATTCCGGCGGACTTGGAATTCTTTCTGGCGACCATATGAAATCTGCAAGCGATTTGGGTTTACCACTTGTAGGTGTCGGGCTATGTTACAAAGAGGGATATTTTCAACAGTATCTGAATAACGACGGTTATCAGCAGGAAAAATATGATCTGATTGATTTTTATAATCAGCCGATGGAACTTGTCCTTAATGATAAAGGAGAGCCGATTAAAATTGATATGAATTTTCCTGGCAGAATTGTAAAAGTACAGGTATGGAAAATTGAGGTAGGCAGAGTTCCTCTATATTTGTTGGATACAAACATTCCAGAAAATAATGCCGACGATCAAAAAATTACCCGAAGCCTCTATGGCGGTAATATTGAAACACGTATTCAACAGGAAATTATTCTTGGTATTGGCGGCATAAGAGTATTACATGCTTTGGGAATTAAACCTGAAGTTTGTCATATGAACGAAGGACATTCAGCATTTCTATCATTAGAGAGAATTTTATTCTTAATTAAAAATCATAATCTTTCTTTTGATGAAGCCAAAGAGGTGGGCTTTTATTCAAATATATTTACCACACATACGCCAGTTCCAGCAGGAATAGATGTTTTTCCAAATGAACTTGTTGAGAAATATTTTTCTAATTATTATAGAACTGAACTTGGAATTTCGGATAAAACATTTTACAAACTTGGAACAATTATAAAAAATAGAGAACCTAATAATTTTAATATGGCTCACCTTGCTATGAACATGGCGGGATTCGTTAATGGCGTAAGTAAACTGCATGGAGTTGTATCAAAAACGATGTGGGCTAATGGATTTAAAGATATCCCCTTCGACGAAATACCTATCGATTATATTACTAATGGAGTACATACGCAATCCCATTTATCTAACGATATGTTCGAATTGTTGGTCAGATATTTAGGGGATGATATTCAACAAAACCCGAGTGACAAAGAACTCTGGGAAGCGGTTGAGGATATACCAGATGAAGAGTTGTGGCGCACACACGAAAGAAGAAGAGAAAGATTGGTAGCCTTTGCCAGAAAAAGACTACGTGCGCAGTTACTGAGCAGAGGAGCATCCAGCTATGACATTGAATCTTCAAAAGAAGTATTGGACGCGTCGGCTCTCACAATTGGATTCGCACGCAGATTTGCCACTTATAAACGAGCTACGCTTATATTTAAGGATTTGGAAAGATTAGCCTCAATTATGCTTAATTCTAAAAGACCCGTGCAATTGATTATTGCCGGAAAAGCGCATCCGAAAGATGAGGAAGGCAAAAAACTTATTCAGGATATTGTTAGTTTTACAAAGGACGAATCTTTGCGAAAAAGAATAGTGTTTATTGAAAATTACGATATGAATATTGCACGCTACATGGTGGAAGGTTGTGATGTTTGGTTAAATAATCCGAGAAGACCTTTGGAAGCAAGCGGAACTTCGGGAATGAAAATTATTGCCAACGGAGGTTTAAACTTTAGCGTGCTCGATGGATGGTGGGACGAAGCATATAATTATGAATTAGGCTGGAAAATTGGGCATGGAGAGGAATATGAAAATCTCGATTACCAGGATGAAGTAGAATCGAGTATGTTGTATGAAACTCTTGAAAATGAAATTGTTCCTCAATTTTACGAGAGAGGGGATGACAAACTTCCTCGTAAATGGTTGAAGATGATGAAGAATTCCATGAAAACTCTTGCTCCAATATTTAATACGCATAGAATGGTAAGACAATACGCCACAAAGTTTTATTTGCCAGCTCATAATAACAGAAGAATGCTTATGGCCAACAATTGGCTTGAAGCGAAGAACTTTATGACTTGGAAAAATAACATTGTTTCTAATTGGAATGCTATCAAATTTATTAAGGTCGAAAGTGAACATCAGAATGGAGAAGTAAAAATCGGCTCAAGCTACAAAATATCAGCCGATATTGATATGCCCAATCTCACTCCAGAGGATGTAGAAGTTCAAATTTATTATGGTAAAGTTGATGATCAAAATATCGCCTTCGCAAATTCATTCATGGAAATGACATGTTTAACAAAAAAATCGACTTCAGGTAAATATAAATACGAAGGAGTTATCGATTGCTCGAAAACAGGTCAATTTGGATATACCTTAAGAATTTTACCAAAGCATCCTTTGTTAACAAATAAATTTGAATTAGGTCTTATAAAATGGGCTTAAAAATATGCTTTTAGAAACTTTAGATATTCCACATAACGATGTTGTAATTTATTCCGAGAATAAATTCGATTTTAAGGACAATTTCAAAATAGTATTTAAACGTGCGGATGTTAAGAGACCTCAAAAGATAGATTATTTTGAGGTCTGTAAATTTTTGCGTGACCCAGCTCCCAAAAATTTAATAGTTTACAGAATGTTAACTAACATGAATCAGCTGGACGCGTTTTCAACAAGATTTGGGTATTTTATTAATACTGAGAATAAACTTGAACTCATTTATTTTGACCCAATATTTGCTCTCAAAGATTTAGCGAACCTAAAAATTAATATTGTACCATCAGAGTTCAGATTTAAAATACAGCAGGTTGGTTACAGATCAATTGGAACGAAGAATAACGAAAGTATTTACTCAGAAGTTTATACTTTCGATTTGAGAGCAATTGAAGCGCAAAATCAGAATGATAAAATATTTTCACAGGCAATTTTTGCTCTTGACGATAGTTTTGTTGAAGAAAATGAGGATTACTCAAGTCCTACTAATTCCGAAGAAATTATTGAAGTTAATTCTGATGATAAATGTCAGTTTAACAATGCTAAAATATTAACCAACAGCAATACCAATGATGCAAATACATATAAAATTGAAAAACTTAAACAGTCATTTGCTTCAGATTGGGAAAGTAATTTTGACGCGTACAGTGCATTCAGATCAGATAAAGAAAAAAATAGAGAAAAAAAAGCCACCTCAACTTTTTCAGAATTTATAGAAAGGCAAAAAACGATTGAAACTGATTTAGACTCCGGGGGATTTTTCGGAGATAAATCCACATTCAACAACTCATCGCGTGAACCAGTGGTTCTGCGTTTTAAAGATTAAATTCAGAAAAAAAATTAACATCCTTAATCGGTAATCCAATACAAATTCGTATCCGTCAAAACGAGTATGTTTCCGAAATATTTCAGAATCTCATTAGAATTCAATAAATTTCAATTCCTTAATTTATAGTATTCTGACCAGGAGTGGTATTTGAAAAAAATAATATCTGTAGTAGGTGCCAGGCCTAATTTTATGAAAGTTGCACCAATACATAAATCGTTTCTTGATTATAAAAATCAAATAGTTCACAAGATCTGCCATACCGGTCAACACTACGATGAAAAGATGTCAAAAGTGTTTTTCGAAGAATTGGAACTCCCCGAACCGGATTTTTATTTAGGTGTCGGAAGTGGATCCCATGCAACTCAAACCGCTCACATTATGGTTGAATTTGAAAAAATTTTAATAAAGGAAAGTCCTGATCTTGTAATAGTAGTTGGTGATGTAAATTCAACAATCGCGTGTACTCTAACAGCTGCAAAATTAAATATTAAAACTGCTCATGTTGAAGCCGGATTAAGAAGTTTTGACAGGCAAATGCCTGAAGAGATAAACAGAATTCTTACAGATTCTATTGCAGATTATCTTTTTATTACAGAACAAAGCGGAATTGATAATTTGTTAAAGGAAGGTATTGACAAGAATAAAATCCATTTTGTTGGTAATGTAATGATAGATAGTCTTACTAAATACCTTGTTAAATCTGATAATTCAGAAATTATGAATAAATTAAATATAATTTCTAAAGATTTTGTACTTGTTACGCTGCATAGACCAAGTAATGTCGATTTTTTTGATCAAGCCGAAAAATTGGTAAACTTGCTAAACACAGTCGCTCTGCTTAGAAAAGTTGTTTTTCCACTTCACCCTCGTACTAAGAAGAATTGGGAAGATTTTAATTTATTTTCCAAATTATCCAAAAATATAATAATTACAGAGCCAATCGGTTATTTAGATTTTTTAACACTTATAAAAAATTCTATACTGATTCTTACAGACAGTGGTGGAATTCAAGAAGAATCTACTTTTTTAGGAGTACAATGCATTACTCTTAGAACATCGACAGAAAGACCTGTAACAGTAACAATTGGAACTAATCAGCTTTTGGGTTCAGACTTACAATTAGCGGAAAGGACAGCCATAGAAATTATAAATGGGAAAATTAAAATTGGGAAAGTTCCAAAATTATGGGATGGACAATCATCCCAAAGAATTGCTAAAATAATAGTCGAAAAATTAAATTGTAATAATATTGAAATAGGAAATTAGAATATGAAAGTACCATTGTTAGATCTCAAACCGCAGTACAAATCTTTAAAAAAAGAGCTTGACGAAACCTTAATTAGAGTTGCAGAATCGCAATATTTTATAATGGGTCCCGATTTAGAAAAAATGGAAAAACAATTCTGCGACTTTTTGGGGTGCAAGCATGCGATTGGCGTTTCTTCCGGTACAGATGCGCTGCTATTGGCTCTAATGTCTATAAATCTAAAACCGGGCGACGAAGTTATTATGCCAACATATTCATTTTTTGCTACAGCCGGTGTTGTTTCGCGATTAAACGCAGTTCCTGTGCTTGTGGACTCTGATCCGGTTACATTTAATATAGACCCGGCAAAAATTGAAGAAAAAATTACAGATAAAACTAAAGCCATAATACCGGTTCATCTTTATGGACAATGCGCTGATATGGATCCAATTATGGAAATAGCAAAAAAATATAATTTAAAAGTTATTGAAGATGGAGCCCAGGCCATTAGTTCAGTCTATAAAGATGGGAAAAAAGCCGGTACGATAGGGGATATTGGCTGTTATTCATTTTTCCCAAGTAAAAATTTAGGCTGTTTCGGTGACGGAGGTTTGGTTGTAACAAATGATGATGAATTAGCAGAAATTTTAACAATTAAAAGAGTTCACGGTGGCAAACCAAAATATCATCACAAAGTTATCGGCGGTAATTTTAGATTGGATGCGTTGCAGGCGGCGGTAATTAGTGTAAAATTGCCTCATCTCGATTCTTGGTCCCAGGGTCGGCGGCATAACGCCGCTTTATATTCGAAACTGTTTGTCGAGGCAGGTCTCGCTCAATCTGAAGGTAAAACAGAATTCGACAATAATAATCAAGTACTTTTACCAGCTCCTGTTTTTAAGCTAAAATCTGAAAATGAATTGATGAAGAACTATCATATTTATAATCAGTATATTATTCGAGTCGAAAAAAGAGACGAGCTGAGAGATTTTCTTCTTGCTAATGAAATTGGCTGTGAAATTTATTATCCAATTCCATTTCATTTGCAGGAATGTTTTGAGGATTTAGGTTATAAGAAAGGTGATTTTCCAGTAGCGGAATTTGCCGCCGATTATTCACTTGCATTGCCTATTTATCCTGAACTAACAGAAAATCAAATTAATTTTGTTGTATCAAAAATTGCGGAATTTATTCGAAAATAATTTTGTTTGAACTATTAAACCAAATTATCGATTAATATGTCTACAAATTTAGTGATTTTTAGTGTGCCTTGATTACACAGGTAGCATTGTTTATATTTATTTCGAGATTTTAGTACATATTATCGTTTATTAGTAAACCTGAGGAAATTGTTATGGATGGAAATTTTTCTGAACGTGTTCAGGAAGTTATAAGATTGAGCAGAGAAGAGGCTTTACGTTTAGGCCACGACTATATAGGAACGGAACATTTGTTACTCGGAATAATCCGCGAAGGGCAAGGTGTGGCCGTTAGAATTCTGAGAAATTTAGATATTGACTTATTAAAACTAAAAAAAGCCATTGAGGATACAGTTAGAACAACTGGCGGAACTTTAACAATCGGAAATATACCTTTAACTAAACAAGCTGAAAAGGTATTAAAAATAACTCAAATTGAATCTAAAATATATAAATCAGATGTTATTGGAACTGAGCACATATTACTCTCTTTGTTAAGAGATGAGGATAATATTGCTACACAGATACTACATCAGTTTCACAGTACATACGAAACAGCTCGAGCTGAACTGAATAACATACTGAGTAGTAAGAATCCGGATAAACCTAACCTGATGCCGGCTCCTTCTAAAAAACCGGAAAAAACAAAAACTCCGGTATTGGATAATTTCGGCCGAGATCTAACAAAACTTGCAATAGATGGAAAGCTGGATCCGGTGATAGGTAGAGAAAAAGAAATTGAACGTGTTGCACAGGTGTTGAGTAGAAGAAAAAAGAATAATCCAGTTTTAATTGGAGAACCTGGTGTCGGCAAAACTGCAATAGCAGAGGGTTTGGCTTTAAGAATAATCAATAGGAAAGTACCGCGTATACTTCAGGACAAGCGGGTTGTTACTCTCGATTTGGCGGGGCTAGTTGCTGGAACTAAATACAGAGGACAATTTGAAGAAAGAATGAAAGCTTTAATGACCGAACTAGAAAAAGCGGAAGATATAATTTTATTCATAGATGAACTACATACTATCGTTGGGGCCGGTGGAGCTTCCGGTTCGTTGGATGCTTCTAACATGTTTAAACCAGCCCTTGCCCGAGGTGATATTCAATGTATCGGAGCAACCACACTGGATGAATACAGGAAATTTATTGAGACTGATGGCGCGTTGGACAGAAGATTTCAGAAAGTGATGGTTGATCCTCCAACTGTTGAAGAAACTATTGAAATTCTCGAAAATATCAAATTCAAGTATGAAGAACATCATAACGTTAAATATACTAAAGAAGCTATATACAATTCCGTTCGTTTGAGTGAGAGATATATAACCGACAGATTTTTACCCGACAAAGCTATAGATGTTTTGGACGAAGCAGGATCAAGAGTGCACATGGGTAATTTTACAGTTTCAGATGAGATATTGAAACTTGAAGAAGAAATTGAAGATGTAAAGAAAGAAAAAGTTTCCGTTGTAAAACAACAGGATTATGAAGAAGCCGCTCGCTTGCGGGATCAGGAAAGAAAGCTACAAAATGACCTAGAAATAGCTAAAAGGGAATGGGAAAATAAAAACAAAGATGTTGTATACGAAGTTTCCGAAGATGACATAGCAACAGTTGTTTCTATGATGACTGGAATTCCTGTAACTCGTGTGGTTCAGGCAGAAAGCGAAAAACTTTTGAAGATGCAGGATGCACTTAAAGGTAAAATAGTTGGTCAGGATGAAGCTGTTGAAAAATTATCTAAAGCTATTAGAAGAACTCGCGCTGGATTAAAAAATCCTAATAAACCTATTGGAAGTTTTATATTCCTAGGACCTACAGGTGTGGGTAAAACTGAATTGGCTAAAGTTATGGCAAAATATTTATTCGATTCGGAAGACGCTTTGGTTCGAATTGATATGAGTGAGTATATGGAGAAATATGCTGTTTCCAGATTGGTTGGGGCTCCTCCAGGATATGTTGGCTACGAAGAAGGCGGTCAGTTAACTGAAAGAGTTCGCCGTAAACCTTATTCTGTGGTGCTTTTTGATGAAATTGAGAAAGCACACCCTGATGTTTTTAATATATTACTTCAGGTTTTGGACGATGGGCAACTTACAGACAGCCTTGGTCGTAGAGTTGATTTTAAGAATACAATAATTATTATGACTTCCAACATCGGGACAAAAGAAATTAAAGAAACCGGTGGATTTGGTTTTGGCGGCGCTGACTCGGCTGATAAATACGCACATCTTAAATCAACTATAGAAGATGCAGTTAAACATCTTTTTAATCCCGAATTTTTGAACAGAATTGACGAAACAATAGTGTTCAGAAATCTGGAGAAAGAGGATATAAAACAAATAATTAAAATAGATATTAAAGATCTTGTAGCTAATATAGAAAACAACAAGATGTTTATTGAACTTGATGAAGGGGCTGAAAATTTTCTGTCCGAAAAAGGATTCGATCCAAAGTTTGGAGCGCGTCCTTTAAAAAGAGCGATACAGAAATATCTTGAGGATCCTCTGGCAGAAGAAATGTTACTTGGGCATATTAAGGAAGGCGATAAAATACTGGTGAAACACAAACCCGAATCTGAGGAACTGTATTTTATTAACAATTCATCTGTTGAAGAAAAAGTAAAATCTAAATCAAAAAAAGAAGAAAATAATTCTCAGGCAGAGAAAGTAGATTAAATTGTATGTCATTGCTCGATAAATCAGAACTCGATAAATATTCTACTGAAATTAAAGGGTGGGATTTTTTCGATAAAAAAATATTTAAGGAATTTGTTTTTAAAAATTTTAGTGACGCTCTCTCGTTTACTTTGCAAGTAGGCATTGAGTCGGAAAAAAAAGATCATCATCCCGATATATGTCTTCATTCCTGGAATAAGGTGAACATTACCTTAAGCACTCATAGCCAGGGGGGAATTACAAAAAAAGATATTGAATTGGCGAAGATAATTGATGAATTATAATTAGATTTTAAAGCCCTCTTTCGAGGGCTTTTTTTTACACAATTTACATTTCAGACTTGTTGATTTCGGTAAAAAACTATCTTTTTAAAAAGAATTTGGAATTTTAATGAAAAAGTATTTTTTTATTTTACTTCTTACTACTTACAATCTTTCAGCGCAATTGGAATTTGAGGATTACTTTGAAAATAAAGCACTTCGTTTCGATTATTTGCATATAGGAAATAATTCGGAAGAAACTTTTGTATTTGACGAAATGAAGTTAGAGCCGTATTTCAGTGGTTCTTTCAATTCTTTGATAGATACTTTTTATTATGGCAACCACTTTTTTAATGTTAAAGACTCCCAATCGGGCAAATTGATATATTCAAGGGGTTTTTCAAGTCTGTTTCAGGAATGGCAATCCACCGAAGAAGCTACAAAATATAAACGCGCTTTCAACGAAACTATTATTATACCTTTTCCTAAAATACAAGTAACACTCGAAATATTAAGCAGAGATAAAACACAACAGAATAAATTTGTTGTGAAATATACTCATGTAATAAACCCTATAGATTATTTTATTTCCGAGGAAAGAGGAATTAAGTATAATTCCGAAAAAATTAACGACGCCGGCAATCCTAACGAGAAATTAGATATTGTTTTTATTCCAGAGGGTTATACCGAAACTGAATTGGATGATTTTAGAGATAAAGCGAGAGAATTTACAGATTACCTATTTAGTTTTGAACCCTTTAAATCCAATACCGGTGCTATAAATATTTGGGTTGTAATGGCACCCTCGATTGATACTGGTACTGATATACCGCGTGATAACGTATGGAAAAATACAATTGTAAATTCTTCTTTTTATACGTTTGATAGTGAAAGATACCTTATGACAACCGATATAAAAACTTTACGCGATATTGCGTCCAGTGTGCCTTATGATCAGATTGTGATACTTGTTAATACTGATAAATATGGCGGCGGCGCAATTTATAATTATTATTCTTTAACAGCTGCTAATAATCCATCATCAGCAAATGTATTTGTCCACGAATTTGGACATGGGTTGGCAGGTTTAGCCGATGAATATGGTAATGATCCCACATATATAGATTATTATCCTTCAGGTGTTGAACCTTGGGAACCGAACATTACAACACTGGTAGATTTTGAAAATAAATGGAAAGATTTAATTTCGGAAAATACTCCTATACCTACACCAGATACCGAAGACTATAGAAATGTTATCGGTGTTTTTGAGGGTGCCGGGTATGTACCAAATGGTGTGTATAGATCGACTTATGACAGTATAATGCGCTCTTTATCAGAAAAAGGTTTCAATATTGTCTCTCAACGGGCAATGGAAAAAATAATTAATTTTTACGCTCATTAGCATTTGAAACAAGTAAATTAGAAAATCATTATTTAACTTTGTCAATTATTATTACATGAGCAATTAATGTTACAGAAGAAACTTTTTAAAACAATCGATGCCATAACTTCAAAAAATTTTTCGTCTAATCACGAAATGCTTAATGAAGTATTAGTTCGTATTGTAAATGATAATGAGATTAATGTTAATGGCGGAAGGGTATGGCAGCTCGACGCCAATAAGAAATGTTACAAAATATTATATCAGCAAGGCCAAGTATTAAAAATTGAAAATGACTTTATACTATATCTGAATGATTATCCGCTTTTTGAACTAATAGCGAAAGAGCGGACTATTTTATCGAAAGAAACTAATGAAATATTACGATCAAAAGGTATCTATAAATTTTCTGCTTCGGGCGTTGGGAAAAAAATTAATATTGGTGATAAATTATATTACCAATATCTCTTGGCGCTAAACAGCGATAATCTGGATATGGAATTAAGATATATTCTTAATATTGTTGCCACTGTGCTAACCTCGAAAATAAGGGAGCGCAGTCTTTCATTATCGAGAAAAAATTTGATTGCAGATATTGATAAAGCACGTGAACTTCAGAAAAGTATTCTTCCTGAACACGAATATCAATTCTACGATTATGATATGTTCGGTGTAACTGTACCTTCTGAAATTATAGGGGGAGATTTCTTCGATTATCTTAAAATAGGATTTGATGAGGAGAGAATTGGAATAACTGTTGGGGATGCCGCCTCACATGGATTGAGCGCAGCAGCTGAAGCGATGTATATATCAGGGGCATTAAGAATGGCGAGCACATTTCAATTAAAAATTTCGCCAATGATGTCACGTCTAAATAATCTTATAAATAAAATATTTAGCGATGATCGTTTTACATCACTTTTTTACGGTGAACTTTCTACTGATAAAAAAGGGTTGTTTCTATATGCCAACGGAGGACATAATCCGCCTATAATGTATCATTCGAAAACAAAAAAAATATCTTTACTTGAACCCACCGGACCTTTATTGGGTCCAGCTCCAAATAGCACCTACGAAACTGATAGTATTAATTTTGAAGAGGGTGATATTCTTGTTATATATTCGGATGGAATTGTTGAAGCAGCTAATGAAAACTTTGATTTTTATGGGGAAGAAAGACTTATTAAATTAATAAAAGATAACTCAAATTTAAAACCAAAAGAAATTTCTTATAAAATCCTTGAAGATGTAACTTTCTTTTCAACAAAACAGAGCAAGTATCAGGATGATAAAACGGTTTTAGTCATAAAAAGAAATAATAAAAATGAAATTAGCTGACAAAATATTTAATGCGGGAGTAGTAGGCGCAGGGGGTGCTGGTTTTCCTACTCACATAAAAGCAATTTCACAGGTTGAATTTGTATTGGCCAATGGAGCAGAGTGTGAACCATTAATTCATAAAGATTATCAATTGATGGTTAATTTTCCTTTTGAAATTGTAGAAGGTATGAAGTTGATGATGACTTCTACTAACGCAAGAAAAGGTTACTTCGGTATTAAGTCCAAAAACGATAAAGCTGTAGAAGCCATAAATCAACTGATTGAAGATTCGAATATTGATTTGAGTTTACTCGGTGATTTTTATCCTTCCGGAGATGAGTACGAATTGGTTTATCACGCAACAAAAAGACTAATTCCCCCTTACGGTATACCATTGGATGTAGGGTGTGTTGTTAATAATGTTGAAACATTCTATAACGTATTTAGAGCATCAAAAGATTTACCGGTAACGGAAAAATTTGTTTGTGTGGCCGGACTAGTAAAAAATCCTTCTTCTTTTTTTGCTCCTATCGGAACGTCGTTCAAAGAATTAATTCAGCACGCCGGCGGTACATCAATTAAAGATTATGCAATCTTTGTGAGCGGAATATTGATGGGTAAACTTACATATGATGATTCAGAAGTCGTTACTAAAACTACTGCAGGTATTATAATTTTACCGAGAGATCATTATCTTGTACAACGACAGAGTAGGGAAGTTAATGATATGAACAGAATTGGAAAATCGGCGTGCGACCAATGCAGTTACTGTACGGAGTTTTGTCCAAGGTATTTGTTAGGATATGATGTACAGCCCCATAAAGTAATGCGTACGCTTGTATTCTCAAAATCTGGTACTGATCTGTGGAATCAATATGCTGATCTATGCTGCTCATGTGGTTTATGTTCATTATACGCCTGCCCTGAAGATCTTTATCCCAGAGAAGCCTGTGATCAGAGTAAAGTAGAAAATAAAAAACAAAATATAAGATACGAGCAGAAAAAGCCTGTTAAAGTTCATCCGATTAAGGAAGGAAGACGAGTCCCACTGAAACAGCTGATGAAAAAATTAAATTTGTATGATTATGATTCGAAAACCCCTTTTAATAAAGAATCCCCGAAACCTGATAAAGTAAAAGTTTACCTCAAACAACATACAGGTAAAACTACAGAATGTACTGTAGTTATGAATCAAAAGTTGGAGAAAGGTGAATTAATTGGAAAAATAAATGGGGATGATTTGGGAGCAAATGTACATTCTCCTATTTCAGGTATTGTAACTCACGTTTCAGATGATTATGTTCGCATCAATGCTTTTTAATTTAATCCCGGATTATAAATGGAAATGAATTCTATCGGTTTGGTTGAAATGACAAGTATCGCCGCAGGAATGCAAGCGGCCGATATAATGTTAAAAACTGCTCAGGTTGAATTGCTCATTTCTAGAACAATCTGTTCGGGAAAATATATTGTTCTGATCGGTGGCGATGTAGCTGAGGTTCAATCTGCAGTTGATGCGGCAGCGCATACAATTGAATATGCTATTATCGATACTTTTGTGATTCCACGAGTGCATGCGGACGTATTCCCGGCACTATCTGGACACACAAAAGTTAATGAGTTAAAAGCTCTCGGTATTATAGAATCATTTTCAGTTGCGTCTTTAATTGAAGGCGCGGATGCAGCTGTTAAAGCCGCCACGGTGGAACTGATTGAGATTCGTCTTGCAATGGCATTGGGCGGTAAAGCTTTTTGTACTCTCACAGGCGAAGTTGGCGCTGTTACAAGCGCAGTTGAAGCCGGAGCGCAAGTTATCAGTGATAAAGGTCTGCTTGTCAATAAGGTAGTAATTCCACAACCACGTCCGGAATTACTCACCGAAATGATTTAATACCCCTATTCATTATCCCAATAAGATATTGAAAACATTATTTTTAATAGATAAACTATAAGTAAAATACATATGAGAATACTAAAATTTGGCGGATCAAGTGTCGGAAATTCCGAGAGAATAAACAATGTTATAGGAATACTCGACAAATACTATCTAACTAAAAAAGAAAAAATTGGAGTTGTTTTTTCTGCGTTTCAGGGTGTTACCGATAAACTGATTCTAATCGGAAATATGGCCTTCGCAAGAAATGAAAACTATAAAAATGAGTTGAATGATTTGTATAACCGGCATGTTCAGGTTGTAAATGATTTGAACAATCAAAAAAATTCCAAAATATTGACTTCTGCTGTTGTTGCTCTTTTTGATGAGTTAACAGAAATTGCAAACGGTGTTTATTTGGTCAGGGAATTATCACCAAGAACATTAGATTATATTATGAGTTTCGGTGAACGTCTGTCATGCACTATTATTAGCGGTACCATGAATTTTAGACATTATAAGTGTGATTATTTGAATGCCGCTGCATTGATTAAAACTGATAATTCATTTGGCAACGCTAGAGTTGATTTCAAGAAAACGAATTATAATATTGTTGAATATTTCAAAAAACATAAAAAAACTCAGATAATTACTGGTTTTATTTCATCTAGCGAAGAAAACGAGATCACGACACTTGGTAGAGGTGGAAGTGACTACACAGCATCAATTATAGGGGCAGCTTTAAATGCTTCCGCAATAGATATTTGGACTGATGTAGACGGTATATTAACTGCAGATCCCAGAAAAGTTAAAGATTCTTTTTCTTTGAAAGCTGTAACATATGAGGAGGCGATGGAACTTTCGCATTTCGGAGCCAAAGTAATTCATCCTCCCACAATGCACCCGGCGTTAAATAAAAAAATTAAAATATGGATTAAAAACACTTTCAATCCTGAGTTTAAAGGAACTGTAATTTTAGAAAGAGAATCTTCAGTACAATTTAATATGAAGGGAATTTCCTCGATCGATGATATTTCGCTTGTTCGAGTTCAGGGTGCCGGAATGGTTGGTGTTACAGGAATTGCATCACGTTTATTCGGAGCACTGGCTAAAAAGGAAATAAATATTATTCTGATTACGCAAGGTTCCTCCGAGCACAGTATTTGTTTCGCGGTTTCACCGCAACATGGCAAAGATAGTAAACGTGCGATTGAGGAAGAATTTAAATATGAAATTCTTGAAGGGAAAATTGGTCAAGTTGTTGTTGACACTGAAATGTCAATAATAGCAGTAGTAGGTGAAGATCTTAAACAAACACCGGGTATTTCAGGCAAAGTATTTCAGGCCTTAGGTAAAAACGGAATTAACATTCACGCAATTGCCCAGGGTTCCTCAGAATTAAATATTTCATTAGTCATTTCCAAATCAGCTCTGCACAAGGCACTAAACGTTTTGCATGATGATTTGTTTGTAACCAAGAAGCAGACTCTAAATATTTTTATGGCCGGCCCCGGGTTAGTCGGGGCCGAATTACTCAATCTTTTTGAATCCAAATCTGATTTTATTAGAAAGAAATTAAAAACAGAAATACAGGTTATAGCTTTAGCAAATAGTAAAAATATTATCACTAGTAATGATGGAATTGATCTGAAACACTGGAGATCAAATTTAGAGGAAAGCGGAAAAAAGTCTGATCCCGGAGAGTTGATTGCTATAATCAAGGAAATGAATTTACCTAATTCAATTTTTGTAGATTGTACAGCAGGCTCTTCTTATGTGCAATATTATTCTAACATTTTAGCTTCACACATTTCTGTTGTAACTCCAAATAAAATTGCTAACACTAGAAACCAAAAAGAATATGATAAATTAAAAGAGATAACAACTAAATCAAATGTTCAGTTTCGTTACGGAACAAATGTTGGTGCGGCACTGCCAATAATTAGTACACTAAAAGATCTTATAAATAATGGTGACGAACTAATAAAAATTGAAGGTGTTTTATCCGGCACTTTAAGTTATATATTCAATTCTTTAGAAGGAACAAATAAATTTTCCGACGTTGTGCTCGATGCTAAATTAAAAGGTTATACAGAACCTGACCCAAGAGACGATTTAAGCGGATTGGATGTAGCTAGAAAATTACTAATTCTGATTAGGGAATCTCAAATTAGTTTTGAAATGAAAAATATTAAAATTGAAAACCTTGTTCCTCCATCTGCAAGAACTGTTGAAACTACAGAAGAATTTTTTGAAATTCTAAAATCGAATGATGATCAATTCGATATAAGGATGAAAAATGCCACTACCCGGAATAAAAAACTTTGCTACATAGCAAAATATGAGAATGGAAAAGCAAAAGTTGGTATAGAAGAAATTGATGTAAACCACCCATTTTATAACCTTAGCGGGACAGATAATATTGTTTCTTTTACAACAAAAAATTACTCCAATAAACCTTTAGTTATAAGAGGACCGGGCGCTGGGGCTGATTATACAGCTTTTGGCGTTTTTGTTGATATTATGCGAACATCCAATTATTTAGGATAATTTATGAAGGATAAAAAAATTAATGTCTGTATACTTGGCGCTACTGGTAGTGTAGGTCAAAAATTTATTGAGTTATTATCAGATCATCCATGGTTCAAAATTCATGAGGTGGCTGCATCTGACCGTTCGGCGGGTAAAAAATATAAAGACGCGGTCAACTGGATTATGCAATCGGAACTAAAAAAAGAATATGGTGATTTGATTGTAAAGAAATGTGAAGCCAATATGGAATCGAAAATAATATTTTCCGGACTGGACGCATCAGTTGCGGGAGAAATAGAGAGCGATTTTGCACAAAACGGATATTTTGTTATCTCTAATGCGCGTAATCACAGGTTTGTTGAAAACGTGCCTTTGATGATTCCAGAAGTTAATCCAGATCACCTTAAGTTGCTAAATGATCAAGATTATACGGGCGGGATTGTAACTAATCCAAACTGTTCAACAATTGGGCTGGTACTGGCGTTAAAACCTATTGCTGATGCATTTGGAATTGAGGCTGTTAATGTTGTTACAATGCAGGCGGTATCGGGTGGCGGTTACCCAGGTGTGCCCAGCATGGATATTATAGATAATGTCATTCCTTTTATCGGCGGGGAAGAGTCAAAAATGGAAACAGAACCCTTAAAAATATTAGGTGAATTAAATGGTAGAAAAATCAATTACGCCGATATAAAAATTAGTGCTCAATGCAACAGGGTTGCTGTTATAGATGGACATTTAGAATGTGTTCAAATTAAACTAAAGAAAAAAACGACTGTTGACGAAATTAAAAAAGTATGGAACGAATTTAAATCTGTTCCACAGGAAATGAAATTACCGTCCGCTCCTGAGTATCCTGTAAAATATTTTGATGAAGATAAATATCCGCAACCCAAACTGCATCGTAACCAGGGTCTGGGTATGACGGCTTCAGTGGGAAGATTAAGAGAGGATGCTTTATTCGATTTTAAGTTTGTTGTGCTGTCGCACAATACGATACGCGGAGCGGCCGGAGGTACAATTCTGGTTGCTGAAATGATGAAATCCTACGGATACTTTGATAAGGTGCTTGGATAATGGAAAGTATAAAAGTATTTTCTCCCGCTTCAGTTTCAAATGTTGGCCCAGGCTTCGATATAATGGGTTTTGCTTTGCATCAACCCGGTGATGAAGTTATAGTAAAAAAAAGTAATTTGAATAAAATAGAGATAACTAAAATATCGGGTGATAACGGCAGACTGCCTTTAAACCCAAATGAGAATACTACAACTGTCGGTATTCAATCACTTTTAAAAGATCAGAATATAAATGTTGGTTTAAAAATAGAAATCCATAAAAAAATGGGAATTGGCAGCGGATTGGGTTCTAGTGCCGCCAGTGCGGTTGCCGGAGTTTTTGCAGTAAACTCTCTGCTTAACTTAAATCTTTCCAATGATGAGCTTCTGAAACATTGTATGGCAGGCGAATATGTTGCAAGTAAGGCATTCCATGCCGATAACGTTGCACCTGCTTTATACGGCGGTTTTATATTGATAAGAGACTATAATCCAATTGATATAATAAAAATCGATTTACCCTCTGATTTGTATTGTTCCATTTTGTATCCCGGTATTGAAATCAAAACTTGTGAAGCACGAAAAATTCTTAAACCAAATGTAAAGTTGAAGACCGCCATATCACAGGCCGGAAATTCTGCAGGCTTGATCGTAGGATTTATGAAAAATGATTTTGAACTTATTTCAAGATCTCTTGTAGATCACTTAGCCGAACCATTTAGGTCCAAACTTATCCCGGGATATGATAAAATACGTGATGCCGCTTTGAATGTGGGAGCAATTAATTGCAATATTACGGGCTCAGGTCCTTCCATGTTTGCCTTCAGCACTTCTGAGTCAGATGCTTTAAAAATTGTAAGAGCTATGAAAAATGCATCATCTAAATTCACTAAATCCAATAAAACTTATGTGTCAAAAATCAATTTGACAGGACCAAAAATATTATAACAAAATGAAATATTTTAGTACTAATAATAAATTTCATATTACAGGCTTTGAAGAAGCTGTTATAAACGGGCTTGCTCCAGATGGCGGACTATATATGCCCGCAAGAATTCCCGTTTTGGAAAAATCGTTTATTGAAAATATAACTTCATACTCATTGATTGATATTGCACAATTAATTATTGAGAATTTTACCGAATCGGAAATCCCGCAAAAAGACTTAAAGGAGATAATTGAGAAAGCTTTTATATTTCCAGCCCCCTTGCATAGTCTTGACAAAAATACATATGTACTCGAATTATTTCATGGTCCAACTCTGGCATTTAAAGATTTTGGCGCGAGATTTATGGCAAGAACAATGGAATACTTTGTTCGTAAAAGAAATATGGAATTAAATATTCTTGTCGCTACTTCTGGCGATACAGGAAGTGCTGTTGCTAACGGTTTTTACGATGTTGAAGGAATTAATGTTTTTATACTTTATCCCAGTAATAAAGTTAGTTTTATTCAGGAGAAACAATTAACAACTCTCGATAAGAACGTTGTAGCTTTAGAAATTGACGGTACCTTTGACGATTGCCAAAGACTTGTTAAAGAAGCATTTGTAAATAAATCCATAAATGAAAAGTTGAACTTATCCTCGGCAAATTCTATAAATATTGCAAGGCTTCTTCCACAATCAATTTATTATTTCGAGGCATATAAACAATTGATTGATAAAAACTGTAAAACAATTTTCTCGGTCCCTTCAGGAAACCTGGGAAATTTAACTGCTGGACTATTCGCATTTAAAATGGGACTACCTGTTCATAAATTTATCGGTGCTACAAATTCCAACAAAGTTTTTACGGATTATTTAAATACGGGTAATTTTCTACCTACTGCGTCGCGTAAAACTTTTTCGAATGCTATGGACGTGGGTAATCCTAGTAATATTGAACGAATACTAAATCTGTACTCGAATGAGTTATTTGATATACGTAAAGATATATATTCATTATCGTTCAATGATTTTAATACACTGGAAGGAATGAAAGAAGTTTACGATAAATTTAATTATATAATTGATCCTCACGGAGCAATCGGTTATCAGGCAGCGAAGAATAAATTAAATTCCGCTGAATCCGAATTATTTAACACGATAATTTTGGAAACTGCCCACCCGTCAAAATTTAATGACATTGTAGAAAAAGCATTAGGTTTTGAAGTTGAAATTCCTGATCGATTGAAAGAGTGTCTGAATAAAGAAAAACATTCTACACAATTATCCAACAAATTTGAAGATTTAAAAAATTATCTTCTATCCAGACAGTAGATAGAAGATAACAATAAAGTTTAAAATAAATTGGAAACTATTTCGTATGCCCCGACATATGTTCCTAAAGCACTGCCAAGACCGCTAAGAATAAAAACTAATAGAATTCTCAATAACTTATTCTTCCACCATAGTTTAAAGTGATTCAAATCTTCAGTAACAGTTTTAAACTCTTTCACAATAGGAGGAGCGTAATATGTTTGTACAAAAGCTGCAACATAACCAGCACCAATAACGGGTGTAAGACTTGTTAAAGGAGCAGCAAGAAAGGCCGTTATAATTGTGATTGGATGACCGAAGGCTATTAGTGTACCAAATGCGCTTGGAATACCGTTTGCCAATATCCAGAAGATCACATTGGAACTTGCAGCATCAGAGCCTTTTGTAAGTCCGATATAAACAAGCGATGCGATAATTAAAGCGGGCACACCCCAGCCAATTAATTTAACGGCGGGTGAAGCTTTTGGAATTATTTCAATCGAAGTTAAATCCACATCACCTTTGGATTCAAGATAACTACAAATACCTGAAACGTGTCCGGCTCCAACAACCGCAACAATTTTATTCCCAACGGCGTGTTTAATTTTTTCGGACAGATACATGTCCCTCTCATCAATTAAAACAGTTTTAAGCACCGGCAAAACTTTCCCCAATTCAATCATCATTTCGCTAAGAACATCTTTATCCCTGATCTCTTCCAATTTTTCTTCTGTAATTTCTTCCTTTTCAAAGATCCCGGCAAGACCAACTGTCATAAATTTAATCTTTTGCCACAAACTCATAGAATTCCAGGCCCGCCTCAACGTTATCCTTATTTCTCTATCGCAGAGTGTAATTGGAATATTGTTTTCTTTTGCTACGGTTGATGCTTCAAGTAATTCAACCCCCGGTTGAACTCCTAATTTATCACCAAGTTTTTTCTGATAAGAAGCCAGTAGAAGATTTATAAGCAGGGTGCTTAATTGTTTCTTTTTAATTACTTCTTTTAGATCCAGTGTTTCCCATTTTTTCTTTTCTGAAAGCGCTTGATATCTCTGTGAATCAAGTTCTATACACACATTATCTGGTTTTTCATTCTCAATAACTTCACGTACAAGATCTGCGGATCTCTTGGAAATATGGGCAGTCCCTACAATAAAATATTCTTTACCGTCTATATTTAAAATTTTTACATCTGATGAGTAGCCGTCAGTTTTTTGCATATTTACCCTTTTTCAAAAAATAGAATATGCAAGCTACTAAATTATTTTTTCTTAAACTTCCAATCTTCGTAATATTCCCAACTAACGGTCGCTTTCAATTCTGAGAGTTCTTTTGTTTTTTCATTAAGACTGGCTTTAATAACATCGCCCATTGAAAGTATGCCTATAAATTTTCCTTCTTTTTCGATTAAAAGATGTCTGAAACGTTTCCCGAGGAAAATATCGAGCAATTGAAAGATTGATGAATCGAATGGAGCTGATCTGATAGATTTGGTCATATGCTCACAAATTAATGCTGTATCCAGATTTATAGATTTATCAATAACATTTCTCATCAAATCGCGTTCGGTCCAAATACCACTGACATTATCTCCGTCTTTAACAATAATGGAACCTATTTTTTTCTCTACCATAACTTTAAGTGCATCTTTAATTAATGTATCCGGTGTGCAAGAAATCATTCTTACATCTTTTTGATTTAATATATCTTCTGCAGTGAACATTTTCTTATTCTCCTATATTCTGTAAGATGGTAAAGGAGCAATATATATAAAAAATAGAATAAAAATCCATAGTCCTTTCTTATAATATTTAGCTGAATATTTATTAGTTGATTTGGCTATTTTTGTGAAATAAAATGATTAATAAAATTTTATGGGGGAAATATGGTTGATGTTGTAGATTACAAAATATTTGGCGACGATATGCAAATAGTTGAAATTGAGTTGGATGCTGGAGAAGGTATACGAGCAGAAGTTGGCGGTATGATGTATATGGATAACTCTATTATTATGCAGACCTCTACAGGAGGAGGAATTTTTAGTGGCTTCAAAAGAATGATAACCGGTGAAAACTTTTTTATAACTACTTTTTTGCATAACGGAACAGGCAAAGCTCACATTGCATTTGGTGCTCCTTATCCTGGAAAAATAATACCAATCGATATCTCGAAATATGGCGGAAGTATTTTATGCCAGAGGGACGCTTATTTATGCTCCGCGAACGGAATTGATATTGAGATTGCGTTTACAAAAAAAATAGGCGCTGGTTTTTTTGGCGGAGAAGGTTTTATTCTTCAAAGATTATTAGGAGAAGGCATGGCATTTATTCACGCGGGCGGAACAGTAATTGAAAAACATCTCGGGCCGGGTGAAGTTCTAAAAGTTGATACGGGCTGTCTGGCTGCATTAACAGAAACAATAGATTATGACATCGAATTTGTTGGCGGTTTTACAAATGCGCTGTTTGGCGGAGAAGGTTTATTTTTAGCTAAACTAACAGGGCCAGGACTAGTATACCTTCAGTCACTACCATTCTCCCGATTGGCCGACAGGATATTTTCTGCTGCGCGATATCAGAACAAGGGGGAGTCGAAAGGTATAGCCGGTTTCGGTGGAAATATACTTGGCGGAATCATTAGCGGAGATAGAAGTTGATTTAATTAATTTTAAATGACAGAATTAAAAAATAAATATGGTAAATGGGCACTTATTACCGGAGCCTCTTCAGGCATTGGGAAATCATATGCTTATTATTTAGCGGAGAAGGGATTAAATTTAGTACTGGTTGCCCGACGAATTGAATTATTAAATGAAATTAAAAATGATCTTACTAAAAAAAACAATGTTGATGTTAGAGTAATTATTGCCGATTTATCCAGTAGATCCGGTATAGAAAAAGTAATAATTGATTGTGCCGATTTTGAAGTAGGTATTTTAATTAACAACGCAGGTTTTGGCAAAACAGGAATATTTACAAATAATTCAGCAGAACTTATAGAAGATATGATCAATGTTAATTGTCTAGCTCCCACACTCCTTACAAATCATTTTGTAAAAAAAATGATATTGAACAGGAAAGGCGCAATTATTTTCCTTGGTTCGGTTGTCGCAAATTTACCTGTGCCATATATGAGTTTGTACTCAGCCACCAAATCTTTCAACTTAGCACTTGGCAAAACATTATGGTATGAATTCAGAAAATATAACATAGATGTTATAACTGTTAATCCCGGAAGTACATCAACTGAATTTGATGGATTAGGAATTAAAAACAACAATAAATTTGTGCGCAAACCGGATCAAGTTGTTAAAACAACATTTCTCGCACTCGGAAAAAAACAAACTGTTACCGACGGTAAAATAAACAAATTGTTATTTTTTTTAAGTAACATATTCGGATCTACTTCCTCGATAAAATTAAGCGGGAATTACGCAAATAAAATAATTGAGAAAAAATCTTAAAAATCTTTTGTTATAGATTTATTAGCCGATAAATAAAATACGGAGCCTGTTAACAGGGAGAAGATAGATACAATATAAAATGAAATATTTATTTTATGATAACTTAAATAACCTCCTTTAATTGCCAAAGTGAAATGTTCCTGAATCGGTGTATATATTATCGCCACCACTATTACCATGTAAATCAGACTGAATAAGAATGTAAGAGAAGCTCCTCTTGAAGATGCAATTCGAATCGCATTCTTTTCTTTGTAATTCACAAATAGAACTCCCATTCCGTAATTCATCATAACGTGGAAGTATGCGATTGAACTCAATGCAGCAATTGACTGTGGGATAAGATGAGGAGCCAAACGATAATGAGTAGAAATAGTAAGCATAACCGTGGTGATCATTACCAACAAAAAATAAGGAAATAATTTCGCATTTATCAAAGATGATATATTAATTGGGGACGTTCTAATTTTCCAGAATGCCAATCCCTCAAGACTTATTAGAGGAAAAATAAACCTTAGAGAGAGCGTAGAAATCAACAGTATATTAAAAGTAAAAATTGATATAAAAACTACACCTGCCATATTTTTTTGTTCGAAATCACGATACGAAATACCTGATGAACTAATCATAAAAATTATAACAAGAAGAAGAAGCATTAATGAGTGCAAAACCTGTGTGGAATCTCTGAAAAATATTATCAAATCTTTCAGAATTATCGAGAATAATTTTTTTGAGTTAGTGAATAAAGATTCAATCAGATTCGCTAAAATACTTTTCTCAGAACGTGTTTTAGTTGTAAACCTAATGTCCATTAACCATGTTTTATAATACCATAATCGGCCTAAAATCATGGCAAACGAGAAAAAGAAAAGTGCACTTGCAATTTGTTTCGATGTATTTAATAATAACTTATTAGAATCGTTATTAACCAGCCAGTAAAGTGACTCCGACAACCATTGATGAGGTAAATAACGCATTACTTTGGGGATAAGTTTACCGAAGTATTGATCAACATTTGGATAATTTTCTAGAACGTTATACACAAGTGTTAACGGTGAAAGAGTGTCGAAATAGAATATTATTATGGAGATATAACCGAGAAAGAGTGAGATTATTAATTTTCGCGGACCTATTTTTGCCGCTAATTTTACAATTATTAGCAGAATTATTATTCCAATAGAAGCGGAAGTTAAAATGAATGGAATAATATTTAAGAGAATAATAATAACAAAGCTGCCAATACTTAAATTGAAATATGATACATATCCCAGTATAACGGAAATCAGAATTAATAATAATGTAGACGAACTGTAAAATATGTTGTCTAACAATTTTATGAAGAATATTTTGTAAGGAAGGATGGGTTTTGTAAAATAAAAATGTATTTCCTGCGATTTATACAAAGTAGACCAGGAAACAATAATATTTCCAACGTTTACAGAAATAAAAAAAATAAAAAAAATAATTGAAAGAAATTGGTGTAGTAAAAACAGCCCTATGTTAAGTTGCTCGAGGAGGATTGACAGAATTGTTTTAGAAAAAACAAATGCTCCGTAGGCAAACAATAAATACACAAGAATGCTTCCAAATTCCTTTATAAGATTTCCAAAAGTAACTTTAACATCGAGACGAGAATTGGCGAGAATTTTATATTTAAGAATGTGTAATAACTGTTTCATTAGTTATTCAATCGAATCATTATTTACATTTTTTGTCAATTCAATAAAAAGATCTTCAATGTTTTTTTCATGTTTGTCTTTTAATTTTTGTAATGTTTCGGAAGAGTCATCAAAAATAATTTTACCCCTGTTAATTATGCAAACTCTGCTGCTTATTTCTTCAGCGACATTTAGCGAGTGGGTGGACATAAAAATGGAACGCCCCGATTTAACGTATTCTTTAAAAACATTTTTTATTATATGAGTACTCTGTGGATCCAAGCCAATCATAGGTTCGTCGATAACTACAAGCGGCGGATCATGTAACAAAGCTGAGGCAATTGAAATTCTTTGGCGCATTCCCTGAGAATATTCTTCTGTTCTTTTATTAAGCCAGTTTTCAATTTTTAGTAATTCAATTAATTCTTCGATTTTTTGTTTCAATTTATTCTTATCAACATCAAACAATCCTCCACAAAAAAGAAGAAACTCTTTGCCTGTAAGTTTATCATATAAATAAGGTTGATCCGGTATATATCCAATTTTTCTTTTTGCTTCAACGTTATTTGTGGAAATATTAACACCATCTATATAAATTGAGCCTTCAGTTGGTTTAAATAAACCAACGATCATTTTAATGGTTGTAGTTTTACCGGCGCCATTGGGTCCGAGAAAACCAAACAGTTCACCTTTATTGAGGCATATATTGATATTATCAACTGCGGTAAAAGAATTGAATTTTTTACTGAGTGATTCTAATTTTAGCATTATACCGCTATCGATTTGTGATCTTATAGTTAGTTATTAATTAGTTGTTCTACATCATCAAAAGTGATAGTGATCAAATCCTCATCATTATATTCGTACATCGAATATATTCTTTCTTCCTGATTACTTATAGCCTCATAAAGAATATTTTTAGCGGTTCTGGCATTACCGAAATTTTTATCCCTTTTGGAGTAAAGGTTTGTAAATAACTCCAGCAATAATTGAAGAGCTCCTTCATCAAGTTTGTATCCGTTTTTTGCCGCTATATCGGCGGCTATATATAGAAGTTGACGCGGAGTATAGTCTTCAAAAATGAAAGTATTGGTAAATCTGGACTGTAAGCCAGAGTTTGATTGCAGAAAATTATTCATCTCATCTGTATATCCTGCTACAATTATAACAAGTTGATCTTTGTAATCTTCCATTCGTTTAAGAATAGTATCAATAGCTTCCTGACCAAAATCATTGCCCCCTCTAGAGAGTGTGTAAGCCTCATCTATAAATAATGTGCCTCCAAGAGCGTCCTTTATAATTTTATCAGTTTTAATAGCTGTTTGTCCCTGGTAGCCCGCTACTAAATCGGCTCTATCAACTTCAATTAAATGACCTTTTTCAAGCAAACCTAATTCTCTGTAAATTTTACTTATAAGTCTGGCTACTGTTGTTTTTCCTGTGCCCGGGTTTCCTATAAAAACTGAATGGAATGGTTTCACTATTATTTTAAGCCCACGCTCTTTCCTTAACTTAAGTACTTGTAAACTGCTAAGTAATTTTTCAACGTTCGATTTTACTCCATCAAGTCCAACAAGGGATTTTAATTCCGTCATCAAACTTTCTAATTTTTCAGGATCTCCTTTTACATGATATTTTTTTATTACAGCTCCACTGCCCAAAGCTTGAGTTATATCATCTTTCGTGAGGGATAAACTTTCCTTAATTTCTCTTTCTTCAGTTGGTAATTCAGCTAAACGCAAAAGTCTGCGCTGAGTAGATTTTTCTAAAAGATTGCGTACAACACGTGCGTTACCAAAATGTTTATCTCGCGTTCTGTAGATTTCATTATAATGTTTGTTTAAAAATTCTTTCGCTTCGATTTCAAGTTCTAAATTCTGCGATATCAGATAACGTTCTGTTATCTCCATTAATTCATCTGGTATATAATCTTCGAATGTAAAAGTTTTTGTAAACCTAGATTGGATTCCAGGATTACTTTCAATGAATGATTTCATTTCCTCTGTATAGCCAGCCGCAATAACAATAAACTTGCCTCTATCGTCTTCCATTCTTTTTAAAATAGTTTCTATGGCCTCTTTACCGAAATCCTGGGAGCTGCCATCCTTTTGTGAAAGCGTATATGCTTCATCAATAAAAAGGGTACCGCCAATTGCTTTATCTATGAGCAGTTTTGTTTTTTCGGCTGTCCCGCCAATATGATTTGAAACAAGATTTTGTCTGTCACATTCAATTAGATGCCCTTTGGGAAGAATTCCAAGAGAGCTGTAAATTTTACTGATAATTCGGGCTACAGTAGTTTTTCCAGTTCCAGGATTACCAAGGAATAATATATGGGAATTCAGTTTTTCTTTAATATCCTCACCTTGATCAATGAAATAACGAACAAGTTTTACGAGATCTGAAATTTCCGATTTTACATTATCTAGTCCTATTAGCTGGTGAAGTTCTGCTAAAGCTTCAGTCAAATCATTCTCATTTATTGGTATATGTACGTGTTTTTCCGAATCCGGTTTTATTACTTCTGATATATCTTTAATTGAAATGGTAGTTAATACTTCATCCGATTTATCGGGGACATCTTGAACAGTAAACCTGTTGCTCAATTGAAGCTTTAATTTTTCTAATATTTGTTTTACTAATCTTGCGTTGCCAAAAGATTTATCCCGTTTCCTGTATTGACTTGTCAGGTAAGAATTAAGTTCATCTTTAGCTTCCGAAGTAATTTTGTATTCGTCCTTTTCCAAATACATATCAAAAATTTTAAGCAATTCGTCGGGTGTATAATCTTGAAAATTGAAATGATGGTTGAATCTTGATTTTAGTCCAGGATTAGAACCAATAAAAGTCTCCATTTCTTCAGGATAACCGGCTACAAAAACAACGAACTCACCGGCTTTATCTTCCATTCTTTTAAGAATAATATCTATGGCTTCTTGACCAAAGTCCTGACCGCCGCCTTTTTTAACAAGTGTATAAGCCTCATCAATAAATAGAATTCCTCCCATGGCTTCATCAATAATTTTTTCAGTTTTCTGGGCAGTTTCCCCAACATATTGTCCTACAAGCGCTGCGCGATCAACTTCAACAACATGTCCTTTTTTGAGTATTCCCAGAGATTTGAATATTTCGCCCAACATTCTTGCTATAGTAGTTTTACCAGTGCCTGGATTTCCGCTGAAAACAGCGTGCATTAAAATATTTTTGTCCGTCTTAAATCCCTTTTTTTCTCGTTCTTGCTGAAACGAAAGAAAAGAGATAAAAGACCTCACAGTAACTTTTATATTATCTAATCCGATATAAGAATCTAATTCCGCTAATAATTCTTCTAAAGATTTCTGAGCTTCCTTAGTTGCTATTTCATTTTTTAGATCCGCATCCTTATCGGGTATACTTTCCATAGTTGGTAAAGATTGATGGTTTATAAAAAACCATTTCTCACAAACTTTAAAGTCATATATAAATATTTCAACCCGAGCCTGTCCCACTGCCCAGCTAATATCATTATGGCTGCCGCATTGTGTATCAAAAATAACAGAATCCCATTTCATATCGACTTGAAGGGGGAACTTATTTTCGAAGATCAGGAAGTCATTTAAATACCATTTCGAAGAACATTCGTATGTTTTATTCTTTTGCCTGAAATTAGGATTTGCAAAAATAACTTCAACACCGATCTGATCAACTTTTGTAATATTAAACTGTTCATAATATTTACGCTCCTTATCGGCAACTTGGTTATAATCAAACATTTTTACCGAAAAAATATCAGCGTAATCATTCTGGAAAAAAGCGAAATTCGAGCGCTTATCTAAAGTTGTTTTTTCTTCATATATTTTTGGTGAAAATTCCAATTCAGACGTCACTTTGCGTATAGGGGGAGGTAAATGAATATCATCTTCTCTGGAGTCTTCGTCTTGCATTTTTTCTAAAGCGGCTAAAACCCTTTTGAATTTTTTATTTGAGTGGAATCTTTGTTTTATTTCGTTTGCTTTTTGAAGAGCAGGTCTAAAGCGGAAAAGATGCAGCATGGACTCAAGCTCTAAAATAATGGCTTCATCCCAATATTTTTTGTAAAGACTATCCTTTAAAATAATATTTGAAATATGAAGTGAAAACCAAGGTTCTTTATCTTTTAACGCTTCCTCAGCTTGTTTTAGCAGCTCTATTACTTTTTTATCTGTTAGTTTGTTTTTTGTTTTTTCTAAATCCTCGGCTGTGTCATAATATTTTGATATATATTGCCAATTTGCATTTGTATTATCAATCAGATTACACAATTTAAATGATAATTTTGCGTCTGTAAAATTCCCCATACTTGCAAGCGTTCGCGCTTTATTATGATACGACCAAGCCAACTGTCCCTTTTGATCTTCTATCGACATATCAAGATCTGAAATTGCGCCTTCGTAAATATTAAGTCTCATTAAAATATAACCACGACAGAGGTGAGTTCTTATGGAATCACCTCTAAGTTCTACAGCAAGATTTGCATAATCAATCGCTTTAGTAGGGCTTCCGTTTTCGAGAAGTGCCCAGGCCAAACAAATAGCGGCTTCGCTATCATTTGGTCTTTCAAGATAAATAGATTTTGCTGTTTTTAGAGCTAACCGGTACCTGCCATTCCAGAGATGGTCATAGGCCTCCGACTGTAACTTATTTAATTCAACCTGATTCAATTTCACCTACAGACTGTTAAAATAATATTTAGTTATACAATATTGTATCGGATGATCTAAATATAAGAATTATTGAATTATATAATTGATTGAAAAATTATCTTTAGTGTAACTTATTTTTATGATTATACGTCTAAAATGTAAATTAAGGAGGGTAGAATGAAAAATAAACTAATTATTCTAATTGTTCTAATGAGTGCTCTTTTGGCAGGATGTTTTAATTGGCATGGAGTTAGGGGTAATGGGATAATTTCAGAAGATTACAGGGATATAGAAAGTTTTGACGCGATGGATGTATCTGGAGCATTTACAGTTTATGTAATTGTTGGTGAACCGGCTAAACTAAAAATAACTGGAGATGAAAATTTACTAAAATATGTACGGACAAGGATTAAAGGGAATAAATTAATTATTGATACGAAGAAAAATTTTAAGAATAAAAACGATATACGTATTGATATCTCAACTCCATATTTAGAAGACCTCGATATTTCCGGTGCAAATACTGTAAAAATTAGAGGCATCGATTCAGAAAGGTTCAAGACTGATTTAAGCGGAGCATGTAAGATTTTACTGGAGGGTCGAACAAATAAACTAATTGCCGACATTTCAGGTGCATCTTCTTTTGACGCAGAAAATCTTGAGGCTGATTATGTTAAAATAGAGTGTAGTGGAGCTTCAAAAGCCAGTGTATTTGCTGTGGAATCTATTGATGCGGATGTATCTGGTGTAGGAAGTGTTACATTCAAAGGTGATCCAGAAAATGTAAGAACTGATGTTTCCGGAGTGGGAAGTATAAAGAGAAAATAACATTGTTTTATTCGGCGGGAAATTTTTTCTGCCGAATATTAAAAAAATTGAAGAATTATTCAATTCCATCCTTGAATTACCATCTACAATAGAATAACTTTACAACAAAACTTATCTTTTCAATAAATGGAGACAGAGATGCCAAGTAAACCACTAGTTGGAATAATAATGGGAAGTGATTCCGATCTTCCTATTATGCTTAAATCGGTTGATGTTTGCCGCGAGTTTGATATCCCATTCGAATTAAAAGTACTTTCAGCCCATCGCACTCCCGACCAACACGCGGAATGGACCAAAACTGCGGCCTCACGTGGTATAAGAGTTATAATCGCAGCTGCCGGAGGAGCGGCCCATTTACCCGGTGTAACAGCCGGAAATACAATTTTACCGGTTATTGGAGTGCCAATAAAAGGAAAGTCCCTGGAAGGAATGGATGCTCTGCTTTCAATTGTTCAAATGCCAAGCGGTGTGCCCGTAGCCACGGTTGCTATTGACGGCGCTAAAAACGCCGCCCTTTTAGCCATGCAGATTTTAGCTATTGGTAATGAAGAACTTACAATAAAATATTTAGATTATAAGAAAAAGATGGCCCAAGAATCTCTTAAAAAAAATGATAATCTTGAATACTAATTCGTAAAGAAAGTGGAATGGTTTGTTGATAAAAGAAATTAAGAAATGTGTTGTTTCAAATTTATTGGATTTCCTAGTAATTTATCAACAGACCATTCAACTGTATCTGATTTTTCAAAACTCCTTTCCTGGCATTCCATATAATCGCAATATTTACAAAGTTCTGCACCGCAATAATCCATGTGAATGCGTACTTCTGAATCTGGAAATTGGGTCTTTAAAATCCTTGAAATATATTCATCCTCGAGATGAGATTGTTTAATGGAGAAATAAAAGGGTATTGTTAGATGAAAATCGATAAAAACGCGTTCCGCAGATTTCCAAAAACGTAAATGGTGAAGATCTATATAATAGTTTTTTTTGATCTTTCTTAGAATCTCTGATAGGTCGGCCAACAATTGTTTATCAGTTTCATTCATTAATTCTCCAATCGATTCCCGGATTAACTTATAACCTGTATATACTATATTAAGGGCAACGATTATTGCCACAATTTGATCGAGTATATAAAAATTTGTAAATATTATAAGAACCAAACCAACTATAACGCCAATACTAGTAACAGCATCCGTTAAAACATGCTTTCCGTCAGCCACTAAAGCAATTGAATTTGTTTTTTTCCCTTGATCGATTAGATAATAACCCAGAAAAATATTTATTACTCCAGCAGCACCAACTATTAAAGTACCAATGTCAAGATTCTCAGGTGAAGCCCCATGAATCAAATCAACAACCGCACTGTAAATAATAATTGCTGCAGCGCCAATTATCAGAAATCCTTCAAAACCGGCTGAAAAATATTCAATATTACCATGCCCGTAAAAATGAGATCTATCTGGGGGCTTATTGCTTAAGTAAATTGAAAAAAGAACTAATCCGGTTGCTATAATGTGTACAACAGACTCAGCGGCGTCAGAAAAAATTGCTGAAGAATTTGTTAGGTAATAAGCTACTATCTTGCCAATGAATAAAATGAATCCTATTACTAGTGAAATGACCGCTGCACGAAATTTAATTTTATTCTGTTGCTGCATAAGATTACTTGTGATTTATTAAAATTAACTTAATCAAAATTATATAAATAAAAAATACGAAAAACTTCTGAAAATGGAGCTTTTTACTAATAAGATTTCATTTTTCGGAAATTTATTTTGACTGTTTCTTAGCAGTAGGAAATTATTTTAGACAATAAAACATAATTCTTTTATTAAAGAACCTAAACACATTCTACAGCCTTTCGAATACTGGCATATTATTTGGAACATATTTCTAATCAAAAACTGCAGGGTACATCATGAACGAAGATATTTATGCTAATTACTCAAAAGGTGATAAAAGTAGTCTTATTCCATTATTACAGGATACACAAGATAAATTTGGATATTTGCCTGAAACTGAATTAAATGATATTTCGGATTTTTTGAATATTCCTTTAAGCAGTATATATGGAGTTGCTACATTTTATAACCAGTTTCGCTTAACTCCTTTAGGAAAGAACGTTATTCGGGTATGCAGAGGTACAGCATGCCATGTAAAAAATTCTGTAAACATTTTACAAGCATTAGAAACAGAATTAAAAATTAAAGCGGGCGAAACAACGCGTGATAAATTTTTTACTATTGAAACCGTTGCCTGCATAGGTGCATGCAGCATTGCTCCTGTAATTAGCGTTAACGATGAATATTATGGAAGATTAACTGTAAAAGAGATTCCAAAAATTATTAATAAATATAAAAGAGAAATGAAAAAAGAACTTTCAAACGAAATAGAAAGCGTAGGTGCATAAATGAAAAGTTTTTTAGAAATTAAATTCAAGAATGGTTTCCATTCTCCTGAAAATCCAGTTGAAGAATTTGTAGCTCATTGTACCAATCCTTCATTATCCCCGGAGCAACACTCAGAAATTGAAAGTTATATTTCTCAATTAAAGTATGTGTCACACGATGTTCCGCTGATTTTTATTGGTATGGATACCAGCGGTTTGGCCTCAGGTGGCGGAAAAGTTAAAATAGCTATAGAAGATGAATTAAGTAATTTGAACATTGTCGCCAAAGTTATTCCAACAGGCGGTATTGGTTATGGTTCTATTGAACCTGTTGTTGATATAAAGTTGCCTGGTCAGGACAGAATTATATATGGTGATATTTCACCGAAAGATGTTCCCGCTCTTTTAAAAACTACACTTATAGATAATAAAATTTATGAAAAGAAAGTATACGCCACTTACGGTAAAACTGATGGTAAATTGCTCAATCTTTCTGAAACACCATTCTTCAAACATCAGGATAGAGTAGTACTTAAAAATCTTGGAAAAATTAGCCCAGATTCGATTGACGAATATATTGCAACCGGCGGTTTTAAAGGTATGGATAAGGCTATTAGGCTGATGTCTTCAAGTGAGGTTGTTAAAGAGGTTCTGGATAGTGGTTTAAGAGGTCGTGGTGGCGGTGGATTTCCTACAGGTAAAAAGTGGGAATTAGCGCTTAAACAAAAATCTGATAAAAAATACATTATTTGTAATGCTGATGAAGGAGATCCCGGCGCGTTTATGGATCGTTCTGTTTTGGAAGGTGATCCATTTCAACTTGTTGAGGGAATGATTATCGGTGCCTACGCGATAGGTGCTTCTTATGGATATATTTATTGTCGAGCCGAATATCCACTCGCAATTCAAAAAATTAACAATGCCATTTATGAATGCCGTAAATACGGTTTTCTTGGAAATAACATATTGAATAGCGGTTTTAATTTTGATCTTAAGATAAAAAAAGGAGCCGGAGCATTTGTATGCGGTGAAGAAACTGCTTTAATCGCGTCAATTGAAGGTGAAAGAGGAATGCCAAGACCGAGACCGCCTTATCCATCTGTGGCTGGTTTATGGGGAAAACCGACAGTAATTAATAATGTGGAAACGTTTGCCAACGTTGCCACTATTCTAAATAACGGCTCAAAATGGTTTTCTTCCATTGGTACTGAAACAAGTAAAGGAACTAAAGTATTCGCATTAAGCGGTAAAATAACGAATACTGGGCTCGTTGAGGTACCCATGGGTGTGACATTAAGAAAAATTGTTTTTGATATTGGCGGTGGAATTCCAAACGGTAAAAAGTTTAAAGCTCTTCAGATAGGTGGTCCTTCGGGCGGATGTTTACCCGAAAACATTATGGATACTCATGTAGATTATGAATCCCTTAAAGAAGTCGGTGCAATGATGGGCTCGGGTGGCTTTGTTGTTATGGATGAAGACACTTGTATGGTGGACGTAGCCAAATACTTTTTAACCTTTATTCAAAACGAATCCTGTGGGAAATGTGTTCCTTGCCGAGAAGGTACAAAAAGAATGCTTGAAATTGTTGAAAGAATTTCGAGAAACTATACTAAAACTGGTGATAATATTGACGCTTTACACAGATTTAAAGGAATCATACATCTTAAAAGACTTGCAGAAGTAATTAAAGATACATCGTTGTGTGGATTGGGACAAAGCGCTCCTAACCCAATACTTTCGGGACTGCATTACTTTAAGGATGAGTATGATGAGCATATTTTCGATAGAAAATGTGACGCAAAAGTTTGTAAAGAACTTTTAACTTACTCTATTATAGAGGATAAATGCTCAGGGTGTGGTTTATGTGCTAGAGTATGTTCGTCAGAGGCTATTGCAGGTAATAAGAAACAACCTCACTTAATAATCGAATCTAAATGTATAAAATGCGGTATGTGTGTCGAAACTTGCAGATTCGATGCCATCGCTGTAAACTAATTTTAGAATGTAAATGATCGCTGGAGTAACGATGATTGAATTAACCATAAATAACATTCATGTCAAAGCTGAAGAGGGCATGACTATATTGGACGCCGCCAAATCAGTCGGAATTTCTATACCTACTCTCTGTCATATGAAGGATTTATTTCCAACCGGAGCCTGCAGAATGTGTATAGTTGAAGTTGATGGAATGAGGGGTTTAACACCGTCATGCGCATATCCTGTTATGCAGGGAATGAATGTAAATACAAATTCTAGCAGAGTACGAAGAGCAAGAAAAACCATTGTTGAATTATTAGTCGAAAATCATCCTCAGGATTGTCTTGTATGCGTTCGTAATAAAAATTGTGAACTCCAGGATTTATCTGAAAAATTTGGGCTACGTGAACATAGATTTGCTGGAGAAAAGAAAGATCATGCGATTGATATTTCAAGTGCATCTATGGAACGTGACCCCGCAAAATGTATTTTATGCGGCAGGTGTGTAAGAACTTGTAACGAAATTCAAAAAGTTGGAGCAATTGATTTTACCAACAGAGGATTTAAAAGTAATGTTACTACACCCTATAATAAAGGATTGAATGTAAGTGATTGTATTTTATGTGGACAATGTATATTGGTGTGTCCTACCGCTGCATTAAGGGAAAAGAGTAGTTTAAAAGAAGTTACAAATGCCCTTAACGATAAAAAGAAGTATTGTGTTGTGCAGATTGCTCCTGCCGTAAGAGCTTCTTTAGGCGAAGAATACAACCTTCCTCTTGGCAGTAATGTTACAGGGCAAGTTGTAACAGGATTACGAAGATTAGGATTCAAAAAAGTATTCGATACAAATTTTTCTGCTGATTTAACAATAATGGAAGAAGGTACTGAATTGATAAACCGACTTTCTAACGGCGGAACATTACCAATGTTTACAAGCTGCTGTCCAGGATGGGTTAAATATATTGAACAAAACCGACCCAATTTATTGGATCACGTCTCTACTTGTAAATCGCCTCACGAAATGGAAGGTGCTGTCTTAAAAACATATTACGCGAAAAAGATGGGAATAGATCCTCTTGATATGTATGTGGTTTCTATTATGCCTTGCACAGTTAAAAAATTCGAGTCGGGCAGACCAGAATTAACAGAAGATAAAATGCCTGATGTAGATTCTGTGTTAACAGTAAGAGAACTTGTGCGATTATTTAAGATGGCGGGTATCGATTTTGATGATTTGCCAGAAGACAATTTTGACAATCCATTAGGCGAATCTACGGGAGCTGCAATAATATTCGGCACTACCGGTGGAGTTATGGAAGCTGCTCTTAGAACAGCCTATTTTAAACTTACTAATGAGGATTTACCCAATCTGGAGCTACACGATCTGCGAGGCTCTGGCGGAATTAAGGAAGCGAAAATAAAGATAAAAGATACAGAATTAAAAGTAGCTGTCGTTAATGGAATTGGAAACGTTGATGAAGTTCTCGATGAAATTGAAAAAGGTGAATGCGAGTATTCTTTTGTTGAAGTTATGGCCTGCCCGAATGGTTGCATAAACGGCGGCGGACAACCAATTCACCAAAAACAAGATAAGGTTATTAAAAGAGTTCAAGCCCTATATGAGCTTGATAGCAAGTCAAAACATCGAATGTCACATGAAAATGAATCAGTATTAAAACTTTATGATGAATTTTTAGGAGAACCAAACAGCCATAAATGTCACGAAATATTACATACTGAATATGTTGATAGAAAAAATTCACTTAGAAAAAAAGGTTAAGAATCTTTGTGGTCCCGACTATAAAATCAATAGTTTCTACAATTGGGCAGAAATGCAGAAGATGTTATTCTTGTGTAAGAGAATGTCCTACAAGCGCTATTAGAGTTGAGTTCGGGCAGGCTGTTGTAATTGTTGACAGATGTATAAGTTGTGGACATTGTGTTAAAGTATGTTCGCAACACGCAAAGAATATAGATAGTGAGTTAGATAAAGTAATAAATGAATATTTACCGAACGGAAATATAATTGCTATTGTTGCGCCCGCATTTGCGGCTTCTTTTCCAGGGCAATTTAAGAAAATACCCACATTACTTCGGGAATTGGGTTTTAAATATGTAATAGAAACAGCATTCGGTGCGGATTTAATTAGTCCTGTATACAAGCAGTACTTTGAAAATAATAAGCAGAAAACAATAATTAGCTCGCCTTGTCCGGCGGTTTATAATTACATTGAGAAGTATTATGTTGAATTAGTACCGAACCTGGCGCCAATTGTTTCACCTATGATTGCCATTGGCAGATATTTGAAAGAAAATATTCCCGATAATAAAATTGTATTTATCGGCCCGTGTGTTGCAAAAAAACATGAATATGAAGATCCAGCAGTTGCTGGTGTAATTGATGCAGTATTAACTTTTACTGAGCTTAAAAAAATTATAAAACTGAATGAAATTGATTTAGACGCACTTACGGATTCTGGCTTTGATCCGCCATATGCGAATATGGGTAAATCGTACCCATTAGCGGGCGGACTGCTAAAAACAGCGGATATCAGAAGCGATTTGCTCGCCAAAGAGGTGATTGTTGTAGAAGGCAAAGAAAAATCGAAAGAGATAATTGGTGATATTTCCAATGGAAAAATAAAATCTAAATTTGTCGATATACTTTTTTGTGAAGGATGTATTAATGGTCCAGCTATAGAAAGTGAATTAAATTATTATTCACGACGTGAGTACATTATAGATTACATTGACCAAAACGCCAATAATGTTGATAAAAACGTCTGGAAAAGTACAATTTATAATAGCAGAAATTTAAATTTATCTAGAGAATTTACTCCGCAGAATAAAAGACGGCCAATGCCTTCGGAGGAACAGATAATAGCAATTTTGTCAAAAACAAATAAGTTTGTGAAAGAGGATGAGTTAAATTGCAGGGCATGTGGGTATCCATCGTGCCGGGAATATGCGGTGGCTATAGGAAAAGGTTTGGCAGAAGAGGAAATGTGTTTGCCATTCTTGATTGATAAACTCGAGCAGGCATATGCTGAATTAAAAGAAACACAGGAACATCTTCATAGTGCCGAAAAGCTTGCCTCTATCGGTCAGTTAGCCGCCGGAGTCGCTCATGAGTTGAATAATCCTCTTGGGACAATATTACTTTATTCTTCGATGCTAAAAAGAGATTTGGCAAATAGCGAGATGTGCAGTCAGAAATCGGAAGATTTGGCCTTAATTATTGATGAAGCTAAAAGATGCAAAAATATTGTCTCCAATTTATTGAATTTTGCTAGACAAGGTAAATTACAAATTAGTTCTGTGTCTGTATCTGAAATTATTAGTGAGATTATTAGGACAGTGAATAATTTGAAAGGTGAGGATGAAACTATTATTTTTAACGACCTTACTGATAATCAAACATTCAGCGGCGATAGAGATCAGATTAAACAAGTATTTATAAATCTAATTAATAATGCACGCGAATCCATGGAACACAGAGAGAAAAAAACTCTGACAATTATTGCTGACAGATCCGAAGAATTTATTAATATTCAAGTAATAGATACCGGCTGCGGAATATCTGAAGAAAATTATAAAAAATTGTTTACACCTTTTTTTACAACAAAAAAAATTGGTAAAGGAACCGGTCTTGGATTAGCAATAGCATATGGAATTATTAAAATGCATAAAGGGGATATACATATATCAAGCGAAACTAATAAGGGTACAACTGTAGTTGTAAAGCTGCCAATTAAATTACAAATTCATAATTCGTTTATGAATTAAGGAGACATATAGATGGAAGTAACAGAACATTTTAGAAAAATATTATTAGTGGACGATGACATTGACCTTCTTGAGCAAAACAAAATATTGTTAGTAAGCAAAGGTTTTGAAGTGAGAACCGCCGAATCTGGTGAGGAAGGTTTTAAATTATTTAAAGACATTTCTCCGGATGCCGCGATAGTTGATTTGATGATGGAAGAGCCCGATGCAGGTTTTATTCTTTGCCATAGAATAAAAAAAACCGAACATGGTAAAAAAATACCAGTATTCATTTTAACTTCGGCTACTTACGAAACGGGATTTAAATTTAGCGCCACAACGCCAGAAGAAAGAGAATGGATTAAAAGTGACGGTATATTAAATAAACCAGTTTCAATTGAAGAATTAATTTCTAAACTGGAAAATTTCAGGAACAAATAAAATGTAATCAGTTTTTGTGCTCCACATAAAAATTTTATTAACAAAATTTTATTACTGTGAACACTTATAAACCAAGAATACTTATTGTAGATGACGAAAGAGGACTTCGTGAAGGATCCAAAAGACTTTTGGAAGGCGAAGGATATTTGGTTGATACCGCAGAAAATGGCACTGAAGGTATTTCTCTGGGCGTAAAAAATGACTATGACATTGCTGTAATTGATTTAAAAATGCCCGACATAGAAGGGTTAGAAGTTCTCCAAGAAATTAAAAAACAACGTCCAAATACAATCTGTTTTATTGCAACAGCTTTTGCAAGTTATGAAACAGCAGTGGAATCCACTCGCCTGGGGGCATTCAGTTACATTCCTAAACCATTCACTCCCGAAGAATTATTCCATCAATTGAAGCAGGGATATAAACAGAGAACCCTGCTGCTTGAAGCTGAAAGATTAAAAAAAGAAAGGGAAGAAACACTTCTTGAGGTAGCTCACGAACAAAGCAGACTAAAAACGATTATTGAGTCCATTAGCAGCGGGGTATTACTTGTTAACCGTGAAGGTGAAGTCGTTTATTTTAATCATTCAACCCTTCAAAAATTGAGTATCGATAATCTAGAAATTGGCGAATATATTCTTGATAAATTGCCGACTCAAATATCGGAAATTTTGAATCAGTTGCTCAATTCAGATAATATTATGCACAAAGCAAAAACTACTCAAGTTGAAATAATGCCTAAAGGACAATTGTTTATTGAGGCAACCTGTTCACCGGTTCCTCATCCCGATGGTAGTTTTGCAGGTGTTGTAATAGTATTAAAAAATATTACAGGATTCAAACAAGTTGAACAGATAAAAAATCAATTTGTCTCTATGGTAGCCCATGAATTAAAAACTCCAATTGCCGCAGTACTTGGATATTTAAAGTTGATACTGGATGAAAATATTGCAGTATCCTACGAACAGCAGCAGGAATTTCTGGGACGTTCACATATACGACTTCAAGGACTACTGGATTTAGTAAACGACCTACTGGATATATCCCGCATGGAATTAAAAACTAAACAGCGAGAAATTGAAGTAATAAATATTAGTGAAGTTATCGAATCCACATTACAATTCCTTGAATTCGAAATCAAAAAGAAAGGCATTGTATTAGTCAAGGATATTAAGGATCAGCTACCTTTGTTGAGTGCAGATCAGAATGAAATTAATAGGGTGTTTATAAATTTAATTTCCAATGCAATAAAATATAATAGAGATAAAGGGTCAATAACAATTACTTGTCGGTTAAAAGGGAACTACATAATTACTGCAATTTCTGATACCGGTATCGGTTTGAAGCCTGAAGAAAAATCGAAATTATTCCAGGAGTTTTACAGAGCAAAAAATAAGAACACGAGGGGAATTAGTGGGACTGGACTTGGATTAAGTATAGTTAGTAGAATTGTAGAATGTTATCACGGGAAAATAGATGTAGAAAGCGAATATGAAAAAGGTTCAACATTTACGGTCTATCTACCAATAAATAAATAATCACCAACGATTACAGTAGGAGAATAGTATGGCACTAATTGCAATCATCGATGATGATCCGGATATTATTGAAGCGAGTACTCTAGTGTTAAAATCGAAAGGTTATGATATTATTTCTGCAGGAGACCCTGAAGAGGGATACAGAATTGTATCAGAAAACAAACCTCAGTTAATAATTTTAGACGTTATGATGGATGAACCGGATGATGGTTTTTTTCTTGCGCAGAAGTTTAGAAGGGATGGATTTAATATCCCTATACTTATGTACACTTCTGTCTCAAAAACCATCGGGTTTGAATATGGCTCCGGAGAAATGGTTCCCGTTGACGACTTTGTTGAAAAACCTATTTCACCAGATCAACTCGTTGAAAAAGTTGAAGCACTTCTCCAAAAAGAAATTAAGAGGAGTGAATAATTATGTTAGTTGTTGAAAAAAATGCTTTAACCGAAGAAATTGAATCATTGGTCCAAAGATTTGGAAAAGATCGTTCGTCTTTATTAAAAATTCTTCACGAGATTCAAAAAACACATCGTCATATTCCCGATTTCGCTCAGCAGGAAATTGCACGTTTACTGGATATACATCCAGTTGAAGTTTATAGTGTAATTACTTTTTACGCTTTCTTAAATACAGAGCCCAAAGGAAGAAATCTTGTAAGAGTTTGTAAAACTATAACATGCGATTTGCAGGGCAAAGATGCAGTTTGTAAAGCTATTGAAAGAGAGTTGGGCTGTAAGTTTGGAGAATCTTCAAAAGACAATAAGTTCTATCTGGAATATGCAAATTGTTTAGGGCTCTGCGATATGGGACCTGCTATGGCCGTTAATGAGAGGGTGTATACAAATCTGACTCCTGAGAAAGCCGTAGAAATTCTTAACGGAGTAAAGTAGGGGACAATATGGAAAATAAAAGAAAAGAACGAAAAGGTGCGGTGTTATTCACCGAATACAAAGCCGGTAAATCGATAAAAAAAGCACTTTCGATGAAACGAGACGACATTCTGCTTGAAATTAAAGAATCAAAATTACGTGGCAGAGGCGGCGCTGGATTTCCTACTTCCACAAAATGGATGCTGACCGCTGCGGCAATTGCAGATGAAAAATTTGTGATATGTAATGCCGATGAAGGTGAACCCGGCACATTTAAAGATCGTGTATTGCTCATGGAATACCCCGATCTTGTATTTGACGGAATGGTTATAGCAGGATATATAATTGGCTCTTCAAAAGGTATCGTTTATCTGAGAGGAGAATATGAGTATCTGCTGCCTTCTCTTAATGATTATTTGGAGAATATGAGAAAAGATAATTATTTAGGCGAAAATATTTGCGGAAAATCTGGATTTAATTTTGATATTGAAATTCATTTAGGAAACGGAGCCTATGTTTGCGGTGAGGAAACTGCCCTTATCGAATCTATGGAAGGACATAGAGGTGAAGCACGCAACCGTCCGCCATTTCCCGTAACTACTGGATTTATGAAAAAACCAACCGTTGTAAATAATGTTGAAACCCTGGCTTGCGTAACAAAAATAGTTGAGCATGGCGGAGCTTGGTATAAAGAACATGGTACAGATAAATCAACCGGTTCCAAATTATTTTCAATTTCCGGAGACTGCGCCAAACCTGGTGTTTACGAATTAGCTTGGGGTACATCCATAAAGGAACTATTGGAATTTGTAGGCGCCGAAAAAACAAAAGCTGTCCAGGTTGGCGGTGCTTCTGGTGTTTGTTTGAACAAAACTCAATTCGATAGACAATTGGCTTATGAAGACGCTGCAACCGGCGGTTCGATCATGATTTTTAACGAATCTAGAAGTATGCTGCATGTGCTTAAAAATTTCATGGAATTTTTCGTGGAAGAATCTTGTGGTCAGTGCACACCTTGCAGAGTTGGAAATATTAAACTGCTCGAAGGTGTGGAGATGATTGAATCGGGTGAATTTACTTTCTCGTATATCAATAAACTGAAGGATCTTGGCAAAACAATGCAAGTCGCTTCAAAATGCGGGTTGGGTCAATCTAGTCCCAATTCATTTATTTCTATATTGGAAAATTTTAAGGATGAGATACTGAATAATGGTAACGGAGGTTCAAATGGCAAATAAAGATTTAAGAGCACCGGTTAGTCAAAAAGCACATAAAATTGATAGACCGGAGCATCCAGAACATATTGGCGGTTCCGTTACAATTGAAGTAAACGAAAAAAAGGTTTCCGTTCCAATGGGAACCACAATACTTGAAGCTTGCCGCGAAAATCAAATTCATATTCCTACACTTTGTCATCACGATGATTTATGCATTGCCGGTGTATGCCGTTTATGTGTTGTAGAAGTTGAGGGTATGAGAACTCTTCAAGCAGCTTGCGCTTATCCTATTACCGCTCCTATGAAAATAAAAACTTCAACTCCAATGGTTCGAAAAGCAAGACGACATGTACTTGATTTAATGCTAAGCGAACATTATGGCGAATGTTACTCATGCGTTCGTAACAGTAATTGTGAATTGCAATCTCTTGCAAAAGAATATGGTGTTGATAATTATACCTTCGGACATGTAAAAGAATCCAAACATGAGGTAGATAAGTCGTCATTTTCTGTTGTAAGGGATATGGATAAATGTATTCTTTGTAAAAGATGTGTAAGAACATGTATTGACTTGCAGGAAGTTGGAGTTCTAGAAGCCACACAGCGAGGCGATAAAACTACAATATCTACTTTTATGGATAAACAACTTGCAGACGTGGTTTGTATTAACTGCGGTCAGTGTATTAATAGATGTCCTACCGGTGCTCTTAAAGCTAATGATCCGTCGGACGAAATCTGGGCCGCAATAGACGATCCTACAAAACATGTTGTAATTCAAACTGCTCCTTCGCCACGTGCAGCTATTGGAGAAGAATTCGGTTTAGAGCCTGGACAATCCATGACACAGGAATTAAATACCGCACTTAGAAGAATCGGATTTGATAAAGTTTTTGACACCAATTTTACTGCAGATTTAACTATCGTTGAAGAAGGAACCGAGTTGATTTTAAGACTTTATCAGGCATTAGTTGAAAAGAAAGAAGTTGCTTTGCCTCAATTTACTTCATGCTCGCCGGGATGGGTAAAGTATCTTGAACATTTTTATCCTGAGTATATCCCAAATCTTAGTTCGGCAAAATCACCTCAACAAATGTTCGGCTCACTTATAAAAACACATTATGCCCAAAAAGCCGGGGTTGACCCAAAGGATATTATTAGTGTTGCTGTAATGCCGTGTTCAGCTAAAAAATTCGAATGTAATCGACCTGAAATGGCTGATAGCGGATATAAAGATGTTGATTATGGATTGACGACGCGCGAAATGGCGAAGATGATTAAAGAGGCAGGTATTTATTTGCCGGAAATGCCGAAATCTCATTTCGATAACCCGTTTGGCGATGCCTCAGGCGCAGGACTAATTTTCGGTGCCACCGGAGGTGTTATGGAAGCAGCAATTCGTTCAGTTGTTGAATTCATTACAGGTAAAAAAGCTGAAGACGTATTTGAAAATGCTAATGTTTTGGATGTGAGAGGTTTCGAAGGAATTAAATATATGGAAGTACCAATAGGTAATGAAGTTGGTCCAGTGCCTGATTTGGTGAAAAAACTTGTTCCTAATTGGGACTGGCTGAAAAGCGCAACATTAAAAGTTGCAGTTGCCCATGGAACTGCTAACGCCAAAAAGGTAATGGAAGATATAAAAGCAGGCGGGAAATTTAGTGAATGTCATTTTATCGAATTTATGGCTTGTCCCGGCGGATGTTTGGGAGGCGGTGGTCAACCAATTCCAACAAACGAAGAGATAAGAATGAAAAGAGCTCAGGCGATTTATTCGGAAGACGAATCACTTGAAATTAGAAAATCGCACGATAACGTTCACGTAGCTCAATTATACGAGGAGTTTTTAACGGAAGGCCCTTGCGGACACCTTTCTCATAAATTACTTCATACTCACTATACGAAACGTGGCAAATACATAGCTTAATTTATACTTTACCAGCCGGTTAGAAATAACCGGCTGTAATTATTGGATGTTATACATGAACCTATTACCCGATATTACTTTTGATTATGACAGATATTGGCAATCGGTACATACATATAATCAGTGGTTTATAAAACTTCGTAACTTTGCCGTTATTACGCTTGTCCTTTTTTTGATAAGCATTTCATTTCTATTTCAGATTAAGTTAAATACACTCCAAATATTTGGAATCACGGGCACTACTGTTTTTATTTTTTTCTACAATCAGTATTTCAATTTTTATATATCAAAAAATGATGGCGAATCTTTAAAAACTTATGCACTTCAATATTCATTATTGCAAATAATATTCGATTTAATTTCTCTTAGTTTTATTGTTTACTTAACAGGCGGAATTGAGGCTCCATTATTTTTATTCTTTATTTTTCATATGATAATCGGCAGTATAATTCTCCCCGATAAAATTATTTATGCAATTGCGTTTATTCTTGTTTCTATTTTTAGCGCACTCAGTTTACTAGAGTATAATTATGTAATACCACATCAATCATTAAAAGGATTTTACAGAAACAGTTTTTTCCAGGATCCAAATTTTCTGTTTGGATTTCTCTTTACATTTTCAGTGATGTTATTTGTAAGTATTTATTTGACAAAAAAAATTGTTGGTGATTTGTATAATAGAGAAAAAGAACTAAAAGATGCGCTGGAGGAATTAAACCAAGCTGAAGCATCAAAGCAAAAATATATTATTGCTGTGGTTCACGAATTAAAATCACCGATTGCCGCTGCAACATCTTATCTCGAATTAGTAACAGGGGGTTTTGTAGGAAAAATATCAAAAGACGTTGACGATAAAGTTAATAAAGCAAAAATTAGATTAAATGAAGCAATTGAAAATATTAACAACATTCTTCACGTGTCTAAATTCAAACTTCTCAATAGAATTGAGAAAGAACAAATCGATCTTAATTTATTGATTTCGGAAATTGTTGAAAAATCCGCGAGTTTAATCCAAAAAAAGAATTTAAACCTGCAACTGAACGACAAACGAAAAAACAGGTATAAAATCCAAGCCGATAGGTTATTAATGCATTTAGCATTTTCAAATTTAATTTCAAATGCCATAAAGTACTCATCAAAAAATGGCACTGTTGTAATAGATTTAACTGAATTAAAAGAAGATATCAAAATAATTATTGCAGACGACGGTATTGGAATTCCCCCAAATGAACTATCTAAAATATTTGAGGATTATTACAGAGCATCAAACGCAAAGAAGAATAAAATTGAGGGAACTGGTACGGGTCTCTCTGTGGTTCGACAAATAATATCAGCTCATAGTGGTACACTAACAGTTAATAGCCCATCTTATCTTTCAAAACCTAATAAACCAGGCACCTCATTTACGGTTATCCTAAAAAATGGATAGTTGTTATTTAACCGATAGTTATATATTTTAAAATCAGTGTCATATTTATTTTCACTTAATGGTTGGATTTATGATACTATTGGTGCCCAAGTGGACATATGAATATCCTGAGTTTTGGAATACCATCAGACGAAGAAATATCTGGTTTATTAAGATTAGATATTGCATCGCTCTTTCCGTCTTTGGTTTTCTTATTGTAGGCCATAATTTATTATCATTCAACTTCACTCCTTTACAAATAAAAGCTCAAATTCTGATCTGTTTATCAATAATTTTATATAATGTAATTATTGATTACAGCAAATCTATTGTTGGTATTATCCCGAGTGAATTTAATGCCATGCACCTTTCACTGATGCAAATATTACTTGATTTTACCGTACTAATGTTATTAGTCTACTACACAGGCACAATCGAATCTCCATTTTACATGTTTTTTATTTTACATATGGTTGTAGGGAGTTTAATACTTCCGGGCTATCTTATAAAAACAATCTGCTTCATTGTAATTGCAATATTTTCCTTACTTGTATATCTACAAAGGATAGATCTAATTGAATCTCATTTTATACGCGGTATAACAATAGATTTAACACGACCGTTGAATTATGATGTTTTATTTTTACTTGTTTTTGCTACAATAATGATTTCAACAGTTTTTATCGCAAATAGAATAGCCCGAAATTTGCTTAAAAGGGAGGAACAATTACGCCAGACTCTAATACAACTTGATGAAGTTGAAAAATCGAAGCAAAGATATCTTATGGGAGTAGTGCACGAAATTAAAACGCCCATAAGTGCCATTGAGTCCATAGTGGATATAATCCTTCAAAAATACGTTGGCCCAATCAGTGAGGAAGTAGAAAAGAAGTTGTTAAGAATAAAAGAACGTTCGGGTGAAGGATTAATAATGATTAATAATATACTGAAAATCTCGAAACTTAAATTGCTTGAACAAGTAGAGACAGATGAAATACTAATTGATGAAATTATTAAAGAATTTCTTGAAGAAAATATAGACAAAACTGATTATATAAAATTATCAATAAAGTTCACTGACGATAGAGAAATCAAAAAACCTCTTTTTGGGGATAAAGAGTTGTTAAAACTGGCAATATCTAACATAGTGTCGAATTCGGCAAAATATGTTGAGAACTCCGGTATATTGGATATACTGGTTAAAGATATTAACAGTCAATTATTCATTGACATTTCTGATAACGGTATTGGAATTCCGGAAGGAGAGATAAATAAAATATTTGATCAGTTTTATAGAGCAACAAACACAAAGTCCCGAAAAACCGAGGGTAGTGGCTTAGGATTATCTTTAGTTAAAGAAATTATCGCCAGACATGGTGGAACAATAAAAGCGATATCTCCCTCAAGAATCGGAAACGAGGTTCACCCTGGAACCAGTATAATAATTAAACTGCCGTACCAGGCAGATGATGATGATGAAGGAACTACATTAATTCCATTACAGGGCGGCTTATAAAACGTAAATATTTTTCAGGAAATATATTCCGTGCTTTTTCCGCCTGCTCTTCATTTTCAAATATGCCGAATACCGTGGATCCCGAACCGGTCATGGAAGCAAACCCTGCCCCCTGAGAATAAAGTGCCTCTTTAATTTCTTTTATTTCAGGGTATAATTCAAATACTGGTTGTTCGAAATCATTAGAGAAAATATGGCGGAATTCTTTAACATCATTAAAAGATTGAGGGCTATTAATTATAATTTCTTTCTCTAAAGAAAACGATTTCAAAAGATTGAACGCTTTTTTTGTTGAAACATGAATTATCGGATTTACAACAAGAATTGGAAAAGTAATATGGAAATTAAGGGGTGCTAATACTTCCCCTCTAGATTTTCCGATGGCGGGTTTCGATTTAATAAAAAATGGGACATCGGAGCCCAACTGTAAAGCTAATTTCATCAAATCCGAATGGGATAATTTTAGAGCAAACAGTTCGTTCAGCGAAATCAATGTTGCTCCGGCATCTGAACTTCCTCCGCCTAAACCCGCACCAATTGGTATCCTTTTTTCAAGAATTATTTCTACTTTAAGTTCCTTATTAACATAATTTTCGATAATTGATTTGGCCTTTAATACAAGATTTTCACCACTTAATTCAATTATTGATTCGTCATAGATAAATTTATTTTCCCCACTTTTATAGAAACTTAATTCATCACATAAATCATGAAGCGGGTAAAAAAGGGTAGACAAATTATGATATCCATCCGGCCTTTTTGACAATATGTTTAAACCAATATTTATTTTGGCCGGAGCTTTAATATTAATAGACTTCAAGAATTAACTCCTTTATTTTTTTTGTATGCTCAGGCGTTGATCCACAACAGGATCCTATAAAAAATGGGTTAGCTGATAAATAATGTTTTACAAAACTTTTGTAATTAATAGGGGATACGCCGGTACTAATAGAAATATCCGTAAAACTTCCACCGCCACAGTTAAGGTAGAAACCCCATTTTTTGTTAATTGAATAACGTTGCGCAAATATATTGTAAGTTTCTGGCGACACACAATTAATACCGATACACACTGGATTTTTGTCAGAAATATATTCAATAATATTTATTACTTCTTCACCGCTTAGTATTCTTAAATCAGTAGTAATAAATAAATTTAGTGTGTATGGAATGTTATTATTTAGACAAAAATCACTCACTATTTCAATTTCATCTTTATGGCTGAATGTTTCATTCCAAATAACATCGACTCCAGCGTCATATAAAAACTCAATATGTTTTTCATGATTTGATCTTAATTCTTTTGAGCCGAGGTTTCTTTTATTTTGATAACAATCCTCTGCTGGGGAATTGCATCCTGCTAAAACAATCCCGCGATCGGAAATCGCATTTTTTGCAATTTTTACCGATTCTCGAACCAGATCATTAGAATTATGTTTAGAACGGGACATGTTTATTGCGGCTGGATTTGAACGAAAAGTATTTGTTGTAATTATTTCTGCGCCGGCATCAATATATTCTTTATGTATTCCCTCAACTAATTTCGGATTCTCAATATTTGCAGATGTTGACCATAAAGAATCGCTAAAATTCATCCCTTTCATTTGCAGATAACTCCCCATTGCGCCATCCAAAATCACGGGACGTTTGAGGCTGCTATGTAGTTCTAATAATTTCATCAAAATTATTTTAAAGGGATTTTCCAATTTTAAAAGGATTTTTATCGAAAAAGAAAATCAGTAAACCCAAAAGAAGCATAAATAGATTTTCTATGATTTTTTGCAGTCCGGCTTTTTGACCATCGTTCGTCCCGAAACATCCGCATTCAATATCCAACCCGCGGGAAATTGCAATGGCTACAAGCAGTATAAATAACGTTAGGAGCAAATTTATAATAAATATATTTTCCTTAACACTTATCCCAAATATTAATAACAAACCGGTTATTAGTTCTAAGAAGGGGAGTATTATAGCGATAAAATTGATAAATATTACGGGCATAATCTTATAGTTCTCAATTGCTACAGCAAATTTTTCAGGATTTGATATTTTTTCAAGGCCCGCAAAAACAAAAATAAAACCCAGAGCTAACCTAAAAGCGAATAAGAGATACTTATTACTTACAATAGTGGATTTAATCATTCTGCAGCCTCGTAGCTATTTCCATTTTTAATCCATTCTTTGTATCCACCCGTATAAACAAATAAGTTGGAAAAACCAATTGCTTCCAAATATTCATAAAGCCTTTTACTAACATCACAATCGTCACCGTCACAATATAAAATATACCGTTTGTGTTTATCCATACTCTGTACAATTTTATCATTTGGGTTAAAACTGAATTCCGGAATATTAATCGCACCTGGTATGTGCCCGTCTCCAAACTCCCACTGATCTCTGGCATCTATAAATACAGCTGATTTTTCATTAAACATTTTAATAACATCATTATATTTTATTCCCTCTAATTGGGATAATGAATTTTCCTTTGGATGACTTTCGTCCGGTTTGTTTTCTGAGTATGTTATCTCTTTAAATTGCCTTATCAACGGAATACCATCGGGCGAAAAATAATTGTAAATAATAGAAATTATTACAGTTAGCAGAATTATCTGCAAAATATCTTTAGTACTTAATTTATTGTTGTTCATTCTTCAATTTCCACGGCGTTATTAGGAATTTCAGGTTTTACAAGCAATACGCTTTCTTTGGATAATAATACTTGCCCTGGATTCATATTCTTATTTTTTCTGACAAACTTTCGAAGTGTGTAAGCAACAGGAGCAATTTTAGCGGTTTTAGCCTTACTATAAAATGCAGCAATTGATGCAACATTGTTTAGGATATTTTTGGGAATTCCTTCCTTCGGATTATCGACGCGCAGTACTACATGTGAACCAGGTAAACCTCGCGCATGAAACCAATAATCGTTTTGTTTTGCATATTTTACTGTAAGTAAATCGTTGCTTTTACTGTCTCTTCCCACAAAAACTCGATATTTATTGTCGAGAACATATTCTCTATAACTGATTTTATCTTCCACTTTTTTCTTACCACTCGATTCACGGAAATTTAAAAGATTTTTTATTTCCATTAATTCATCAATTGAATCAACAGTTAATACACTATCCCTAAAATTAATATATGTTTCGAATTTTTTCTTAGATGTCTCGTATAATTCTTTCGATATTTTATAATTTTTTTTCTCGTCTTTCGCTTTTTCGAAATATAGATTCGCATTATCTGCTGCGCTTAATTTCGGATCCAATTTGATTTTAATGGGCGAATCTGTTTTGTAGTCTGTTAATTCAATCATTTTTATATTATTTTCAACCGACCCGAGGTTTGATAACAATAAGTTACCATAGTTATAATATTCATTTTCTCTGCTGCCTTTTTCAATACGTGATTTTATATTATTAAGTTTAGATGATAAAATAGCAGTTTCCTTTTCCAAATTTGAGGATAAGAATTTTTTAGTTTGAATAAAGTTATTATACTTGAATTTATGAGTAATATAATATTGAATAGCCTGGTTATAATCTGTAAATGATTTTCCCGAATCTGATTCATTGCGATGAAAAGTTTCAGGTTGAAATAACATTTCTGAATTATTATCTATACCAACAAAAATCTTTTCAGAAATTATTTCGTTTATACAACTAACCGCTTTTATATTATCATCACCAGGTTTTGATGGTTCAATTCTTTTTTTTATTTCATAAAAAAGTTTTTTTGATAAAAAAGGAAACTGGCTTTTTATTTCATTATAGTTAAGCGAAAATTCACCATGGGGAAGAGTATAATCCTCGAATTTTGTTAGAAATATTAAACTATGCAACTCAGCAATAAAAGTATCTTTGATATTGTTCATTTTTTTAAATGAATCAACATTATTATCATTATCAATGCTTATTAGATTAGTGTTGCCCCCTCTAATTAAGAAAATCATCTCACTTTTATCAGTGGATAAATTAATTATCCTATCGTTATTTGCAATTCGTATTCCTTTTATTTTAGCAGGCAATAAATTTGTGAAAAAATTGAGAGCGTTTTTTTTAGCTTTATAAAAATCGTTGCGTAAAATTATAAATGGAAGTTGTGGATTACACGAAATAATAAGATGTTTTAAAGGATTTTCATTGGAAGGGATATGAAAACATATTTTATCCTTTTCCTGCGAAAATATCTCCATAATTGTTGTGCCGGTAACAAGGTACTGTAGCTCTTGCACACACCTGAACAGATAATGATAATCCTTATACATAATTAACTTTAGCTCATAAATTAATGGATCTGCAAATGATAGGAACTACACGGTGTAGTTCCTTATAATATTAATTTAAGAAGAGAAGCGGGATCTAAATTTGATTTCTCTATATCTTTAAAATATGCAACTGTTCCAACTTTAAGCTCATATGTAGCGTCATCATCACAAACTATTAATCCTTTTGGATGAAGTTGAAGCGCGCTAACTGTCCACATATGGTTAACACCTTCTTCAACTACCTTAGCAAGAGCCCGTGATTTGTTATGTCCGCTTATTATTATTACTACTTCCTCCGCGTCCATTACCGTTTTAACGCCAACCGTTAGGGCAGTTTTAGGAACTTTATTTATATCATTGTTAAAGAACCTGGAATTAGCGATCATTGTATCCATTGTAAGTGTTTTAATGCGAGTCTTAGAACCAAGAGAAGAACCCGGTTCATTAAATGCAATATGACCATCAGGACCAATTCCTCCGATAAAAAGTTTTATTCCGCCATAACTAGCAATTTTATCCTCATACCTTTCGCATTCAGCTCGTAGATTTTCAGCATTTCCGTTTAATATATTCACATTCTCTTTCTTTATATCAACGAAATTAAACAGATTATTCCACATAAATGAATGATAGCTTTCGGGATGATCTTCAGGAATATTAACATATTCGTCCATATTAAAAGTTACAACATTCTCAAAAGATAATATTCCTTTTTTGTGTAAATTTACAAGTTCTTTATACATGCCCAAAGGAGATGAACCTGTAGGCAAACCAAGAACAAATGGTTTCTCGGCTGTTGCTTTAGATTTAATTATCCTCTTAGCAATATGATTTGCTACCCATTTCGAAACCAGCTCATAATTCGGCTGAATAATTAATCTCATAAATACCTCAAAATATTTTGTTCAAAATTAATTTGGCATACCTCGTTTACGCCTTTCCTCTTTTGTTAAATCAAATACCTTACGAAATACTCTTTCATCCAGATCAGTAAATTCAACATTTCTTCTTTCCATTACACGTTTAGCAACTTCCAAACTTCTATCCATATCATATGTAGTTAAAGATTCTGTACCACCCCAGGTAAAGGAAGGCACATATTTTTGAGGAAAACCGGCCCCAAATACATTTGCACAAACGCCAACAACTGTTCCTGTATTGAACATGGTGTTAATAGCACTTTTGGCGTGGTCGCCCATAGTTAAGCCAACAAACATAGATCCACTATCTATTTGCTGATCGTTGAGTATTACTTTAACGCTACCATAATTGTTTTTAAGATCAGAATTGTTTGTATCCGCCCCTAAATTTACCCAGGATCCTAAATAAGCATGTCCTAAAAAACCGTCGTGCTGCTTGTTAGAATACGAGTGTATAATTGACACTTCGATTTCACCTCCAACTTTGCAAACTTTTCCAATGCTTGAACCTTCATAAATCCTGGCTCCAGCTTTAACATGGGTGTAAGCTCCAATGTAACATGGTCCTTCTATAAAAGAATTTGGAAAAACTTTTGCATATTTACCTATATAAATAGGTCCTTTTTCTGCATCTAAAACTGCTCCCGGTTTAATCGTTGCTCCTTCATCAATAAAAATATTTGCCCTATTTAAAAGGCTGGCACCTTCATATATAATACCCTTATGCATCTCCGATTTTCTATCGACAATTCGGTTAAAATCTGATGTTATTTCATCCGCGTTATTGGAAATTAGGTTCCATTGATAATCGACATATTTCACCTGAATCTGTTGTTTGAATAAACCCGCAAAGTCAGAGACTGTAAAAATATCATTTAAAGAACGTTTCAAGTTTTCAAGATTGTTTCCGCTTACGCGAGCTGCAATTATTGTATCGCCATCAAGATATAAAGTATCGCTGCCTTCTAAAGGGACTTTCTCGCTAAAATCTGAGTCGGCTATTACTCTGCCGTTAATAAATAGACAGCTCCTCACGTTATCAGCGAATTCATTCACTTTAACATTTACATTTTTTTCACGCAACAGATCTGCCAGATAAGCACGGGTGTGTAATGTTACTGGAATTCCAGGATAACAAAGTTGTATTTTTTCTCGCAGTGTAAGTATACCGCACCTTAAATCGTAAGTAGGTCTAAAATACACCAGCGGAAGTAATCGTGAATAATAAATTCCTTCAAAAATACATATGGTATCTACCATATTTGCCCTCAAAATATTTTTGATATAAAGAAATGATTTGTCGAAAAGAAATATAATAAAAAGCCCGCCATTTGGCGGGCTTAAACAAAATTATTCAGTGGCTTTTTTTAATTTTTTAAGGGTTAATAAAACCATAAATGCGGCAAGTGATGCGCAAACAATTAATATTAGGAAAAACTGCCATAATTCCCATTCCTGATAGTAACGTCCAACAAATCCCGCAAGGTAATTTCCAATTGCCGTCGCGCCAAACCATCCGCCCATTAAAAGACCTTTCATTCTTGGTGGCGCAACCTTAGAAACAAAGGACAAACCCATTGGACTTAAATGAAGTTCGGCAATTGTAAGCGTAAAGTAGGTAGATATAAGGAAGAAAGGGGAGACAGTGATCGCTGAACCAGCACCGTTCAATGAGTGCACAGGTGCTAATCCAAGTGAAGCAACAATCATAATTACATAAGCTAAAGCGGTTATTAACATACCAATACCAATTTTAGCAGGTGATGATGGCTCTTTTCCTTTTTTATTCATCCAGGCGAACATCCCGACAATTACAGGTGTCATCAAAACTATAAACATTGGGTTAAAAGCTTGAAATTGTTCTGGTGAAATAGTTCCTTCTGCGGGTAAGAAATTAATTTTATATATAAGAATCAGTATTCCGGCAAGAACAAAAGAACCGCTAATTAATTTTGATTTTGAGGTGGATGTCTTTTTTAATAATACTGAACCGCCTAAAATTATTGCTAATAAAGCGTGCAATCCGATCACATCAAACAACAAAAATGTAAATTTTCCAACAATCGGATGCGTATAATCACGAGCGAATAATGATAATGCGGCGCCATTTTGGTGAAATGCCATCCAGAAAAATATAACTATACCGAATATTGTCAGTAAAGCGATAACTCTCTCTCTTTCCTGAGATTTTGTCAGTACAATATCTTTTTCATTATTTGTTTCATTTTTCGATTGATAATCGGCGTCTTTGTAGTATTTCTTAAATATTTGAAAGATAATTAATGAAATTACCATTCCTGCTGAAGCTACACCAAATGCAGCGTTGTAACCCTGGGCTAATGTTGTTCCAAAGTTTTCCATGAAGAAGTTTTTGATTCCAGCAGCAGCGAACGGCGCATAAAAAGCTCCGATATTAATACCCATGTAAAAAATATTAAATCCGGCGTCTTTAAGTGATTTTTGAGAATGCCCGTACAAATTGCCAACTAGTACAGAAATATTTGCCTTAAATAAACCGTTTCCTATAGCTACCACACCTAAAGCTACGAATAATAAAATTGGTTCATGCGTTGGAGTTGCCATCAGAGCATAACCAATTCCCATTGTTATAGCGCCCAGTGTAATGGTTTTACCATATCCTAAAACATTATCGGCTAACCATCCACCTACAATAGGCGTAAAATATACACCTGCTAAAAATATACCGTAGATATTAGTAACCGTGGCTTGATCCCAGCCAAAATTTTCTTGAAGATAGTAAACAAAAATTGCCAGCATAGTGTAAAAACCGAATCTTTCCCACATCTCCGTGAAAAATAACACACGCAGTCCAAGAGGATGATCTTTAAACATGTATACTCCTTAATAAATTAATGATATGGCTCAATTATCTAAAGCTTTGAAAATAATTTGCACAATCGTATGACATTTTTACAAACCTCTAAGATATGAATTACGTGATTAAATTAAAATAGGATATAGGTTTAATATTCATTTATTTGGTTAACATAATCTACTTTATTATTTTAGTCCTAATGAAAAATAAATACAAAATAGTGCGGATATTATTTGCAATAGCTGTAATTCTTTTTGCAGCTGTCTTTATTTCACTTGATTACATTGTAATGCCTTTGTACGTTCAAGCTGAAGAAGTGGTTCTCCCAAATGTTGTTGGTTTGAGTAAAGACGAAGCTATAGCAAAAATGGAAGAATTAAAACTTAATCCTATACTTCTTAGTCCTAGATACGATACTCAAGTTCCCATTGATCATATACTGTTTCAAAATCCATCAGCTGGAAAATTAGTAAAGGTTAACAGACGTGTTTATTTGCATGTAAGCGGCGGGGAACCGCTGGTAAGGATGCCAAATGTGCGTCAAAAAACATTTAGAGATGCCAGGGTAACATTGGAACGTATAGGGCTGCATATACGCAGTCTGGATCAGATCCAATCCGAATTGCCTCCGAATATTATTGTAGAACAGGAATACGAGGAAGGTACATATTTATCTAAGGGTGATTCAGTTGAATTAAAAATAAGTATTGGACCGCGTGTTGGCATGATAGAAGTACCGAATTTAATTTCACACTCCGTATCAGATGCGGATAAATTATTGCGTCGTAATAATTTAAATATTGGCAGGAAAAATTATATAGAATCCTCTCTTTTAACAAACACAATTATCGATCAATATCCAAGCGAAGGTTTTTTACTTAGTGTTGGCGATAGTGTCGATATTTGGATCGCAAAAAGCAGATAATCGCGAGAATTTATGAAATTATTAGCACCTTCAATTTTATCGGCAGATTTTTCACATCTGTCTCAACAAATTCGTTTAACAGAAATGGGGGGAGCGGATATTATCCATTGCGATATTATGGACGGGTCTTTTGTCCCCAACATTTCATTTGGACCTATTGTTGTTGAAGCAGTTAAAAGAGTTACTAAACTTCCTCTTGATGTACACTTAATGATAAAAAATCCGGAAAAATTTATTGAGCCATTCGCAAAAGCAGGAGCAAATTATATTTCCGTTCATCAGGAAGAAGTTACTCATCTTAATAGAACTATAATGATGATAAAAGATTTTGACGTTAAAGCCGGTGTTGTTTTAAATCCGTCAACTCCCGTAAGTACGCTTACCGAAATTCTTGAATTTGTTGATTATGTTTTAATTATGTCGGTAAATCCAGGATTCGGCGGACAAAAATTTATTGCTTCCACACTAAATAAAATCCGCCAGCTAAATCACATACGCAGTGAAAAGAAATTGGATTTCAAAATAGAAATTGATGGTGGCGTTGATAAATCTAACATACAAATCATATCTGAAGCTGGCTGCGATATTTTTGTCGCCGGTTCCTCTGTGTTTAACAAAGATAATGTGACCGCAGCTACAATTGAATTAAAGAATCTTTTATAACCAATTGAATTTGAATTTATGTACCTAGCATTAGTAGGGGGTAAAGTTGTTACCCCATTTCGTGAGATTAAAAATGGAACTGTGCTTATTTCAGAAGATAAAATTTATGAAATAGGAAATGTCGAATCAGTAATTATTCCCGAGAATACAAAAACAATTGATGTAAGCGGTCATATTATTTGCCCGGGATTTGTGGACTTGCTCGTTCACGGCGGCGGCGGTTATGGATTTGCCGATGGAAATACTGAAAGTTATAGAAAAATTAGTCGGTATTTTCTTGAACATGGATCTACATATATGTTGGCAAGTCTACATGCTAAACCTGAAGATCAATTATTGTTTGATATGAAAACTTTGTCCGATTTTATTAAGGAGAATCCTGATTCTAATATTAAAGGAATACATATGGAGGGTCCGTTTCTTAATCCTGAGTTAAAGGGGGCAATGAACGAAACCTATCTTTGGAAACCAACTATTGAAGGATTCTTAAAACTTTGGGAAGCTTCGGATGGATTATTAAAAATGATGACTATTGCTCCCGAACTTGATGGAGCCATTGAAGTAATTAGAGAAGCGTCATTCCGTGGGGTTGTTTGCTCTGTTGGGCACTCTACAGGAGATTACGAGGTAATTGTTAATGCTATTGATAATGGTGCTGCGCATGTTACACATATGTTCAACGCCATGAAACCTTTTCATCACAGATTTCCAAGTGTAATAACTGCCGCTATGCTCCGGGATGAACTTAAAATTGAACTCATTGCAGATACATATCATGTTCACCCCGCGATTATGGAACTTCTCCTAAAAGTTAAAACTCCAAAAGGGATAATACTTATTACAGATTCAATTAGAGCGGGAGGTATGCACGAGGGTGAATATCATTTCTCCGATCAAAAAGTATTTATGAAAGACAATAAAGCATTTCTTGCAGATGGCACTCTTGCCGGAAGCACCTTAACTTTGAATATGGCTGTTAAAAATATTATAGAAACAACAGGCACAAAATTGACAGATGCTATAAGAATGGCTTCATTAAACGGCTCCAAAGTAGTCAATGCTGAAGTAGGTATTCTAGCTTCAGGCAAACAGGCTGACATTGTAGTAATGAATAATAATTTCGATGTTATTTATACTATAGTAAAAGGTGAATTAGTTTATGAGAAAAAATTTAGATGAAATTACTTATGTGACGTAAACTTTCTTAATTATTTATTCTGTCAAATAGATCTATTGTTATTTATATTCAGTTAAAGAATATTCAAGTTTTGGAGAATTATTGCATTTCCAATTAATTAATATCGCATCACCAATCGTTTTTAAAAAATACAGCCATAAATATAATATTTACAGGAATTTGTACGAGATATGTTCCTTTGGATTAGAATTGCGTGGACTGAGTTCTGAAAACGCTGAAATTATTCATCAAATTTTTTTGAAGAATGGTGATTTTAGTTATTTAAATTCACTTAACGCAAATGAGAAAGATTTACTTGCATTAGGCACATTGAATAAACTTAAAGAAAGTGCTAATCTTATTAAATCGAATGTAAATGAAGAAATCGGACACCGTATTAATCAGTTGCTTCGCAATTATGAAAATTACGACGAAAAAAATATTAAAATTAAAGGAAAGACATTTTATTCTAAGAATGTTCACGTTATAGGAATTCTCAACGTTACACCGGATTCATTTTCTGATGGTGGTAAGTTTAAAGATATAAAATCAGCGGTTAAATTTGCTTCTAAAATGATTAACATAGGCGTAGATATTATTGACATTGGAGGAGAATCTTCACGCCCGGGAGCAAGTTTTGTTTCGGAAAAAGAAGAACTAGATAGAGTTATACCCGTAATATCAGAAATAATAAATCAAAATCCGGAAGCAATTATTTCTATTGATACGACTAAATCTGCGGTGGCAGATGCAGCTCTGAAATCCGGAGCATCACTAATTAATGATATAAGCGGATTGACTCTGGATCCTGAAATGGTAAATATCGCGTCGAAATATAATTCAGCGTTAATTATAATGCATATGAAGGGAATACCCTCAACTATGCAAGATAAAATAACTTACGATGATCTACTTACAGAAGTTTATGATTTTTTGTATAACCAGGTTTCATTAGCGCGTAAAAATAATATTGAAAATATACTAATTGATCCTGGTTTTGGATTCGGTAAAAATTTGCAAGATAATTATGAATTGCTTAGTAGATTAAATGAATTAAAAGGAATAGGATGTCCTATACTTACAGGATTATCAAGAAAATCGATGCTAGGGAAACCGCTGAATCTTGATATTAACAATCGCGATTTCGCAACAGTGGCAGCTGATACAATAGCAATTAATAACGGATCACGATATATTAGAACTCATAATATCGAAAATGCTGTACAAATTAAAAAATTATTTCAATTTATGAATAATCCAGAAATATTAGCCAATGGTTGATCTTATAAAAATTGGATTCCTTACAGTAACTTTAGTTGATATACTAGATATAACTCTTGTATCAATAATCATTTATAAATTGTTTACTGCAGTTAGGGGAACAATTGCTGCGCAAATTTTTATTGGACTGATTATTGTTCTTCTGCTATCGTTTCTCGCTCAGGCAGCGGATCTGAAAGCGCTGGGATGGCTGTTAAAGCTTATTACTGATATTTGGGTAATAGCTTTTATTATTCTCTTTCAACCAGAAATCAGACGGTTACTTGTAATGCTTGGTACGGGACCTATTGCCAGAATGTTCCTTAAAACCGGACATTTCGATGTAACTGATATTCTTACTGACACTGCGTTTGAACTTGCACAATACCAGCATGGAGCATTGATTGTTATTGTAAGATCGGCCGGTATTAAATATGTAGTGGAAACAGGTGAAGTAATAAACGCAAAAATGACAAAAAATTTACTGAAATCGATATTTTTCCCGCGTTCACCAATGCACGATGGAGCTGTTATTGTGAAAGGAAATTTAATTGAAGCTGCAAGGTGTACGCTGCCTCTGTCGCAATTAAGTACTTATGAGGGTTTGCCTTTAGGAATGAGACATAAAGCCGGATTAGGAATTTCGGAAATTGCTGATGTTATAAGCATTATAGTCTCAGAGGAAACAGGAGGCATTTCAATAGCAGACAAAGGCAAATTAATACGGGGCTTATCAAGAGAGTCATTGAGAAATTATTTGAATAAAAATACCAAGATTTCAAGAGAAAAAGGATTTAAAGGAATTTTTGAGCAATTTATTAAATCCAAATAGAACATGCGCTGTAATTCCTTTCTACAACGAATATCAATCGTTATCTTTACTTTTAGAAAAAGTTAGCCGATTTGTAGATTTTATAATTTGTGTAAATGATGGATCTACAGATGATTCACTATCAACTATCCCAAAAACTAAAAATATTCTAATTCTATCTAACAATACAAATAGAGGTAAAGGATATAGCATTAAAAAAGGTCTACTAAAAGGTTTAGAATTGGATTATAACAGATTTGTTACTATTGATGCAGATCTCCAACATGATCCCGAGTTCATACCTAAGTTTCTAAACGCTCTGGAGAGATATGATTTTGTAATTGGAAATAGATTGGACAATATTAGTGATATGCCGCCACTTAGAATTATAAGTAATAAAATAACATCATTCCTATTGAGTATTAAACTCAATCAAAAAATATTTGATAGCCAATGTGGTTTCAGAGCATTTAATGCTAAAATTATTAAAAATATTTTACCAGATACAAATGGTTTTGAAGCTGAAACAGAGATGATAATTAATGCCGGGCGTCATAACATTGCAATAGGTTTTGTATCAATCCCAACAATTTATGGAAACGAAAAAAGTAAAATGAGAAATTTGCAAGCAACATTAGGATTTATTAAAGTATATTTAACTAAGTAGAAATTATTATGTTACAAAAAAAATGGAAAATACCTGGTTTAAAACCTAAACATGCTTATTGCGAAGGGGCTGTTTACGTAATAATTGCAAAACTTACTGAAATATATAAATTAATTGATATGTTTTTTGAAAATGATTCCGATGAAGTACTGCATGATTTAAGAATAGCAGTAAGAAAACTTAGATATAATATGGAAATATTCGGTAATTGTTTTGACAAAAAATCATTTTTTAAAGTATATAAATTATTAAAGAATTTGCAGGACTTAATTGGCGAAGGTAGAGATCTAGATGTTATGCGTGAAAAAGTAGAATCTATCGGAAAAGAAATTAATGCTGAAATACCTCAACACTTTTTCGATAAAATAGATTCTGACAGAATTATTATGAGACAAAAAATTAAAACCGAATTGCTTAAATTTAAGTCCGATAAAAAAGTACTCAAGTATTTAAATAAGGGGAAACGATCATGAAGTTAAAATATTTTTCCCATTCTTCATTTCAAATTACTACAAACGCTGGCAGAGTAATTTTAATTGATCCATTTTTAGACGGCAACCCTACATCACCAGTTAAATCTGATGAAATTAATGCTGACTTTATTGTTCTTACTCATGGTCATGGGGATCACCTCGGAGATTCATTCAAAATTGCTAAAAAAAAGGATGCTATGTTTATTTGCGTTAATGAGCTTGCAAACTATTGTATTAGTAAAGGATTCAAGGCGCACAATATGCACATAGGCGGAGCTTATAATTTTGAATTTGGCAGAGTTAAATTTACAATTGCCCACCATGGTTCATTAACTCCTGATAACCAATATACTGGAGAGGCCTCCGGTGTGCTGCTCTCTATTGATGGCAAAATTCTTTATCACACCGGAGATACCGGACTTTTTTACGATATGAAACTAATTGGTGAAATGAATAAAGTAGATTATATGCTATTGCCGATTGGGGATAATTTTACAATGGGAATTGATGATGCTGTGAAAGCGGTTGAATTAACAAATCCAGGTTTGGCAATTCCAATGCATTATAATACTTTCCCTGTAATTGAGGCGGATCCGAATGAATTTAAAGAAAAAGTTGAGAAGATTGGAAAAGCTTGCAGAATTATGTCTTTTGGTGAAGAAATAGAATTATAGATAAGTGTTTTTAAAAATATTCTTTGTTAGGATTGTTGATGTCTAAAATCATTGCTATTGCGAATCAAAAAGGTGGTGTTGGTAAAACTACCACTTCAATTAATTTGTCTGCCTCTATCGCCGCGGCCGAGTATAAAACTTTACTTATTGATATCGATCCTCAGGCAAACTCTACGTCAGGTTTAGGGGTTTCCAAAAATGAAGATTCAATTTACGAGGTCATTGAAGGATTAAAAGAAGTTGATCAGGTCGTATTAAATACTTATATGCCCAATCTTGATCTTATTCCATCCAATATAAATCTTGTTGGAGCTGAAGTAGAAATGGTCTCTATGGAGAATAGAGAAAAGCAGCTATATAATAACATCATTTCTGTTAAAGAAAAATATGACTATATTTTTATTGATTGTCCGCCTTCGCTGGGTTTATTAACATTAAACGCATTAACAGCCGCTGATTCTGTTTTAATCCCGGTTCAATGTGAATATTTTGCGTTAGAAGGATTAGGACAACTTCTAAACACTATCAATATTGTAAAAAAACAGTTGAACCCCACTCTTAGTATCGAGGGGGTTTTACTTACGATGTTCGACACTAGATTACGCTTATCACATCAGGTGAAAGATGAGGTAAAAAAATATTTCGGTGATAAAGTTTTCCAGACTCTAATTCATAGAAATGTTAGAATTTCGGAAGCCCCTAGCCACGCAAAACCAGTAATTTTATATGACTCTGTATCAATTGGTGCCCAGAATTATATAGCACTGGCTTCAGAATTAATTGAAAGAACAAATCCTAAAACTATTGAAGAAACAAAATGACAAAACAAAAACCCGGACTCGGAAGGGGATTGGATGCTCTTATCAATCCTAATTATAATAAAAGTGTAGAGGAACCGATAAGTGTTCCTATTGATGAAGTTCAGAGTGATGATGGAAAATCCGTTGATCTTTTGGCTAAAATAAATATTTCCAAAATTGTGCCTAATCCATTCCAACCACGCGTAGAATTTGATGAAAAAGCACTAACGGAACTTAAAAATTCCATTCTTGAAAACGGCTTAATTCAACCAGTTACTGTAAGACGCAAGGATGGAATATACGAACTGATTTCTGGTGAACGTCGTTTTAGAGCGTGTAAAGAAATTGGTTACAATGAAATACCGGCATATATTATTAATGTTGATACAGATGAAGCTATGCTTGCGCTTTCTCTTATCGAAAATATTCAAAGAGAAAAACTTAACGCCATTGAAATAGCAGAAGCTTATAAAAGATTAATTGAAGAATGTTTTTTATCCCAGGATGATGTGGCAAAAAAAGTTGGGAAAGACAGAACTACAATTACTAACACACTGCGTTTGCTAAAACTTCCTGTAGAAATTCAAAAAATGATTGTGGAGAATAACATAAGTCAGGGGCACGCAAGAGCAATTATCAATATACCTGAAGAAAAAATTCAGATTGAAATAGCTCATAAAACAATTAAAGAACAACTATCCGTTCGTAAAGTTGAACAATTAGTAAAAGATTTACTTGGCGCGAAAAATAGAGCTAAAAAGGCCAAACAAAGCATAACTCACAATGTCAACTCGCTATCATTTTCTGACATTGAGAACCGTTTACGAACCATAATGGGCACAAAAGTTATGTGCAAGCAGAAAAAAGACGGGAAAGGTGATATAACTATAGAATTTTATTCAAATGAAGAATTGGAAAGATTAATTGAATTATTCGACATTATTGAAACATTTAACGACTAATATTATTGTAGTATTTTTATTTTCGAGTATTCAAGTTTACAGCCAGGCGGAACTGGATTCCATTCAAACCGTCCAATCAAGTGATTCCGTTTTTGTAATGGAAAAGTCGGCGTGGGGTTCAGTATTAAGAAGTGCTGTAATTCCCGGCTGGGGACAATACCACAATGATGCCTATTGGAAAATACCTATTGTCTGGGGTTTTATAACCTACTTTGGATCAGTTTGGAGTAATCAACACAATCTTTATTGGGATTTCAAGGAAAAAATACTCACTGACCCGGCAAATGCCGCACAATATAGAAGAAATAGAAATTTTTATAGGAATCAAAGGGATCAGTTCGCTGTTTATTTAGGCATAACATATCTGCTTAATTTAGTTGATGCTTATGTTGATGCCCATCTATTTGATTTTAATGTTTCAGCTGACTTTATGACAAATCAGCCACAAATTAATATTCGTTTACAACTTAAATAAGAATAAAGTGAAGAATTCTATTTCGTGCCCAAATTGTAAAAATCAAAATAATTATTTCGCAATGAACTGTACCAATTGCGGAACAATATTGAGGAAAAGAGTCTCAAACATTGATCTTTGGGAGACGACGTGGCAACTTGTTGAAACACCAGTTAATGCATTTGAAAAAATTATATTCGCCGAGCATAAAAATTTTATTTCATTTCTTTTAATACTTGGGGGATTCAAATATTTTTTACTCTCCAATTTTATTTTTAATATTGTACTTACCAATTTCACTTATGAATACAACCTTTTTTCTCAATCTATATTAGGTGTTGTTGTTGTAACTTTATTGATAATTATTTTATCATTTCTTCTTAAAAGATCCAATCTGATTTTTGGAATCCAATCGAAATTTTTAGATAATTCAGCAGTTTTTATTTACGCACTAATTCCGCTTATTATTTCTTTTGTAATTTTATTTCCAATAGAATATGGGATTTTTGGCGGGCATTGGGTCTATTTTAATCCATCTCCATTCTTAATAAATTTTGTCTCTGCTCTTATTCTTGCTATTCTCGAATTATTTTTTTTATTGTGGCACTTATTTTTATTAGTAGTTGGTGTATATGTTCAAACTCGCGACATTAAATATTCCGTTATTTGGGGAATTTTTGCAGTTCTTGTGCTTATAATTTTTATGGGAATTCTACCCGCTTTTCTTGTAATTCTTCTATAAGTTGTTCTATACTACCGTACCGCAAGCCTCTTCCACTGACATATAAAGAATCCATATTTAAATTATTAAGTACTTTCAAAAGAATTTTAGTACCTGCTAAAATCACGTCCTCTCTTCCTTTAATAATTTTACCGTAATTATTTAATAATTCTTGAGGCAGTTTCATACGAAATTCTTCTATACTTTCTTCAAGATCAGATTTTCTCAGAATAAATTTTTCTATCCGGTTTTCAGCGTATTCCTTTAGGTTTTGTTTTATGCAGGCCAGAGTGGTCGGAGTTCCGGCAACAGCAATTAAAGGAATATTTCTATCCTTAAAATTTTTTATAGTGTTAAAAGTATTTTCAATAGAATCATCTAAATTTTTTATTTCGTATGAATTAGGGGGATAATTCTCAATATTTTCTTCCGTCAGGTTTACAGCCCCTTTCGGAAAACTTTTTCGAAATAACATGCCGCTTTTATTTCCATGTATAAATTCAGTGCTACCTCCGCCAATGTCGAGCACAAAGGATTCTTCAATATCAGAAAAAGAACTTTTTGCACCCACATAGGATAAGTTAGCTTCCTGCTCGCCAGAAATTATCTCAATTTTTAATCCCAGCTCTTCATTTATTCTTTCAACAATATAACTTGAATTCTCTGCTATTCTCATTGCATTGGTAGCTTTAATAATATATTTGGAAACACCAAATTCCTTGCAGATTTTTTGATACTCTCTTAACACCTCAATCAACTCAATAATTTTTGTATTGCTGATTTTTCCGCTTTTTGTAATTCCGTTACTAATCCTTGGAATTCTATATTCGTTTAAAAGAGATTGAAAGCTCGATTGACTAAAATTAATTTTTGCAATCAGTAATAAAACTGTGTTACTGCCTATATCAATTGATGCTACATTCATAAAATTTGACTATTTTTATTCTCAAATTTATTTTTACACTTAAATATAAATTAAACCCCCGATAAATATGAAAATAAAAGAAAAAGAATTCGAACAGGTGTTGGAAGATCTTAAATCTTTAGCGTCTCAAATGGGCGCGAAGGTTCGTTTTGAAAGGGGCGATTTTAAGGGTGGATATTGTATTGTAAAGGACAGTAAAGTAGTAGTAATTAATAAATTAGCAAACCTTCAAAGAAAAGTAATAACATTGGCAGCAGCATTGAAAGAATTAGGAATAGAGGAAATATATCTGCCTCCAAAAATTCGCGAAGTAATTGACGAAATGTCGGAATCAAAATGAAAATATTAATTATTAACGGACCCAATCTTAATTTATTGGGAGCACGCGATAAAACTAGCTATGGTATTGAAACTTTGCAGAGTATAAATACGGAACTGATTAATGAATTCCCCGAGCACGATTTTGTTTTTTTTCAATCCAATTTGGAAGGGGAATTAATTGATGAAATTCAAAAATCTTCAAATGTTTTTGATGGATTGATAATTAATCCTGGCGGATATTCACATACCTCAGTAGCAATACGTGATGCTTTAGAAGTATGTAATATAAAAAAGATTGAAGTTCATTTATCTAATATTTCAGATAGAGAGGATTTTAGATCAAAGAGCATAACTGCCGCCCGTACAAACGGTTATATATCCGGATTTAAAAAATATAGTTATTTCGCCGCGGTTTATTTGATAGCTAAAATATAATTTTATAATAATTTTAAGCGACATTTGGCTATATTATATATGAATTAGCAGATAATCAATTAAAGTAATTTGTTAGACAACAAATAAATATTGACTTATTTATTGCCATTAGTTATTTTAATTGAAAATTATTTGAGATATTGGTATGAAAGACTTTGGCCTTAAAAAGTTATACTATTCAATCAGCGAAGTAAGCAAACTTACTGGCTTAGAACAATATATTCTGAGATATTGGGAAACAGAGTTTGAACAGCTAAAACCCTCAAAAAACAGGGCAGGTAATAGGATATATACAAACAAAGATATCAATTTGATATTAAAAATTAAAAAACTGCTACGCGAAGAAAAGTATACTATTGAAGGTGCAAAAAAAATTCTTTCGGATCCTGATGCTGTAATTTCAGCTCCGCAAATCACAAATAAAACAAAAATAGAATCCGTTAAAACCATAAATTCCGCATCAAATAATAAATCCGATCTCAACAAAGACCTTGAGGAAATTCGAAATTTTTTGTTAGATTTAGGTTCTAAATTATAATTTTTCGGAACGTGGCGCAGTCCGGTAGCGTACTTGAATGGGGTTCAAGGGGTCGCGGGTTCAAATCCCGCCGTTCCGACAAGTTAGGTACATTAATGTACCTTTTTTTATTATAATAATTGAGTCTGATTTTGAATTTCAACACTATAGATAAACCAAGATGCAATTGTGGCGTTTTTGGTATATTTGGTAATGCTGCTGATTCCGCAGTTAATACCTACTATGGCTTACACTCATTGCAGCATAGAGGACAAGAGGCGGCAGGAATTGTAAGTTTATCGGATAAAAACGGATCCCCATATTTTTCCTTACATAAAGACCTTGGATTAGTCTCTGAAATTTTTGCTGGAAACAATATTCTGGAAGAGAAACTAGCCGGTTATGCTTCTATTGGACATAATAGATATTCTACTTTTGGGTCTTCAGACTCCAGAAAAAACATTCAGCCATTCGTCGTAAATTATAGATTGGGCAATTTAGCAGTCGCACATAACGGAAATTTAACAAACGCAAAACAAGTACGCACTGAACTTGTAAATGACGGGGCAATATTTCAAACTACCAGCGATACAGAAGTTATTTTACATTTGATTGCTCGCAGTAAACTTGAAGATCAAATTGATCAGATTAGAGAGGCTCTGTCAAAAATTGAGGGAGCATACTCTGTAATTTTATTGACTAACGACAAATTAATAGCCGCCAGAGATGCCAACGGATTCAAACCTTTATGTATTGGTAAATTAAATGGCTCATTTATAATTACTTCGGAAACTTGTGCACTGGACATCAATACAGCCGAATATATCAGAGATGTTGAACCGGGTGAAATTGTTGTAATAGATAAGAATGTACTTGAGACTAAAGAGATTAAGTCATTCAGAATATTTGATAAACCCAGACCTACTAAACATTGTATTTTTGAGTACATTTATTTTTCACGTCCGGACAGTCGTATTTTTGGAACAAATGTGGATAAAATGCGAAGGAAATTGGGTAAAGTTTTGGCTCAGGAGCATCCTGTAAGGGATAAAGACGGTGAAAAAGTAATTGTAATAAGTGTCCCTGACAGTTCCAATACTGCAGCAATTGGATATCAAAATCAATTGGAGAAACTTGGTATTCCTTCTAAATTAGAAATTGGATTAATTAGAAGTCACTACATTGGCAGAACTTTTATAACTCCGGGACAAAAAAATAGAGAAATAGGAGTTAGAATTAAGTTTAATACAGTTAAAGGTGTTCTTGAGGGAAGAACTGTTGTACTTATTGATGATTCTATTGTTCGTGGCACAACTTCTAAACAGCTTGTAAATTTAATTAGAGAAGCAAACCCTAAATCTATACATGTAAGAATTTCTTCTCCACCAATATTAAACCCCTGTTACTATGGAATGGATTTTCCTTCAAAAGAAGAGCTAATCGCCAACAGAATGGATAAAGACGTTGAAAAAATCAGTAAATATTTAGGTGTGGATAGTTTGGAATATATGAGTATAGAGGAACTTTTAGGGGCAATGGTGGATCATGAGGAAGATGAATTCTGCACCGCGTGTTTTTCAGGCATTTACCCGACTTCTATCGATAAATTTTTCTCGAAAGAGGAATTCGACAAATAATTTTCAAATCATTTGCTTTCTTATATAATCAATTCTAAGCAAACACATAATCTCTATGTAAATTTATTATTCTATAATCTATAAATTTCGGGCAAAATGATTATAAGTGGTATATATTTGTACCTAAATAAATGTATTCATTTTTGATAGTTTACTCGAATTAAAAAAACAGAACAACAAATAATGACAAAATATCTAAAAGATATTTTCAAAATACCCAACTTAATAAGCCTATTTCGGATATCTTTATTAATTCCGATTTTCTTTCTGCTGAGCGATCTTGAAGCAAACCGAACAGTTATAATTATAATTATATTAGTAGCTTTTATTAGCGATTTGACCGATGGTTATGTGGCCCGAAAAACGAATCAAATTACAGAAATTGGAAAAATTCTTGATCCGCTGGGCGATAAAATATTTGTTGCTGTGTTAGTGATAAAATTTTATTTGACAGGTGAAATCGATTCATTTTATTTCTGGGTAATTTTATTGAGGGATGTAATAATTTTTTCGGGTGGTTTAATTATACAAAAAATGATAAATAAAATACTGCCCTCAAATTTGTTGGGTAAAATAGCCGTATTTTCAATTGGTTGTTATTTACTGAGTATTTTATTCGGGATTGCTCAAACAAGTATTTTTAGCAGTATATTTTATTATTCGAGTTTAATTTTAAGTGTAGCCTCTGTATTAGGATATGCGTTAAGAGCTTTTGAAACAGTGAGATGGTACAAAAAAAATGAATTTTCTGAAAAACATAAACCTAAATAAATTAAAAGATGGTTTATCCAAAACCAAACAAAAAATTTTCAATAATATTTCTGAAGTAATAAGTGGTAAAGCTGTATTGGATGAGACCACTTTGGAAGAAATTGAGGAAATTTTGATCTCGAGTGATGTGGGTTTTGACACAACAACACGTATTATAGATCAAGCACGTGAAGCTCTTGCCAGCGACCAGGACAGATCGAAATTCAACATTATGAGTACTATTCAGATGGAGATGAGTTCATTATTAACCTCGAATTCTTCCGATGGCGGTATGAATGTTGAGATAATATCAAAATTTAAACCCTATGTAATTCTTATTGTAGGTGTAAATGGAGCAGGGAAAACCACAACAATCGGAAAACTTGCTCATAACTTTAAAAAGTTCGGCTTAAAGGTTGTGATAGGATCAGCCGATACTTTTAGGGCTGCTGCAAATGAACAATTAGAGGTTTGGGCATCAAGGGCCGGAGTTGATATTGTGCAACGTGAACATGGTACTGACCCTTCTTCCGTTGCGTTTGATACTCTAAATGTGGCTAAAACAAAAAATGCTGACGTAGTACTTATTGATACAGCCGGAAGATTGCATACAAAAAACAATTTGATGCTCGAATTACAGAAAATAAATAAAGTACTATCAAAAGTTCTCGACTATGCTCCCAATGAAGTTTTTTTAGTTGTTGATGGGAACACCGGGCAAAATGCAATTATTCAAGCCAGAGAATTCTCTAAATATTCCGATATTACCGGTTTAATTATAACTAAATTAGATGGAACTGCGAAAGGTGGAATTATATTTCAGATAAGTTCAGAATTAAAAATTCCCGTTAGATTTATAGGAGTTGGCGAACAAATAGATGATTTACAGACTTTTGAACCTGAATATTTTATTAAAGCATTATTTCAATAAATGACATGAGTTATATCGCATTATTTTATTATAATAAATATCTTTATATAACTTCAATTAGAGTGTAATATACGTGGAAAAAATATTATTTATTGTCAACCCAATTTCAGGAAGCGGTAACGGTAAAAAATTTTATGACCATTTTCTTAAGAATTTAAAGAAAAGTTATAATATTGAAATAATTCTCACAAAAGAAAGGGATCATGCCACAAAAATATGTTTGGAAATGTGCTGTAAATATTCAAAAATAATAATATGTGGTGGGGATGGAACATTTAATGAAGCCATAAACGGTATACCCAGCGATTCCGAATGCGCAATTGGACTTATTCCTATCGGTTCCGGAAATGATTTTATGAAGAATTTTATACAAACAACAGATTATAATTTCTATTTGGATTCTCTCTCTAAAAATACATTTATGACTCATAAAGTTGACATTGGAGAAATTGAGATAAATCATTGTCACAGTCCGGAAGTTGTTAAACGAAAGTTTATCAATAGTTGCGGTATTGGATTTGATGCATATGTCGCATACCTAAATCAAAATTCAAAAAAGATCAAAGGCAAATTGTCTTATATTTATTCAATTATTATGGGATTGGTTAAATCAAAGGCCATTCAATTTACCGGATTTTTTGACTCTTTACCGAAAGAAGGCAATAAGTTATTTATTTCAATAGGGAACGGGAAAACCGCCGGAGGGGGCTTATTTTTAACTCCTTATGCTGAAGTTAAGGATGGACTTCTCGACTTTACTCTAGTAGACAATATATCAATGTTTAAACTAATTAGGAAGCTGCCACTCGCAATTAAAAATAAGTTGCATTTATTACATGAAGTGGAGTTTGGTACATTTAAATCCGCTTCTCTTAAATTAGAAAATCCTTATTTTGTTCATGTTGATGGCGAATCAATTAGTAACTGCGCTAGTGAGATAAAGATTTCCATTTGCGAACATAAATTAAATTTTATTACTTTATAAAATAAGTTATCTAAAATGATATTTTTTAAAAAACCAGCACATAGAATTTTCGATTATACACCCAGATTTTACAAACCCGAGACTGACGAAAAAGAAAAACGCAAAAGGCATTTAAAGCTGCGCTATCAAAGAAAACATAATCGTCGTACTAAATCACCAATCGTTTTCTTACTTCTTATTCTATTCATACTTTATTTCTATCTGCGTTTCCAGGGATATTTTAACTGAGTTAGGGGATATATAATCTATATTAGATTATTAAAGATAAAAGCTTGTTTACATAATATACATTATGCGACATATATTTAATTGTATTAATCAATATTTGAAAAAGCCTTCTTTTGTTTTTCTGCCTAATTTACCGGCTGCTACCATCTTTTTAAGTAATGGGCATGCCCTATATTTTGAATCGTTAAAACCTTCATATAAAACATTCATTATTGCCAGACAGACATCCAATCCAATAAAGTCAGCTAATGTAAGCGGACCCATAGGATGATTCATACCTAACTTCATAACTGTGTCAATGTCTTCGGCAGATGCCACATTTTCATAAAGTGTAAATATCGCTTCGTTAATCATCGGCATTAAAATTCTATTAGATATAAAACCAGGATAATCATGTACCTCCACAGGGATCTTATTAAGTTTTAAAGCTAGCTCTTTAATTATATTATATGTTTCATCAGATGTTGAATAACCCCGGATTATTTCAATAAGTTTCATTACCGGCACAGGATTCATAAAATGCATACCGATAAATTTGTCGGCTCTATTATTTGACGCCAATTCTGTAATAGATATTGATGAAGTGTTTGATGCGAAAATAGCTTCTGGTTTAATTTGAGTGTGTATCTTGTTAAATATATTAGTTTTAAGAGATTTGTTCTCAGTAATTGCTTCAATTACCAAATCAACATTTGAATTTATATTTTCCGGTCCGACCACTTTATTTAAATTTGAAAGTGTATTGTTTTTTTCATCTATTGATATTAAATCTTTATTTACCTGACGCATTAAATTATTTTCAATGGTTTCTAAGGCTTTATTCAGTAAAGATTCATTTATATCAACGATATAGGTTTTAAATCCGTTTAAGGCAAATACATGGGCAATTCCATTTCCCATTGTGCCAGCACCGATTATGGCAACTTCTTTAATATCCATAAATATCTCCTCGACTTATAATTAAAATTCAAGTTGAAAATATATATTCTAGTTCTAGAATAATTAATACATAAATAATAGTAAATATTGCTACTATATGCAGAAGTTTTACATAATTTATGAAAAAGGTTTGTGTATAGACAGGATATTTAAAAGTATTTCTATTGCTGAATATTTTCTTCTATCTCAAAAGATAAACAGCATTTTAATTTACCGCATGGACCACTTAATTTAGAAAGATTGGCTGATAAATTCTGATCTGTAGCTATTTGTGTTGTTATCCTTTTAAAACTATAAAGAAAAGATGAACAACAATACTCACGTCCGCATGCTCCCAAACCGCCAATTCTTTTCGCTTCGTCGCGAACCCCAATTTGTCTTAATTCTATACGTGTTTTGAATATACCAGCTAATTCTTTGGCCAATTCACGAAAATCAACACGTCCTTCTGAAGTATAAAAAAAGAACAATCTTTTTTTATCGAACTGATAATGTATATCTACGAGTTTCATTAATAACTGGAATTTTAAAACTTTCTCATGAAAAATAGGCTTGGCGCGATTTTCTTCATCAATATTGTTTGAATATTTTTCCAAATCTTCTTGACTCGCTTTACGAACAATAACAGGAATGGCCTCACCAATTAGCCCCAAACGTTGTCTTCTAAGCTTAACTATGTCCCCTACTTCATCAACAACAGCAATATCCAGGCAATCGTCCATTTTTACTAATACAATGTCATCTTTATATAATTCCAATTGATCCACCGCAAATACTTCACAGAATTGATGTCCCATCATTCCTTTGCAATTAACTTCTATAATTTGACGAGGATCCACATCCACCAATGTTGTGCTATGCACATCACAATTAGAGCACTTAATTTCAGTATTAAAATTTGGGCAGATTTTGGAGATCAGATTTTTTTTATAAAGATCATTATACTTTTGTGAACAGTTTTCAGAGCTACCGTCAATTTGTTTCGTTTGTAGAAAAGAGAAATCTATATTATACATAAATTTTATCCAATACCTATACGTCCGATTTCAAATATAACATTCGAAACGCATATATTCAAGTTAATATTATGTCCTCGCATCTCATTTAATGAATCTATTTTATTAATTACATTGATCGCATTTTCTGTGGCATATTTTGAATTGAACTTCTTTATAGTATCACTATATTTTGTAAAATACTGATTATCCAGAAAATATTTATCTCTAATAACATCTAAAAACCATTTCTGAATAAAATCCAAAGTGGTGTAAAAACCTTCTTCCCCGCTTTTCTGTATAATTTCATCAAAAAATCCTATTGCTGTACTGTATCTTCTGGCAAGAGAATATCTAAGTATATTGATACATTTTTCAAGAAATTCTTCAAAATCGTTTTCTAAAAGTGTAGCTGCTTTGGAAACTGACCCGTCACAAAATCTTGAAACTAACTGTAATAGTGAAGAATCATAACTATAATATTCTGTAAGAATTTTAACCACCATATCATTAGGTAACGGATCAAATGTTACTTCTTGACATCTGGATTTTATTGTTGGCAGTAAAAAATTGGGTTGAGATGTATGCAATATTAAAATTACATCTTCCGGGGGTTCCTCTAAATTTTTAAGCAGCGCATTTTGGGAATCTGTGCTCATATTATGAGCTTCATGGATTATAATGGTTCTATATTTGCCTTCAGCAAAATTCAATGAAAGATATTTCTTAATTTCACGAATACTGCTAATTTTAATGTTTTGTGCCTTACTTACAGAAATAGTATGGTATGGATTCCGTTTCTTTTTTTCAAGTTCGGAATTCATTTCTTCAATTTGGCCATCTGAAAGTTTTGATGTTGGAGAATCTGTAGTGGTTTCTGATTTCCCTCTGGGTAGAGCAATAATAAATTTTATGAAAGGTTCTTCTAGATTATTTATTTTTTTTTTGACGGAGTTATCGAAATCAGCTTTTAAATTAATTTCTTTTACAAATTGAACAGATGTAAAATGTTTGCCCACGCCTTGGGGTCCGCTAAACAGCAAGGCGTGAGGTAAACGATTAGATTCGATAATTTTATTGAGATGAGTTTTGGCTCTTTCTTGATTAGCTACTCTATCCAGATACTGTGCCATCCGAAACGTCTAATTAAATTCGTCATCGTCCATATAGAAGAAATCTTCATCACTCGGGTAATCCGGCCAGATATCTTCTATACTTTCGTATAGTTCTTCATTCTCTTCCAATTCACGCAAATTTTCTAGAACCTCTAAAGGTGCGCCGATTCTATCTGCATAATCGATAAGTTCATCTCTGCTAGCGGGCCACGGAGCATCGTCTAAAAACGAGGCGAGTTCAACGGTCCAAATCATACAAAAATACTCCTGACTATTGTTCAGCTTCCTGGTTAATTTCAAAAATGTCTACATCATCAAATATAAAATTACGTGGATCAAGGGCAATTCCATTATGTGTAATTTCATAATGTAAATGAGGGCCGGTAGATAGCCTGCCGGAATTACCGGTTAGAGCTATTTCATCGCCTCGAGCAACTGTTTGTCCTTTTTTAACTTTAAATTTTGATAAGTGACTGTATAGTGTTTTATAGCCAAATCCATGATCGATAATTACTGTGTTACCGTAACCACCTTTTATACCAACAAACTCAACTTTTCCTCCGCCCGGGGCATATACTGGAGTCCCTCTTTCAGATATAATATCAACTCCATAATGCATTCTGCGAATCTTTAGAATAGGATGATAACGCATTCCAAACTTATCGCCATATCTGCCGTCTGAAGGTTTAATAGCCGGTAAAGCATCATAGAGTTTATTATTGTAATCTAAATTCTTTTTAATCTCTTTATAATTATTTTTTTCATAATTAAGAGATAACTGAATATTATCGACATAATTATTAAGTGTAGATATCATATTATTTACGTCCTCAGAACTGCTGATGTTAACGTCTTTAAATACATTACCACCAGTACCGAAATTTTTATCCTCCTCATCAACAGGATCTAAATTAGCTGCCAGCCTTAATTCGTTGTTGAATTTAGACAAACGTGTCATTTCGGTATTAAATTCTTTAAACTTAACGCTGAATTCCTTCATTTTATCCAACAACTCTCTATTTTCAGTCTGTAAAGATTTTACTTCGGCATCAGGATTTACAAACTCTTTGATGATAAAGTAAGTGCCAAAAATAAAAAATGAGATTAAAAATGAGAAAAATAAAATGAGAAATACAAATTTCCGATAGAAATTGCGTATTTCTACAAATTTCAGCTTATTTTTTGAAAAGTAATAAAAGTTTTTCATAGTAAATTTGGTTGCGAAGTTAACTATTAGTAATTAGTAAAGCAACAATAAAATTTCCTAAATAATTATTCAAAATCGTGCTCGAAATAATCGATGGACCTATCAACGTCATTTGACTTATTCTTGATAGTTTCACTCAATTTTTTCTGAAATACTTTTGCAGCATCGTATTTGTAATGTTTTAACAAATAATTGAGAGCTATAACCTCACTAATAACAGTAATGTTCTTTCCAGGAATAATTGGAACTTTAATGTACGGAATTTCTACATCCATTACAGATTTAGTTCGATCATCTAAGCCAGTACGAGTATAAGAAGCATTGTCATCCCATAATTCCAAATCGAGTATAACTTCAAGTCTTTTCTGAAAACGAATCGCTCTAACTCCAAACATACTTTTTACATCAATAATTCCAATACCTCTAATTTCCATAAAATGTTTAACAAGATTAGTGCCGGACCCCATAATTATTCCTTCACCTTTTTTAGTGAGTATTACAAGATCATCGGCCACTAAACGGTGTCCCCTTTCAATTAAGTCCAGTGCTACTTCACTTTTACCAATACCCGATTTTCCTGTAAAAAGCAATCCTACGCCGTAAACATCCACAAACGACCCGTGCAATGACATTTTTGATGCAAATTGATCGTCCAAAAAATCACTTATAAAATAAACAGCTTTTGTGGTAGAATATTCCGTAATAAAAATAGAAATCTGAAATTCTTCCGCTAATTCTAGTAATTCGGGTAAGGGTTTATTGTTATTTGTAATAATTATACAAGGAATTTCAAATTGAAATATTTTTTTCAGAGATTCTTTACGTTTGTCTGAAGTAAGATTATGCAAATATCTCATCTCTGTGTTGCCGAAAACCTGAATACGATTAAATGAAAATAATTCCACAAACCCGGCCAATGCTAAACCGGGTCTGTGTAAATTTTGTTCAGTGATAAGTCTGTCAAAACCGAGCTGTTTTGTTAATAATTTTATCTTAAATTTATCCAACGTGTGATTATAAAAAAACTCTACACTAATGTGCTCGCGTTGAGTAAGGTTGCTTTTAGCACTCATGGTTTAACTTTTGATATACGTTTGGATTTTAATTGTTTCAGTTGTCTTGTAAGTTTGGAAACGCCTGATGAAACAGATTTAAAGAATTCATCGCTCGATTCTGTTACAACAATGGTTTTTTTGGGTAGCTTAAGTTTTATCTCTGCAGTTTTTATGCTGTCCTTTAGATGAGTAAAATGTAGAATTACATCTGCATCGAGAATATCAGCATTAAATTTCTCAAGTGATTTTAGTTCAGTTATTATATGCGACTTTAAACTGTCGTTACTTTTAAATTTTCTCGAAGTGATGTTGATGTTCATAAATACTCCTTTATGATTTTGGGTGAGCTTTTTTATAAGTTTGTTTGAGTCTCTCAACACTAACATGCGTGTAGATTTGTGTGGTGGAAAGATTCTCATGACCGAGTAACTCTTTAACACTCATCAAATCAGCTCCATTATCAAGCATGTGTGTTGCTGCACTATGTCTTAGAACATGAGGACTTCTTTTTTCAATCTCAGATTGCGGTATCATCTCCTTTACAATTCTTTGAACATAACGTGGATAAATTCTATTGCCCTTATTTGTTTTGAATAATGATTCTGTGGGAATAGGTTTGTTTAGATGATCAAAATATTTGGCTAATACTAATTTCGACTTTTCGCCAAAAGGAACAATCCTCTGTTTAGAGCCTTTGCCTTGCACTTTAAGTGAAGATCCCTCAAAGTCTACATCAATAATGTTGAGCGAACAAATTTCCGAAACTCTCAATGCACATCCATAAAGTAATTCAAATATTGCCGCCTTCGTTAAATTCTCAAAGGAATCTTCTTTGAGTAAAAATTTAATAATTTTAAGGAAAGAGTCAAGACTTAATGTTTCAGGAATTTTTCTGCTCACTTTTGGATTCTTAATTTGCTTCAGAGGACTGGTTTCTGTTAACCCATTTCTAACTAAATATTCAAAAAAAGACCTTAAACTAGCAAGTTTACGTGCAATTGAGTTTCTAGAGAGTTTTTTTTCGGAATTTAATGACATTACGAAATTACGTATGTGTCTTGTAGAAATTGATTTAACATCACGAATTTCGTATTGATTAAGAAATTGTAAAAACTGATTTAAATCGTTTGAATATGCGGAATGTGTGTTCAGTGCGACTCCTTTAATACCATAAATTTCTTTTAGAAATTCATCAACACATTTATTTGGAGTTGTTATATTATTCACTAAACGCTACAATTATTTAATAAAAATATTACAGCGTAGAACTCTTAAAGTTCCATTGAACTATTTTTGAAAACTAATTAATTGTATCTGAAGAATAAAGCAGTATTCTGCTGCCGGGCAGAATTTTTGAGTTGAAGTCCACCAGCGAAATTAGGATTATCCAATTTATATCATCTCGGTTAATTGTATCTTCCGGAAATAACATCAATTGTTCTAGAATAATTTCAACATCCAAAGAATCGATCAATCCAATGTTCACTAGCTGCAATATATAATTATAATTATCCAAACCGACAAAATCGCGTTCTTCATCGGTTAATAATCTTATTTTTTTGGGGCGTTCTTCAACTTTATCCTTAAGAATTTTACCCGATAATACTTTATCATAAACCAGGCTGAAGGCGGCACTTAAAATTTGTTTATCAAATTCTTTATTCTTCAGAAGTTGCTTGTTAACTTCTTCAAGTGGAATATTTTTATTTATTCCGTCTAATATTCTTGCTAATACTTCAACAATCTTCGCTGTCATACTCAATAATAATGCTTTTAAATTCAAAATCAAATAGCTTTACAAGTTCATCTTCTTTCTTTTTCATTATTCGTCTGTCTTTTACCTTTTTATCGTCAAAACCAATCATATGCAATAAACCGTGGATAACAAGGCGCAAAATTTCAGTGTCCAAATTTACATTAAATGATATAGCATTTTCAAGTGCAACTTTTATGCAGATAAATATCTCCCCCTCTAATAAATTATTGTCGCTTGAATAATTAAATGTAATTATGTCTGTAGCATATTTATGATTTAAGTGGGTTTTATTAATATCAATTATTGTTTTCTCAGATACGAAATTAATCTGTAGATTTTTCAGCTCAAACTTAAGTTCCGATTTTAACAAATTCATTAATTTATGAATTTTAATTTTTTCTATTCGTATTCCTTTTTGTTGTTCGATAAAAAGATTTTTCACACTAATAACCTTCTATAATATTATTATAAAATCATGCCTTCAAAAGATGCCTCGCACGTTACAGAGGAATTCAACTGATTTAATTTATGTATTGTATCACTTAAAATTTCATCAATTATCGTGTCATTGTAATCGGGATTATAATGAAATAGTATCAAATTATTCACCTCAGCTAAATGGGCAAAAACCGCTAATGCGATATGGTTAGAATGCCCCCAACCTTTTTTATGATCATTAAAATTGTACATACAATCGTGAATCAAATAATCGGCCCCTTTACAGAATTCTATAAGTGAATTGTTTTGTATTCTTAAAGTTTCAATATCAATATGACCGTTAAGGGCGTCATATTCGATCTCATTATCTGTCATATAAATAATTGTTTTATTATCTTCAATAATTTTAAATCCAAATGTTCCTTTGGAATGATTTACTGAAACAGGAGTTATGGAGGATTTGTTAAACTTGACAGGAATTAGTTCTTCAATTTCTTTGTATGTTATTTTCGCTTCGAGATGCGAGGATGATATAGGGAAAAAGTATTGATTGATTTGACCTTCAATAATATTAGAAATATTACTGTTTTCTTTTTTAGCCGATAAAATATTAACACTGAATTTTGGATCAAATAGCGGTAAAAAAAATGGTATTCCCTGAATATGATCCCAATGGGTATGTGTTATAATAAGTGAGAATTCTTTTGGGTATTCGTTTTTTATAATTTCCTTGCCTAACTCCCTAATTCCGGAACCAGCGTCAATAATAATAACCTCACCACTATTAAAAATGATTTGAATACAAGGAGTATTACCACCGTATTTTATGGTGGTTTTGCCGGGTACTGGTATTGATCCTCTGGTTCCCCAAAATTTGAGTCTCATTTATAGTCCTAATCAATCAAAGATTGTTTTGTCAGATCAGTATATTTTTTGTACCTAAAGGCGGATTCTTCAAAATCTTTAATTTCTTCATTAGTTAAATCTCTGATAATTTTTGCAGGTACGCCGGCAACCAATTTCCCTGATGGAACAACAAAATTCGGCCGTACTACAGATCCAGCAGCGACCATTGAATTGCTTTGAACTATAGCGCCATCAAGCACAATTGCACCTATACCGATAAGAGATAAATCTTCAATAGTACAGCCGTGCAATTTAACACTGTGCCCAATTGTAACCTTATTCCCAATATTTAAAGGATATTTGCCGTTAGTAACATGAAGCATGGATAAATCCTGTACATTGGTAAGTTCACCTATTTTCACGTAATGTACATCCCCTCTAATTACTGTATTGTACCAAATGCTTGAATCCTTACCAATCTCTACGTCTCCAATGATCTTAACACCGTCCGCTAAAAATACGGTTTCATGCAGCTTTGGGTAAAGGTTTATATATTTAAAAAGTTTTCTTTTATCAGCGTTAATGGATTTATGGTTCAATTCAATCTCCGTATTGTAAAATATATATAATCAGTTTCCTATGAGATGATTTGTCTCACAATATAAAGGTCGTTTTTCTTAACATTTTTTCATCGTATCGTAAAAAAAGAATAACTATTTATTCAGTTCTTCTGCTTCGGTAAATAGGCCTTTAGCCTTTTGAAATACAGGATCCTGCTGTAAAAGAATGTAATACCATCCCGAATTTTTCCAATGATCGCGCGCAACATAGGCTTTAAGTCGGGCTAATATATATTCTCTATCTTTAGCATATTCATCGGTTTTAAAAGTTATTCCATTTTCCTTGATGTACTTAATAAAAGAAGCTTCTTCCAATTTATTAAAATTGAATATTTTAGTGAACAATTCAAGTTTGTTCTCGTATTTAGAATAGAAGTCTGATCCTTTTTGATCAAGAAAGATACGTATGAACTGATAGTAAATATTTTTACTTCTTAATTCAGCTGAAAGATTTGTTAGGTCTTCAACTTTCACATAGTGATCTGGCACAATACCACCGCCACCTTGCACTTTGCGCCCTTTTTTTGTCGTATAAGTGTATTTACTAGTATCATTCTGATGGGCGGATAATGAATCGCTCTCTCTATCGTAAACTTCCATATAATAATCCGATTTTCCTTTTTCGTAAGGTCGTTGAATTGCTCGACCCAAAGGTGTGTAATATCGAGATACTGTAATACGAACCGCTGAACCATCGCTCAACAAAAATGGTCTTTGCACTAAACCTTTTCCAAAGGTGGTTTCACCTATTATTAATCCCCTATCCCAATCTTGAACTGCACCTGCCACTATTTCACTAGCAGAAGCGCTTCCTCTGTTTACAAGTATACTTAACGGAATTTTTTCATAAGGATAACTTTTTTCAGCGTAAAATTTTTCATCGAAATCCGAGATTCGTCCTTTCGTATAAACAATAAGTTTATCATCGTTAATGAACAGGTCCGATATTAAATGTGCTTGATTAAGAAGTCCGCCTGGGTTATTGCGGAGATCAAGAATCAGATTCTTCATACCTTTTTTGCGTAATAAGCTTAAGGAATTCAACATTTCGGAATAAGAAGTTTCGGAAAATCTTGTGAGATTGATATAGCCCGATACGCTGTCTATCATAAAAGAAGAATCGACTGAATAGATTGGTATTTTATCTCGTTTTACTTCGAAAGCAAGAATTTCCTTTGTAGAAGGTCTGTAGATAGTAATTTTAACCTTACTCCCCTTTTCACCACGCAAAGTTGAAATCACTTTATTGTTATCGTAACCAATACAGTCTTTTCCATCAACTTTAATTATTCTGTCCCCGGAAAATATACCCAAAGCTTCACTCGGTCCGCCAGTTATTGGTGAAACAACAGTAATTGTATCGCTAATAATCTGGAATTCTACTCCTATACCCTCAAAATTGCCGCGAAATTGTTCTTCGGAAAGTTCCTGTTCACGCACTGGTATATATGCGGTATGGGGATCAAGTTTTTCGAACATACCGTTAATTGCCGATTCTACAAGTGAATCTGTATCAATTTCATCAACATAATATTTTTGAGTATATGAAAGAACATCATTAAACTTTTGAGACCCTTCTCTGACTCTATTAGAAGGTATAATTTTATCTATTTGAGTACCTGCTAAAATCCCTATCATAAGCGTAATTATAAGAATTGGAATTTTTGTTGATGTATTATTCATTATCTATCCCGCATTAAATTCTTAAAGAAATAGTAAAACTTGATTGCACATTATTAGTGTTCTTACCCAAATCGTTACTCTCATAAAACGTATCAAAGGATATAAAAAAATTATTCACAGGTTCGGCTGTGGCGTTAAACCCAAAACGCCTGTAATACTCCAAATTGCCATCAAGAAACCTTGCGCTTGCAGAATCTCCTACTCTATGCCCAAGATCTATATCTCCGCCGTAATTAGCAGTAACATCACCCAAGGGGCTAGTTTTATTTGCGCCGTGAACAGTATACATAAATGAAATGCCTGCTGTAATTCTGTAATGAAACTGCTGAGAAATATTGATATAAAAATTTTCACTGTTAGGTTTTAGATTGTCCGAAACAGAAAATCCATTGTTTGTGTAATTATTTTCATTTATTCTGTGTGTAAACGCGTATGGATCAATTCGGATGTACTGTATCTCCAATTGGAATGGAATTGAATTATAAATTGGTAGAATTTTTACCCCCATATTCAATATCATTTGATTGCCGAAATATGAAGTACCGATATGTCCAAAATCAATATCATCGAACATAATTGTCGCAAAAAGATTAAACCCCGGGATCGAATTATTTTTTAAATCAACGAATAACAAAGAATTATCTCTGTCCTGATTTGCGTGTTCCGCACTTTTATAATAATTAAAAGGATTCACATAAGATAAATCCAGAGCGCGACGCGAATATATAATCATTTCGCCAAATCCGACATTTAAATGTTTTCCGAAATTAAATGCGAAACGGTGATATGCTAAAAATTTATCGTTGACGGATACAATTTCTCCGGCAAGCGGATCGGCAGAAAGCATTTTTGAGCCCAATAATTTGGCATGAAGATATGAAAATGAAAATATTCCATAATCGAATCCCATCGATACATAATCGAAATTGGGTGAATTACTGCCAACAATAGTTTTTAGACTTCCGTATCCAACATTCAACCTATCTCTACCAATTTTAATACGGAACCGATTCCAATCGGCAATAAAATATCCCTCGGCTTCATCAAAATAATCGACACCACCCTCATCAATTTTATCGTACAAAAACTTGTAATTATATCTTAGGTTTCCAATAGTTTTTGCAAGAGATCGACTGCCGAAATATGTTCCATTTAAACCTTTTACAGAAAACCCATAATTTTTTAAGAAAGTGCCGCGTAATTCGCCGCCATATTTAATTAAATCAACCGCGCTATTTTTTTTACTCTCATTATCATTGTTAAAAACATATTTGTTTTCAATAAATATATTTGAAAACAGACTATAATTTGTTGAATCCACGAAGTAGTACAAATAATTTTCTGATCCCGAAACCGGATTGTAACTTGAAGTATCGGCAATCAGGCCACTATAACTATTAGAAGTAAAGTATATGTCGTATTCAAATTCTTTTAAAAAATCATCCAATATTTTGGAATCAATTGTATTTAATTTTTTTCTATTATCAGTAATATCCCTTAAGTAGCTTGATATCTGCTTTCGCGTTTTTGGCAGTTCAAAATCGTTGTAGTCTGTAATAAAACTCATTGTGTTCATCCTGCTTAAAAAATTATATACAGGATGTAATACATCAACAGATCCGGCTTGAGCAAATAAAGAATTAATGCATAGTAAAACAAAAAGCGGAAGTTTTTTCAATTTATCTAACCTCTTCCCATTCTTTGGATAGCGATTTTTTTGCAATTAAAACAAATATACTGTTTAAAAGCCACTTGAAAAAAATATGGAAATGTCCATATTTTCTGTAACGCCTGGGCGATTCATACAAACAGACTTTATGGCTAAAATATATTTTGCCATGTCTGCGGACTCTTTTAAATAAATCGAAATCTTCACCGGCAGCTAATTCCTCGTTAAAACCATTTAATCTCCGAAATAAGTCACTCGGCAATATAAGGCATTCACCTCTTCCCATACCAACGCCAATAATATTAAGGAAGTGGAAATAATAATTATAAAAATTGAGAAAAAGTATATCTTTTAATTTTTCATTTTCGGGTTCTATCATTACGCTAAATGTTATTCCTTTGTAAACTCCTGAAGAAGAAATATCGGTTATCATTTTAAAAAATTGCTCGACATCCGAAATTAAAACATCACCATTTAAAAAAATAAGCCACTCCCCCTCCGCATACTTAGCACCGGCGTTTCTACCCATGGAGATATTTTGTTTCTCGGGTTTTTCGTGAACAACCAGTTTATCGGAATTTTCTAAAGCAATTGTTGTTGTGGAATCAGAACTGCCGCCATCGGAAACAATTATTTCATAATCATATTGTTTTTTGAGAAGAGGCGGTGTCAATTGATTCAATAATTTGGGTAGAAGTTTCTCTTCATTAAGAGTTGGTATTATTATACTATATTTCACAGAGACCCTTAAAATACAATTCCGAAAAAAGCGGTGTTAGGTGTAATACGCACACCAGGCATAGGGAAATGGATATAGTTGAGTGTGTTTTTAATAAATTGCCATACTCCCCCGTACAATGGAATTTGTTCTGCATCAAAATCCAATGCCGCGTAAAATGATCTGGTACCGCCTCCTGAACCATCAAGATCCGAGACTCCCATTCCTAACGATACCATTAAAAACGAGGGCCAGTAATCGGCGAGTTTATCAGGAAGCACCTCTTTCATCCTTATTCCCATCCAATATTTCTGCCCTTCGTAATCGTCTATTATAATTCCACTTTTATGTGTGCCATTACGAAATTCCTTAGTGGGAATATAACTTACCCGAGGCTGAAAATTTTTTAGAAATGGGTAATAATATTGGGCCAAATAAAAACCTGCGCCAAAAACGTCTGCCATGGCGTCCCCGGGACTAAAACCCCAATCAGGGCCGAAACCATCTTCTATTTCAATAAATAATTCGAATGCAAGCGCTGAAATTGATGATAATAATGCAGATTCTTCGGGCTGAAAATTAGCTGCTTCGTAAGCACCGGAAAACGCATGACCAATTAAATGTGTTCCGAAAAAGTGACCTGTTTTATCAATCCACAAAGCATATTCCCAATCATTTACAAAACGAAATTTGCTGTCTTGTGTTTGCCACCAAGCATTAGATTGATATATATGAACAGTTACTCCAACCGCAAGAGACGCACCGCCAAATAACATTAATTTGTTATAATCGATTGAAGACCGCAGAGGATCAGGGTCCACTTTCACATTTGTTAGTAAATTATTTTGTGAAATCTGACTCAAATGTAATCGAAGTTCGGATAATGACATCGGCTTCGGCGAAACGGAGTCTATACTTTTCAACGAATCGCTAACTGAAGCAGAACAAACGCTCACAAAAAAAAACAATATTATTGAAATCGTATTTAATATTTTCATTTTTTTCCAGTATATACGCGATTTTAGTCCTCAGTCCTATGCCTCATATGAGGAAATAAAATTACATCCCTTATTGAAGGTTGATTTGTCAACAGCATAACAAGTCTGTCTATACCAACTCCTAATCCAGCGGTAGGCGGCATTCCAAACTCCATTGCTTTAAGGTAATCTTCATCTATCTGGTGAGCTTCATCGTCACCCTCTTCAATCATTTTAACCTGGCTTTCAAATCTTTCTCTTTGATCGATTGGGTCGTTCAGTTCACTAAAAGCATTACAAATTTCACGTCCTAGAACAAATCCCTCAAATCTTTCTACCAGCCCTTCTCGGGTTCTGTGTTTTTTTGCCAGAGGCGAGAGTTCAACTGGATAGTCGGTAACAAATGTGGGTTGAATTAGAGATGGCTGAATAGTAATTTCAAACAGCTCATCAATAAGTTTGCCTTTACTAAGCCCATCTTTAGTTTCAACGCCTCGTTTTTTTAATTCGAGCTTTAATTCTTCCTTTGAAGCGCTTAAAACATCTAATCCAGTGTAATTTTTAAGTTCATCTACCATGGAGACTCTTTTCCAAGGTGAGTTGAAACTTACCTTTTTACCTTCAATCTCAAATTCTGTTTTTCCAAAAACTTTTTCTGCAGTATGATTCACCATATTTTCAACAAAAGTCATCATCCAATTGTAGTCTTTATAAGCAACGTATAATTCAAGCATTGTAAATTCAGGATTATGTGTTTTATCGATACCTTCGTTTCTAAAATCTTTTGATATCTCATATACTCGGTCAAAACCACCGACAATAAGTCTTTTCAGGTACAACTCATCAGCAATTCGTAAATATAAGTCCATATCCAAAGTATTATGATGTGTAATAAAAGGTCTCGCAGCCGCACCACCGTATAACGGTTGTAAAATAGGTGTTTCAACTTCAACAAATTCGTTTGTATCCAAAAATTGTCGAATAGTGGTTACAATAGCCGATCTTTTTTTGAACACTTCTTTTACTTCAGGATTAACAATTAGATCAACGTATCTCTGACGGTAACGTAATTCTTTATCAGTAAACTGATCGTAAACTGTTTTATTTCCGTTTTCATCTACAACTTCTTTAGCAATCGGTATTGGTCTGATTGATTTAGAAAGCAGAGTTAGTGATTTGGCATGAACTGAAATTTCACCTGTTTTTGTTTTAAATACAAATCCTTCAATTCCAATTATATCTCCTATATCCATCAGCTTAAATGCATCATATGAGTCGCCAATTTCATCTTTTTTCAAATATATTTGAATCCTGCCAAGTTTATCCTGTAAATGGGCGAATGAGGCTTTACCCATTCTTCGGATTGCCATAATTCTACCGGCTACTTTAACATCTTTCGCTTCATATTTCTCGAAGTTATTTTTTAACACTGCGGAATAAGAGTCTACATCGAATTGATAAGCATAAGCCTGAACATTCATAGCCTTCAATTCTTCTAGTTCTTCGAATCTTCTCCTGATTAAATCATTAACATCTTGTTGAACTGAATTGTTATCCAATTTATAACTCCAAATTATTTTTTATACTTTTTATAAAAATTATGAATTTCCGCTTCACTTATTTGTCTATATTCGCCGGGTTTAGCAATATCGAGAACAAATGTACCGAATGATTCGCGACTAAGATCGCTGACGATATACCCCAAAGACATAAACATTCTTTTTACAAAATGATTTCGCCCCTCAACGGTTTTTACTTTTACCCTTTTTGCGTGTTTCTCGTCCATATACTGTATAGAAGTAAACCTGCTTTTCCTATCGTCGAGTCTAATACCTTTTTCTAAACGTGTTTTATCCTCGCCTAATAAAGGTCGGCTTAGTTTTACACGGTATTCCCTTGGTATTTTATTGCTTGGGTGCATTATAAAGTTAGCAAATTCTCCATCGTTGGTAAGCAAAAGCAGTCCGGTAGTGTTATAATCCAACCTTCCTACTGGAAATATTTTTTCCTTAGTCCTAATATATTGCAATACAGTTTTACGCCCTTTTTCATCATCGGTTGTAGTTACTGTACCTTTTGGTTTATGCAATAGGAAATAAACTTTTTTTTCTGCCCGTATTCTTTCACCATCCAATTTTATTTCGTCGTTATTTTCATCTACTTGAAAACCGAGTTCTGTAATAATTTTTCCATTAACCGAAACTCGACCTTGAGCAATTAATTCATCACTTTTTCGTCGGGATGCAATACCGCATTCGGATAAAAACTTATTCAATCGTGTCATCGTCACCACCGCTTTCTTTTATTGTTGCGTTTACTTCATCTTCTATTATACCTTCAATTTCGCTCATCATAATTTTTCTTTTCTGCTCAATAAAATCCTCGTCTTTCATAATCTCTTCAATTTCACGAGGTTTAGGCAAATCTTCAATTTTGTTTAATCCGAAATATTTCAAAAATTCTTCAGTGGTTACATATAGCAGCGGTCTACCAACAGTCTCTGACCTGCCTTTAATTGTTATTAGATTTTTTTCGAGCAGAGTACTTAACATATAATCGGAATTGACACCTCTAATCTGTTCAATTTCCGGTTTTGTAATAGGTTGTTTATAGGCTATAATTGCCAGTGTTTCCAGAGCAGCCTGGCTTAATCTTCTCTTACTTTTTACTGAAGAAAGATATCCAACATATTTGGCGTATTCTGGTTTAGTAGCATGTATAAAACCGTTTGCAATTCTTAAAATATGATAGGAAATTTCAGTTGAATTATATTTTTCATTCAATTGATCCACAGTATCTTCAATATCTTTAGTGGAAATGTTTATATCTTCACCATCAATATCTTTAATTGCTTTTACAATTTCGGATCCGGAAATCGGTTCGTCGGAGGCAAATATTAGCGATTCAATTATAGAAATGTAGATATTATCCATTCAGTTCAATACCATAAATTACAAAGTCATTAAAATTTGATGATTCTTTAAGCCCAATTCTGCCCATTTTTACAAGTTCAAGAAGGGCAATAAAAGTAACAATCAATCTCAATTTTTCTCTTATTTCTTTAACAAGAGAAACAAAACCAATCTGATTTTCCACTCCCAGGGAATTAATAATAAATTCGATCTGTTCTTCTATTGTCACGTTAAACTTCTGAATATGGTGAATCACCTCTTTAGGTTTTTCTGCAAGGGCGTGTTTAAATGCCTTCATCAAGTCGTAGAGAGTCACATTTTTAAGAAGCAGACTTAAATCTTCAGGTGCCTGTTTTTCGTCAGCAGTGAGATATCCTCTATAACTTAATCTGCGCTGATTCGACTCATTAACTGAAAGTTCTTCAGCCATTTCTTTATATCTTTTATATTCTAAAAGCGCAGCGATCAAATCAGTACGCGGATCAATTTCTTCGCCTTTTTCATTTTTCTCTTTAGGCAAAAGCATCTTAGCTTTAATTTGCATCAGAGTAGCGGCCATTAAAATAAAATCACCCGCAACCTCCAAATCCATTTGTTCCATTAAATTCAGGTATGTAATAAACTCTTGTGTAATATATGAGATAGGGATATCGTAAATATCCAGCTCGTCCCTTTTAATAAAAAAGAGCAACAAATCCAGAGGCCCTTCAAATTTATCGAGCTTAATTTTGTACACAATTAACCCAGACTCATAACTTTATGAACTTCATCCATAGTTGAAGCGGCTACTATTTTAGCTTTGTTTTCACCATCAGCAATAATATTTTTAACAGCATCAATATCATTTTCCATTTGTTTTCTTTTATATATAATCGGTTCCAAAAACATATTAATTTTTTCAACACATTTCATTTTACAATCCACACATCCTAATTCGCCAGATTTGCATCCCGATTCGATCTCAGATACATTTTCATGATTAAATTTTTTATGGTAAGTAAAAACCAGACAAACTTCAGGCCTGCCTGGGTCATTTCTTCTAACTTTAAGCGGATCAGTAACAGCTTTTCGCAATTTTTGTTTAACTTCTTCGGGTTCATCGGAGAGTAAAATTGTATTATTTAAAGATTTACTCATTTTAGCGTCACCGTCTAATCCTTGAAGACGTGAGAAGTTTGTCAATAACGGTTCAGGTTCTTGAAAAACAAGTCCATATTGATTATTAAACTTTCTTGCAATTTCTCTTGTAATTTCCACATGCGGAACCTGATCTTCACCAACAGGTACTGCTTGCCCCTTATAAAGAAGAATGTCGGCAGATTGAAGTACTGTATAACCTAGGTGTCCGTATATCATATTCTCAATATTCAAATCACGCACTTGCTCCTTCAGAGTTGGATTTCTTTCGAGACGAGCTGTAGTAACAAGCATAGAAAATATCAAATAGAGTTCTGCGTGTTCTTTAATTTGCGACTGTCTGAAAATTAAACTTTTTGCAGGATCTAAACCGGCTGCTATCCAATCAATTACCATTTCAATAGAATTATTATAAATTTCAGAAGTATCTAGATTTGTGGTAAGCACATGATAATCAGCTATTAAATGATAACTTTCATAATCATTTTGTAACTTTATCCAATTTTCAAGAGCGCCAACATAATGCCCTATGTGAAGTTTTCCCGTAGGACGCATCCCGCTTAAAATTCTCTTTTTTGACATAACTACCGAATATTTTTATTATATAAATGTTTTTTTAAAGAAAATAAAGATAATGAAATTTCTGATTATAAATTAAGATTGGTATAAGAAAGGTTTCCAATTTTCATCAAGCCGGCTCACAGAATTTATAATAAACATTATATAATTTGGTCTGTATGGCTTTATTCTCAAGGACAAATCGGATTCATCCGGAGTTTTATCCCCCTTTTTATTATTACACAATAAACATGCTGCAACCAGATTATCCCAGGTGTCGCGGCCTCCTCTGGATTTTGGGATAATATGATCAATTGTTAAAGGCAGATCACTACGTCCGCAATAGCCGCATTTATGTTTATCACGCCGCAGAATATTTTTTCTTGTTAATATAATATCTTTGTAGGGCAGTTTAATATAACTGTTCAAGCGGATAACCGATGGCCATGGCAGCACCTGCCTGGCGGAATGTAAAGCCAACGACTGATTGTCAGAGACAAGCTCTGCTTTTTCAAGAAAGAGAAGAATAATAGCTTTTTTTACATTACAAATTGCAATCGGTTCGTAACTTTGATTTAAGAGTAAAACGCGCGCATTGAGTGCGCCATTTTGTTTAAAATTACCTTCGAAGTCGTTCTCCATTTAAAGAGTAAACAAAACCAACAATAAATATTGTAAATATTTTTAATCTAATCAAATTGAACAATCACCTGTTCTTTATCGATTTAGTGATAATTCCGCCCGCAAGAAGATATCCCTGTTCATCGTATAAAACCGCCGATTGTCCGGGAGATATTGCACTTTTAGGTGTAAGAAACTTTATTTTAAAAGAATTTTCATTCGATTCAATAACCTGAGCCGCTGTTCCCTTATCGGAATATCTAATTTTTGCTATCACAATGCTGCCAGCGTCAAGATGTTTTACACTTACGTAATTTACATCTGTGGCTTCGAGTAAATTTTCTAATAACTCTTCTTTATCGCTAATTTCAATTGTGTTGGTCTCGTAGTCAATTTCTTTCACATACACTGGTTTGCCCATTGCCATACCCAGACCTCTTCTTTGACCTACCGTATAAAAAGGAATTCCTTTATGAGTGCCTACTTTTTCCCCTTTATAAATTATATCACCCGAATCTATATTGTTAATCACTTCAGGAATTCTTTCCCGAAGGAATCGTTCATAATTATTATCCGCCACAAAACATATCTCCTGGCTATCAGGTTTATTCGCAGTTTTTAATTCATATTTTTCAGCAAGACTTCTAATTTCGGGTTTTGTATATTTTCCAAGCGGAAGGAGTGTCCTGCTTAAACTATCTTGTGAAACTCCCCACAATGCATATGTTTGATCCTTATGATCGTCCGCGGATTTTTTAAGGCAATACCGTTTTGATTGTTTGTTATACTCTATATTGGCATAATGTCCGGTGGCTACAAATTGTGCATCCAGGGCATTTGCTTTAGTGAGTAATTCTTCCCATTTAATTTTTTTATTACAAACTACGCAGGGATTTGGAGTACGCCCGTGTAAATACTCATCAACAAAATCTTGTATAACTTCTTTTTCGAATGCTTTAGTAAAATCGACAGTATAATGAGGGATGCCGAACTTATTAGCCACATTTTTGGCGTCATAAATAGCATCCAGGCTACAACATCCAGATTCATGTTTAGGAGCCCCTCCAACTTCCATAAAGCCCCATGTCTTCATTGTAATTCCAATTACTTCGTAACCTTCATCGTGGAGCAATGCCGCAGCTACGGAACTATCAACTCCTCCACTCATGGCAACTATAACTCTTTTTTCGTTCAAATCGAACCTTTCGTATTAAGATAATTTGTCTATTTTATAATATTAAATATACTGAGAAAGATTAGTTTTTACCAGAGGGTTAATATAAGTTGATAGTGTAATAAATCAGATTTTTTGAAGAAGGGCTGAACAGGTAACATAATGGTCTGAGTGACTCATTGTAATCTGCAACTGTTTGTCTTCGCCAACAAGTATTTTTAATTTACCAGAAAGTTTAACCTTGGGCATACCGTTTTTTTCATTATAAATTTCAATATCCTGCCAGCTGAAACCATTTTCACCCGAAAAAGAAAGAGCTTTAGCGATTGATTCTTTAGCCGCAAAACGGGCCGCAAGGTGTTGATATTTGTTAGCTTTTGATAAGCAGTATTCAATTTCGGTTTTAGTGAATATTTTATTCAGAAAATGATCTCCAAATTTATCCACGCTTTTTTTAATTCGTTCAATTTCAATTATATCTATTCCAATTCCAAGAACCATTAATACCCCAACGCCTTTCCATCGCCGCGTTTATCCGGAGCGCCATAAATAATGTTTTTATTATAATCTACCTGAATGCCTGTAGCCATTCCTAGCTCCCTCAGTCTACCAATAATTTCCCCTTTTGCACTTAATTTCATCTTCAAATCTTCACTTAATAGGCCATCTTCATAATCAATTCTATCAGGAGACCATTGGTGATGAAATCGAGGCAAATCTATTGCTTCCTGAATATTCATATCGAATTGGAGTACATTCATTACAATTTGCAGAACAGTTGTGATTATAGTGCTTCCGCCTCTCGCTCCTACAATAAGAACGGGTTTGTTGTCTTTTAAAACAATTGTAGGAGTCATAGAACTGAGCATCCTTTTGCCTGGTTGAATAGAATTCGCGACACTACCCAAAAGTCCATCACTATTGGGTACATTAGGTTGAGCGCTGAAATCGTCCATCTCGTTATTTAAGAAGAACCCAGCGCCTTCTACAACAACTTTATTTCCAAACAATCCATTAATAGTTGTGGTGAGAGATACAGCATTACCCTCTTCGTCCAACACGCAAAAATGAGTAGTTTCTTTACTTTCATATTCTGGTAAAATTACTGGTTTAATTTCTTTGGAAGGCACAGCGTAATTTTCGAATCCGGAGGCTATTATTTTTCCGTATTCTTTGGACGTCAGATAATCAATGGGCACATCATAAAAATCCATATCGCCCAGATGTTTTGATCTGTTTGCATATACATGTTTCAATATTTCTGCCACAGTAAATATATAATCTGCATTAACAGGCATAAAATTAGACAGGTCTATATTCTCGATCGCATTGAGTGCCTGGATTAAAGAAATCCCGCCAGATGATGTAGGACCCATGCTAATAATATCATATTCCTTGTATGTTCCGGTAACAGGTTTCCTTTCAACAGGTTTATATTGTTCTAAATCTTCAATACTTATATAACCGCCGTCTCTATCTGATTGTTCGGCGATCAATTTCGCAACTTCTCCCTTATAAAATCCATCTCGTCCATTATTTTTTATCAATGTTAAAGTTTTTGCAAGATCTTTTTGTATTAATGTATCACCGGCAGCAAAACCTGAACCATCTTTTACGAATATTTTTTTGGCTGAAGGATATTTTGAAAACGAATCCCTGTATCGATTTAACATTGCAGCCATTGTTGGGGTTAGAATAAATCCATTATCAGCGAGTTGAATTGCCGGATCGATAATTTCAGACAATGGCATTGTTCCATATTTCTCAAGGGCATACAATAGACCCGCAACACTGCCTGGCACTCCCGCCGCGGTAATTCCATCCGTACTCAAGTTAATGTCAAATTTACCGTTGGAATCAATGAACATTTCTTCGAACGCTCTAAGAGGGGCTTTTTCCCTGAAATCTATCGTTGTACTGAAACCGTTAGCCTGCTTAATTACCATGAATCCGCCGCCGCCCAGATTACCAGCTTCGGGAAATGTAACTGCCATTGTAAAGGCAACGGCCACCGCTGCATCAATAGAATTACCGCCATTCTTTAAGATGTTCACTCCCACTTCAGTCGCAAAAGAGCATTCTGTTACAACCATAGCCTTCGTTCCAGTTGCAGTGTGTTCAGATGCGTTCAATCGCCCAAGAAACAACAAGACTATTAACATATTTAATAACATTCTAGAAAATATTCGCATCAACATTTATCCCGTCTTTTTGTATTTGTTCTAAGAGAATTTTAATCAACTGATTAGTCTGCAATAAAGTTTCTTTGATATCTTTAAGAAATTGTTCGTCATATATTATTTTTCCAACATTATTTTTCTGCGCTCGAACCTCTTCCGCGAACTGATGAATATTCGTAACCAATAACTTGGATTTATTCAGTAATTCTTTAAGCGATGATATGCTTGAAGTAATATCTGTTTCGTTTTTATCAAGTAAATCGTTTCCCTTACTGACTAATTTATTTGAATTATTTATCAAATTAGAGATACCCGACTCATTGTTCTTAATAACTGAGTTCGCCGTATTAACGAGAGAGTTGAGATCCTTTAAATTTTTTCTGATCTCTGTAACAAAATTTTCAGATAAAAAAGAGTTATTTAAATTTGTTACAGCATCTTTCACTTCCTTAATCAGAACAATTATATCCGTTTGAACACCGCTTAATGCCGCCATTGCTGACGCAATATCTCCCAAGAACTGACCTTTATGAAGGATATTTACATCGATTATTTTTTCTGAATTGCCAGGATGGATTTCAACTTTTTTCCCTCCCATCAAATCAAGCATCATTACCGAAAATGAGGCATCCTCATATAAAGTGATATCTTTTTCAATTCTCAGTTTTGCAACTGCAGTATTTCGGGTTAGTTTAATTTCATCCACATAACCTTTTTTAACACCATTTATTGCAACGACATCCCCTTCACTTAATCCAGCAACGGAATTAAACTCAACGTTGAGATACTGATATTTCTCGGATAGTGAAAAATTTTTAGACCAACCAAGTATCCAAAGGAATAATACTATTCCAAGAATCACCATCAATCCAACTTTAACTTCAGTCTTTTTTTCTTTGTTCATAATCTTTTATCATTTTTTTTATGTGTTTAATCTCTTGACTATTGCTTTTATGCTTATCAAGATAATTATTTATGTCCTTAATTACGTCGTTTAGTTTTTTTGAAGTGTTCCGGACATTCTCAGATTTAAAAGTTTCTAGTTTATTTTTTATCGAAGTTTTTAGCGAATCATCAATTAAATCTGTCGTTAAATTATTGAATTGTTTTTCAAGTTGCTCTACAAAAGATTTGTTGATTCTTTCTCTGGATGTTTCGTAATAATCTTTGCCATATTTGTCTATTATATAAACAACAACTGCGGCAAAAATTATAATGAAGAAAAATAGTTTAGCAATACATCCTTTCATTATTAAGTATGAGTTATGTTTTTTTTACCAACTCTCACTCTAAATATCCTGTTATTTTCCACCTCTTCAACTGTAAAAACGCATTTGTTCTTCTCGAAAGAATACCCTTTATGAGGAATTGAACCCATATGGTTTAAAATGAACCCGCCTACAGTATCGTAATCATCGCTCTCGGAACTAAAATCGCTGCGGAACAATTCGTTCAATTCATCGATAGAAACCTTGCCCATCAGAAGATATTCATCATCATTAATTTTTGTTATTTCATTCTCTTCCACATCGTATTCGTCACGTATTTCACCAACAATTTCTTCAAGTATATCTTCCAACGAAATTAAACCTGAGGTTCCCCCATATTCATCAACAACAATCCCCATATGTGTGTTCGATTCCCGAAAATCCTGAAGTAAAACATTAATTAGTTTGGTTTCAGGAAGAAAGAGGGCTTTTCGAGCTATTTTTTTCAAAAATAAGTTTTCCTTTAATTGATCGTTGCGAATGTATGGAAGCAAATCTTTAGCATAAATAACGCCCTGGATGTTGTCCAAACTATCCTCGTAAAGCGGCAGTCGAGAATGTCCCGAAGATGTGATAATATCTATAACTTCCGAATAGTTGGCTGTAACAGGAATAGCTATAATATCAACCCTTGGCGTCATTATTTCTCTGGACATTACTGTTTTAAATGATACAAGACCATGAATAATTTCATGCTCGCCTTCTTCCAAAGTACCCCTTTCAGCACCCAATTCTGCAAGATCCGAAATTTCCGAAGATAAAATTGCTGTTTTAGATTGATCGTATCTTATTTTAGCAGTAGCAACTTTAATGATATCAGTAAGAATCTTTGAAATAGGAAAAACCAGCACACTTATCCAATACAAAGGAATTGCAATTATTTTTGCGAATTTTAATGGATGTTTGGCAGCAATTACCTTAGGAGTAACTTCACCTAAAAGCAAAACAAGTATAGTCAATAATATTATCTGAGCTATCAAAATTAAATCGACTGGCAATTGATAATATTTAGCAAAATCCAACGCGATTGAAACGGATAAAATTGATGCGGCGACATTAAAAAGAGTATTCCCCAGCAATATAGTAACTAACAATCTGCGAGGCGAATCAATAAGTTGATAAATATAATTGACAGTAAAACTTTTATCCTTAAGCAGCAAAATTTTCTTTTTATCCAGGGAAAAAAGTGCGACTTCGGAACCGGAGAAAAATGCAGAGAATACAAGCGTAACAAGCAATAATCCGAATTGGTAGAACGTTTCAATTTCCAAAAACTTTGTAAATCCTCATACTGTTATAAAATATTAATTATGTTAGAATGGTAAATCATTATCTGAATCGCTTTCAATATTTTCCGCAGGTCCACTTTGGTATCCACTGTCACTGTTTCCCTGATTATCGCCTCCATCTTTACCTTCTAAAAGAATTATACCATTAAACCGTTCTGCAATAACTTCGGTAACATATACTTTAATACCATCTTTATTAGTGTAATCTCTTTTATTTAACCTTCCTTCCACGTATAATTTGCGGCCTTTTTTTAGCGCGTCCTTGTAAAAATCAGACAATCCGTAAGCGACGATATTATGCCATGTAGTTTCGTTAACCCAATTTCCGTCTTTTCCTTTATAGCCATTAGTTGTTGCAAGTGAGAAAGTTGTTACCGAAACATTACTAGTCGTGAACCTATGTTCAGCATCCTGTCCTAGATTTCCTATCAACATTACTTTGTTTAATGAAAAAGCCAATTTCTTTCTCTCCTTATATTTATTAAACGATCAATTCTTACAAAACAAATTTACTATAGATTTTCAACTAATTAAAGTGATTACATAAAGAAGTATACAAATATACAAGCTAACGGTATAAGAATATTATCAATATCCTTTGGGCTAACTGCTTCTATAAAAGTCGTAAAAACTGAACATATAAGTATATATTTCAAATAAATTTCATCAAAAAGAATATAAGAAAAGAGACAAGCGCCGAATACTCCAAAAAGGAAAAATGCCAAACTCCCTTCATAACTCTTTTCTGTAACGAAATTATATTTATGTTTACCATATTTTTTCCCGACAAGCGGAGCAATACCATCACCCCAACCGAGAATACCCATAGAAACCGCAGCAACGGATTCGTAAAAAAACAGTGTTCCCATCACTATCATTACTATTGTAAAGTAAAACGGACCCCTTAATAGTTCTTTTTTGTCACCGGTTCGAGTCATTGTTTTTACAGCTTCATCATCCTCTTTAGCGGTAAACCCTTTAATCAATAATAACACCGCCCAAATAGCCGCGGGAGCGATATTGAAATATTTTGAATAATTACTCTGGTCGAAAAAAATCCAAAACACAAGCCATGATCCGGCGGCGATATGAACAACTTTTCTGGAAAGTTCCTGTGGAAATCCCTTACGGACAAAAAAATCCATAAATGCTACCACTGCAAAAACATATCCTACGCTTACAGCCGCAATTATTATATTATAAACAGATGCTGACATTATATGTTAAGGTACTATAAACGCGTCTTTAAATTCTTTTATTGTCCACATTTTGTCGCGTACAATTTCAGCTTCAGCTCTAGTAGTAAAAGGCGGTAGTTGAACTACATACAAATTTACTTTAGCGCTATATCGATAACTCAAGTTAAATTCAGTTTTCGAATTATTTTCGGCAATAAATTTCTTAGCTCTATCTTCCGAAGTAAAAGCACCAACCTGAACAACAAAGTAACGTTCGGCTACTGAAGAATCAATTACTGTCTTTTTTTCGAAAACTACCGGTTCTTCAACAACCGGAGGAGGCGGTGAAGTTACACTTGAACTGTCAATATCGGCATCATCAAATACATATACTTCATTTTGATCGTTACTTTCTTTTGTCGCTTGTTCGGAAGGAGCGCAATGCGTAAAAAATATTGCAATTAATACAAAAACAGCAAACTGTAATTTTCTCATATAAATTCTCTTAAAATTTAGGGATGAATTTTTCATCCCCAATTTAATAAACTAAAATAATATATTGTCAAACATTCCATGCGGAAAATTTAAAATTGTTTTTTTATTTAATTTAGCACCCGCCAAAACCAAGCTGCCTGGAATGGTTGAAACGTTAATTAATGGAATTGCTGCTTTATATTTTGAATTAATTACTTTAATGAATTCATTGGCGATTATCCCATATCCTCTGCTTGTAGGGTGCACTCCATCAAGACTAAAAATACCTCCGGAAACATATTGTGTGCTAAAATTCAGACCGTCAACAAAAAGGCCGTTTGCTGCGATATTTGTAAAAAACGCATTGATATCGACAACTGGATAATTTTTAGCAGCAGCTAAAGCCGCAATCGCCTGGTTATATGCCGTAACTATCTGTTTTGCGACAGCAATTTCAGAAGCGTCCAAAATAACACCGTTCGATAGAGGTTTGTCAAGCGCTGTTCCTTTTCCGGCTGCAAGTTCTGCAGAAGCCTGCAATGTAAGAAAATTTTCAGTAAGTGAAAGCAAAGCAATGCTGCCATCGGCTTTCGTTCCAACAACCGCATTTGTTCCCGAAGCCATTAACGTTGGGCCCACTGTGTTAAAGAATGGAATTGATGTTACATCGGGAATATTGGCGATAACAACTTTAGCGCCCGTAGATACCAAGCCATTTAGTATTTGTTCGTAAGTATTTTTGAAAATAGTAGGATCGGTAATTGGGAATAATCCTCCCCGTGTGGCATAAGCAAGAATATCGTTATTGCCTATCCAAAGCGTTACAAAGGTTGGATTCTGCGCGATAGCAAGTTCCAACTGTGTACCTGATCCTCTTAAAACAGCGTCAAATAAAGGATTAGGTGAGCCAAATTGTGCTGTATAACAAGTTTGAGCACTTCGAGTATTGATAACATCAGAAATAAATGCCCCTTTTACACCAAGATTATTAAAAGGCGCCGGATAAGTTAAATTTATTGGAGCGCCCTGAGTAGTATTTATAGTCGTTATAAAAGGATTTATTGAAGAGGCTTCAATACGGCCACCCGTGCCCGGATCAGTAAATAAAAGTTGCTCAAAACTAGTTCCAACCTGATTGGCGATAAGGTTACCAAATGAATATTCCTGCCCACTGGCAAAAACGGAACCCGATTGTTCCCCTTGAGTAAGACTATTTCCAATGCTTACAAAACGTGTAAAGTCAGCATCACCTGTATTTGGTTTGCCGGGAGCAGTTAAATCTGATCTGTCTTCACAACCATTTAACAATGTTAAAAAGATTGCGATAAATGTGATTATATATTTAAAATTATTCATAATAATTATTCTCCTGTCAATTATAATTTATAAGAAAAATTGATACCAAATAAATGTGCAGTGGAGTTATAAACGCCATTAAACGGTGCGGCACCGTCGCTATAACTCTCAAGAGAATTAGTAATTTTTCTTTCATCGAATCGCAGGAAGAAATAAGCTAAATCTAATGAAATATTTTCTGTTATTTTGTAACCGAAACCAACATTTAATCCTAATCTATCCGAATCGGGTAAAGTTGGATCCACTCTTTCATCCGATACAGGATTAACATCGTATAAAACGCCGGCTCTTAAATCCCACTCTTCATTTAGTTTATACTCACAACCCAAGCGGGAAATAAAGGAGTTTTCGTAATCCCGTATACTTGTTTCAACAAGTTTATCTCCATTTTCGTCAAAAACATCATTAAAAGTTAATTGCAACTTATCGTAGCTGCTCCAACCAACAAATTGTATGTCGGCGGTTATTGTTAGATTTTCCATAGCATTTACTGCCAATCCAAAAACAAGATTGCTGGGAGCGCTAAGAGGTGCCGAGATTGAACCTGTAGGTAATAATGCCATTGCTTGTTCTGGCCCTGTAGCGGTACCATCACCCTCAAACTCTATATCAGCCTGACTTCTGTAGTTAATTCCAAAAGACACTTCGGGAATAGGTTTGTAAAGTAACCCGGCTGTAAAACCAAAAGCACTTCCATCCCCTTCCAGATGAATTAATGCCTCACCTGCAAAAGGAGTTAAGGAAGTTTTACGCGCTATTATCACGTCCCCGTAAGCGAATACCGCACCAGCGCCAACAGATAGCTGATCGCTTATTTTATAAGCTAAAACTCCTGTAAAATAGAAAGTTCGTATTTCGGTTTCTATCGCAAGATATCGACCGACCCAATCCGGGTCCCATTTTGTACCTAAACCGTACGGATTGTTGACACTGAATCCGGCAGATAAATCATCATTAATTTTATGAGTTATGTAAAGGTTTATTGGTGTAAACACTTGATCTTCCAATTTTGATTCTGCAATTGATGGTGAGGGTCCTCTGAATGATGAAATCGGTTGAATAAGTGTAACACCACCCATAAAATTAGTCCCGTTTAATTGCGTGATTCCAGCAGGGTTAAAAAAAACAGCTGAAGCATCATTGGCCAAACCAGTAAAAGCGCCCCCTAAGGACATTGCTCTTGCACCATGTTCATTTATCTGAAAACCACTAGCTAACACAAAATTAGATAAAATTAGAACAGAGAAAATAATCGTAAGTGTTTTTTTCAATGTTGGTATCCTCCTAATATGAATAAATATTTATTTATTTGAGTCGGTTGGTTACTAAAATTTATAAACTTTAAAATCCCTATTGAGCAGTTTATTAAATTATTTAATTACTCAATTAATTAAAGCCTCTTTTGTAATTATGAATCGTATGATAATAATATTCATTAATATCTGGTGAATATAAATAATTGTTTATAAAAAGCAAATCAAGCTTTTTTTACTCAATTACCATTATAAGTTCATTTTTGTCTGTTGAGTCGCCCTTGATTTTAAATAGGTTTTTAATTTTTCCAGCCACTGGAGAATACACCACATTTTCCATTTTCATGGCCTCCAAAACAAAAAGTTTATCTCCCTCATTTACGGAATCTCCTTCGTTTTTATCTATCTGCACTATTAAACCTGGCATAGGAGAAAATATTTTTATGTTATGAGTTTTGTTTTTTGAATGAGATAATATTTCTTCCGATAATTCTTCCAACTCTGTTTTAATATTAACAAAAATATATTTACCCTCAATTAATAAAGTCAATTGATTATTATTCTGCTCCACAATCAATGCTTCATAAGTAGCACTACCCATTCTTATTAAAAATACTCCATTCATAAGATCATCTATAAATGCCGATCGGTTAATCCCATTGATAATGTAGGTTGAATAATCTGATAGATTAACACTCATTTTCAGTTCATTAACGACAACAGAATTTTTACTCATTTACGAACCACTTATTATTGTTTGAAACAGTAATTTTTCCCGGAGACAGTTCGCCTTTTTTTTCTTTCAGGAAAACACTTAAGAGAGCGGAAGCGATCATTTTTTCCTCATCCATATCATTGTTCAACACATTCTCTGGGCTAAAATTATCTTCTAGAAAATTAATATGATACTGCGCTTTAAGAAATTTATTATTCGATAAAATCCAAAGATGAACCGGTAGATTTGTAATTACTCCGGACAACTTAAATTCCTTAAGTGCTGTTACCATTTTTTGAATAGCGGAAGAGCGTTCAGTGGCATGAACAATAACTTTTGTGATTAATGGATCGTAATTAAGCGTAACCAACGAATTAGGTTTAATACCGTAATCCACACGAACGCCAGGACCGCTAGGAACGCAGAAATATCCTATTTTACCAATTGAGGGGAAAAAATTATTAAACGGATCTTCGGCATTAATTCTGCACTCTATCGCGTGCCCATTTATTTTAATATTCTCCTGTCTGAGAGTTAACTTATCTCCATTGGCGATTCTAATTTGTTCTTTAACAAGATCAACTCCCGTAATAGCTTCAGTAACAGGGTGTTCAACCTGCAATCTGGTATTCATTTCAAGAAAATAATAATTTTCCTTTTCATCAACTAAAAACTCAATTGTCCCGGCGTTAACATAATTTGCTGCAGACGTTATAGAAACAGCGGCTTGAGTTATTTTTTCGCGAAGATTTTCGCTTATACTTTTAGAGGGAGCTTCTTCAATAATTTTTTGATGTCGTCTTTGTATCGAACATTCTCTTTCAAATAAATGAAGGTGTTTGCCATGTTTATCGCTCAAAACCTGCACTTCAATATGTCTGGGATCGATTATAAGTTTTTCGATGTACATTTTATCGTCGTTAAAAGCTTTTAAGGCTTCACTTTGGGCTCTTTCAATAGCATTAGCAGTTTCCGCGGCAGAATTTATTATCCGCATTCCTTTTCCGCCGCCGCCAGCAGCTGCTTTAATTATTAACGGATACCCAATTTCATTTGATATTGAAATAACTTTTTCAGGATCGTTTGTGGGCTCTATTGTACCGGGAACAATTGGTATTCCTAAAGAATTTATAAATTTACGAGCTTCCAATTTATCTCCCATAAGCTTTACTACATCGGAATTTGGTCCAATAAAAACTATTCCCGCTTTTTCGAGTGCCTCAATAAATTTATTGTTTTCGGATAAAAAGCCATAACCCGGATGAACTGCATCAATGCTATTATCTATTGCGGTTTTTACTATTTTGGGAATATTAAGGTAAGAATCTTCCGGTGAAGCCGAGCCGATGAGATACGATTCGTCAGCCATACGAACATGCAAAGAAGATGAATCGATATCGGAGTAAACAACGCATGCTTTTATTCCAAGTTCCTTGCAAGCCCTGATTACTCTAACAGCGATTTCTCCACGGTTGGCAATAAGAATTTTTTTAAACATCACATCTTATTTTAGTTCAACAATTGTAATACCTTCTCCGCCGAATTCAATTTGGGCGAAGTAATAGTTTTTAACAGCTTCGTGTTTCTTTAACAATTCGTGAACAAGTTTTTTTAACACACCGTTTCCTTTTCCATGCAATATCTCAATGTTCTGCAAATCATTTGAGTATGCATCGTCAATATAACGTATTATCTCAAATTCAACTTCCTCGGGCTTTTTGCCCCTTATATCCAAACGTAATGATTCAATTTGAGGAGCGATTGTATATTCATTCCTCGCAGTTCTTTCTATACTTTTATGTGATGTAAATTCAAGTTTATTCAATTTGGATAGAACTTTAATACTGCCCGAAAGCAAAATAGCTCTATCGCCATCTAGTTCAATTAATTCTCCTATAGTTTCTGTGCCCGTAATTTTTACAGTATCACCAATTTTTAAAACTTTATCGGAAAATTTTGTTTTTTTCTCTTCTGTTTTTTTTACAATCTCTTTAACGTGATTTTTAATTTCTTCTATTTTTTGTTTTTCAAATTTTACCGTGCTTTTTTCCGCCTGCGATTCTTTTATATTTTTAATTGCTGATTCAATTTTTTTGTTTACATCTTTTAAATATAATTCCGCTTCTACTTTTGTTTTTCTGAGAATTTCTTTTTTCTCAGTTTCCAATTTATTCACTTTGTCCGAATATAAGTTCATTAAACCTTTTAACCTAACATTTTCTCTCTCATAATAGTTAAGTTTTTCTTTGAGGTCATTCGATTTTTTTTCGAGATCGAGCAAAAAATCTTCAACTTTTGATTTGCTTGTGTCGAGGTACTGAACTGCCAAATCAATCAGTTCTCTGCTTAAACCAATTCTTTTGGCAACCTCAAAAGCATAGCTGGAACCCGGCATTCCCTGACTGAAAACATATGTGGGTCTTAATTGAGCGGAATCAAACAACATAGACGCGTTTTGGAAACCGTCAAGTTCATTTGCAATTATTTTTAGGTTACCATGATGAGTTGTAGCAAATACAAGTGCTCCCGTATCCCTCATTTTAATTAAAATTGCAGTCGCCAGCGCCGAGCCCTCGGCAGGATCTGTACCTGTTCCAATTTCGTCCACAAGTATTAGAGACTTATCATCAGCTTTATTTAAGACGTCATTAATGTTTCCTAAATGTGAACTAAAAGTACTTAGGTCATCTTCAATTGATTGTTGATCACCAATATCCATAAGAATATTTTTGAATAATCGAAAATTAGAATCGGGATCCGCCGGAATATGTAAACCGGCTTGTATCATAAGGGAAAATAAGCCAAGCGTTTTAAGTACAACAGTTTTACCGCCCGCATTGGGTCCGGTAATTAAAACAACTTTTTCATTTTCTATTTTCACATTTAATGGAACTGTATTTTCTTTTCGAAGTTTTCTGATGAGCAATGGATGTCTGCCGGAAATTACCTCGAAAGGTTTTGTATCTTCAATTGACGGGAATGATCCAATTATTTCAGTCGAATATCTCGCTTTAGCGAATATTGAATCTATTTTTCCAATTGTATATAAACTTTGATTCAGTTCTCTAGAAACACTTCCAATTTTACCGGTTATACTTCTTAGAATCCTATCTATCTCTCTTGTTTCCGCAAAACTGAGTGAAAGAATTTCGTTGTTAAGGTCTAATGTTTCTTCAGGTTCTATATAAACCGTTTGTCCGGATGCTGACTCCGAATGAATAAATCCGCGCACATGACGTTTATGTTCGGCTTTTATCGGCACAACAATTCTGCCGTCTCTTAGCGTAACATATTCCTCCTGTACAACAAAGGTTTCCGACAATTTTTTCAATATTCTATTTACCGATTTCCTTAACTGGTCGCCTTTCTCTATAATTTGACGGCGTATATCTCTTAATTTATCGGAAGCGTTGTCTCTAATATCACCACTGTCAGTAAAAATACTGCTTATCTGGTGTTCAATAATTTTATCAACAAATAATGAATGTGCAAAATCCGATGTAATGGTTGACTCAACAGCGTTGGATTTGAGGTATTGATATAATTTCCTTGAAACTTGGGCAAGTTTTAATATATCGTAAATTTGTTTGACAGATAAAACAGAACCCTCAACAGCACTTCGTGATACGGTCTCTTTCATGTTAGGCAAATATTCAATAGGAGGTATATCTTGCTCTATCAATATATTTTTAGCTTCACTTACATATGTGCTTTCTTTTAATATAACATCAACTTTATACGAAGGCAGAAGGTTTATAATTTCGGATTTTCCAAGTTCAGTATGGCAGTATTTTTTAATTTCATCAAGTACTTTGTAATATTCGAGTTGATCTAGTATTTTTTTTTCTGTTATCATAAGTATTTTTTTCTATAACGAATCTTCTTCGCTTTCAATAAAATCTATTATATAGTTCTGTGCGTTAGTTCTATTACCAAGAATTAGATCTATTGTTTTAGGAATTACACTATAAGTTTTATTGTACAGGATGGACTCATTTTTAGTTTGTTGGTTTGGGGCGTCGAATAAATTTAATAAAAGCAAAAAAGCGCTTATCAAAAATATTATTTGAATTGAACCGGCAAAACCACCTAACAACTGATTCACGAACCTGTTTACTTTATCGAAAGGATGTATTACCCTCTTTAGTATCGCGAAAATAAATATTGTTAGTGAAAAGATTAGAAATCCGGATACAATTTCAGCTAAGTAAAGTTCATCATTTAACAAAGGAGATACATATGAAGAAATAGACTTAGAGAATTGAAACGCTAATATAATGCCTAAAATAAACCCTAAAATTCCGATGATTTTGCGGACAAGCCCATCTTTATAACCCAGAATAAAACCAATAATTATAACTGCAAGAATAATATAATCGATGTAATTCAATTACTATCCTAACACTTTTTCAACAATCTCTTTTATTAATTTACCGTCTGCTTTACCCTTAAATTTTTGGGCGGCTTTTGGCATAAGGATTTTAAAATCTTGTTTTGTAACAGCGTTTAATTCGGCTGCTAATTCCTTTATCTGGTCGAATAATTTTGCAGGCGCTAATTGTTCCGGAAGATAGCTTTGAATTATTTCGAGTTCAGCACTCTCCTTTTCGGCTAATTCCTTTCTTCCAGCATTTTCATATTGTTCCACCGCATCTTTTCTTTTTTTTGAAGCTGAAGACAATAAGCTTATTTCATCTTCAGGACTCATTTCTTTGCCGGTGCCGCTTTTTTCAAATTCCAGGATTAATGCTCTGATGGAACGTATTGTCTCAAGTCTTATTTTATTGCCCGCTTTCATGGCATCCTTAAGATCAGCATTAATTTTATCTTTTAAATTCATAATAACCTCAAAAAAAAAGGCAGGTTATAAATAACAACCTGCCTTTATTAAACAAACATCTTGTTTTATTCTTTTAACATCGCAGAATAATTTATCCTCAAACAGAATGCTTTTCTTAACTCCTGCTGAATATCTGTAACTATTCCCATTTCTGAACTTTTATCTACTCTAAGTGATACAATAACATTTGGCAGAGCTTGTCTTTTTTCGTACATAATATCCTGAACTTCGTTTATTTTTACCAGGTTATCATTTAACTGTACGCGTCCGTCGTTACCAACCCAAATATAAGAGATCAACCTTTTGTTTTCTATTTTTTCAATAGCTTCAGCCTCAGGTAATTTATACTGAACAAACACATCCACTTCTCTTAAAGTAGTAGAAACCATAAAAAATAGTAAGAGCATAAATACAATATCCGGCATAGATGCTGTTGATATTTCCTGTTTGACCGTAGCTCTTTTCTTTGCAAATTTCATCAGACTTTCCTCAATAAATTATTTTATTTTTTCAGGTTCTGCAATTGAGATAATAATAGGGATCTTTTCTTTCAGTTCATTTTTCTGATCTTCAGAAATCTCTAAAATATCTTTACCCCAATTAGCTTTTGCGTAAGCTTCTTTAACATCGGCATACGCGCCTTTAACCTGATCAATTGCCTGGATATAAAGGTTATAATTTGTTTTTCTATCGGTTTTAACAGAAACTACCAATTTCTTATTTTTTGGTAAATCGATTTTGCTCTCAATTCTGGGTATCAGCACTTTTTTAATTTGTGGAACAGCGATAACATTTTTATCTAACAGAACGTCTCCATTTTCATTAATTAAGAGAGAAGCCAAACGATCTTTAGATAAAGGAACAAGTTCCTGCTCTTCAATTGGAACATATTCAGGTAAATTCATACCAATACCAGTATCAACGTCTATTACGGTAGAAACAAGGAAAAACAACAAAAGCAAGAAAGCAATATCAGCCATCGAACTGGAGGGAATCTCTGCGGTTCTTATTCCACCTTTTTTTAACTTTACCATTTTGATATACTCTTAAATTAAAGATTATTTTTTCATTTCATATAAAGCATCAATTAATTCAATTGAGCTTTCTTCCATATCTGCAACTAATTTGTCAATTCTTGATATAAAGTAATTATAAAATACTTGCAGAATCATAGCAGTAACTAAACCGAATAAAGTTGTTAACAAAGCAACTGAAATACCAATAGCAACAACAGCAGGTGAAATTTGAGCAGCTGCAGCGATAGCGTCAAATGCTTGGATCATACCTTGAACCGTACCGGTAAAACCGAGCATAGGAGCGATTGTAATAAAAGTTGAAATCCAGATAAGTCCTCTTTCAAGGAAGCCCATTTCAATGGAGCCATATGCCATAATAGCTTTTTCAGCAGCTTCAACGCCTTCGTCAGCTCTTAAAAGTCCTGCATGAAATACAGAAGCGATAGAACCTCTAGTATTTTCACAAACTTTCATAGCTTCTTCAACACCACCTTTTTGTAATGCGTCTTTAACGCTCAAGATGAATTTTTTTGTATTCATACTTGCACGTGATAAAGTCCACATTCTTTCTAGTGCAAAACCAAGACCTAAAACTAAGCAAGCCAAAATCGGCCACATAAATCCACCACCTGCAACGAACTTTTCTTGAAGGTAAGTTAAAACACCCGAATCCTGTGCCTGAGCTATTACGTAGGAAACGAACCCAATTATTTCTGAAATTTGCATAAGAGATAACCTCCAAAATTGATTTTTTTATTGAATTTATATTTTATAAATTATTCAAAAAGTATCTGTTAATACTATAAATTTAGCCGACAAAAGTCAATAAATAATTTTACTCCAAGGTGTTATTAAAAGTAGTTAGTTTTGAGTAAAAATTAACTAATTCGATTGATTTCCGTATATTTTAATCACCTTACCATTATACGCTTCGGGTTCGGAGAATAATTTATGAACAGATTCAGCAATTGTAAAAGGTGATGTGAGCTGATCTGTATTTTTAACCCATTTTCTGTTTTCCGGCGTATCTATAATATTTGGAGCAACGATATTAGCGCTCATATTATATTCTTTTCCTTCAAGAGCCAATGTTTCAACAAGATAATTTAGAGCAAGTTTTGACGCGCCATAAGCGCTTTTATTTTTTTCCGTTTCAAAAACAGATGCCGCGGAAGTGAAACAAATTGAACATCCTGAAAATTTTGATGCCAACTTACTAAAATGTTTGGATAATAAAAATGCAATATTAACATTACTATCAAACATTTTTTTCCATTCCCCATAATCCATATCTATTACAGAACCGGACAAAAAACCTCCGATTGTAGAGTATAGGAAATACCTGTTTTCTATTTTTTTAGGGATATGCTTAAAAGATTCTATTACATTGCTTTCTTCAGCAAGGTTACCAATATTAATTGTTTTAACGTGCTGTGGGTAAACAATATCCGATTTAAAAATTCTTCCGAACAAAAATATTTTAGAATAATCTTTAGTAATAAGCACTTCGCTTACTCCAGCACCTAATGAACCTGTTGCACCAAATATTAGAAGTATTTTTTCCATTTTTTACTTTCTTTTAATCACAAATCTCGCACCGACCGGAAAATGATCACTGAAACCGCCTAAATATCTATTGCCCGCATATGAGGGTCTGCTTGCACCTTTATAACTACCCGTAAGAGTAAGTAAGATTTCCGGTTTAACCAGTTCAAAAGAGTTGCAGACGTAGTTTAAGTTGTTCTCACTAATTACTGACTCAGAAACAATTATTTGGTCGAGCATGTTCCATTGGCTTTTGTACATATAGGAACCTAAACCATCCTTAAATTTTTTATAGGCAAGATTATATAATTTTTTGGGTGATGAAATTAATAACGAATCACAATAATATTCCGAAGCACCCAATGTATCATGAATTGAAATATTATCCGGTTCATCGTTAAAATCACCAACTATAAATATATTAGGTGATTTTTCCTCATTATAAATCTTATGAAGTGCCGAATTTAAAGTTTCGGCCGCGCTAATTCTGTTAGATTCCGATTCGGACTCTCCCCCTCTTCTTGAAGGCCAATGATTTACAAAAACATAAATTATTTCCTCAAAATTTTTAATTTCAAGCTCAACCTGCAATATATAGCGCGTAGGATAACCATCATCCAATTTAACTTCCAGTGGTGTTATATTTTTTAGAGAGAACAATGCACTGTCATAAATCAAACCGCAGTCTATCCCTCTATTATCCAATGACTCATGATACGCCACTTTATATTGCCTATCGCAAAAATGTCGGTTTAATAAAGTATCCAATAAGTGCTGATGTTCAACCTCAACTACACCAAGAATGTCCGGGCCGTCAAGATCATTCATATATCTAATTATTTTCGAAAGATTTTTTATTTTATAATTTAATTTTTCATCATCCCATTTTTTGCTCCCTTCCGGCAGCCATTCTTCATCATTTTTGTCGGGATCATCTAAATTGTCAAACAGGTTTTCCAGGTTCCAACTTGCAAGATAAAAATACATATGAGTTTGTTGAGCGAAGAGCGCAGTTGAAATAAATATCCAAATAATTAGAACTGTCATTTTTTTCATTTCTGTTAAACACCGATTTTTTTTGGTTAAATTAGTATTTGATCTTTATATTGAAAAATAAGAATAAAAATAACAATCATTCATTATTACTTAAAAATTAACAAACAATTATGCCTAAAAGAAAAGAAAAATTTGTTATCATAGACGCAATGGCGTTAGCATACAGAGCTTATTTTGCATTTATAAGCCGTCCACTTTCAAATTCAGCCGGAGAACCAACCTCAGCCGTGTTCGGATTTATAAATCAATTATTTAAAATAATTGAAGATACTCAACCGGATTATTTAGTTGTGGCCTTCGACTCGAAAGAAAAAACCTTCAGACACGAATTATACGACAAATATAAATCATCACGAGCACAAATGCCCGAGGATATGATACCACAAATTCAACGCATTAAAGATGTGATTCACGCATTTAATATTCCGTTGTTAATAGCACCCGGTTTCGAAGCAGATGATTTGATAGGCACGGCAGTGCATCAAGCGGAGAAAAAAGGATTATTGTCATATGCGGTAACACCCGATAAAGATTATATTCAACTGATTACAGAAAATGTTAAAGTTGTAAAACCCGGAAAATCTACGGAAGACATTGTTTTGCTTGATCGTCAGAAAGTTATTGATGATATGGGATTCGAACCGATACAGATGATAGACTATCTTGCTCTAATAGGTGATAGTTCTGATGACATACCGGGTGTGGCAGGAATTGGTCCTAAAACCGCCACTCCCCTTTTGCAAGAATTCCAGACTTTAGAAGGTATTTACGAAAACATAGAAAAAATAAGTAAAGCCGGTGTAAAAAAGAAATTGGAAGAAAGTAAAGAAAATGCCTTCCTGTCTAAAAAATTAGCAACAATAATTACGGATTGTCCTTTCGAAGTACATTTTGAGGATTCCCGTTTCACTGACCCGAATTTTGAAGTCCTTCTTGAAATATTTAATGAACTAGATTTCAAAATGTTCGGAACAAAGTTGTTGAAACTATTCAACAAAAAAAATAAGGACATTGAAGAAGTAACAGATAAGGAAGAATTAAATTTAGATAGCAACAATATATTTGACTCAAAAAAAGTGGAGTATAAACTTATTGTTTCTCCAATGGAGGCAAAAAAACTTGCAAAAGAATTGAGCGAAACAGATTTATTTGTATTCGATACCGAAACGGATTCACTTGATGTTCTTGATTTAAACCTTGCCGGAGTCGCTTTCTCATACAAAAAACATTCTGCCTATTTCGTCGCGGTAAATCCAAAAAACAGAAGCGAAAGTTTATTTGAAAAAGATTTAAGCGATAGATTGGCTTTGGAAGATTTTATTAAAATTTTCAAACCGGTTTTTGAGAATGAAAAAATTAAAAAAGTGTGTCAAAACGGAAAATATGATATTGCGGTTATGCGTACATTTGGTATAAATGTAAATGGATTCTATTTCGATACAATGTTGGCAAGTTATATTTTAGACCCCGATCAAAAGCATGGTATGGATTCTCTCTCAAAACAATATCTTAATTACGAACCTATTCTAATTTCGTCATTGATAGGTGATAAAAAAGACGCGGCAAAAATATTTGAAGCCGATTTGCATGAACTTTGCAATTATTCAAGCGAAGACGCTGACGTTACTTTCCAATTATACGAAAAACTCGAAAAAGAAATTACAAGACTGGAATTGGATAAAATTGCTTTCGATGTTGATTTCCCACTTGTTTATGTTTTAGAAGACATGGAACGTACGGGAATTAACATTGATGTAGATGTTTTACATTCTTTAAGCAACGAAATGCAGCAAAAACTGACTATTAACACGAAAATGATTTACAAACTCGCCGATGAAGAATTTAATATCAATTCAACAAAACAGCTGCAGCAAATTCTTTTTGAAAAACTGAATTTAACAGCTACTAAAAAAACAAAAACAGGATACTCCACTGATGCTCAGTCGCTTGAAGGACTTCGTGGACAAAATGAAATTATCGATTTGTTGCTTGAGTACAGGCAGCTTTCCAAATTAAAATCGACTTATACCGACGCTTTGCCAAAACTTATTCATCATACTACCGGCAGACTACATTCGTCATTTAATCAAACGGTGGCATCCACCGGAAGACTTTCGAGCCTTAACCCAAATCTTCAAAACATTCCAATAAGAACGGAAATGGGAAAGGAAATCAGGAAAGCTTTTGTGCCGAGAGATGATAAATATTTAATTCTCAGCGCAGATTACAGCCAGATTGAGCTGCGTATTATGGCAAGTCTTTGCGAAGATCCGGGACTAATAAGCGCATTCAGCAATGGCGAAGATATTCACAGAAGCACAGCCGCTCATGTGTTTAAAGTAAATCCGAATGATGTAACACCCGATATGAGAAGAAAAGCTAAAGAAGTAAATTTTGGAATTCTATACGGTATAGGCGCATTTGGATTAAAAACGAGATTGGGCATCACACAGACACACGCAAAAGAGATAATTGATACATATTTTAATACTTTTAAAAACGTAAAAGATTTTATGGAAGATTCTGTGAAACAAGCAAAAGAAAAGGGATACGCTGAAACTTTGCTCGGAAGACGAAGATATTTAAGAAATATTAACAGCAGCAATAGAGTTGTTAGACAGTTCGAGGAACGTGTCGCTATTAATATGCCGATTCAGGGAACTGCGGCCGATATGATTAAACTGGCAATGATAAATATTTACAATACTCTAAAAGAAAAGAATTCGAAGACTAAAATGCTGCTGCAAGTACACGACGAACTTGTTTTTGATTTGTATAAAGATGAATCCGATGATATTTTACCATTAATTAAAAAGTTAATGGAAGAATCACTTCCCTTAAAAGTTCCGATTGTTGTTGAAGCCGGATCGGGTAATAATTGGTTAGAAGCTCATTAAAAATTAATGCGGAGTTCAACCTAAATAGGTCGAACTCCTTTTCAATATTATTTAACGAACATCATTTTCTTCATTTCCGAAAATTCTTTTCCGCTTTCTGATTTTGCGTTTAACCTATAAATGTAGGTACCACTTGTAAGATTATTTGCGTTCCAATCAAATTCATAAAATCCTGCGGATTGACTTTCGTTTAATAAAACCGCAACTGTTCTGCCCAACAAATCCACAACCTCAATTTTTACTTGAGAAACTTCAGGCAGTGAATAACGAATTTTTGTTGACGGATTGAACGGATTAGGATAATTTTGGAATAATCCAAATTGTTCTGGAACTCCAGACATAAATTTTTGAACATCATTTGGACCTTCAGTTTTAAAACTACGGTGCTCACTCCATTCACTTAATCTTGTAGCATCAGAAGCATTAACTCTCCAGTAATACATTGTACCCGTAGCCAAAATTCCAGGAGGAATAGAATATATAGATTCTGTCAAATTGGTGGCATCAATTGATAATGCAGTAAAAGCTTCGTCTATTGCAATTTGAAGTCCGTAACCAGTTGCGGATACAACATTATTCCAATCCAATGTCAAATCGACTTTAACATTTGTAGCTCCGTTTGCCGGTGCAATTAATCCGGGTGCTGGTAAAGGTCCAAGTTCTGTTGTAAAATTCCATACAACCGACCAATCAGATTCTTTAGTAGCTGCTTTAGCTTTTACCCTCCAGAAATATTTGGTATCGAAGTTTAGAATGTTACTTACTACAATAAGTTCTGCGGCAGTAACATTAGTTTCGTTAATAAGTGTGGTAGAAAAAGTTTCATTTAAAGATAGTTGAACTGAATAAGAGGTTGCACCCGTTACACCATCCCATTTAAGAGTCGGAGTTAATCCAAGATTTAACGCGTTATTTGAAGGCGACGATAAAACGGGAATATCCAAAGGTTTTACAACAGTTAAAAATGTCCATGGCTCTGTCCATTCTGATGCTTTAGTACTATTTTTAGCTTTCACTCTCCAGTAATATCTTGTTTCATAATTTAATTTACCCGCTGGTAAAGTAAAAGTGGAAACACTAGTATTTTGTTGATCAACTATTGAAGCGAATAATTCATCTGTCGCAATTTGCAGATCATAATTTGTTGCAGTCGCTACATCACTCCAATCAAATACAACGTCCGCAAGCAAAACACCGGTAGAAAGATTGTCCGGCAAAACCAATACAGGTGTGGGAAGAATTAAAGTTAAAGTAGTAAAATTAAACGCAGAGCTCCAATTACTAATTCTTGTTCCATCTGTAGCGTTAACTCGCCAGTAGTACATCGTGTTTTCAGCTAAAACGCTTTCTAATATTTTATACTCTGATGAAGTTAGATTTGCATAATCACCCATTAAGACAGCAAAATCGGAGGAAGCTGAAATCTGTACTCTGTAAGAAGTAGCTTCTGCAACATCTGTCCAGGCTAAGGTAGGAGTTAAACTTACGTCAATACTTCCAGTAGCCGGTGCTGTTAAGGTTGGAACCGCTAATGGTGGATTGATTGTCGTAAAATTGTTTACTGAACTCCAATCGCTTATTCTTGTTCCATCAGTAGCATTTACGCGCCAGTAATATTTTGTGTTCCTTGTTAGTAGACCTGATGTTACAACCATCTCTGAAACCGTTACATTTTGAGTATCCATAGTTAGGACAGCAAAATCGGAGGAAGCTGAAATCTGTACTCTGTAAGAAGTAGCCTCAGCAACATCTGACCAGTCCAATGAAGGAGTAAAACTTACGTCAATACTTCCAGTAGCCGGCGCTGTTAAAGTTGGAACTGCTAAAGGTGGATT
>Ga0180007_10000071_pt1 | contig 172760 bp, 164 predicted proteins | sample MM_PC_MetaG_FD_121122 | JGI IMG/M metagenome (GOLD analysis project Ga0180007, IMG submission 121122) | Groundwater microbial communities from the Aspo Hard Rock Laboratory (HRL) deep subsurface site, Sweden - MM_PC_MetaG | ecosystem: Environmental > Aquatic > Deep subsurface > Groundwater... | reverse complement strand
TTTCAGTACCCACCTTTCTGATTTCTAACTGTAACCAAATTTGAATAACATTTTTTAAAAGAAACTATGTGGCTTTCGTTTCTTGAGATATAAATGAATTTATAAAGAGGACGTCCCTTCTTAACTTCTTATTTCCTTTCAATCCAGAAATACACATCGCCTCCAAGGTACTGGGTGTTAATAAGGTTGTAGCCACGGATACCAAAAGCATGATATAGAAGACTGGTGGACATGAGGGGCTCCTTTATTTATTGATTTTGCGGTTGATAAATAAAGAACACCGATTGTCCACATTTTTTCAAGTTTTAAGTACGCAAATTCCGGATGAACCACATATCTGAACCATAAATGCCCCCTTTTGAGGGGGTATCCTGAGGCTTCCCTTTTTCAGGAGGAGAATTCACTTTTCAAGAATCATTTTATGAATAACTTTTTGGTTCTATAAAACGTCTTTGCCATTTTAATTCTTGATAAAGTAATTGTGTTTTTGATTTTATCATCCCCAAAGCTTTTTGCTTTAACATGTTCCTCATGCATTTTATAAAATAATAGTGTAGCTGATTTTTCCATATGAAAGGTTCTTCCGTTTTTCTTCATTTGAATAGCATTTGTTGGGCAAGTGGTCACACACAATCCACAACCAATACATCGATCTACATCTACGGTGAAACAGTCTTGTTTGATGGCTTTCATATTGCACCTTTTTAAACATACACCGCATTGAGTACATATTTCCTGATCGATTTCGGCTCGGTACGATGCAGTTACCTGCATGGCTGGTTTTGGGTCTAATGAGAGTACGCGCAACCATGAACAACAGCAATCACAACATAGACAGAAACCAATGGATTTGGTTATATTTGACGGAGATATCACAAGGCCATTTTTCTCGGCCATTACCAATATTTCTCGTAATTCCTTTTCTGTAATCTGGCGTCCCATTCCCGTATCAATATAGTGCTCGGCAAACCAGTCAAATGATATGCATCTTTCAAGTGAGGCCTTACAATCCTGGCCCAGCATCTGTTTTTCTTTCATACAGATGCAGTCTGCTACAGAAATAAGATCATGGCCTTTAATGACTTCCTCAATTTTATCATATGGCCATATGCCTTTATCCTGTTTAATTGAATTCTCAATTGGGACAACCCGCAGTTGTTTTGTTGGTATTTTGTTCCACCATTGGGCAACGCCTTCAAAAGCTTCATTAACATAGGTTGCCAATTCCCTGTCCATGGTTTTTAGGCTGAATTCATATAAACCAACAACAAAAGGTGGTGGGTAATACAGCGGATCGTTTGGATTACCTTTATTTCTTTGTCTAAATAAAAGGCCCTGCTGTGCCATCGATTCCAGTTTTTCTGCGAGTTCTTCTTGAGTCATATTCAATTTTTTTTGTAATTTTTTACTTGTCGGCTTTCCGGGAGTCGGCCGCAGAGGAAAAGTCGAGGCAATTTCGCAGAATATTTCAGCCTGTTCCTCAGTGAACAGCTTTTTTATAATTTTCACTTCTATACCATTTCCAGAATCTGGAAAACCTTGTGGATAAGACTCTAATCGTTTTTGCAGTCTATGATATATACTATCGCTCAATTGGTTCTCCTTTTCTGTTTAGAAGGTAAATGAAAATTAAAAAGTACAATGCGAGTTCAGGTATCTATCCTTCTGAAAAAAATTTTTTCAGTTCCTGGTAGTTGAAATTGCTATAGCAGAAATCATCTCTGTATCTTTTTGCAATTTATGTGGTCGATCTCCTGATTATAACCTCACCCACGACGAGTAAAAGGCTTATGTTGTCTAAAAAAACCTTACTGCTATTTTTTCAACGAGTGGCATAAATGGAACTCCGCACAAAAAATTTCGCGGCTACCATGTTCCTTTAAACCAACATTAATTTTAATTATATACAGTGTTTAATATTTATTTGTGACATGCTTGTCAATATAAATATTCATTAAATATGATTTATATTGGCGATTAAGATTAAAAAGGACTTCAACGGTGTCCGGGAATTTTTCACAGATAAGCCTCCAACCGTTGCACAAAGAGCGGTATGATCAACATCTATTCTTACCGATACACTTGATGTGAACAATATTATAAGCGAAAGCAATCACGCATATGTTGTCAATGGACAAACCTGGAGTGGGTCAAAAACATCCTATTATTTGGGCGACCAATCCGATATTCCAATCACGGAAGACGGTAGGAGACATACCGGTTATAGCACATTTGCGCTGAATATAGCTCCTGACAATAGCGGTGTAGTACTGAAAAGAATATATGACCACAGTATAAGCAATCAAAAAGCAAATGTATATGTAGATGACGAGTACGTTCGCCAATGGCTGAACGCAGGTAGCAATACATCATTGAGCCGGGAAGATTCTGACTTTATGATACCTGTTTCTTTTACTTATATGAAAAGTTAGATATCAATCAAGATAGAGTTTGTTTCATCAGATAATGACTGGTCTGAGTGTGTATACTCAGCCTATACAATGACACAATAACCTGTCATTTGCAAAAACCATCTGCCAACCTAAGTCGGACATGGATGGCCGTGATAAACTGAACACAAAATGGTTGTTAAAAATTCCCAATTCTCCTTTCCGCAATAGATGGGGGTAAAAACGAATTTATAAAGTGGGCGTCCCTTATTTCCTTCTTGACGTATTATGCCTTAAAAGACAAATCTCCATTCTGAAATACATATATCGGATTAAACGTATTTTTTAAAGTATCTAACGGGTTGTTTTCAAAAATAACAAGATCTGCAATCTTGCCTGCTTCAATGGAACCTAATTCGTCCTTCATACCGATTATTTCCGCATTATTTATGGTGATCATTTTTAAAAGATCGGCCTTGTCGATATTTATCCTCTCTCCCAGGTAGAGCTCTAATGCCATGTGCCCGGGTGGAAGCAATGGAACCCCACCGTCATTACCGCAACCCAGCTTTACACCGGCTTCATATAAAGCCTGATAATTTTTCAGTCCATAAGTACAAATGGTGTCTGTCGATTTCACTTCCACTCCAACAATAGATTCAAGACTATTAAAATATTCAGGATGTGTATATTTCTGGTAAGTTTTTAGCGTTTCTTGAAGCAATAGGGGTTCAAGAAATTCCCGCAAGTATTTAGGTATAATTTCGGCTCTTATATTTACGATATCAGCCTTAAATCCTTCATCCCATCCTTCATCACCAGGGGTCTCCCAATCTATAGCGTAACCAACCGATGCAGTCGGGATAATATATTTCCCCTTATCTATAATTTCCTGAATTTCACTGTCCATAAGCACTCGGTCACAAGCCATATGCTCAAACGTTGTTGCACCAGCATCAAGTCCTATACGCAAACCTTTTGTGCATGTATGATGAATGGCAACAATCTTTCCAAACTTCGCAGCTTCATCACAAATTGCCTCTGCTATTGCATATTCCATTGCTCTTGGATTAGGAAGTGGCCTTACGAGTGTTTTTTCCTGGTGAGCGATTTTTATAAAATCAGCGCCATTATCAACACCAACTTGAACGCCAATTCTTCCATCTTCCGGCGTATTAACGATTTTTGTTGTATGATTGGTGCCAATTCCGGCTGATCTTAAAGGCTCAAAAACCAGGCTTGCATTCAAATAACCAAAATTCACTTCCAGAGCAAAGCTATTTATCATGCGTGGACCGACAACCTTCCTTCTTTCAATATTTTTTTCCAATTGATCTCTTAAATTCAGAAACGCCATCATATCACGGACAGTAGTAACGCCGTGTTTTACACATTCTTCAGCATTGCGCTCAGATTGTCGAACCAAATAATCATACAATGCGCCACGACCCGGAAAGGGAAACCCACCGGGTGCCGATAAATGGCAATGGCTATTTATAAATCCCGGAAGTATATAGGCCCCATTTAAATCAAGCGTATAATCCGGAGTTATCCCCGAACTATTTGCATGAAAAATGTCCACAATTCTACCATGTTGAATGAGAAGCTGCGTTTCATCAAAAAAAGTTCCGGAATAAACATCAAAAATGTTCGCATTCGTTAGAAGCAGTTTTTCATACGGCTGCGTAAGCGACTGCGGTTTTTTATATCGCTTCGTTGTACAGCCGGCCAATAGTGAGGGACATACTGCTGCAAGACTTGTCAAAGCAGAATAATAAAGAAAATCACGGCGACTTATCATATTACCTCCTCGAATTAAAGAACTCAATTGTAGAGCATATATTTTATAACTATGTATTACACTGTATGATTTTTAAGTCAAGAAAAATTAACTTGAAAAAACGACACCCCACATCACGTTCCAGAAAGTGAAATATGGGTTCTTTTTGAAATAATATCATGATGGGAATGATGGGCTGATATGCCCTATCCGAACCTGGAAATTAAAGGCACCAAACCAGACAACCACCGACTGAAAGTCTGAGGGTTTCAGTCAAGTGCTAAAAGCACGGATACGGGTCAACGACCCGTAATTTATGAATCAGTTCCAAGGCAAAAACCCCAATTCGGCTGAGGGGTAAAATACAAAAGGGTCAAAATACAAAAGGGTCAAGTCTGCTCTTGACCCTTTTGGTCATTTTCTATGAGAAAAAGGGGGGGGGGCACATTGCCCAATTCTCTTAAAGTTTTTCAACAATATGGATCAACCCAATGTACTGACGGTCAGCAATCTTTATTTCCTTGAACGATAATGTCACGAGTGTTTTTGTTATTGCTGTCGTATGACAAAACCTGATCGAGCAAAGCTTCTGCCAGGCTGGTGCACAGCTCGGGATTATCCTGAATGATAAAATCATAAACCACGGCCTTAAGGTTGTGAAGGCCTTCAAGACTGGACAGCGAAGCGTTGTTTTTAATCGAAAGCCACCAGAGATTCACCGAAACATCCTCCAGGCCGACCAGATCGGTCAATGCATCGTTATCTTCAATAGATAAACTAAGAAAACCATCATCGAGTAAGATTCCGGATAAAGCGCCAAGACTTTCCAATTGATTGTTATTCAAAATCTTCAGGTTATTTTTGATCGATAAAATGTTATGAAGCCCCTCAAGACCTTTAAGCGAATGATTGCCGGAAACAACAACATCATCAACACCTGAGGCAATATGAGAAAGCGCTGTCAGCGTTGTTAAAGCAGGGTTGTTTCCCACACTCAATTTTCGCACTGCCTGGATATTTTCAAGGCCGTTTAGTGAAACCAGTGCGTCGTTTCCTTCTATGATCAATCGATATAATTCCTGATTCTCCACCGTATTTACACTCACATTTGAAAGCGCTGACAGGCTTGTGAGACCGTCATTATCCGAAATCTCCAATAATTCGCGGATGGATCGGATATTATTTAAACCTTCAAGGCTGGTTAAAGAAGGATTCCCCGAAATGGTCAGGTTGTAAACAGAAGCTGAAACAGCGCCAAGGGCCTCAATCGTAGTTAATGACAGGTTGTCTTCTATTATCAATCCGCCAGTGACGGTTAAAAGACTGTTTAAACCGTTCAGATTGACTAAATTGGGGCAAGTGCTGATGGTTAAATTCCCTAAAACAGTCACGTGGCTCAGGCCATTTAAATTGGTCAGGCCGTTGCAGTTGACAATGCCTATGCCGCCACCCGACATCGAATCACCAATGAGGGATGTGATATTGTCCAAATCGTCCAGGCTTGTTAAGGAGGGGTTGCCGCTTATTGATAAAAAGTACGAACCGGATTTCAGGTTATTGAGTCCCTGCAGACTGACCAGGGCATCATTTTCTTCTATAGAAATACTTCTTATATTATTTCCAAAGGGAACAGATGACAAAGAACTGAGATTCAGCAACGCATCATTGTTTCTGATAAACAGTCTGCCATCAATCGATGAAAGATTCTGGAGCCCTTCCAAGGTTTCAATCGAATTATTGTTGTCTATTGTCAATGTATCGATTGATGAAGTCAACCCGGCAAGTGCCGTCATATCAGATAAGTTCGTATTGGATAGTATTTTCAATTCCCCAACCGACGCAAGGTTCTCCAGGCCATCCAGGCGGGTTAAACTGTTGCAACTGATGATGGTCAGAATTCCATCTATCGTTGCAAGATTCGTGAGTCCGGCAAGATTGATGCTTTGAGTGCCGCTGATATAGCAGTCACCGTGTATCGATGTGATCTGATCCAGACCCGACAGACTCTTAAGCGCATTATTTCCACGGATGTCCAATCCCGTAATATCCGGTCGAAGGTTTTCAAGCGCTTCAATATCAGCCAACTGGTCATTATTATTAATATTCAGTTTGCCGCCGATCGTCGTAATGCCGTTTAATCCCTCCAGGCTCACCAGCGACGGGTTCTCGTTGATATCCAACATGCCATCGATTGTAGAAAGATTATTCAAACCTGTGAGGGCGGTGATCGTGCCCGTATAATGAATTGTCAACATCCCAACCCGTTCAAGGCTTTCCAATCCCTGAAGGTCAGACATATCGGTAACATTTTTTATTTCAAGACAACCGGATACATAGTTGTAGCCGGACAGGCCGGCTAAATCAGAGTCGTCCTCGATCGTATAATTCCCCGGCCAGATCATTCCGGGATAGGCATCATCCAGATTTCCTTCAATCGAAATGTTCCCGCCGATTCCCAGGCCGTCTATTATCTGATCTCTTAAGGTTTCAGCATCAGATGTGGGAAGACTTACATTTTCATTAATCGTAAAATCACCTGATACAGAAATAAGAGAATCCAAGCCCAATCGTTTAAGTGCCGGATTGCTGTCAATTTTCAGATAATCGCCAATGGATGAGATATTTCCCAAAGCCTCCAGGTTATCCAGAAAATTGTTTTTTGAAATCATCAGACTCCCGCCAATGGCGGAGATGCCATTTAATCCTTCAAGCGACGCAAGAGCGGTATACCCAATTTCAAGATTGCCGTTAACAGCCGTTGATGCCAATTTGCTCAGACCCGTAATGTCTATAAGGCTACTGCCGGATATTGAGATACTCCCTCCGACGGATTTCAGACTTTTCAGGGCGCCCAATGTCTTGAGTTTTCCATTGGCGCCTATCGTCAAATTCCCGCCAACCGTTTCCAGGTTATCCAAGCCATACAAACTCGTCAGCTGGTCATTCCACTTGATAAAAAGGTCTCCCCCCACATGCTTCAACGTCTGCATGCCGTTCAAGGTCGATACAGGTGGCCATATGGGCGATTCTTCTTCAGGAGCGATGACAAGATTATTCTGTACGGTAGTATAACCGGATGCTGAAAATGCCAATACATCCAAAGCAGATCGTATTTCGTAAGTTCCTATTGTTTTTTCCCCTAAATCGCAACTTGTAAACAGAAAACTGGACACTATTGCCAAAAATAGAATGAAATGACGTGCCATGGCATCTTTCCTTTCCAATAATTTAATTGATTATTCACAATTTGTTTTTTAACTCTTGCAACGATGAAAGAAGGTTGTCAAGAATACAATTTTATTTTTTTATATTTAGACAAAAATATTTACCTTATCAATTTAAAATTTTAAATATTGAGCTTTTATAAAATATTGGAAGGGTGTACAGAGTTGCAATTCATGTGAAAACGTGGATTTTTGGTGTTGACAAAGTTTGTTGGGTCACTTACGGTCAGTAAAATTTAGAACGTTACCCTATATATCCAAAACACAGCACACAACAAAGTTGAATGAACTGGGGCAAGCAAGCGATGATGGGTTCATTCTCCGGCCTGTTGGTGTGAGTTTACCTGCAAAGGAACACCTGAAATGAAACAAGTCAATACATGGGCAATGTGCTTTTTTGTGATTTCCGTGATCAGTCTGACCGCATGTGGCGATGTAACCTTTATAGCCACGATTCCGGATGCGGAAAATTCGCTAATCACTTCAGACGGCAGGCTTTTTGTGTCTGGAAGTTATAACCTTTATGAAATTACCAGGGAAGCGGACGGCACATTCATCTCCCATCGGCTGATAGAGGAAGACCTTTATTTTGGAGGACTTGGCGAATACAATGGTCATGTGTACACCCTGAAGAGCGGGCCGGGGCTTTCCATTATTTTTGACCCCGAACCTGTGCTTGTGATTTCAGATCTGAATGCCATCCACCCTCAGGATGGACCGCAGCCATCTGCCATGGTATTTAAAGAGATTCCCCTCACCGGCATGGTGATGCCAAATGGTCTGGCCATCGATTCTGAAGGGCATCTGTTCATTGCAGACTTTTTTGGTGCTAAAATATACCGGTGCGATATTCATGATAATGATCCTGAAAATGTGGACGGTCCTTATGATTGTGGGCTGGAAGGACTGGCATTGCCCAATGGGCTGGCAATTGTCGACTCATTTCTTTACTTTACCGATGGCGGATCGGTGAAGAAAGCGGAAATTATGGAAGAAGGGGTTCTCGGACCTGCTCAGGTCATTTTTTCCGGACGCATAGCGTTGGATGACTTGACAGCATACCAGGACAGTCTGGTGGTCTGTGACAGCGTTTATGGAACGATTTTTCAGCTTTCCACAGACGGGAACCTTTTAAGGGAAACGAAGGCAGAGACTTTTGCTTTCCCATCGTCCGTCTGTATCGGATCAGGCCCCATGTTTGGAACAGGAGATGTCATCGTGACTGAAAAAGGCATCCTTTACGAACCCAAATCATCGTTTGGCAATCGTGTGGTTCTTTTTAAAGTGGACACACCCTGAACATGAGCATTGTATATTGGGACTGTTTTTTTAAGGGTGCCGGGCCGCCGGGCTTCCAGAGCACCTCGTTTAATCCCTTGCAGCGGCGCTGCTGGCTCCTTATACTTCCCTTCTGGAGGAGTGCTTTCAAGGAAAAGAAAGAAAAGAGGAAAAGGGAATTGCAAATAAAGTGATAACCGGTCCTCACCTGAATTTTTTCTTGCCTGTCCTTCTTTAATCTGCAGAAATAATAATTGAAATATGGTTGATTAAGTCATATGAACAATATTTTATTGTGACGATTTCAAGGTGATGTAAAAGCGGAAAAATTATGACAGATAAGAAAAGATTCTTAAATACCTTAAAAATCTTTGCCATATTGTTCATTTGCTGGATAATGCCTTTTGTTTACGGCTGCGGTTTAAAACATAATCATCGTGTAAATCCCGCCTTCAGAATCATTTCAACAAGTGTATCAAAAGGTATCGAAGTAACGGAAGATGATAGTTTCCCAAGGGATGTGACGGATATTTTTACGTCCGACGATTCTGAAATCGTGTCCCACATCCGGTATGCCGATCTGTCCGGAAATCACAATTTCAAGTGGGAGTGGTGCACACCTGACGGTGCGTTATATTATGTCACTAAAAAGCATCCTGTGAAAACATCTGACCATACCTATGTCAAACAGGGGACATCATGGCATAAATTACCTGTCAGTGACCTGATGAAACAAAATAGCGCAGGCAGGTGGAAAGTAAACATTTTTTTTGATGATGCCCTTGTGGCATCCGATTTTTTTGAATTCAAAACAAATTCGGGAAATCCTGGATTCGGCAATTATCATGCCCTTGTGATCGGGAATAATAAATATTCGTTTCTTCAGGATTTAAATACAGCTGAAAATGACGCAAGAAAAGTTGAATCTGTTCTAAAAGACCTATACGGTTTCAGGACAACGCTGCTTATTAATACCAACCGCTCTGATATTATGTTGTCCCTCAACAAACTTAGGGACAGTCTGACAGAAGATGACAATCTCCTTATATTTTATGCCGGCCACGGTTTTCTCGATGTGAAAGGAGATGAAGGATACTGGTTGCCGATAGATGCAAAAAAAGATAATGAAATAAACTGGATATCAAATTCATATCTTGCAACCGTGTTAAAGGCAATTGCCGCCAGGCACGTGCTGATTGTCTCTGATAGCTGCTATTCCGGAAAACTGTCACGTGAAGCCGGGAGTTCCCGGGTCAGCCTTAAAAATCTGAGCTATTATAAGAATATTTCAAGCAAGAAATCCCGCTGTGTAATATCATCCGGAGGCCTCGAGCCGGTAATCGATAGTGGTGGAAAAAATGGGCATTCCGTATTTGCTTCATCATTTATCGATACGCTAACAGATAATAAAGGGATTATAGATTCGAATACGCTTTTTACAAAAGTTCGCCATATTGTCATGTTAAATGCGTCTCAAACTCCTGAATATTCAGACCTTCGCAATGCAGGACACGAGGGAGGAGATTTTTTGTTTATCAGGAAGTAGGCAGTTCATCCAGAGGGGCCCATTTTGAAAATAGCCAGGCGATATATTGCCATTGTTATATTATATGGCTGGGCAGGTGACGAGAATTCCAAAGCCGTTTCAGGCGACACTGGCGCGATTTCCTTTGAAATCAGATGGCCGGAAGTGGTTGCTATATGTGGTCTGTAACGGCCATTGATGCGTTTGGTAACGATGGCAGTGATTCTGTCGCAAGGTATTTTACCATAACGGATTAATCTGTTGGTCTGATATCCAAATGTTCCGCCAGTTTTTTTAAATACACCCATAAAGAATCCCGCTCGATTCCATGCAAAAAAAATTCGACGAATCCTCAAACAATGTCTGTCTATAAATATTAAAGACGGCTTATCCGGTTTTATTTGATTCGATTCATGAAAAAGAAAGGCTGTCTGGTAACAACGTCTTAAAAGGAATTGCAATTTATCAATATTAACTCTTATTGTAAAGGAGGGCCTTATGTTACAAAGATTATTTCTATCATTAATGCTGGTGTTATCGTTATCTTTAATGGGGTGTGATGGGGGATCATCAACGGAACATGATTCCATATCAAACATCGCATCACAGGACGAAATGAACGAAAATTCCGATTCTGCGTGTGAGGAACGCGTGTGGGAAGGTGATTTTGCAGCTTTATCAGCATTAGGTGTCAATGCGCTTTCCGGTATAACGACGGTCACCGGAAATCTGACAATTGCCGGTACGGCATTGGTTAATTTAAGTGGTCTGGAATGTTTGCAACATGTAGATGGTCATCTGACGATATCCGGCAACGCCCTCATCAATTTAAAGGGGCTGGACAATCTCACCACTGTGGGTGGCAGTCTGACCATTGCCGGAAATGCCCTGACCGATTTAACCGGAATCAGCAATCTTCAATCCATAGGTGGCCATTTAACCATCTCCGCAACGACATTGCTATCCCTCAAAGGACTTGAAAGCCTTGAATCCATTGACGGCAATCTGACGATAACTGCCAATGCTCTCCTTCTGAATGTCAAGGCATTGTCGAATTTAACCTGGGTCGAAGATATTTATATTTCTGCAAATCCTTGCCTGGTAAGTCTTGAGGGGTTGAATGGCATTGCATCATCCGGAAACATCGATATTGCAGCCAATCCTTTAATTACAAGTCTTAAAGGGTTTGAAAATCTTGAAACCGTTGATGGATTCCTTTCTATCAGGGGAAATATCAGCCTTTCAGACCTGGCTTTAGACGCCCTTGAGTCGGTTGGCTATGATTTTTCTGTGAAGAATAACACCAAACTATGCACAAATGTCGTTGAGCAATTGGCAAATGAGATATCTGTGGACGGAGAGATTATAATCACCGGAAATAAGGTATGCCATTAAAACCTAATCTGAAAGCTAGCTAGAAAAATCCTCCCTTCTATCTGATTCATTAGATGGAGGGAGGATTTGCTTTTGATGAGAATACTTGCGTGTAGTGACAATATCTGCAGGTCAATATACAATTCCTTAAATGACCTTTTTTTATTGTTTAACCCGTTCCACCCGTCTGTGTTTCGCCCCCCCTCTTTCAGGGGCAATCTTATCTTTTTTTTCGTGCCTTTAGAAAGAAGATGGCTTATTTATTCTTTTTTCATAAATAGAATGCTTCCTTTAATCACTCTTTTCTTATCCAGTCATATTAAATTCAATACGTTCCATGAGTTGAAGCAAATCCATTTTTACATTAAAAAATAAATAGTTATGGGGATGTTGTCAATTGCAATAGCAAGTGATATTTGTGCGCTTCGATTAAATGAGAAACGCAACAGGTGGGGTAAATCTATGAACAAGACAATTGCATTAATTTTTTCCTTTATTTTCCTGGTTCTTTTTTTGTCAGCATGCGGCGGAAGCGGTGGCGGCAGCGGAAAAGAAGGCGGCGATCCGAATAGTGACACTTCATGGGAAACCATTGCCGTTGATGATGACGCGAGATCTGCAATAATGGAAGATTCTTCCCTTGAGTATGACGCAATTATAAGCGACAGCAGTCTTTCTGCAGAAGAAATAAGTCAGGAGATGGTTGATTACCTGAATACGATTCCTGAAATTGAAGCAGCCGGAGTTTCTGATGACGGTTGCGCGTGGGGACGATTTACGGATGACCGTCTTGTCATTTTTGTCAACAATCGGACACCGGATCCAGATCAATCATCTGATTCGGTTTCATCAAAAGTAAGAGCGGCAACATTCTCTCCCCCGTCAAACCTTCCCGAAGGAACAGTGTCGCGCATAGGCGACAACCTGGGAGGAGACTATGGTGATCCATATTCGCCTATCACAGAATGGCTCGAAACGGCTGGATACGCCCCGAGTCTGCCCGGCGATTTGATTGATATGACGTCCATGGGGTCACTCGGCCTTTTTGTCATCAATTCGCACGGTGGATCAGGGACCTGGCGCGATGGCTCAAAGGCCTATGCGATCTGGGCTTCTGCATTTGATATCGCGCCAAACAAAGACGACGCTTTCAAGAACGAGCTGGATGATCGAAGGCTTTGCTATATGTATGCCGATAAAGGCTGGGGGCCGGAAGGAGATAAACATCAGTGGAGATACGCGTTCACCGCAAAATACGTCATGGAATATATGAATTTTACAAAAGGCAGTTTTGTGTTTATTGACGCGTGTTCAAGTGATGAACCTGTCATGCGCGCTGCGTTTCTTGCCAAAGGCGCATCGGTGTACGCGGGCTGGAGCTCGCCTGTAGACAGCGGAAAGGCCAAGATCGCTGCAAGTTATTTGTTTGACCGCCTGCTCGGGGCAAACAAATACGATCCCGAAAGCCCCAAACAGCGACCCTTTGACTGGCAGAGCGTGTATTCATGGATGCAGGATAACGGCTATGACATCGGCCAGGACGCCGGTGGATGCTACCTGAAAATGACACCCCATTCAGACGAAGGAAACGGATTCGGATTACTCGCTCCGAGCCTGCAATTTGTATCTGCCCAGACGACCGATAAGGGTGAAGAACTTTACCTTTACGGTCTTTTTGGGGATGATCCGGGAAGTGACGGCAAGGTGACTGTCGGCGGTGACCCACTTCAGGTCAAGGAATGGAAACGTGACACCAAAACAACAAACCTTGACCTGATCATCTGTGATCTGCCATCTGAGTCATACGGCGATGTCAAGGTTACCGTCCGCAAGCATGAGAGCAATATCCGTCATCTCAGTCTTTATGACGGCGATATAAAGTTGACACACGATACCGGAGATGGCCGTAAATATGAGATTACCCATCATCTCAGTTTCAGAGCAGATTTACAGAGCGCCCGTTTGAAGCCGGGTGACCAACCCGTTTATTCGCCCATGAACCCTCAATATGTTTTTGCAGATGTCCCTTCCACTGCAGACCTTGAAGCCAGCGGTGCCACGATTTTCCCTGATGGCTCAATGGTAGAATGGTCGGGTGACTTAACTTTGGCAAACAACATTGACGGTGAGAGCAACCAGGACTCCTTTCTCGCGTCGATAAAGTTCGACCCGGCCGCGAAAAAGGCCCAGCTTGGCCTGAGTGGTGGATTCTCTATTACTCAGATATTAATGGAGACAGCCATGCCCTGGATTATTTCCTATGGAAAAGATGTATTTGACGGAATCAACACATATTCAACTTCTTATGTTGAGTTTACGCTGGACAACAATTTTAACCTGCCAAAGGTTGAGCGTCAATCAACAAAAGCGACGCCATCGTACTCGATGATCAGCTATAATCTGGATACGGTAGCGGTCACTTTTGATTCGATATCGTGCCAGTCGCCGCCACTAGATACTGACGCGCGCTAGGGGCAACTGTCGTCGCCGCGTGGCTCACGGATCTGGACTGGAAAACATTTGAGTGATCGTGGTGAATCACACAACCATGTCCGAAGCGGACATCAAGGAAAAAATCCTGCCGGTGATGTGGGATGCATCCGAGGAACTTTCAAAAGCAGGGCTCCGGTCTCCCAAGATATATATTGATCCCCGCCTAACACCCAAGGCACGCGTGGTCCATCTGATAGGCGGTGTCGGCCCGAATGATGGCGGGTCTCATTTTGGAGCAGGCGTCATTGAATATGTCAATGGAACGTGGACTTACAGTGAAGACAAGAGCACATTCAGCACCACACTTTTTGATGACGACCAGTTGTCCGCTCTGGGACAGATGTATGTCAATTATGACCAGTATGTAAGCTTAAACCAGCAATTCGGCGTTTCTCCGGGTAATATCGTCATTCACGAGCTATATCAAGCGGTTCAGTATGGTTACGATGTCAGAAAACTTCAAAAGTCTTTGGCCGCCTATATTAAAGGGACGGCACCCCCCTTAGACCAGACCTATCAGGATACAGGCGGATCTATTACCGGTCCGTCAATATCGGTTCGTGACCTTTTTCCCAATGAACGATTCAGATACAGCCGACACTGATTTACCATGCCCACCATTAAACTTGCCCGGGCATTCATCTCAAATGAGTTCGGTTTTGGCTTTATTTTGTATCTGGCTAAAATAAGTGATTGATATTTAAGGCGTAAGATGGTAATTGAGTGGTGATATAACGTCTTGGAACCACATTCTTTTTTGCTCAAAATCAATGATCCGGAATTGCTCCAGTCAAGGTATTGACTCCTGTGTTCAGAAGGAAAACCCACGCGGGGATATGGCATGAAAACAACCCTGAAAATGATATCAATGGTGTGTATCGGGATAGCCGTTTATTTGGGCACGGCTTGGGCAGTAGAATTGGATCTTCCTGATCTGGACAAACAACGCATTGAAAAATTGCTTACGCCCGGGGAAAAGGATTGGATATCGAAACATAAGAGAATAAAAATCGCAGGCCCTAAGGCATTTCCCCCGTTTCATTATTATGAAAAAGATGGCGCATTAAAAGGGATGTCCTCAGATTATATCCATTTAATATTAAAATCTTTGGATGTAGACGCAGAAATTCAAAGCAGTTTAGACTGGCCCGAAGTCCTGACGCAGGCAAAAGAAAAAAAAATCGACCTGATTTCGTGTTCTGCAAAAACGATCGAACGGGAATCGTATTTAGAGTTTACAGAACCGTATTTGTCATTTCCTTTGGTCATTATCACCCGAACGGATGCGTCGTTTATAGGCGGACTTGAAGATCTGCACGGAAAAAAAGTGGCCTTTGTAGAAGGAATTGCAACATATGACTGGATGAGGCAGGATAAAATAGAAACAACTCCGGTTTTTGTGAATACCCCCCTGGACGCACTAAAAGCGGTTTCAGTGGGTCGAGCAGAAGCGCATATTGAAAACCTGGCAGCGGCAACCTATTTGATCCAGAAACATGGGCTGGCAAATCTTAAAATTGCCGCACCAACCAGTTATGGAAACTATGATTTGTATATAGCCGTTCGAAGGGACTGGCCGGAACTGGTGTCTATCATCAACAGAATACTCCCTGTAATCGCACAGGAGCAGCACTCGATCATACGCAACCGTTGGCTGGCGGTAAAATATGAGTACGGCATCCCGAAAAATAAAGTTATCAAGTGGGTTTTAGCTATCAGCAGCCTCTCTTTGGCAATTCTTGTCGTGATTTTATTTTGGAACCGCCGGTTAAGCAAAGAGATCAAGGAACGGGAACAGGCTGAAGTCGCGCTTCGGGAAAGCGAAAACCGGTTTCGGGAGCTTTTCAACAATATGGGTTCCAGTGTTGCCGTATATGACAGCCCGGATAATGGCCAGCATTTTGTTTTCAGGGACTTGAACCGATCAGGGTTGGCGGTCACGAAAAAACAGAAAGAGGAAGTCGTTGGCCGTGAAGTGCGTGATGTATTTCCGGGCGTAGAAACCCTGGGACTTTTTGATGTTTTTCAACAGGTGTGGAAAACAGAGAAGCCCGAACACCATCCTGTGGGCCTGTACAAAGATAACACGCTTTCCCTGTGGCTGGAAAATTATGTTTATAAACTGCCTACAGGGGAGCTGGTTGCGATCTATGAAGATAAAACAGCAGGAAAGATGGCTGAAGAAGCAAAAGGAAAATTGGAAAGACAACTCCGCCAGACCCAAAAGATGGAGTCCATTGGCAACCTGGCCGGAGGGATTGCCCATGATTTTAACAACATATTGTCCGCGATTATCGGGTACACAGAACTGGCTTTTGATCATGTTGAAAAAGGCTCCATGCTCGATGACAATCTGCAGGAAGTCTACAAAACCGGAAAGCGGGCAAAGGATTTGGTCAAACAGATATTGACGTTTGCCAGAAAATCGGATGAAGAACAGAAACCCGTTCAGGTGGATCTCATCGCCAAAGAAGTATTGAAACTGATCCGGTCAACAATACCAACCACAATAGAAATCCGCGAGCGATTCGACAGCCAATCGCTCATTATCGGAAATCCGACCCAGGTTCATCAGCTTTTTTTGAACCTTTGCACCAATGCCGCTCAAGCCATGGAAGATATGGGGGGCGTTTTGGAAGTCGGTCTGGTGGATGAAGAACTCTCTATCAATTCTCCTTTGGCACAAACGGGCTTGAAACCCGGTAGCTATCTGAAGGTGATCATATCCGATACCGGCCAGGGTATTCCACAGGATATCATCGGGTTGATTTTTGAGCCTTATTTTACAATAAGACAAACCGGTGAAGGCACCGGGATGGGCCTTGCCGTCGTACACGGAATTGTTGAAGCCTATTCCGGAAAAATTACGGTCGAGAGTGAAATGGGAAAGGGAAGTGTTTTTTCGATTTACTTACCTGTCACCAAAAAACGGGGCGCCGTTACATCTTATGAGGAAGAAAAACTGCCTTCAGGAAATGAGCATATCCTTCTGGTTGACGATGAATTGGCCGTTGTCAGGCTGGGGAGCCAAATTCTGGAACGGTTGGGATATAAGGTTACCCTCTGTACGGGCAGTATGGAAGCACTTGAGCTTTTCCGCTCCAAAGCTGACGACTTTCATCTGGTGATTACCGATATGACCATGCCTAAAATGACCGGGGATGTGCTGGCTGCCGAGTTGATCAAAATCCGGTCAGACTTGCCGATAATACTCTCTACAGGTTACAGCAGAAAAATATCGGATGCACGCGCATCCGATATTGGCATCAAGGCTTTTGTCTACAAACCGGTTTCAAAGTCTGACCTTGCTAAAATAGTGCGAAACGTATTGGATGAAGCGAAGAGAATATGCGCTTAAATGGAAAATCGATTATGTGCCGGAAGCATAAAGAGGCGTTCCTGGGGCGGTTAGAGAACCCAGAGAACGATTTGCCGAACAGGACGGTGCTCCGGCTCTGTTTGTTGAATATCGTGCCAAAATCCTAAGAGCCTGAATAAAAATATATTTATGTACTTATTGCGAAAATTTATGGTAAGTTTATTTGAAAAAATTATGGCGGCCAGGGTTGTAATACAGAAAAGCTGAATTACCTTATCCGCTCATCCTGCCGAATCGCGGCTGGGTGCTTTTTTGCTTCATAGCATAACGTTTTTAAAAATAAGGGGATAAAAAAATGACAGACATTTCAAAAATCACGCTGTACAGCGGAGGCCACAAGGGAGCTGAGGCGGAATTCGGAAAACTTGCCGAGGCCTGGCACATGAAAGAGGTGAATATATCATTTGAAGGGCATAGTCCCGAACGCACCCGGGGCATCCTGGTTCTGAACCAGGAAGAGCTGCAAAAGGGAGATGTCAGCATGGAAATTGTGTCCAAGAGGATGAAGCGCACCTACTCCCGGACCGACAAGATCCGGAAAGTCATTCAATCCATTTTTCATATGGTCAATAGCGGTTACCATGTCATCGCGGTCGGGTGGATTCAGGCGGACAACACCGTCAAGGGAGGGACCGGATGGGGGGTTGAGTTGGCAAAATTATTTAACCGGCCGCTGAGTGTCTATGATCAGGAAAGAAAGGGATGGTTTTCCTGGGAGGGCAGCCAATGGATTGAAAACACACCGGTGATTGTTTCAGATACGTTTGTCGGCACCGGCACCCGTTATCTCTCCGATGACGGCCAGCAGGCCCTACACGATCTTTTCCTTCGGTCCTTCGGTCCTGCATCATAAATAATGATGAGAGGCAATTGCTGCGTTACAGTCAATTCGCGGTATACATATGCAGCCTTTTTTATCATTTTTTAATGATAAAAAAGGAAAGAGATGAACGCATCTCAGCACCCAACTCAAATATGCAAAATTTGCGGCAAAAGCAAAGGTGCCGGCACCATGACTCCGGCCATCCTTGTGAGACACATCATCGCTGAGCAAATACGAAAGGAGTTGCCGGATTGGTCGCCGGATGGCTACATCTGCGCTGACGACCTGAACCGTTTTCGTATACAATACATCGAAGGCCTGCTGGCATCGGAAAAAGGAGAACTGAGTTCCCTGGACCGGGAGGTCATCGAAAGTCTCAAACAGCATGAAACCCTCACCAGCAATGTCGATACGGAATTCGAAAAGGATCTGACTGTTGGCGAAAAGCTTTCGGACAAGCTGGCCACCTTTGGCGGGAGCTGGCGGTTTCTGATTATCTTTGGCTGCATCCTTCTGGTCTGGATCGATCTGATGGCTGAAATATCGCAAATTCGAGGGCGTGACAAAGAAGGATGACACATCCGGAACAATCCTCCGATTTACGGACGCTATCCTCTGCCCAGGATATTCTGGACGGTAAGCAAACAAATAGTGTAACACACAAGGTTTGCAGCGAGGGACGGCTGCCGTTGTTGCTCATTCTCGCGGAAAAAAAATAATGGCATCAGCATATGTTTAAGCGTTATGTGAGGAATAGCAGACAGGATTTTATAAGGCTGGTATGGATAATATTTTGATCATTTATGTTTTTTGATAAGATATAACGACCACACGTTTTCCATTTCACACGGCCTCCGGATATGATTACAGATGCATCCTTGAACGCCCATATGCATATTCTTCCCCGTGTGGAAATCATCACAGACTGGCCGTGATTCAGAACGGTCTCTTCCCGATCCGGCCAGGTAATCCAGATGCAACCCTCATTGCACTTTATTCGTGTACCCTTGCCTTTTACAGAAACAAGATCATCCGGGGCCATATGGAAGGCCTGGCTCTGTTCGGTGGTCAATCGGTTTTTGAAAAATGCCAAATGTTTCACGATGACTTCTCCTGTTGTCAGGGACTTGACATTCCGTCATGAAAACCGGAATGGCCCGCGTAATCGGATATCTGCAAATTATGCTGAAAAAGGTTATTTTGAAAGGGGCAGTAGGTGATGTTAATCGGGTGCTCAGTATGATTTTCGCAGGGACTGTATCCCTGTCAGCTGTCAAAACTGTGTCTTGACCCATGAGATTTCCTCAGGATAGGTTTGAATCTTAATTTTTTGGGTGGTCTTGATCTTGTTCCTTTTTTATGTTCAAGATGACGGGAACAAAACAATTTGAATGCAATTCAGGTCGTTCAAGATAATTTGAAATATCAATGTCAAAGGAAATCCCATGCGAATGACGCGCTATGACGAAGTGGCGGGCCGTATTCTGAATCTTATCCATAATGGCGTTTTGAAGGAGGGGGATCGCATTCCGTCCATCCGGAAGTTAAGCGATGAACTGGGTGTGAGTGTCAATACCGTCAAGGAAGCCTATTGGAAACTGGAAAATCAGAATTATATCGTGGCCATTCCCCAGTCCGGCTTTTATGTTAAAAAGCAGTCCGCTGCCGCCGCACTTCCGGTAGTTGATCCACAGTTTCTGGACCCGCAGGAGGTGAGCCTCTGCCGGATTTACGGAGCATTTCAGAATATGGGACATGTCATGCCGGGAATCAGTTTGGGGATTGCTGCATTGGATCCTGCCTCCTGGCCGACTGAAAAGATGAGCCGTTTTTTTCAGGAGGCCTTACTGTTTCAAAAACAGGAGGCCTATAACTATATCATGTCCCCCGGATACAAGGGATTGCGCGAACAGATTGCCAGATTCAGTCTGTCCGGCGGCCTCAATCTTTCACCGGAAGAGATCATCATAACAAATGGCTGTCATGAAGCGGTTTTCCTTGCTCTCATGAGTCTCTGCAAGCCCGGTGATACCGTTATCTTCGAAAGTCCGATCTATTTTAATCTGCTTCAGTTGATGCAGCAGTTGAATCTCAAGATCATTGAAATTCCAAGCTGCGACAGGGACGGTATCAATCTGGATACGCTTCGTTTTGTTCTTGAAAATCATACGGTCAATGCCATGTTCTCCATTTCCAACTTCAACAATCCTGTGGGGTTTACCATGCCGGGGCCCAAAAAAAAGGCATTGCTCAAGCTTTTATCCGAGTTTGAGATTCCGCTGATTGAAGATGATATCTATGGCGATATCTTTTATCAGGACCGGCCGGACACCTGCAAGGCATATGATACGGCAGAAAATGTGCTGCTTTGTTCCTCATTTTCCAAAACCATCGCCCCTGGCTTACGGATAGGCTGGATTGTCCCTGGACGTTATTACGATGCTGTATTAAAAATGAAAACCCTTCTCAATATATCTACAGCTTCAATGAACCAGATCGCCGTGACCGGATTTTTAAGGGAAGGGGGGTATGAGCGTCATCTGAGAAACCTCAGGAAGCAACTGAAAGCACATGTTACTGCCATGCGAGCAGTCATCCTGGAGAATTTCCCCCGGGGAACGACGGTCTCGCACCCGGACGGAGGATTTCTGCTCTGGGTTGAACTGCCGGAAGAGATTGATACAGATCATATTTACCAGAAAGCTCTGAAAAAAAATATTCTGATCGCACCAGGCCGGCTATTTTCCATCAAGGACCGCTATTCGCACTGCATGAGACTGAATGCAGGAATCTGGAATACGCAAGTGGCTCAGGCGATTCGCTACCTGGGTCAACTGTGTGCTGATTATCGGCCCTGCAATTAATTTTTCCTGAACAGCATGTCAATTCGTGGATGAAAACAAGGCAAACATATTGGCCGCCTGAATTTTTTTATACTTTCATTTTACGGATCTCACGAAGTCTTCAAACGCAGTTCGTGAGCTGTATTGATATTCAAACCCTGCCTCTTCCGTAAAACGGTTGGTCGTAACAATCCAGGGATATCTGAGCATATTGAGCCCGGAAGCCGGCGATTCTGCGATGAATTTAAGATGAAGGCCCCAGGCGATTTTGGTTAAAGGAGACATTATCCAATACGGTATTTGAAATGACGTTCCCCCCAGCATGTCTACAGCTTCAGGAAGCGAAACCGTTCCTTCTCCGGCGATATTGAAAACACCGGTTATTGTTTTTTCCAGACATAGAAGCACAGCTCTCACAAGATCATCCTCATGGACAAACTGAAACGGTGCAACAGGAGAAGGAAAAAGCACCCATCGCCTTGTCAAGTGTCTGGACAAGGGATTGTCGAAATGGGGCCCGACCACAAAGCAGGGCCGAAGAACGGAGATCTTGATTTCAGGATGTGCTTTGGTAAATTCTCCTATGATTGCTTCAATTTCTTTTTTGTTTTTTGCATAGGTAAAATCGTCATTTCCTCTTAATGGATGGGTCTCATTTAAAGGAACAGGATTGTCCGGATGAAATCCATAGGCTGTGGCAGAACTTGTATACAAAAGATGAGAAATCTTATTTTCAGCACATGCCTTCAGGACATTTTTCATTCCGGAAATGTTCATGTCTTCCATCAGGGACCTGTCATGAATGGGCGTAAGAACGTATGCAGCATGGATGACGGTGTCGATGTGATGGTCTTTCAAAAGGTCTGATATGGGGTCTCTCACGTCTTTTTTGAAGAAAGTGAGTTTTGAAATATTTTTTTTGGGTGGCTGGATATCAATCCCCACGATCGATGATACATTTTCATTTTCTGATAATGCCTGTGCGATCCTCCCCCCCAGATACCCTGAAACACCTGTAATAAAGATATTCTTCATTTGTCATCCCTTCCTTTTTGCCAATGGCGGATTCACGTCGTACATGTATGATTCTCCCGCAGCCAGGGCTGCAGGAGAATGGGGAAATTTCCGGGTGTGTCCTATTATGAACCAAAGGACGGCTCTAAAATATCCACCACAGCTCTGCTTCCGGATTCAATGGCGTTCATTCTGCCCACAGTAATTGGAAGAATCGCCTGAATAAAATATTCTGCGGATTTGATCTGGCCGGCATAAAACGCGGCATTCTTGTTTGTTTCAATTATTTTGTTTTGTTCATCTCCTTTTGTATTGCCAACCAGTTTATCAAGGGCCGGCTTGGCGACGGTCGCACGCCAGAGAAGCATCCAGGCCATAATGACATCTCCCATGACATCTAAAAATGGCAGCGAAAAGGAGAACGCCATCTGGAAATCCGGAGACATGGCTGTTTTTCCCATATACATGGCTGTTTCACCGAGTTTTTTGATAACAATCTCAAGATTTCCCGCAAGTCCGTTCAAGCCTTCAATTTCTTTGGCCCTGGCGATCACCTTGCCGATTTCCGCCAGAAAATTCATGAACACGGCACCATTTTTCATGCCCAATTTTCTGCCGAGCAGGTCCATGGACTGGATGCCATTGGTGCCTTCATAGATGGAATTGATTTTTGAATCCCGCATCAGCCGTTCAACCGGATAATCCCGGGTATAACCGTACCCGCCATAAACCTGAACCGCCTGAACCGTGCACTCAAACCCTCGATCTGTGCAATAGGATTTGATGATTGGCGTCAGCAACTCGATAAGTTCTGAATATTTCTCTTTTTCTTCGGGGGTTTGCGCGCATGCTTCCTTGTCAAACAGTTCGGAAATATAATAGACAAAACTGCGCATCCCCTCTGTATGGGATTTCATCCAGAGAAGCATCCTTCTCACATCCGGGTGTTTGATGATGTTAACGGCCTGGGCGTCTTTATTCATCATATCGGCGATATCCCGCCCCTGGATTCGCTCCCTCGCATAATTCAGCGCATAGAGATAGGCGCAAGACGCGTTAAAAAGACCAAGTGCGCCAACACCCAGGCGTGCCTCGTTCATCATGTGGAACATCACCCGCATGCCCTTGTTCTCTTCACCCAGCAGCACGCCCCGGCATTTTCCCTTGCCACCAAAGGTAAGCTGGCAGGTCGGACTGGCATGAAGGCCCATTTTTTCTTCTATAGCCGTACAGACAACATCGTTTCGTTCACCAAGACTGCCGTCGTCATGGACCCATATTTTAGGAACAATAAAAAGAGATATCCCCTTGGTGCCTTTGGGTGCGCCTTCAATCCTCGCCAAGACCGGATGGATGATGTTATCTGTCAAGTCATGCTCGCCGCAGGTAATAAAAATCTTGTTTCCGGATATGGAATAGGTTCCGTCGTCGTTTCTAACGGCTGTGGTTGTCAGCGCGCCCACATCGGAACCGGCTTCCGGTTCGGTCAGTACCATGGTGCCCCCCCATTCGCCGGTGTACATTCTGCTCATGTAGAGGCTTTTTTGCTTTTCCGTACCAAAAACTTCAATCATTTTGGCCGCACCATGCGTGGCAAATCCAAATGCCCCAAATGAAAAATCCGCCCCGACCACATACTCGAGGGCTGCCTGATTGATCAGGTGCGGAAGACCCTGGCCGCCAATTTCAGGATCTTCGGTCATGGAGATATATTCTGCTTCCCGAAACAGTTTGTAAACCCGGTGAAAACATTCCGGCACCGTGACCTGGTTGTTCTCAAACTTAAGGCCGATCCGGTCTCCCTCTTCATTCAAAGGCAGGATTTCCTTTATAGCGAAATTCCGTGCCTCTTTGATCACCATATCGAACATCTTCCGGTTCTGACCTTTGTACTTTTTCGTTTTTTCAAAATTTTCCGCCCCCAGTTGTTCATAAAGGACAAAATCGATATCCCGCTTGTCTGCAATTTGTTGTGCCATGATACGTTCCTTTTATTTTGATTATGTGTAAATATGACTTACAGTGTCGATATGCCATTTCTCCATGTTTTTCCTGAAAAGGATTATTTCCCGATTTAATCTTTCTCCAATACACTGAGTGTTTAGTCAATTAAAATTTCAACCATGCCTTTCTGATTGGCTATGAAAACCCATCGCAAAAGAAAACTCTGTTTGATTTATTTCGATAGTTCTTGCCTGTGAAATGGATTTGGTGTAAGTCATCCCTTTATTTTTTTAACAGTGTTGCAGAAAAGGATTGATATGATGGTTGAAACTATCCGGAAACCGCCAGTAAAAGCATGGGTCACCACTTATGCCGGGATGACAATCAATTTGTGCCTGGGCATATTATATGCCTGGAGTATCTGGAAAAAAGCCCTGGTGAATGTGGATTTGGCGGGCCAGCCCATGGCCGGAATAAACGTTGGGTGGACTTATCTGACCAATGCTCAGGCAGCAACGCCATTTTCTCTATGTGTGATGGTATTTGCCATCATGATGATTCCCGGTGGCCGTATTCAGGATAAATACAGCCCCAGAATAGGGGCATTGGCAGGTGGGGTTTTGCTTGCGCTGGGATGTATCATTGCCGGTTTAATGAAAAGTTATCTCGGTTTGATACTGGGGTTCGGTATTGTCGGTGGCATAGGCATGGGGCTTGGGTATGCTGCGCCTACACCTGCGGCACTAAAATGGTTTGGCCATAAAAGAAGAGGGCTTGTGGCCGGTATCGTTGTATCCGGTTATGGTGGGGCCGCCATATACATCGGCGTATTCGGACAGTTGCTGATAGATCATTATGGCATTACCGGAAGCTTTGTGGCTTTGGGGGTTTTTTTTGCACTTGTCGTAATCGTTACAAGCAGGCTGTTATATACGCCACCTGAAGGATATGTGCCGCCCACGCCGGTGAAGGCCGCAACAAAAGGCAACAGCAAAAGTGCGGAAAGAAAAGACTGGACCGCTTTCGAAATGATGAAAACCTGGCAGTTTTATGCCCTTGTATTCATGTTCATCCTGAACACCCAATCCGGTCTTTTAATCATTGCCAATGCAGCAGGCCTTCTTAAGGATGCGGGGAAGGGGATACCGTTTCTCATGGCAAATGCCTGGATACTTGTATCCTATGGCGGACTGGTCAACGCATCCGGGCGTATTTGCACCGGCTGGTATTCGGACAAGCTTGGCAGGCAAAATGCATATTTTGTCAATTGCCTGATATCCGCAGTGTGCCTTTTTTCATTGCCTTATGTTATTTCAACCAAAAATATTATTCTTCTTTTTATTGTCGTGGGTATTGCCTATTGGCAATATGGGGGAGGGTTATCCCTGCTGCCATCCTTTGCAGTGGATTTTTATGGTGAAAAAAATCTGGGCCTGAATTACGGTCTGATATTCCTGGGATGGGGCCTGGGGTTTTTCATGGCCCGTTTGGGCGGCACCATTGAAGATATGACAGGAAGTCTCAATTATGCATTTTATATTTCAGGGGGACTGCTTCTGATGGGGGCCATTCTTTCCCGAATCGTCAAAAGGCCGAAATCCGGTTAGGCTTATATCTTCCCCTGTTCGGAAAGATCGGTTAAGCCATCCATATCCAGTAAACGAATCGTTTTGCCGTCAACTTCTATCAGGTTCATGCTGCTCATTTTTGTGAATATTCGTGATAGCGTTTCCGGAATGGTCCCCAAAAGGCTTGCCAACTGGCCTTTTGATATTTTAAGTGTGACGATTTCACCGTTTTTTTGTTCTTTGGAAAGAAAAAGAAGATACGCGGCAAGTCTCCCTGGTACTTCTTTCAGAGAGAGATTTTCAATCTGCACTGTGAATTCTCTCAATCTCATGGATAAAATACCTAACATATTCAATGCCATAGATGGATTTTCGGTGATCAGATTCACAAATGCGATACGGGGGAGAAATATAAGGGTGCTTTTTGATAAGGCCTGGGCGTTCGCAGGGAACGCCTTGCCCTGAAATACAGGAACCTCTCCAAAAGGGTTGCCCGGCCCGAAAATATGAAGGATATGCTCTTTCCCCTCAACCGACACCTTGAAAATTTTCACTTTTCCATCTGCAACAATATAAAAGCCGTTGGCAAGATCTCCTTCAGAAAAGATCGGTTCCCCTTTATTGAATGTTTTTAAAACAGCAATTGATGCAAGGGCATCGATGTCAGTTACCGGAAGCGAATTGAAAAGCGGTGTAGTTTCAATAATGGCTTTGAGTTTTATCATTTGCCTGTGCGGTTTGCAGGATTATCCCGGAAAGTATCTGTCTACGGTTTTTTTCGTTTCTTTCAGCCATTCCTGACGTTTTTCATCAGAGCTGGTTACAATGATTTGAAACGTCCTTCTGTGGCATTCATAAACCCCGCATAACTTGAAAATGCAATTTTTCCAAATGGTTTCCAGGGGATCTCCAAACTCGCTTTTTTCTCTGGAAGTACCTGTATTTGACGTATTGAATACCAGCGCCGTTTTAGCCCGCAACAAGCCTTTGGGCACACCATCTCCCTTTTCACCTTCCAGAAATTCATAAGCCACTCCCGGACGAATGACCCGGTCAACCCACCCTTTCAATATGGCAGGTGGCTGGCCCCACCAGTTGGGATGAATGATAATGATGCCATCGGCAATTGATATTTCATCGCAATGTTTCCGGATGGCAGGTGGCAGTGATGCTTCTTTTAAAATTTCCCCTGCTGGCATCAAGGGGTCAAATTTTTCTTTATACAGGTCATGGAACATGACGTCGTGGTTGTGAGATTGAAGCGTTTCAACAATAACCGAAGCAATGGCGTGGTTAAAACTTTTGGGATCAGGATGAGCAAGTATGACTGAGATTTTCATATAGATAGCCATCGTCTGTTTTTAAATAGGTTGATAATGGGTTGTAAATGCTTTGGGATCACTTTCAAGCCAAAATGCCAATTGATATTTGAATGAACCCTTTGACGAGTAATTCATTTACAAGATAAAAGTCAATTATAAAAAAAGGAATATATCGAATAGTGGTCAGTCTTTGTTTTCTATCCTTGTAAAATGTGCCCGTTAAAAAATGTCATCATGAGAGCTTCTCACTGTCATTACCCGCGTATACGTCTTTATTAAACAAGTGATGTTTCAATAACCAGTTTTTCATGGGATTTTCATCATGAAAACAGCTGAAAATGGCTGAAGGGAGTTCGTATGCATCATATTCCCAATTCATGTTTATACAAATATCTTTGATAGCCTCTCTGATCATGCTCAAGACATAGTTTCTCAAAGGCGCGGTTTCGATCTCTGCGTGAGCGTCTTCAGATATGAATGCCGATTCGCAGCCATCCCTGTTTAATGAATGCCATGCATGGCAGATCAAAGGTCTTGCCTTATAAATGTCACATGAATGATCGGTCAGAAAAATACAGGGCGTCTCCCGTTTCAGAAGAATGCGTTCGTCTAATGTTTTGCCTTCTGTGAGGAGCCTGTTGCTCAGGATTCTTTTATTCAGACGATCCTGTTCACCGATATTAAAGGTTTTCAAAATATAAGCAAAAATGAGAAATATTTCCGGAGGTGTTACTTTTACCTGCATGTGACAGCAATAACTGCAGCCGCATGAACAGGCAATTGGGGTATTTGAGTCAATCGCTTCCGTTTTTGAAATAAGGGTATCACCAAAAGCGATCAGATGACGCATCATGTTAAGAAGAAAATTGTCTGAATGGTCGGTTTCAATGATGTTCCTGGCAATTGAAATGGCGGCGGACTTTACCGCATCCTGCTCTGGTATGATTTTCATCTGTCCTTGAATTCCTTTGTCGTAAGGCAGAGCGCAACCAGAGCTTACGGGTTGTTTTGTGTGCATGAAACAGAGGGATATCTAATAAAAAAAATTTGATTTCTCTCTTTTCACGATAATTCGTCTGTTAACTCTATGGTATTTCGAAGGCTAAAGCAATGACGATTTTTAGCCGGATTCCTCGAATGCTGCTATCGAATTCATTGACAATTTTGGGGTGGATGGGATATAGTCGCCCTTAAGGTTGACAATTCCGGTTTGTGTATCATCTCACTAAAAAGCGATTTCTGAACATGATTGATAACTCGCATGAAGCTTTAAATACATTTGATATACTGCTGGGTGACACCTGTTTTCATCAAGGCTTCGTTCTGATCTGACCGCATATGTCCATCCCGTTTTCGTTCCGGTTTGCAAAAAAGATTTTTTAGTCCTTAACCTTTTTAAAAAGGAGGAGAAAATGGCGCTTTTAAAGGAAAAAAGACTGCATGAGCGATATGATCATGAGACAGATATCATTTATTCATGTGAGGGAGAAAACTGTTTTAACAATGCGAAGTTGTTTAATTCAAGCAGAGGGGGGATGTATTTTAATTCAAAATATGAACTCTCTTATGGAGCGGACGTTTGCATCAAAATGAACCGGTTCCGGGCCATCTTTGATGCAAAGGTTGTCAGGTGCCTTGAAATAAATGACGGAGATGATATCTGCTATGGTATAGGCATCAAACTTTTTGAGCCTACGGAATAATTGTGAATGACACGATGAAATCTTTAATCCGTTGATGTGAATGCTGCCCGGTATTCCTTTTGATTCATAAAGGACCATCGGCAATCTGTCTTATATCATGCCCTTCCCCTTCCCTTTTTCATTTTCCAGTTTCTGCCATCTGCGGTATTTGTTGATGAGCTTTTTTTTCTGTTCCGGACTCATCTTTTGAAATTTTTTATAACGCTCCAGGATTTGATATTTTTTTTCAGGCGGCAACTTGCGCCACTGGTTAAATTTCCGGTTAAGGTTTTGCTGCTGCTCTGTCGTAAGATTTTCATAGATATCCAAATTTTTCTTTATTCGCTCCTGATCGGATTTTGGAAGCGTCTTGTATAATTTTATTTTATCCTTAATTTCCTTTTTCTGATCGTCTGAAAGAGATGTCCAGATTTTTAGATTCTGTCGTAATGCCTCTTTCTCTTCAGGACTCAACTGCTGCCATTTTTTGATGGCATCGGCACCTGTGGTGTCGGCTGCATAAAGTGGCGATGCTATCGCCAGGAACGCCAGAAAAAGGATCAGTATCAAGAGATTAATTCGTCTTTTCATTGTTTCCTTCCTCTATTAAAATGTCCATTTCCTGGAGCAATTGAAAATGGTTGGCCATTTCCATAAGCTCAAGTGTTTCAATATTTTTGATGATTTCCATGTCTTCTTCAGATAGGTCTGCTGACTTTTCCGATGGCACGCTTTTTTCGCCTGCATATGAAAAAGTGGTCATCCACATCATGGAAAGCATTAAGCATAGAAATCGTTTTTTCATGTGTTCTCATCCAATTCTGTAATCTCTTCCCAGTTTTCAAGGAGATCAAGCTGGCTGATCATGTCAAGATTGTCAAACAGTTCAAAGTTCTCTGCAATCAGAAGATCTTCTACACCAGGCTCAAGGCTTGCCTGGTTCAGAAAGATACCTGCGGTTATTATAATTATGATTGCAGCTGCAGCAAGCTGAGACCGAAAGGAAAACCTGAAAAATGTCAAAATTGTCTGCCACACACTTTGCCTGTTTTCAAGAGCCTCGATGCGTTTGAAAAGGGATTTCTCAAAATCAGCTGACGGTTCGATTTCAGGAAGGGCGTTTACCACCCGGTTCAGCGCTTTTAACATATCAAACTCTTTTCTGCAGGCCGGGCAGTTTTCCATATGAGACTGCAGTCGGGACTTTTCGTGCTCCGACAGTTCGCCGTCAATCCAAAGGGATAGGTATCGGCTTTGTTTACATGACGTTGTCATAGGTGTCACTCCTTAAGTATACCTTCAAGGTTGTTTTGAGTGTTTCTCTGGCCCTGTGAATCAATGCTTTTACGCCACTTTCTGACCGGTTGATCTGCCCGCCAATCTCCTGATATGAAAAACCCTGGTTGATCAGAAGAAGAAGGGCTGCCCGCTGTTTTTCCGGGAGTTTCTGAATACATTCCATAATGATTTTATCCTGTTCCTGCTTCTCCATCATCACGTCCGGAGAAACGCCATCTGGATCTGCCAGCTCATTTTTTTGATAGCCTTCTCCGGAGTGTTTCGGCTGCGCATCCACAGGCTCTGATTTGTAACGATATCCAGGTCTTCTTAATTCGTTCAAGCATACATTGGACGCAATCCTGAAAATCCAGGTCGAAAACTTTGCATCTGATGTATAGGTGGATGCTGCCTTGTAAACCCTCAAAAAAACCTCCTGTGCCAGATCTTCTGCGATTTCCCGGTTGCCGCAAAAGCGGAAGCAGAAATTGACAATTTTTTTCTTGTATCTGTCAAACAGCATTCGAAAGGCGCTTTCATCACCGTCTCTGAATGCTGTCATTGTTATCGCATCCGGGTCGTTTTTCATTTGATATATTAAACACCTGATCCGGGAAAAAGTTTCGGTTGATTTAAAATGCCAAATAAAATCCCATCCTGATTCGGCTTACCCGATCGGGTTCAGATGAATCGGCGGGGAAATAGTCTCCTGGCACAAACATACCGGCTTCGGCAAATATGGACCGGTTTTGGCCCCATTCGAGCGTCATTTTTATATCGGCTTCCCAGCCAAAATCATCCTGGGAAGGTGACGGTTTTTCTTCAGGATAAAGGTACGTGAAGGACAGTTCCGTGAAAAACCGATCGTCTGGTTTGAAGCCAAGCTTAATGCCGGGGGCGATGACACCTTCCCTTTCCACACCTGTAAAATGTATCGAGTCAGTGGTTGATAATTGATTCCCTATTCCTTCAAAAAAAACCGGGGCCATACGTATATCAGGCATTAACAACACAAATCCTTCAAAATGGTTGTCAAGCGGTGTGCCGTCTCCGCTTGCCACAAGGCAGAATGCTGTTAAGGAAAGGCTTTCTGTGAGATTGATTCCCATATCCATATCAAAAAGATAACCGGATAAATCAATGTCATAGCTATTATCCGTTTTCGTTTGCCACCGCTGGCGGCCAGCTTGATTGCCATTTTGGCTGGGCAGGTCGAGTTCAAGGGAAATATCGCCCATCTGGGTCATGGCCATCAGGGATACATAGACATTGCCAAGAAAAAAATTGGCCCTGCCACCGACATATGAAATTGAGCAGGTATTTGAATCGATTGCATCAAAAAGGGCTGCAACCGAATCATCCTTGTCGATAAACCATGCCCCAAACAGGGAGATATCTTCCAAAAACCGGAAACGGTATTCCAGTTCAGCAGTGATAAATGGTGATTGATGATAAATGGCTGCAGCCTGAATCGTCAGATGGTTCCGTGAAGAGATTTTTCCAGATAAACGGACACCCGGCTCATTTCCTGAAAAAAGATAGCCTTTACCCGCTTCAACCGGCATGAGTCCGGCCTGGATGGCCATGCTTTCAGATTGAAAAAGGGCATAAGCATCCAGAATCGATAGTGCGGCTTCATTTTCCTCTTCATCATCAAATGGGGAAAACCAGGTAATATCGGCCGTTGAAATCATTTTTATCTGATTTTCAAATGTCAGGGCAAGGCTTGGGTAAAGGCTTAAAAGATTATAGATTGCATCTGTTTTGATGACAGCCCCATTTTCATCCGTATCCCTGTAGTTTTTTTCCATCCTGAAATCTTCAAAAATTTCACCACCCGGTTTTACATCAAGCGCCAGTGAAGGGTACGGGATTATTAATGCCAATAATACAGGTATAATAAGACCAAGCATTTTATTCACGTATATTAATAGATATAGAGCACGGTTTGAGAAGGCACTCTGGATTTTGCAGTTGATTATTTTCATTGCTTTGGTCCGGGAAATTATTTATTAGCACCCTCTTGATATCAACAGATATAATTTTTTAAAAGAGATAATATGAGAAATTCATCATCACCAGTTAAAGCATTGGGATTATGTTCCGGGGGACTCGACAGCATGCTTGCGGCATTTGTGCTGAAACGTCAACAGGTTGATGTGACCTGGATTTCTTTTGAAACCCCTTTTTTTTCATCCCAAAATGCAAAAAAAGCATCTGAACTGACCGGCATTCCCCTGATTGTTCAAAATATCACGTCTGTTTATCTCAAAATGCTCAGGAATCCAAATGCAGGGTATGGCAGAAATATGAATCCCTGCACAGATTGCCATGCCCTGATGTTCCGTCTGGCCGGGGATATCATGCAAAAAGAGGGATATGATTTTCTTTTCAGCGGTGAGGTGGTGGGGCAACGTCCCATGTCCCAAAAAAAACAGTCCTTGCGCTATGTTGAAAAACAGTCTGGCATGGATGGCTTTATTTTAAGGCCGCTTAGCGCCAAGCTGCTGCCTGAATCCATACCCGAGAAAGACGGCCGGGTTAATCGCGATCTCCTTCTTGATATTTCAGGTCGATCCAGAAAGCCACAGATAAATCTGGCCAGAGTATTTGGCATTAGCGAATATCCAGCTCCGGCCGGCGGGTGCCTTTTAACGGATAAGGGATATTCCGGTCGGCTGAAAGATCTGTTTGACCATCAGGATGACATCCATGAATCCGATCTTTTCCTTTTGAAATACGGCAGGCATATAAGATTGTCCGATCGTGTGAAAGTGATTGTGGGCCGAGACCAGATAGAAAATAAAAAGATGGCATCCTTGATGGATAAAAATCGGCAGATTTTGATATGCCCCCAGTCATTTGCCGGTCCACGGGTGATTTTACAAAGGGGGGCATCTGATAATGACATCCGGCAGGCGGCATCCATTTGTGTGGGATATTCCAAGATGCCCTTTGGCGAAAGGGGTGAAGTCATTGTCACGACCCATGACACAAGCAGTGTGCTCAGCATATCCGGCACAGATCCCGAAACATTGGCATCGCTTATGGTATATTAATGAAAAGGGGAAAGCCCTTATGATTTTTTTCCGGTTACCTTTGCATTCAACTGGCCACAGGCTGCTGATATGTCCCGGCCTTTGCTTTTCCTCACTATCGCAGTGAAATTACGGTCCAGCAAAATTCCCATGAATGTATGAACGACAGATTCTTCGGGACACTTGAATTCGCATCCCTCGTGTTCGTTAAACGGGATGAGGTTGATTTTTGCCTTGATAGGTGAGAGCAGTTTTACCAGTCTTTTCGCGTCTTCGATCGAGTCGTTCACATTATTTATAAGAATATATTCAAATGTAATTTTTTGCCTTGGAGACAGGGGATATGTTTTACATGCATCCAGAAGCCTTTCGATGGGATATTTTTTATTGATCGGCATAAGGAGATCTCTTGTCTTGTTATTTGTGGCGTTTAATGATATGGCAAGATTGACTTTTGTCGACTCACCCAGTTTTGAGATCATGGGCACCAGGCCTGCAGTCGATGTGGTAACCCGCCGGTTGGAAAATTTCAGGCCATAATCGCTGTCCGTGATGATACTTAATGCCTGGATAAGATTATCAAGATTGGCAAGTGGTTCACCCATACCCATGAAAACGAGATTGGAAAGGGGCAGCGGATCATCTTTTTCCAGTAAAAGATCATGCTGGATATCTCGAATCTGGGACAGAATTTCACCTGAAGACAGGTTCCGGATAAATCCGTTTTTTGCCGTCAGGCAAAACCGGCATCCCTGGGCGCAGCCGACCTGTGTGGATACACATAGTGTATAATGATCTTTTTCAGGAATGAGGACACACTCGATGTGGTTCCCGTCATGAAGCTTCAAAAGGTATTTGCGGGTTTGATCATTGGATATTTCAACCCTTACTTTTTCGAGGCGGTTTATTGTAAAATGGGCCTCGATGAGATTTCTCGTATCTTTTGAAATGTCTGACATGACCTCAAACGTGTCGGCCTGACGGAGATAGACCCATTTCAATATCTGGTTCGCCCGGTATGTTGATATCTTGTGGTCCGTGAGCCATTCAATGAGTTGTTTTTTGGAATATTCTTTAATATCTGTTTTTTTCAATGGATTTTTCCAAACCTTTGTGTATAATAAGGAGTTTTTATTTGCTTGACATAGCATTTATTAAATATTAATTTCAAGACATTATATCGGCTGACAGCGGGTTTTTTTTTATGTTTGAAAATTTGAGCGACAAACTTGATTCTGTCTTTAAAAAACTCAAAGGACACGGCAAGTTAACGGAAAAAAATATTGAGGACGGGTTAAAGGAAGTGCGAATGGCGCTTCTTGAAGCGGATGTCCATTACCGTGTCGTTAAAAACCTCATCACAGATATCCGGGCGCGTTCACTTGGGAAGGAAGTTCTGGCAAGCCTGACACCCGGTCAGCAGGTCATTAAAATTGTCAATGAAGAGTTGACAAAGTTAATGGGTTCGCAACATGAAGGCCTGGTATTTAAAGGCCAGCCGCCGGTTGCTGTCATGCTTGTCGGTCTTCAGGGATCGGGTAAAACGACCACAGCGGGCAAGCTCGCCGTATATCTGAGGAAAGAAGGCAGAAAACCGTATCTGGTACCGGCAGACGTCTACCGGCCAGCGGCGATTGATCAGTTAATAAAAGTCGGCAGTCAGGTTGGGGTGCCTGTTTTCCCGTCCAGCGCTGACATGAACCCCCTGGCCATATGCCAGGCGGCAAGAGACGCCGCCCAGAAAGAAGGTTGTGATACAATTATTCTGGATACAGCCGGAAGGCTTCACATTGATGAAGCGCTGATGGATGAATTGATCCGTATCAGAGATGCTGTCAAGCCAACAGATATTCTTCTTGTGGCTGATGCGATGACAGGCCAGGATGCGGTGAATATAGCGAAATCTTTTGAAGAATCCCTTGATATCGGCGGGGTCATATTAACCAAAATGGACGGCGACGCCCGGGGCGGTGCGGCACTGTCCATCAAAGCGGTTACAGATAAACCGATTAAATTTATTGGTACCGGGGAGAAGGCAAGTGCGCTTGAAGCGTTTCACCCCGACAGAATGGCATCACGAATTCTGGGCATGGGTGATGCCTTGTCATTCATTGAAAAAGCCCAGGAAATGGTTGATGAAAAAAAGGCTCAAGAGCTTGAAAAGAAGCTTCGGAAAAATCAGTTTACCCTGGAAGACTTCAGGGATCAGATGGTATCCATCAGAAAGATGGGGGCAATAGGAGATCTGATCAAAATGATACCGGGTATCGGAAGCAGCAAGCAATTTAAAAATCTCAATGTAGATGAAAAAGAAATGGTCAAAATTGAGGCGATCATCAATTCAATGACCATCAAAGAAAGAATAAATTATGCAATCATCAATGGCAGTCGCCGAAGAAGAATCGCAGACGGAAGTGGCACAAAGGTTCAGGATGTGAACCAGCTTCTGAAAAATTATTCTCAGGTGATGAAAATGATGAAGAAATTCAATAAAGGCGGTTTGCGGTCATTGGGCCGTGGGCTGTTACCGTTTTAAAGGAGAATGTTATGGCAGTAAAAATCAGGTTGGCCAGAAGGGGCGCAAAGAAAAAACCCTTCTACAGAATTGTTGTTGCAGATGGGGAAGCACCAAGAGATGGTCGGTTTCTGGAAGTTTTGGGTACCTATGATCCTTTGAAAGATCCGGCACAAGTTGTTTTCAAAAAGGACCGGGTAGACTATTGGATGGGTGAAGGCGCTCAACCGACTGAAACCGTGAAAAGTCTCTTTAAAAAAGAAGGAAAAAACGCGAGTTCTTCGTAAACAGTAGCAGTACCTAAACGGAAAGCGTTTTTTTACCAATATTTTCAGGAAGAAATAGCCATTTATCCCTTGGGAAACTGACATCGGGTTAGGTTTTTTCTTTCTTGATATTGAGATGAAATTGAAGCTTTTCGTTCAGGCACCATGCGTTTACCTCTAATTCTCAAAAGCCTAAAAAGGAGATGGAGCTATGAAAGAGCTGATCAGCACTATTGCAAAGGCGCTTGTTGACAATCCGGAAGTGGTGGAAGTTTCAGAGGTTGAGGGAAATCAGACCTCGGTACTGGAATTAAAGGTGGCCAAAGAGGATTTAGGGAAAGTTATTGGCAAACAGGGACGAACGGCACGAGCCATGCGAACAATTTTAAGCGCGGCATCCGCCAAAGTAAATAAGCGTACGGTTCTGGAAATCATTGAGTAAGTGTTCACCAGGGAAAGGCCTTGTTTCCATAGGGAAAATAACGGGTGTTCACGGGCTTGACGGAAATATAAAGGTTTTTTCCCATTCGGGTTTTACATCATCTTATGATTCCGGCGCGCGCCTTGTTGTTCGGCATGACGATGAAGACACAGGACATCTCTATACTATTGATTGGGCCAAACCATTCAAAAAAGGAATCCTTTTAAAATTTAAAGGGGTAGACCGGAGTTTAGCTGAAGCATGTGTGGGAGCCAGCCTGTATATCAATAAATCTGAACTTCCGGAACTGGAAGAAGATACATATTACTGGTTCGAGCTCATCGGTCTTGAGGTTTTTACAACCGAAAACGAGTATATCGGGGACTTGATATCTATTTTTCCGACAGGCAGCAACGATGTCTATGTTGTCAAAAAGGAAGACAAGGAAATTCTGTTACCTGCCATTTCGTCTGTGATTCAAACCATTGATCCAGAAGGCGGCAAGATGATCGTCACACTTCCGGAAGGATTATAGCTCTAATAAGGATCTTCAGGATATTGATGACATTTACCGTTCTTACTATTTTTCCTGAACTGATCGATTCTTTTTTGGACACGGGCATGATCCGGAAGGCTCTTGAAAAAGAGCTGATTTCCTGTTCAAGTGTTAACATCAGAGATTTCGCCGAGGGAAAGCATAAGGTTACCGATGACAGGCCATATGGCGGCGGTTGTGGCATGGTCATGAAACCTGAGCCGCTTGCAAAAGCGATCCGGAGCGCAAAAGAAGCCTCTTCATCCTCAAAAACCATATTGCTCACCCCACAGGGAACGCCATTTAATCAGAAACGCGCCCATCATCTTTCAACATATGATGGTCTGATTCTGGTATGTGGGCGTTATGAAGGTGTGGATGAGCGTATTTGCCATGAGTTAGTTGATGAAGAGATCTCGATTGGTGATTTTGTCCTGACAGGCGGCGAACTGGCTGCTATGGTGATCATTGATGCAGTGGTCCGGCTGATTCCCGGTGTCTTGGGTGGTGCGCTTTCTGCGAGTCAGGACTCATTTGAAGACCAGCTGCTTGAATATCCGCATTACACCCGGCCATATTCTTTTGAAGGCCAGGATGTTCCGGAGGTCCTGATTTCAGGAGATCACGCCCGTATTGACAGGTGGCGGCTTGAGGCGTCCCTGAAGCGAACGTTTTTAAGACGGCCTGAGCTGCTTTCTGAAAAAAAAATGACTCGACCGGAAATCGATATTTTAAAGAAATGGTGTATTGAAATTGGAAAAATTATCCAGGCTCAATCTTAGCCTTGCTCTGGTTCATTATCCGGTGGCGAACAAAAAAGGCGAAGAGATTTGCTCTGCCGTGACCAATCTGGATCTGCATGATATTGCAAGAGCTGCAAGAACTTATGGGGTGAACGCCTACTATGTGGTCACGCCTCTTGAGGATCAGAAGATACTGGTCGAACGGATATCATCACACTGGACAACGGGAAATGGCGGCAAAGTGAACCCGGCCCGTGCGGAGGCGTTACGCCTGATAAACGTCAAGCATGCTTTGGAAGATGTGGTTTTGGATATCCGTCAGAAAGGGAATGGCGTGCCAAAAGTGGTTGTAACCACAGCAAAAAAAAATTCCCGTATGATTCGGTATGAAGCGTTTCGTGAGATCATGAAAAATGGCGAACCGTATTTATTGGCATTTGGGACAGCATGGGGGCTTTCAGAAGAAATAATCAAGACTGCCGATTATGTTCTGGAGCCTTTGGACGGAAATACAGGTTATAATCATCTTTCAGTCCGGTCTGCTGTATCGATAATCCTTGACCGGCTGGCAAGATGAGTTTTGAAATCATTAATCAGGCAAAAAAGTAAAATTCGGTATTGACTATCTGACTAAATATCTGATATGTCTTTTTGGATTTTTTAGAAAGCTATTATGACGCGCATATTGGGGGAAGAATGGATATTATAAAAAAAATAGAAAATGAGCAGCTCCGACTTGATCTGCCGGATTTCAGGGCAGGTGATACGGTTAAGGTTCACGTGAAAATCGTTGAGGGCAACAAACAACGTATTCAGATATTTGAAGGCGTGGTGATCAGTAAAACCAGAGGCACATCAAACGCACGATTCACAGTCCGGAAGGTATCTAGCGGTATCGGAGTTGAGCGAATTTTTCCGCTCCATTCTCCTGTTATTGAAAAGGTTGAAGTTGTTTCCCATGGAAAGGTTCGACGTTCGAAAATTTATTATTTAAGAAACCTCCATGGAAAAGCAGCCAGAATCAAGGAGCGCCGGGTTAATAATTAGGACCCGAACCGGAAAAAATAAAATTTACAGGGAGATGGCTATCAATCTGTCTCCCTGTTTGATTTTGGTACGATATATGCGCCGAACGCCGGTTTTTCCGACTTAATCTATTTATATCCATCCTTATTTCTTTAAAATACCTTTACATTTTATCTGAAAAATATAAGCTGCTACTGCACCCGATATAACCCGAGATTCGATATTGAAGGGAAAGATCAATGTTGAACCTGTTACAGCGATTTGGTAAGAAAGCAGAAGGCATAGCAGCCCGGCATCTTGCAAAAAATGGGTATAGAATTCTTGAAAAAAATTATCGGACACGTGCCGGAGAAATAGATTTGATAGCAATGGACGGGCCAACAATTGTTTTTGTAGAAGTAAAGGCCAGACGTTCGGATAGTTATGGGTTACCCAAGGAAGCGGTTTCTTATCATAAACAGAAAAAAATAACGATGTCTGCGCAATATTATTTAAAGGAGACAGGGAATCCGGATGTCAAAGCGAGATTTGATGTCGTTTCAATCTGTATGGCGGGAAATCGTTCGTCGATAGAAGTGGTGAAAAATGCCTTTGATCTTGCCTGAAGATGGAACGATTGCAGATTCTCAAACAGGTATCCTTTATGTGGTTGCCACCCCCATAGGGAATCTGGATGACATTACCCTTCGAGCGCTAAAAATTCTTGAGACGTCAGATTTTATCATCGCAGAAGACACCCGGCATACCGGGAAACTCCTGTCTCACTACAATATAAAAAAAAGATTGATATCCTGCCATGAATATAATGAAGCGGCACGCGTATCAGAGATTCTCGGCCGGATTCGCAAAGGCGCTAACGGCGCCATCGTAACGGATGCAGGCACCCCAACTGTTTCCGACCCGGGTTTTTTGATTGTAAAAAAAGCGATAGAAACCGGGATAGACGTGCGGCCTGTGCCTGGTGTATCTGCTGCAATCACCGCTTTAAGCGTTTCAGGTTTTCCCACAGACGCCTTTGTCTTCATCGGATTCCCTTCAAAAAAAAAGGGCAAGCGGGATGCACAGCTAAAAACGTTTTCAACAGAAAAGCGGACACTTATTTTTTATGAATCCCCCAGGAGAATTCTCACGTTTATAGATGAATTGATGGAACATTTTGGTGACAGGGGGGCTGTGATAGGACGTGAGATGACAAAAATGCATGAAGAATTTATTCGGGGCACCCTGTCATCCATCTATCAGTCCCTTAAGGACAGACCTGCTGTAAAGGGTGAATTCACGCTTGTTTTAAAAGGTTATGAGGATGATCAAACGGTTTCTGAAAATATTTTGTTGACCGAAATTGACCGTGGGCTTAAAGAGAGCTCGGCAAAACCCTCTTCTCTTGCAAAAAAAATCGCCAAAACAACAGGATTGCCGCGGAACAGGGTTTACGATGAGATTGTAAAGCGTATAAAAAAAGATCATGTCGTCTATTGAAAAATAAATAAATATTTTTTAAAAAAGCAAAGATTTCAGATGCAAGGTTTGAAAAAAATATCATTATGCTTTTTAAAAAAAATTACATACCTTATAGATATTGACATATAAAATCGTACAGGAGGAATGGTTGGTTGAATTTAACATTAACAATCCGTTAATGTCCATTAACGGTGCTTGTCTGAAAAAACACAGTGCGGGTGCAGAACATATGGGCTGTTCGCAGATATTGACAAGTGACCAAGACACATGGAAAATCCTGGTTGTTGATGATGAAAGGGAAGTGCATCGCCTGACGTCCATTGTCCTGGACGAATTTGTATTTGAAGGCAAAGGATTAACATTAATAAGTGCGTATTCAGGCGCTGAAGCAAAGGAACTCGTCGGCAGATATCCGGACATTGCACTTATTCTTCTTGATGTGGTGATGGAAACGGATGATGCCGGACTTGATGTGGTTCGATATATCAGGGGAGAACTTCAAAATCACATTGTTCAGATTGTTCTTCGAACCGGCCAGGCGGGGCAGGCGCCCCAGCAGGAAGTCATTTCAGAATACGAAATCAACGATTATAATTCAAAAGTTGAGTTGACTGCCGCACGAATGATCACCACAGTGACGTCTTCCTTAAGAGCTTACCGTTTGTCATGGTCGCTGGTTCAATTAAATGACAAGCTCCAGGATGAACTAAAAGAGAGGAAACGGGCAGAAGCCGAAATTCACAGGCTCACTCAATTTCAGGAAAGCGTTATTGACAGTGCGGATATCTGGCTGCATGTAACCAATGAAGCCGGTCAGATTGTGATATGGAACAAGGCCGCTGAAACCATTAGCGGTTACAATAAGGAGGAGGTCATGGGAGGGGGTAAGATATGGTCTCACCTCTTTAACCATCACAGCCATTTTCCGGAGATTTCCACCTGCATGCCCGCATTTGTCTGCAATGAAAACGAGCTGTTCAATATGGAAATTCCTGTTTCAAGTAAAAATGGAGACCTCAGAACCATTATCTGGAATTCCAGAAGAATTCATGATCATGCAGGAAACAGCATGGGCATGATTTTTCTGGCAAGGGATGTTACAGAGCAAAAAATGCTTGAGCGCCAGTTCCGGCAGGCTCAGAAAATGGAAGCAGTGGGAAGAATGGCTGGTGGCGTGGCGCATGATTTTAATAATCTTCTCACCGTTATTAGAGGTTATTGCGAATTATCCATGATACGATTGAATGAACATAGTAATTTATATAATAAAATAAAACAGATAGACAGGGCTGCCGAAAGAGCGGAAAAGCTCACCCGTCAACTTCTGGCATTCAGCAGGAATCAGGTCGTCACGCCAAAGTTGATTCATTTAAATAATCTCATCGGAGATATGGAAGAAATGGTCAGCCGTCTGATTTCTACCGATGTCGAACTGATCACCAGATTGGGAGAGGATGTCGGTTACATCCTGGCTGATCCCGGCCAGATCGAGCAGATCATCATGAATCTGGTTGTCAATTCACGGGATGCCATGAAAGATGGGGGAATTCTATGTATCGAAACCTCCAGGATATATTTAAAAGATGACTTTATCTTGCAGCAGAACGACTTTAAGGAGGGGCAGTATATCTGCCTTGCAATCAGTGATACCGGTACCGGTATGGATGAAAAAACACTGGAGCGTATTTTTGAGCCTTTCTATACCACCAAGGAAAAAGGGAAAGGCACAGGGTTAGGGCTTTCGACGGTTTATGGCATTGTAAAACAGGCCAAAGGACAAATACGGGTATCGAGTGAGTCCTTGAACGGCACGCGATTTGAGCTTTTTTTCCCCAATATTGAGATTATTGAAGATGAAAATTGCACACCTCCGGAAAAAACCGAATATTTTAAGGGAACGGAGACCATTTTGGTTGTTGAAGATCAGCCGGATGTCATGGCATTGACTTCAGAAACACTGAAGATTCATGGCTATCAGATTATTCAGGCAACGAGCGCAAAAGAAGCGATGTCATGCATTGAAAGAATGGGTACAAAAATTCATCTCGTGCTTACGGACGTGGTTATGCCGGGAATGAACGGTATTGCGCTGGCAAAAGAGCTTTCGACAAGAAATCATTCTGTAAAGATTATCTTCATGTCCGGCTATGCCGATGATATTGATGACAAAAAAATGGTTCTTGAACCTGGAAAAAATTACATTCAAAAACCGTTTTCTGCAAAAAATCTCCTGAAGTTCGTTAGGGACACATTGGACAACGGATCAGGAACCTTGGCCTGCTGATGCCTTAGCGTCTTTCCAAATTCATCTTGCTGAATGCGTTATAATTTTTTATAATCGCCAAATTTAAAATTCGATGCGCAATTGGAGTAAGTTAACCCATGAGATATGGGGGCGTTGTTGCCTGGAAATGAGGTGTTTCTTACGGGTGTTGGCAGGTGATAAACCTTTGCAGACAATATTAACCAGGGGGACTAAAAATGACAGAAAATAAAATAGCTGGTGATCAGACATCAACCGAAAACAAAAAATCAAAAGGTAAAAGTGATCCGGCCTTTAAATTTCCAAGCATTACATTTTCAACATTTATTGTTTCATTGAATTCCACAGCTCTGGTGCATTTGGGTGTAATGGGTAACCCGGCCACAAACGAATCAGCCAAAAACCTGCCAGTCGCCAAGCAGACCATAGATATTATTGGTATGCTTGAGGAAAAAACCAAAGGGAATTTAACGGCTGAAGAGGAAAAATTAATTAAAAATATCCTTCATGATTTAAGATTGATGTATGTGAAAGAAGTTAAATGATTGATATTAAATGTCATTCCCCTGCAAAGATCAATCTGTTTCTTTATGTGACAGGGAGACGGCCAGATGGATATCATACCCTTTATAGCCTGATGTGCCGGGTGAAATATGGGGATACGCTTGAGATGACATTCGGCGGAGAGGATATCACGGTTGGCTGTAATCATCAGGATGTTCCGGGAAATCAGGATAATATAGTGTATAAGGCCGCATCATTGTTTTACAGCAGGTTGGGTCAAACGCCCGGCGTGCATATTCGTATTCTTAAAAAAATACCGGTGGGGGCAGGTCTGGGAGGAGGCAGCAGTAACGCTGCCTCAACATTTCTTGCATTAAACAGGTACTATAATTCACCTTTTTCAAGGGAGGATTTAATGACAATGGGATTGTCTATTGGTGCGGATGTTCCCTTTTTCATTTTTGAGCAGACCGCTATTGCAAGAGGTGTGGGGGAACAGCTTGAAAGTGTTGAATTACCAAGATCTTATAAAGTGCTTCTTGTTTACCCGGGTATCCATGTCTCAACCGCTGAAGTCTATAAAAAACTTAATTTTAAATTGACAAAAGACAAAAAAAAAAATAACAATCACATTTTTTGTTTGCCTATAGGCGATTTGTTTTCAGCGAGGCATCTATGGAACGACCTTGAGGCTGTGACCATTAAAATGGTTCCTGAAATTGAAAAGATCAAAGGGATTTTAATGGGGTACGAGGCAGATGGTGCCCTGATGTCCGGGAGCGGATCAAGCGTATTTGGCCTTTTTTCAGATGAGGAAAAAGCAATGTGTGCATATGATGGCATTTGTTCGGCAAAGAGGGCTGAAAATACCGGATGGCAGGTTGTTCTGACGGAATTAATGATTTGATGTGGGTTTTTTAACGTTTTTTTACGATGTTCTGACAGAACACGAATGATCGGGAAAAATAACATTTAATTGATTTTATTTTAGGAAAGGTGTATTTGCCTTTTTATTTTTTTTGGGGCGTCGTCAAGCGGTAAGACACAGGGTTTTGATCCCTGCATTCAGAGGTTCGAATCCTCTCGCCCCAGCCAAATTAATGTCTTTACGGGGAAAATTAAAAAATGCCAATTTCATCCCAAAAGGATAATGCATTGAATGGATTTAAAATCTTTGCCGGAAGTTCCAATCCGGTTTTTGCAAAACAGGTCTGTGCCTATTTAGGCAAGTCTCTTGGCAATGCCAAGGTCAGCACATTTTCTGATGGAGAAATTCAGATAGAAATTAAGGAAAATGTACGTTCAAAAGACGTGTTTATCATTCAAGCGACCTGTGCCCCTGTAAATGATAACCTGATGGAGCTTCTTTTAATGGCTGATGCTTTGAAACGGTCATCTGCCAGCAAGATCACAGCGGTGATACCTTATTTTGGGTATGCCAGACAGGATAAAAAAGTGGCGCCACGGGTGCCCATCAGCGCAAAGCTGGTTGCTGATCTGATTGAAAATGCAGGGATTACGCGCGTGATAACCATGGATTTGCACGCAGGTCAGATCCAGGGCTTTTTTAACATTCCTGTGGATAATCTTTATGCTGCGCCAGTCATTATCAGTTATATAAAATCCAATTTTAATATGGATGATATTATTATTGTATCGCCGGATGCCGGTGGTGTTGAAAGGGCAAGGGCCTTTGCCAAGAGGCTTCAGTCAGGGCTTGCCATTGTTGATAAACGTCGTGATGCACCAAACATTGCCAAGGCCATGGCTGTCATTGGCAATGTAAGTGACAAAATAGCTATCATATTGGATGACATGGTGGACACAGCCGGCACATTAAGTGAGGCGGCTCAGGCGCTTCTCGAAAATGGCGCAAGGGAAGTTCACTGTTGTTGTTCACATCCGGTACTCTCGGGGCCTGCAATTGACAGAATTAAAGAATCTGATTTGTCAACTCTGGTTGTGACAGATACCATTCCTCTAAGTGATAAGGCCGCGGTATGTGATAAAATAAAGGTACTGTCTATTGCAGAAATAGTTGGCGAGGGGATGCTCAGAAGTTTTAAGGGCGAATCCGTATCCTCGCTGTTTGTTTAAAAACGAAAAAGAGCTTTCAAGGAGGGCGCTTTTGGAATTAATTGACCTAAAAACAAATTCAAGAAATGCATCAGGCACTTCCGGTGCAAAGGCGCTTCGACGTAAAGATATTGTTCCTGCAATTCTTTACGGAAAACAGGAGCCCATGCTGCTTTCTGTTGGCTATGGTGACCTTGAACTGGTGTTCAAGAAAAGTAAAACCCCTCAGGTTTTTATTAATCTTAAAATTGACGGGCAGACAGACAGAACTGCAATGATCAAAGAATACCAGACGGACCCGGTTTCACAGAAAATACTTCATGTGGATTTTTATGAAATCGCGATGGATCAGAAAATCAACCTGTTTGTTCCTGTTGTTGTCAAAGGCAAGGCAAAAGGGGTGGAATTCGGCGGAATGATGCAGATTATCCGGCGTGAACTCGAGATTCGGTGCTTGCCTGCGAATGTGCCGGAAAACATTGAAATCGATGTGGCGAACCTTGATATTGGTGATTCTGTCCATGTGAAAGATATTGTTCCACCCGAAGGTGTTGGCATACCGGCAGACGTGAATTTTACCGTGATTACTGTTGTTGCACCAAAGGCTGCAGCCGCCGGTGAAGAAGGTGCTGAAGTAGCTGAGATTGCTGAAAGCACAGCCGAAGTGGAAGAATGATCCCAGGATCATACAAAAAAGATATAGACAAGAGGTAGAAAGAAATACAATCGGGTAACTATGCCTTCGGATAAACGATATTTGGTGGCTGGCCTTGGAAATCCAGGCACTGCCTATGCAAGAACCCGGCATAATATCGGATTTATGGTTGTGGACGAACTGGCGGCCGCATATTCAATTGCTCTTTTAAAAAAAAAATTTGATACGGATTTCGGCCAGGGCATCATTGCCGGATCGAATGTGATCCTGGCAAAACCCATGGGTTTCATGAACAGAAGCGGGCCGCCCTTAAGACGCCTGGCTGACTTTTTCAACGTGGATATTGAGAATGTCATTATCATCCATGACGACATTGATCTTGACTTCAACCGGATAAAGATCAAGGCAAATGGTGGCCACGGCGGGCACAATGGCTTACGGTCGATTATTGAAGCTTTTGGCGATAACGGTTTCTCAAGAATCCGGATGGGTATAGGTCGGCCCGGAGAGCGGATAGATATGACGGCTTATGTATTGGGACAATTTTCAGCAGATGAAAATAAACTTCTCGGTGAGCTGATCAAACTTGCTGCGGATGCAGTAGATGTCATTATCAGCAAGGGGATCACCGCAGGGATGAATAAGTATAACTAAGTTGTTTTTTTATATTAATCTTTTTAACTTTTTTTAATCTTTAGAGGGAGGTAAGTATGGAATCTTTGATGGGAAATCTTCCATTAGTCTGCACTCTTGCCGGTCTTGCCGGAGTGCTCTTTTCCCTCATTACTGCTACGGTCGTTAAAAGCGCGCCAAGTGGTAATGAGAAAATGAACGAAATCGCCGATGCCATTAAAGCCGGTGCTATTGCCTATCTGAATCGTCAGATGAAAAGCATGGGTGCTGTGGGTATCGTGATTGCCATCGTTCTTTATTTTGCACCAGGATATGGTCTCTGGGCCACATTCGGATTTGTTGTGGGTGCAGTGGCTTCTTTTATGGCCGGCTATATCGGAATGCGCGTTTCCGTTATCGCTAACGTAAGAACAGCAGAAGCCAGTAAACACGGATTGAATGCCGGTCTTTCAATGGCTTTCAAAGGCGGTTCCGTTACAGGCATGATCGTTGCCGGTCTTGCACTGACTTGCTGTGCAGGTCTTTACACTTTCTTGACCGCTAAGGGCCTTGACGGTAAATCCATCATGGTTTCTCTTGTCGCACTTGGTTTTGGTGGAAGTCTTATCTCTATTTTTGCACGTCTTGGCGGTGGAATCTTCACAAAAGGTGCTGACGTTGGTGCTGACCTTGTCGGTAAGGTTGAAGCCGGAATTCCTGAAGATGATCCAAGAAACCCTGCAACCATCGCAGATAACGTTGGCGACAACGTTGGTGACTGCGCGGGCATGGCTGCTGACCTTTTTGAAACATATGCTGTAACAACTGTTGCTGCAATGTTGCTTGGTCATCTTCTTTTCCCGAAAAGCGAAACCGCAAGTGTATTACCGCTGGCACTGGGTGCAGTTTCAATCATCGCCTCAATCATCGCTTCTTTCTTCGTAAAACTCAGTGAAGGCAGCGAATATATTATGGGCGCACTTTACAAAGGCATGTTCGGTTCAGCCATTATCGCCGGTGTTGTCTTCTATCCTGTTGTCAAGGCACTTTCTACTGGTATGACGGGTCTTGATCCTTTAAGAATCTACTATGCAACTCTGGTTGGTCTTGGATTAACCGTTGTCATCGTGTTCATTACCGAATACTACACAGGTAAATACAAACCGGTTAAAGACATTGCCGAGGCTTCCACTACCGGTCATGGTACCAACATTATCGCCGGTCTTGCTGTAAGCATGCAGTCTACTGCTGGTCCTGTTCTTGCTATTTGCCTTTCAATTTATATGGCTAATGCATTTGCTGGCCTTTATGGTATTGCCATGGCTGCTGTGGCCATGCTTTCCATGACCGGTATGGTTATTGCTATTGATGCTTACGGCCCGATCACAGATAATGCGGGTGGAATTGCTGAGATGGCTAATATGGATGACTCTGTTCGTGCCGTAACCGATCCTCTTGATGCTGTAGGTAACACCACCAAAGCGGTTACAAAAGGGTATGCAATCGGATCAGCCGCTCTTGCAGCCCTGGTTCTTTTTGCTGCATATGTAACAGAATTCGAACATCTTGGAACCAACCTTTCTTTTGATATTGCCAACGTAAATGTTCTTCTAGGACTTTTCATTGGTGGCCTTCTGCCTTTTCTTTTCGGTTCTATGGCCATGAAAGCTGTTGGTAAAGCAGGTCATGCGGTTGTTAAGGAAGTGCGTCGTCAGTTCAAAGCCATCCCGGGAATTATGGAAGGAAAAGCAAAACCGGATTACGCAGCATGTGTTGACATCGTCACTCAGTTTGCGCTTTCCGAAATGATGATCCCTGCACTTCTTCCTGTTGCCGTTCCTGTCATTGTTGGTTTTATACTTGGACCAGAGGCACTTGGCGGACTTCTTATCGGAAGTATCATCACAGGTGTTTTTGTTGCAATTTCAATGACAACCGGTGGTGCTGCATGGGATAATGCGAAAAAATACATTGAAGATGGTAATCTGGGTGGAAAAGGTTCAGATGCTCACAAAGCAGCTGTTACCGGTGATACCGTAGGCGACCCCTACAAAGATACCGCTGGCCCTGCCATCAACCCGATGATCAAGATTCTTAACGTTGTTGCGCTTCTTCTTGTTCCCTTTTTGGCATAACAAGATACAGCAACGCTTTTTAAGCGTCCAATCTGATTAATTAAAAAGGGCATCAGGATTTTTCTGATGCCCTTTTTTATATCAGAATAAATAGTTGACGATGACATTGAATTCAATGTCACTGACTTCAAAATTGATATCCCGCCACTTTTCAAATGAATACAGACTATTGATATCAAAACACAGCTGGCTTGCCAGGGGAACGCTGATACCGAAATTAAATTGATAGTAAACATCCGTATCGTCAATCAGGTTGCCTTTATCTGAAATATAGCTCTTCAGAACACCTACGCCGGCTCTATAAATTCTGTCCTTGATGATGAGGGCCAGTCTGGGGGTGACCACATGGTCGATAAGGTCATTATCACCAATGGACGGTGTCAGATCAACACCCAGGAGCCAATAGCCAATTCCCTCATGATATTCGTAGGATAATCCGTAAGACAGATCTCCATCACCAAACGGGAGGGACTCAAAGTCCGAGTGCGCCTTGTGGTAGGTCATGCCAATTCCCAATCTGTGATTGACGGCATTGTCGGCCTTTTGATTTCTTATCGTCCGAGATGACCGGGCTGCAGAGGAAGATGTGATCATGAGCGTTAAAATGAGAGGAAGGACAGACGTGTAGACAATAATTTTTTTGTAATGATTCATAATGATGCTTTCAATTAGTGAAGACAAAAAAGGGGCGTCAAACGGGTTTCTCGAGCATGAATCCGTTAAAGACGTTCATGCCCGTCATTAAATTACTTATCTTTTTCTTTCCCATTGCCTTCAGGTTTGGGCTTTTGTTTGATTATTTCTTTGGCAACTTCCACATCCTCAATCACCCTGGCCATTTTTTTGGGGTCAATGGATGTCGTTTGCCCTTTGGGCGGGGTCAGGTTGTTACGCATTTTTTTTAATATCTGATTGATCGTTTCGTTTTTTTTCATTTCAAGAACCTCATATGTATTTCACCGCCGTTCTGAACTTTTTTTTCTGACCTATTCTTCGGCAGAAATAACCATAAACTGAATTGCAGTTAATATAGGTATTGAAAAGTCACATCGCAAGTTATCATTTATAAAAAACTCAATTCGAGTATTGATTTAGTGGATTTGGTTTTTTTTTCAAGAGATAGTTTTAAAAACAGCCATATTTAATCAATGTTTGGCAGTATCAGTCTTTTCTATTGAATAGATATGGTATTTGTGTTATGGTTCAAGATCACCTGGAAGTTAATAATAATTAAAGATTTTCATATAAATTGTGGTGGAGAAAATGGCAGAAAAAGCTGTTAAACAGAAAGCTGGTAAACAGGTAAGAAAAGAATTTAATGTCGGGGACCTTGCAGTTTACCCTGCCCATGGTGTGGGACGTATTGAGTCGATTGAAAAAAGGGAAATTAATGGCCAGTCCATGACTTTCTATATCATGAAGGTACTTGAAAATGGCATGGTAATTATGATCCCTACTGCGAATGTGGATTCTGTGGGACTCAGAAATATAATCGAGAAGAAGGAAATAGAAAAAGTTTATGATATCATGAAAAACAAGGACAGAAATAAAGTTCATGATAATCAGACATGGAACCGAAGATACAGAGAATATATGGATAAAATAAAAACAGGCTCCCTTTTTGATGTTGCGGAAGTATTCCGGGATCTTTTTATTTTAAAGCTGACAAAAGATTTATCATTCGGGGAACGAAAACTTCTTGATACCGCCCAGGGGCTTTTACTGAAGGAATTAAGCACGGCCAAGGAAATAGATGAAGCGACAATGATGTCTGAAATTGAAGCTTTATTTGAAACTTGAAAGACATATGGATGGTGAAGACAGGTTTAATCTCATTGTTGAACCCGGCGACATTGGAAAAAGATTTGATGCTGTTATAAGTGATACCATCCCTAAATTGTCCAGAAACCTCGCGGCCAACCTGATTCGCGAGGGAGCGATCCGCATCAATGGGAACTTAAAAAAACCTGGCTATAAAGTCAGGGCCGGGGAAACTATCTCAGGAATCATTCCACCGCCTTCGCCATTGGCCCTAAAACCTGAACCAATTGATATTGTAATAGTTTACGAAGATGAGGATATCGTTGTTGTCGATAAACCTGCAGGAATGGTCGTGCATCCTGCAACAGGTAATTTTTCAGGGACCCTGGTAAATGCCCTGCTTTATCATTGCCCTGATCTCAAGGGGATTGGGGGTGTGGAACGGCCAGGTATTGTCCACAGGCTCGATAAAAATACAAGCGGACTCATTGTTATCGCCAAAACACATGAAGCCCACCTTGTGCTTTCTGCCATGTTTAAAAACAGAGAGATTTACAAGGAATATCTGGCCATTGTGCATGGCAAAATGGATATGGATACAGGAACGATCACCCATCCTGTGGGCCGGCATCCAACGGACAGAAAAAAGATGTCCATACGGAGCAGGGCAGGCAGGTCTGCAGAAACGAACTTCAGGGTTGTCGAGCGGTTTAAAGAGTACTCGCTTTTAATATGTTCCATAAAAACCGGGAGAACCCACCAGATACGTGTTCATTTGGCATCATTAAATCATCCGGTTGTTGGCGATACCGTCTATGGAAATCCGAATAAAAAATGTTTATCAAAGCATTCTCAAGTATTTTTCAATACCCAAGTAAAACCTCTTACCCGACATTTCCTGCATGCAAAGGTTCTTTCATTTTTGCATCCTGTCTCACAGAAAGCTCTGTTTTTCGAATCACCTATCCCGGCCGATATGGAAAAATTTATTCAATATCTTAAAAATTCTGATCTGACATAGCTGGATAGGGGGGATAGCCCTAATACTACCAATCCCCCATCGCTGTTACGTTTTATATGTGTAAAGTATTTGAAAAACTTATATTTTATGAGGCTGAAGCGAATATTTGCCTTGACTTTTTCATGGTTATCAATGTAAGTGTGTCATACACTATCGACCTAAAATAGAGCGTTTTTGTTCAGGTGATGATCGGTCATTTGTAAACAAACGGGTGAACCATATATTAACCAAACTAATGACTTGCGGGCAGCGTGAAGAGACCAAAAAATATTTCAGAACTGATTGGTAATTCCAAAAATCTTCCAAGTCTTCCGCAGATTCTATTGCGACTAATTGATGCCTGTAATGATGAGTCTGTGCCTCTTGAGACGTTGTCAAAAATTATTTCAAAAGATCCCTCCCTTTGCGCAAAAGTCATGAGGCTCATTAATTCCCCGTTTGTAGGTCTTGGCAATAAAATAAAAACGATTGATCAGGCTGTAATATATTTGGGGACAGATACAATCAAGAACATTGCGATCAGTGCGTCTGTTTTTCAGGCATTTAAACGGCCTGAATATCGAACTCTTTTTGAGCTGAATCAATTCTGGTTCCATTCGTTTACGTGCGCCATTGTTGCAAGGAAGATTGCCAATAAAATATCGTATGGTTCTCCTGAAGAAGCTTTTCTGGCCGGACTGCTGCATGACATAGGCAAATTGATTCTGGTTGTCAATTTCCCGAAAGAATTTTCATGTGCCGTGGGATCCCCTATTACACCGGTTACTTACCCGATGGATGCTGAAAACAGTATCGGCATTTCTCATAGCGAAGCCGGTGCATACATGATACGGTCATGGAAATTGAAAACCATGATGGCAGACGCTGTTTTGTATCATCATGAAACACTCAGGAAAATTGAAGATGCATTTCCTTTGGTAAAGATAATTTATACCGCAAACATCCTTTTTCATGCAGGTGAAAACAAGTATAGCCGTGAAGGGTTTAAGCCCGCTGAAGCGCTGTTTGGATTCAGTTCAATTGAAAGTGAGGAAATTGTAATGGGGGCAAGACAGGAAGCCATAGACGTGGCCGCTTCCTTTGAAATAGATATTACCCCCTATACAGAAATACCAGAGGGAAATTGGCTGGAAGAGCCGATAAAAGTCAGGGAAAATGCCCATAATCAGCTGGTATCTGAGGTGACTGAGATTACAATGATGCATGGGACGCTCCAGAATCTTCTGGTGGCGGATTCCATGGCTTCCATTTTAAAAGTGGTTGAAAAGGGTTTGAGCATTCTTTTCGAGGTTCAGGATGTATGTTTTTTCGTATTTGAGCCTGAAAAGAATATTCTGGTCGGGGCAGGGGCGGAAGGGGATGAGAGAAGAGAGCCCATTATTGGTCTTGCGATCAAACCGGACAGCCAAAACTGTATTGCCCGTTGCTTCCGTAAAAGGACGTTTGAAGATACATTCGATACAGAGGGCGATGAGGAACTGTCAATACTGGATGAACAATTGGTTCGGCTGATTGATTGCGAAGGCATACTTTGTGTTCCCATGATGGCAAGAAGGTCGCCTGCAGGTGTTATTGTCATGGGCGTATCTGCTGACCGCAAAGAAAGACTTCTGAAACAATCAAAAAGACTGTCGATGTTTGTCAATCAGGCCGCCGTATGCCTCAGAATGGAAAAAGAAAAAGAGACCAACATCAGGATAGTTAAAACCGAAAGGCTCGATGCTTCGTCGGCAACTGCAAGAAAGGTCATCCATGAAGTGAATAATCCGCTTGGGATTATTAAAAATTATATAAAGATACTCGGATTAAAACTTCCGGAAAAACATCCTGCCCAGGATGAGCTCAAAATTATCAGTGAGGAAATCGATCGCGTTAAACTGATCATGATGAATCTGTCTGCATTTTCAAGGCCAGCCGGTGGTTTAAAGGAACTTGTGGATGTTAACGCGACACTCGCAGGATTCTTGACCATTCTGGAAAAGTCCGTTATGATACCGGCAGGAATTGAACTTCAATTTGCGCCTGATGATAACCTGCCCAAAGTGTATTCCGTAAAAAACAATATCAAACAGGCGGTACTAAATTTCGTTAAAAATTCAGCCGAGGCCATGAAAGAAGGTGGCATTATTTATATTTCGACTCGCTCTCTGAATGCAGCCGGCAAGGCGCTTTCAAGTGAATTAACAGAAGATGTGGACAGTATTGAAATCAGGATTCGTGACAATGGTCCGGGTTTGCCTGAAAATATAAAAGCGCACATTTTTGAACCGTTTTACAGCACAAAAGAGGGTGAACACTCTGGCCTTGGCCTTGCAATTGCGAACAGCAGCATCACTGAAATCGGCGGTACGATTACCTGGGTAAGCGACAAAGATAATGGAACCCGGTTTTCAATCATACTACCCATTTCTGCCCGATAACCATTGCCGGTTAGAACCTGATTTTCGTATCAACATATTGAAGAAGGTTGATAGATTGACCATAGGGAATGCCAACTTTGTACTGATCAGACAAGGACATAATAATCGTTTGCAACTTCCAGGGCATGGATTTGGAGACAGAATATGAGCATGGCTTCTAAAATTATCATCGTTGATGACGAAGTAAGATTCCTTGAAAGCCAGAAAGTACTTCTGGAATCTGATGGGTTTAAAGTTGAGATTGCGTCAAGCGGACCAGCGGCGATTAGCATGTTTCAGATTCAGAAATTCGATCTTTACATTTTTGACATCAATATGCCGGAAATGGACGGGTTTCAACTCATGAAGGAAGTGTTCAAGATAGACCCGGATGCCTTTATCATTATGATGACCGGTGATGTATCCGTTGATTCGGCTGTGCGATCCATGAAACTGGGTGCATATGATTATCTGAAAAAACCCTTTGAATATGAAGATCTATTAAAAACAATAAAAAATGCCCTTGAAAAAAAACAGCTCATTATCGAGAATAAGGCATATTCCTATCGGCTTCAGTTAACTGAGAAATTCTATCAGTCTGTGGTGCATCATTCTCCGGATTTAATATATGTTCTGGGACCGGCAGGACGATTTACATTTGCCAATAAGGCATTCGAACGTATTTTGGGTTACAAGCGGGAGGAGGTTATCGGCAAATCTTACAAGATGCTTCTGTTTCAGGAAGATTTCATAAAGTCGGAATTATTCTTTAATGAAAGGCGGACAGGTGAAAGAGCCGCTGCTAGTGTTGAAATGAAACTGAAAAGAAGTGATTTATATCTTAAAAATAACCCTTCGGAAGCATCTTATCTCTTTGTTGAACTGAAAGCCACAGGTGTTTATGATAGGGCAATTACTGAAAAAGGAAAGAAATTTTTAGGCACATATGGCGTGGCAAGGGATATGACCTATCGCAAACAGCTTGAGTATCAGCTCATGCAAGCGCAGAAAATGGACGCCATAGGGACACTTGCAGGTGGAATTGCGCATGATTTCAACAATATTCTCATGGGCATACAGGGCTATTCATCCCTTCTTTTAATTGGCCTGACCCCGGATGATTCCAAATATTCCAAGCTGGTGAGCATTGATCAGTATGTGAGGAATGGTGCGGAACTGACGCGTCAACTTCTCGATTTCGCGTCAGATGCCAATTACAATGTCCGTCCCGCAAACCTTAATACCATGCTCAGAAAATCGATATCCATGTTTGGCAGAACCAAAAAGGAAATCAGCATCCATAGCAGTTTTCAGAAAGGCCTCTGGCCTGCTGAGGTGGATGAAGGCCAGATCAGCCAGGTCATCCTTAACCTTTATGTGAATGCCTGGCAGGCCATGCCAAATGGTGGAGAACTCTATGTGAAAAGCGAAAATGTTTCTCTGATGCGTATCGAAGCAGAAGAACTGGGGCTAAACGGCGGCAATTATGTCAGAATTACCGTAAGGGATACCGGTATCGGCATGGATGAAAATACGAGGCAACGTATTTTCGAACCGTTTTTTACAACCAAGAAAAAAGTCTCAGGTACGGGGCTGGGGTTATCTTCGGCATACGGCATTATAAAAAGCCATGGCGGTTGCATTTCGGTTTTAAGCACAAAAGGTAAGGGCAGTATCTTTTACATCTATCTGCCATCCACTGAAAAACGGGTCGTCTATGAAATCAGGCCGCCGGCACGACCGGTTATCGGCAAGGGGACGGTTTTAATTATCGATGATGAGGAGAATATTATTAACGTTACCCGGGAAATGCTCGAAAGCATGGGTTACACAGTCATGACAGCCAAAAGCGGCAATGAGGGCATAGATGTGTTCAGAAGAAACAGCGAAAGGATTGATGTATTGATTCTTGATATGATCATGCCAGGCATGAGCGGTGGGGAGACCATGGAGCATATCAAAAATATTGATCCAAATGCCCGCATACTTCTGTCATCCGGATATGGGCGTGAAGGTGCTGCGGAAGAAATCATGGCCCGTGGCTGTGATGGGTTTATTCAAAAACCTTATGATCTTGAAAAACTTTCCAGGAAAATATATATGCTCTGCAGGGATCGGAATTAAAACTCGCAAAAAAAAAATAGCAATCTATCCGTTTTTCTCATCTTTAAGACATACCCCGCATTTAACACACCGATCCGTATCGCATGGCGATGTTTTTTTTGCCTGAAGCGCTTTCTTGTATTCCTGATAAAGATATTGTTTTTGGATATGGTGATCGATAAAATCCCAGGGGAATATTTCATCACGGTCCCTTTCTCTCAGGGCAAAGAATGTCTCATAGGGGCAAGACTTCTTCTTTGATTTTGTCCAGTTCCCGCCATCCTTTAGTACTTCCTGCAAAAGGGTTGATACGGTCCTGTCTCCCCGGGAAAGAATACCCTGAACAAGCGTCTTTTTGGGACTGTCTGCCGTGACGTTTACGTTTGATACGGCCTTCAGTTCATTTTGTATCATTTTGATTTTATGTTTGAGAGAGCCAACCCCTTCCATCTGCGACCATTGAAAAGGGGTCACGGGTTTGGGGACAAACGGGTTGACGCTGACATGAATCGTGCCGATATGTTTTTTTACTCTGCTTGATTCAAGGAATCGGGCTTTTATTTTTTTCACAAGCTCTGAAATGGCCAGTACATCTTCATCTGTTTCTTCGGGCAATCCTACCATGAAATACAGTTTCAGGTTGGGGATACCTGCTTCAACCAGGATTTGGGTGGCATGAAGAATATCTTCCTCGGTAATGCCTTTGTTGATGATGTTTCTCATTTTTTCAGACCCGGCATCAGGTGCAATGGTTGCGGTTTTCATTCTGCTTTTTCCGAGTGCGGAAACTAGATCGTGTGTCAGTGCCTCAGCCCTTAATGATGAAAAGGATATGGTGATATCATTTTTTTCACCCAGACTGCATAAATCGGAAATGCAGGGAAGATCTGATACGGCCGCGCCAACAAGCCCTATTTTTTGTGACAGTCTGGCACCGTCTTTAAATGTGTGTTGAAGTGTTTCAAGTGACCTGAATCTGGGGGGTCTGTAAATGTACCCCGCACTGCAGAACCGGCATCCATGAGGACAGCCTCTTCCTGTTTCGATTAAATAGGTGCCGTTAAAGGAGGTATCCTTTGAGAGGATTTGACTGCATGTGGAAAAAGCCGATAGGTCTTTGGCATAGACTCGTTGAATGGTCCCAGGAACATCTGTTAAAGGTTCAAATGATTTTATGGTTCCGTCTTTATTGTAATTCGTATGGTAGAATTCGGGAATGTACAGGCCATTTATAGCGTTGGCCATATTTTTGAGCATATCTGCTCGGCGTTCACGGGGGTCAAACTGTTCAAAAAATCGCGGAAGAATGGTTTCCGCTTCACCCACAAAAATACAATCGATAGATGGGGCGATAGGTTCCGGATTCAAAAAACAGGTAACTCCCCCTGCGATAATAAGGGGGTGGGAATTTCCTCTGGCGTTAGATAGCAGGGGGAGCCCTGTTTTTTTCAATATGGATAAAACGTTGATATAATCGTTTTCAAATGAAATGGAGAAAGCGATAATATCAAAATCCCGGATCGTTCTGTTCGATTCCAGGCTGTAAATCTCTTTATCATGCCCATATGGATCATCAGGCAGAAAGGCTCTTTCGCATACCACATGATCCAGTTCATTCAGCATTCTGTAGACTGCCTGAAATCCCAGGTTGGACATGCCGACATAATACGAGTTCGGATACACAAGCGCGACACTGATTCGGCCCCGCCAGTCCTTTTTTACGGCGCCTGTTTCATTCAGCAACGGCTTTTTTGTTTTGTTATTGTAAGGTGGCATCTTACGTCAATCAAAGAGTATATAGCCATGACAAAACTTTATTTTCATATCTATCTAGTCGGCTTTTCTCCTCAAGAATGTGGGAATATCCAGATCATCATTATCAATCACAATGCCTTTATATCCTCTGCCGGAAGATATTCCCGAACCATTCACCACACGTTTTTCCGTCTGCCTGATAAATGTGGGCTCATCAAACAGTGCCGGATTCTGCATATCCGCAGGCGTGATATCCCTTATTTTTCCCCTTAAGGTCGTATCCTGCATACGGGCTATCGGTTTTGCAATCGTTTCTTTTGCAGATGATATGGTTTCGCCGCCGATGCCCGTTGCAATAACAGTGACCCTCATCTCATCACCCATGGATTCATCAATGGTCTGTCCCCAGATGATTTCAGCACTGTCACCGACTTCTTCGTAAATCCTGTCTGAAGCTTCTGTCATTTCATCCAGCGTCAGATCACTGCTTGAGGTGATGTTCATGAGAACACCTTTTGCACCTGAAATGGAAATATCCTCAAGAAGCGGATGGGAAATCGCTCTTTCTGCGGCTTCCACAGCCCTGTTTTCGCCACTTGCAATACCAATCCCCATAAGCGCCATACCGGCTTTGGACATGGTGGTCCTGACATCTGCAAAGTCAAGATTAACAAGACCCGGCATCATGATCAGATCGGTGATGCCTTTTACGGAATGGTGCAGAATTTCATCGGCCCTTTTAAACATATCTACCATTTTTGCATTTTTTGAAGCAATGCCGCGCAATCTGTCATTGGGGATGGTAATGACAGTATCTGCAATTCCTTTTAATTCCTGAATGCCTTCTTCTGCCTGCCTGAGTCTTTTCTTTCCTTCAAACGAGAAAGGCTTGCTGACAACAGCAACGGTTAAAATGCCCAGCTCTTTACAGATTTCAGCCACAACAGGCGCAGCCCCCGTACCGGTACCACCGCCAAATCCCGCTGTTATGAAGACCATGTGGCTGCCTTCAAGCATTTTTCTGATTTGTTCGGTATTTTCCATCGCGGCATCACGGCCGACATGGGGATTGGCGCCAGCGCCAAGTCCTTCCGTGAGCTTGGCGCCCAACTGAATCTTTTCGGTGGCCTTTGACAATTCCAGTGCCTGGGCATCTGTATTGGCCACAATAAATTTGACGCCCTTCAGGTCAGACTCGATCATGTTATTAACGGCGTTTCCTCCTGCACCGCCAATACCGATCACTTTGATTTTTGCTGTTTTTTCATCTTCTACATAAGAAAATTCCATTTGTACCCCCCTTTGTAAATTAATAAGGTTCGATTTAATAACGCCAGTTATTATATGTAAGAAAAATTTTTATATTGCCTCTTTGAACCACTTCTTCATCCGCAGGAACAATTTATGAAAAATATTTTTATCGCGGATTCGAAATTTGTTTTCGGAATAATTTTTTGCACCATGGAGAACCAAGCCCACGGCTGTTGCATGCATGGGATTGTTGACCACATCGACAAGCCCTCCTATGCCTCTTGGTTTTCCCAACCGGGTTGACAGATTGAAAATAGACTCTGCAACGTCTGTAATACCGTCGAGCAGTGATGTCCCACCTGTAATCACGATTCCCGATGAGATGAGGTTCTCCATGCCAGCCCGGTAAATTTCTCTTTTAATCAAAGAAAAAATTTCCTCAACCCTGGGTTCCAGAATTTCACCCAGAATCTGTTTGGGAAGTTTTCTGTTTTTTCTACCCCCCATGCCGGGAACCTCTATTGTATCGTCTCCAATGATGCTGCTTGCGATACATGTCCCGTATTTGATTTTAATTTCTTCCGCATCTGCAAGAGGTGCTCTTAACCCCACGGCAATATCATTGGTAAGGTTTTGCCCTCCCAGGGCCAGAACAAAAGTGTGTTTGATGTTATTTCCGGAAAATATGGCAAGGTCCGTGGTGCCTCCGCCAAGATCGATCAGCGCCGTTCCAAGTTCACGCTCTTCAGGTGTCAAAACAGATTCTCCGGATGCCAGGGATTCCAGCACAATATCGCAGACGTCAAGACCTGCTTTATTCGCACATTTTACAATATTGTGCGCAGATGCCACAGCTCCTGTGACGATATGAATTTTGGCTTCAAGGCGAACACCTGCCATTCCTACAGGATTCTGGATGCCGAATTGATCATCCACGATAAATTCCTGGGGAAGCACATGGATAACCTCTCTGTCCATTGGAATTGCAACCGCTCGTGCCGCCTCAATCACTCTTTCCACATCTTGCTGAGTAATTTCCTGCCCTTTAATCGCAATGATACCATGACTGTTGAAACCTGTAATATGACCTCCGGCAATGCCTGCATAAACGGAGGATATTTCACAACCCGCCATCAGTTCCGCTTCTTCAACCGCTTTTTTTATGGACTCAACGGTTGATTCGATATTTACCACGACACCTTTTCGAAGTCCTATGGACGGATGCGTACCAATACCTATGATATTAATATCGTTTCCCGAAAGCTCACCAACCACAGCACATATCTTGGTGGTTCCGATATCAAGACCTACGATGATGTCTCCCTTTCCCTGCATGGTCAATCTCCTCCATGAATTATGTCTTGGCCGGTGTTATAACAATTCTGTTAAGGTTGCTGAGGTCGATAACGCTGATTTCATCTATTTGTTTCACTTTTTTGGAACAGATCAGAATATCCTTTATCCGGTCAAATTTTTTGCTGTAGTCGGAAAAGCCGAGCTTGACGGTTTTCATGTTGTTGTCAAGGATGAGGGAAAGTCCGAGTTCTCTGTCCACATGGATATGTTTTATTTTTTTATAGGAAAGCGTACTCCCTGTCTTTTTACCCAGATTTAAAATATCCATGACCGATTTTAAATAACTTTCTTTTCCTGCCTGATAATCATCAATATCTTTCAATTCCAGACCGGTGATAACCGGAAGGTTCGATGGATCAGATGATGCCAGTTTTTTGAAAATCTGCCCTTTTTCATTGATGAGAAAATAATCCCCAATATCTGCTATGGCAAATGCCCGGTGTTCTGAAATGATGATATTGATACTCGAAGGAATGACTCTTTCCACATCAACAGTGCCGATCCAGGGATGTGCCAGCAATTTTTTCCGTATCAGACTGAGATTGATGCTTAGAATGTTCATGCCTTTTTCAATATCGGCATTTTTTAAAATGTCTTCTTCAGAGATGGTTTCCAGACCGATTATTTTTATTTCTTTAATCGAAAAGTAGTTGCTTTGGGTAACCAGATCGTGTGAAAAAATAAAGATACAACCCATGCTTACCATGACAACAGGGATGAGAACAATAATACAGAAAAGGCGTTTTATCTGTTTCAACATTCTGCCATTTATTTTTAAGGCCTTTTTTTTGTACCTGTTCTTTTTAATTTCCTTATTCACCAATGATTCGTACCTCTTCTTCAAGATAAATCCCGAATGTATCTGCCACTTTTTGTCTGACAAGATCTCTTAATTCAAGCATGTCAGAGGCAGTTGCGTTTGCCGCATTAATAAAATAATTGGCATGAATGGTGGATACTTCCGCCCCTCCGATTTTTTTGCCCTTAAGGCCGGCTATGTCAATCAGTTCACCTGCTGATTTTCCCGAATCCGGATTTTTGAAAAAACAACCCGCACTTTTCAGGTTCATGGGCTGAGTCCTTTTCCGGGCAGACATGATCATGTCTGCTTCTTTTTGCAATGTGTCGCTGTCTCCTTTTTCAAGTTTGAACATGGCGTCTATAAGGATGGCATGACGCGTTGTGGAGCCATTCTTATTTCTGATATCAAAATGCCTGTATGAAAAATTGAGCGATTCCCTGGATAATATCTTGATATTCCCGTCAGGCGAAAGGATATGAACCGCATCGATTACATCACCCATGGTGCCTTTGCCCGTACCTGCATTCATAATAATGCTACCGCCAACAGTGCCGGGTATGCCTATTGCGAAACTCAAACCGGAGAACCCTTTATCAATAGCGTATCTGACGACCGAATGAAGTGAACGGCCGGCACCTGCGGTAAAAAAGACATGTTCCCTGGTCTCATGTGCCACGAGCATGTCTGAATTCATTTTTTTCAAGGTGATTACAACGCCCCTTATGCCATTGTCCCTGACCAGAAGGTTGGTTCCGCTGCCAATGACTGTTGCGGGGAGTTTTTTTTCGTTGACCCATTTCAGGCATAAAGCAAGATCATCTATTGTGTCAGGCTCTGCCAGTGCATCTGCCGGACCGCCAATGGAGAGAGACGTACAACTCGACATGGGTACATCAAAGCGAACAAAATTTCCAAATTTTTTTTCGAGTTCGGATTTTAGTTTGTCATCAAATACCATTGGGTGTTTCTTGCCTTTAAACAATTAATGTTTCCAAGGGTCAATCATGTTATCATGATTTTTATCCTTTACCGGATAAGTGATCAATCAGTGTCTCTCCCAGTTGCCAAACATTACCGGCACCCAGGGTTAAAAGAATATCTCCTTTTTTCAAGTTTGTTTTCAAATACTCAATTACCGATTGGGTATCTTCCATGTATGTTACATTTTTATGACCATGAGCCCGAATTTCATCACACAAAAGCTCCGAGTTGATGCCTTCAATAACTTCCTCGCTTGCCGCATAGATCGGAAGAAGAATAAGTTCATCTGTCTGGTAGAAAGACCGGGAAAAATCATTGAAGAGTGCCCGTGTTCTTGTATATCGGTGAGGTTGAAAGACCACTACGATCCGCTTCTCAGACCAGCATTCCCTGACAGCTCTTAAGGTGGCTTTTATTTCTGTGGGGTGGTGGCCATAATCGTCCATGACGAGAATCCCCTTGACATCTCCCTTGATTTCGATGCGCCGTTCAACGCCTTCCAGTTTTTCCAACGCACATTTGATGGTATCAAAGGAAATATTAAGTTCCATACCAACCGCAATGCTTGCCAGGCAATTCAGCACATTATGAATCCCGGGTAGATTAAGGGTTATATTCCCCATTTTTTCGCCATGGCGGTAAACATCGAACGAACTTCTGGGACCTTCGGATACAATATTCCTGGCCTGAAAATCCGCCTGAGTGCTGATGCCATAGGTTGTATATCTGCTGTTGATTTCCGGTATCAGCTGCTGAACAGGTTCACTGTCCAGGCAGAGAACGGCCAGACCATAGAAAGGAATCCTCCCTATGAACTGCCGGAACACGTTTTTGATATCATCCATGTCTTTATAAAAATCAAGGTGTTCCAGGTCAATATTGGTTACCACAGCAATAGACGGGGAGAACTTCAGAAACGACCCGTCACTTTCATCAGCCTCAGCGATAATAAAATCACCAAGGCCGTGCAATGCATTGGTTCCCACACTTTTCAGAACACCGCCTATCACAACTGTGGGATCCAGTTTGCCTTTTTCAAGCACGGCAGCCACCATGGATGTTGTGGTTGTTTTTCCGTGTGCACCTGAAACCGCTACACTGTATTTGAGCCGCATCAGCTCCGCCAGCATTTCCGCCCGGGGAATGACAGGTACGGATGCTTTTTTGGCAGCTTTCACTTCCGGGTTATCCTCTTTAATGGCAGATGAAACAACAAGTACATCCGCGCCCATTATGTTTTCTTCCTTGTGACCCTTGTAAATCGTACCACCCATAGATTTCAGGCGTTTGGTAATGGGAGTTGATTTCAGGTCAGAACCCGAAACCCTGTAGTTGAGCTTCAGAAGAAGCTCGGCAATCCCGCTCATGCCAATTCCGCCAATCCCTACAAAAAATATGTGATACGTTTTCTGGTACATCAAACCCTTCTTTCTATCATGTGGTAGCAATCATTAATAATCGTTTCAGATGCATTCAGATGCCCCAGGTTCCCTGATTTTTCCGCCATGGCTAAAAGCGCATCCCTGTTGGCTTTATAGTATTCGAGTTTTTCAGCAAGACATTTTCCGGTTAATGATTTTTCAAGTATCATGTCTGCGGCGCCATCTTTCACAAGTTCCCGTGCGTTCAGTTCCTGGTGATTGTCAGAAGCATAAGGAAAAGGGATGAAGATCACAGCCTTGCCCATGGCCGTGATCTCGGAAACCGTTGTGGCACCTGATCTTGCAATTAAAAGATCGCACGCCTCGTACTGAGAAGCCATATCATCGAAAAACGGACGCACGTCGCATTTTATGCCTTTTCCCTGATAAACGGCTTCAACCATTTCCTTGTCATTGACTCCTGTCTGATGGATAAAAAAGAACTGATCTGTTGATTCCAAATATTCCAGGGCATCTATCAGTGCAATATTGACACGGTGCGCCCCCTGGCTGCCGCCAGAAACAAAAACCGTGAATCGATTGCCCGTGTGATTTTTTTTTCCCGGTAAAGATTCATGTCTTGCCTGAAGAATTTCTTCTCTGACCGGATTGCCTGAGTAAAGAACTTTTGCCGGATTGAAAAAAGCAGCTGTCATTCTGAATGAAATATAAATACGGTCGGACAACCGGCCAAGTATCCTGTTGGTAATGCCAGGAAGACTGTTTTGTTCCTGCAGGGCGATTTTAATTTTCCCTGACATCTGTTTTATAAGCCATGCCATGAGCACAACAGGTCCTGATGAGTATCCTCCTACACCAATGACCACATCTGGCCTGAAGGATTTAATGATCATTGCTGATTCGATTAACCCTTTGGGAATTTTTAATAGCGCTTTTAATTTTTTGAAAACAGAGACCCCTTTTATACCCGCAGATGTGATTTTTTTATGTTCAAAGCCGTTTTTTTCAAGAACCGATATCTCAAACGGATTGCCTGTGCCCACAAAGAGAATGCGACTGTCCTGGTTTTTTTCCAGGAATTTCCGGGCAATAGCGATTCCCGGAAAGAGGTGGCCGCCTGTTCCGCCGCCTGCAAGCAAAATATGTAAGGGCAACAGGGTCATTTCGATTGAGACGCTCCTATATTCATTAATATACCGATGCAAGCCATATTTAAAACAAGTGAGGTTCCGCCATAACTTAAAAAGGGGAGCGTGAGACCTTTTGTCGGTAAAAGGCCCAGAGCGACTCCCATATTGATGCATACCTGAAGGCCCATGGCTGTCGTAATCCCCACAGCCATAAAACACCCGAACTTGTCTTTTGAATGTTTGGCAATGTCAATTCCCCGCCACAGAATGACCATATAAAGGGCCAATATAATAAGGACGCCAATGAGTCCCAGCTCTTCCCCAATAACAGAGAATATGAAATCCGTGTGAGGCTCCGGCAGATAAAAGAGTTTCTGGTATCCTTTTCCGATTCCGGTTCCAAAAAGTCCTCCTGTGCCGAATGCCATAAGCGAATGAATGATCTGGTAACCTTCTTCCGCCGGATACTCCCACGGATTCATAAACGTTAACAACCTCCTCAACCTGTACTCCGCACTGATCATGAACATTAATACCAATGGAAGGATAGGCAGGAGTGACAACAACAAGTGTTTTAATCTGACCCCACCAATGAACATCATGATCCAGGTCAGTGCCGCAAGGATCGCTGCAGAACCAAAATCCGGCTGGGACAGGATGAGTAAGGAGAGGAGGCTCAAAATGATTACATGGGGCAAAAATCCGATAAGCGGATCCTTGATGTTATCCTGTTTTTTGCTAAGAGAGTAGGCCAGATAGAGCACCATGGCAAACCTGGCAAATTCGGCCGGTTGAAACGAAAATGTGCCCAAGCGAAGCCACCGGGTTGCACCACCTGCCGTGAGACCGAAATCCGGCAGATGGAGAAGGGTTAGAAAAATGCATGACAGAATAATAAAGGGATAGGCGAATTTGTGAAACAGCCTGTATGGGAAATGCCTGAAAATAAGGAGCAGCATCATTCCCGACAAGGCAAACGTTACCTGTTTTTTAATGAAGTAATAATCGCTGCCGAACTTTTTCAGGGCTATGGCCGAACTGGAACTATAGATCATGATAATGCCTATTCCCACAAGGGATATAACAGGAATAAGGAGTCTCAGGTCGTATTGAATCGAGCTTGGTCTGTTTGTCCGATGTGCCATTATTTTTTCACCTTTAGTTTTGATACGGCCATACGGAAATCATTGCCCCGTTCCGCGTAACTGTTATACATGTCAAAACTGGCGCATGCCGGAGAGAGGAGTACCGCCTCTCCCGGTGATGCATTCTGGTGGGCCAGGATGACGGCCTCTTCCATATTTCGGGCTTTCAGAATATCCGATACATCTGAAAGCGCATCTTTAATGACAGGTGCCGCCTCGCCAATCACAATTATTTTTTTCACATGTTTTTTCACATGATCTTTCAAAAGGCTGAAATTGCCTCCCTTGTCCCGTCCTCCCATAATCAGAGAAACAGGACAGGTAAATGCCTCCAGTGCCCTTAAAACCGCATCCACATTGGTTGCCTTGGAATCGTCATAGAAGGATATCCCGTTTAGCTTGTCTACATATTCAATGCGGTGGGGCAAGCCTTTGAACTGGCTGAGTGCCGAGCGAATGCCTTCTTCTGTGGCACCGGCTGCCATTGCCGCAAGTGTTGATGCGGCGATATTTTCAAAGTTATGGCCTCCGAACAAAGGGAGTGTTTCGATATCAAGAGAAAAAGAGAGAATCGGTGTGTTAATCCGAATCTGACCGGTTTCGATGACGGCATGAAATGGAAGGTCTTTTGCGCCGCCAAAAAACAGGCTTTTGCATTTTATGTCTTTTGTAAGCGCCCTTATCTTTGGATCATCTCCGTAAATAACTGCTGTATCCGACTCTTCCTGGTTTTCAAAAATCCGGATTTTGGAAGCCGCATATCCGTTGAAGTTGTCGTACCGGTCAAGATGGTCATCCGTAATATTTAAAAGAATGCTGACAGATGGCCTGAAGGTTTGGATAGTATCTAGCTGGAAACTGCTGACTTCAACAACCAGTAGATCTTTTTTTTCTTTATGCCGTAAATAGTCGATTAAAGGTGTGCCGATGTTCCCGCCTGTAAAAACAGTCTTGCCTGAACAGGTCAACATGTCACTCACAAGGGTCGTGGTGGTTGTTTTCCCATTTGTCCCGGTAACCGCTATAATAGGTTCCCTGATAAACCAGGAGGCAAGTTCTATTTCTCCCACAACAGGTATTTGGTTTGATACGGCCTTTTTAACAGGAGGAATGGTGTGGGACACTCCGGGGCTCAACACAATCAGGTCCTTATCTTTAAACGTATCGTCATGGTGTGTGCCGAATACAGTTGCAATGCCTGCGCCCTGAAGATCATCTGCAATACTTCCCAGTGATTCTTTGCTTTTGGTATCGGTAACCGTTACCAAAGCCCCCAGTTCTTTCAAAAAACGGGCAACAGAGACACCGGATTTACCGAGGCCGACAACAAGTATTTTTTTATTTGTAAGTTCCATCATATGTGTTTCATGTGCCCTAAGCGTTCTACCTGATTTTGAGTGTACTCAATGAAATCAATGCAAGCGTGATGGCAATAATCCAGAACCGGACAATGACTTTGGGTTCAGGCCATCCCTTTAATTCAAAATGGTGGTGGATGGGCGCCATCCTGAAAATTCTCTTTCCGTTCGTCAACTTGAAATATCCTACCTGAAAGATGACCGAAAGTGCCTCAATCACAAACAGCCCACCAACAATGACCAGAAGTATTTCCTGCTTTGTCACAACCGCAATGGCCCCCAGCATGGCACCCAAGGGGAGGGAGCCCACGTCCCCCATGAATATCTGGGCAGGGTAGGTGTTGAACCATAAAAATCCCAGGCCTGCACCAGCCATGGTGCCACAGACGATTGCCATTTCTCCTGCCCCGGAAATATATTGTATCTGCAGATATTCAGCCATTTTCATATGTCCGGTGACATAAGCGAAAACCATATATGTCACACAGGCGATAATCATGGGGCCTATGGCCAGACCGTCCAGTCCGTCTGTCAGATTGACCGCATTTGATGTGCCTACAATGATAAATGCCGCAAAAAGGATGTATCCGGCACCAATATCCGGGGCAACGTCTTTTAAAAACGGAATGGTCACGGATGTGTCAAACCCCGGAACCATGTAGATCATGACACCGGCAAAAAGACCGATGGCCGTCTGCAACATCAGTTTCCCGGATGCGCTTAACCCCTTGCTTCTTTTTTTGATCTGCATGAGGTAGTCGTCTGTAAAACCCACCAGAAAGAAGCCTCCTGTAACAAACAGGAAAATCCATATGTAGCGATTGGTCAGATCTGTCCACAAAAGGGTTGAAAGACTGATCGCAAATATAATAAGGATGCCCCCCATTGTGGGCGTGCCTGCCTTGTCAAAATGAGATTGAGGACCTTCCTTCCGGATATATTGACCGATCTGCATTTTTTTCATTTTTCGAATGATGTATGGGCCAAGAATGCAACTGATGATAAAGGCTGTCAGGCTTCCGTATATGGTTCTGAATGTAATGTATCTGAATACATTCAAAAAGGATATATCCGTATGTAATGGATAGATAAGATGGTAAAACATATTTTTCTCTTTTGACCGCCTTGTTATTAAATCATCATATACGATTCGACTGCATGGACGCTGACTTTTTTATTTTGACACGATTGAATGACAGGTTCCTGTTGGTCCCTTCTTCGGTCGCCATTTTTTCTTCTCTCAGGAAGATGAAACGAATAGTGAAATTGCCGTCTGTCCATATTCATTCTTCTTTCCCCGGTTTCATCTTTAGGTTTCATGAAGTTATCTCCTTCATTTAGCCAGGCTGACAGTTGTAATTTAAAATTTGGACAACCGGTTCTGCCTGTCATTCAAATGCAATTGAATGATCCTACCTATAGATCACCCCATTTTTTCAAATCACCTACAATATGTTCCATTCCCATCGCTCTTGATCCTTTCACAAGAATCCAGTCCGTTCCGGAAACAGTGGTCGTCAGTTTTTCTATAATTTCCGTTTTTGTCCCTGTAACAATGTCATTATCTTTCATTCCGCCGGACAAAGCCCCATTTTTAATTGTCTCTGCATATTGCCCGGTGATAAAAAGCTTTGCCATGCCAGATTTTGCAGAAAGCAATCCTATTTTTTCGTGGAGCATTGACGCATGATTCCCAAGCTCGAACATATCGCCCAGTACACCTACCCCCCGGTTGTTTTTTTTCAGGGATCTAAGCGTGTCAATGGCACTGGCCATTGAGTTCGGATTTGCATTATACGTATCATCGATGATGAAAAATCCTTTTTCCGTGGAAAGAATGCTCATTCTTCCGGGAGCAGGTGAAAATCCTTCAAGACCTGCTTTGATATCAGACAGGGTAAGTCCTGCAATAAAACCAGTTCCCGCAGCAGCCAATGCGTTTCCCACCATAAATTTCCCCGGAACCGTAAGCTGGATGGTTGTTTCCTCTCCGGAGGGTATTACAAGAGAAAACCGCGTTCCTCGATCGGTTTCATGGAGCGCTGTTGCCCGGATATCCGCTTTTTCGGAGAAACCAAAAGAAAGAACCTGTGCCGAGGTTTTTTCAGCCATACCCCAAACATGTTTATCATCTGCATTTAAAATAACGGTTCCCCTGGAACCCATGTTCGCCGGCAGTTCTCCTTTGGCTTTGGCAACGCCTTCAATGGAACCGAGTCCTTCAAGGTGGGCTTCGCCCACATTTGTGACAATACCAATATCAGGCGAACAGATTTCGGTTAGCCGTGCTATTTCCCCAAAATGATTCATGCCCATTTCAAGGACAGCCCACTGATGCTTTTTCTCCAAATTGAAAAGCGTCAGGGGAAGGCCGATGTGATTGTTGAAATTGCCCTGGGTGGAGAGAGTGTGATAGCGTGTGTTTAGAATTGCCGATGTCATTTCTTTTGTTGTTGTCTTGCCGTTTGATCCTGTGATTGCCGCAACCTTAATTTTTGATTCCGTCCGGAGAAAAGAGGCGAGACCACCCAGGGCTAAAATTGTATTTCCAACACCAATAAATGTAACATCCTGGTTTTTAACAAACATGTCCTTCAAGGATTCTTTTCTATCTTTATCAAGGATAACGCACCGGATACCACGAGCGATCACATCTTCAATAAATGTGTGACCGTCAAACCGTTCACCTTTAATGGCAACAAACACCTCACCAGGTGAAATGGTTCTGGAGTCAATGGCAATCTTTGAAAACATGTCTTCAGGCCCTTTGTTTAAAACGTCTCCTTTTACGGCCTTGAGAATTTGTTCAGTTGCCCATGGTATGGTCGTTTTGTTTTCTGTCATTTTCCTCCAGTGCATGCAACGCTTCGATTCTGTCATCAAAGGGATATGTTTTTTTACCAATGATCTGATAGGTTTCATGTCCCTTTCCTGCGATAATCACCGTATCACCTGTTGTCGAGATGTTAACGGCGAGCCGTATGGCTGTTTTTCTGTCAGGTTCCACCAGATACCCTTTTTCAATAAACGTGCTTGAAATTGTTTCAGTAAAATATCTGAGACATTTTTTGGGTGTTATCCCGGAGAGGATATCTTCGATGATGTCTTTGGGTTCCTCTGTCCGGGGATTGTCGGAGGTGATAATCGAGAGATCCGACAATTCGGTTGAAATTTCCCCCATCATTGGTCTTTTTTTTTTGTCTCTGTCACCGCCGCACCCGAAAACCGTGATGAGTCTTTTGTTAACCAGTGGTTTCAATACGGTCAGTACTTTTTCCAATGCGTCAGGCGTATGCGCATAATCCACAAAAACCGAGCGACCGGACAAGCTGGCAACAGTCTCAAGCCTCCCCGGGACAGATGTGAAAGCGGATATACCGGATTGAATAATATCTGAAGAAAGACCAAGCGCCATGCCGGTACCGGCCGCATTCATAATATTTTCGAGGTTATGTGAACCTACGGCCTTTGACTGGAAATTAAATGATCCGTCTTCTGTGATGATTTTCCCGGATATCCCTGAAATTCCGAATACGATTTCATCAGACCGGATGTTGCTTCCTTCGGTATTGCCCGTGGATATGACAGGAACCTTGATATCCGGAGGAAGTGTTTTGCCGTAAAGATCCTTTATATTGATCACGGCTTTTGCCCGGTTTTTTTTGGGGCCGTTAACAAGAAAGTCTGTGAACAGCCGTTTTTTGCAGAAAAAATAACTTTCCATGTCCTTATGAAAGTCCAGATGGTCCTGGGAAAGGTTTGTAAAAATACAGATATCAAAAAAGCAGTGGTCCACCCTGGAAAGAGAAATGGCGTGGGAAGACACTTCCATGATCACGTGGGTTACATCCTGGGCCCGCATTTCCGAAAGGATTCTCTGGAGATTTAAGGATTCCGGTGTGGTGTTTGGGTTGGGGAATGCTTTCCCCAGATAATGATAATCGATTGTACCAATCACACCTGTCTGATAGCCTGCACAAAGGAGCATGGCTTCAATCATCGAAACCGTGGTGGTTTTTCCATTTGTGCCGGTCACACCAATCACCACCAGATCTTTTGAGGGGTGTCCGTAAAATTCAGCTGAAATTTCTGAAAGTGCTTTTCTGGTATTTTCAACGCAGATAGTCAGGATATCGGTTTGAACCGGCTTTTGGGTAATGACCGCAACAGCACCATTTTTTTGGGCTTCTTCTATAAAATCATGACCATCCGCAGAAAATCCCTCAACAGCAACAAAAAGACCGCCTTTCTGAACATCCTGGGCCCGTGAATGGACAGACAATATCTCCGGATCAGTTTTAAATGATATCTTTCCTGTTCTGCCGTTTCCACGGGTCAGGGGAAGAGGGCTCAACACGGTCAGATTTTTAGTCAACTGCGAAAGTTTCATCTGTCTTTTCCGTTATGAAGCGAGACAATCATTAAGTCATCCGGTTTAATGGCCATATAATTCAACGTTTCATAAACAATTCTTCCAAATGCCGGTGCTGCAACGGCGCCACCATGATGCTGCTTTTCAAGTGGTTCATCAATAACGACCAGTACGGCAATAGCAGGATCTTTCTGTGGTGCAAAGCCGGCAAATGAGGCAATAAATGCTTTTTCAGAATATCTGCCGTTAATAACCTTCTGGGCCGTACCTGTTTTTCCGCATACTCTGTAATTATCCAGAGCAGCATTAACACCTGTGCCCCCTTCCGTAACAACCGAATGCATCATTGTGGTAATGTCATTGGCTGTTTTCTGTGTAATGATTCGTTTGCCTTTTTTAGGTGTCAGATCCTTAATTACATTGCCATCCGGATCGATTACCGATTTGGCAATATACGGTTTCATAAGAATCCCGCCATTTGCAATGGCACATAATGCCGTCGTCAGTTGTATGGCGGAGACAGACACGCCCTGTCCAAAGGCAATGGTCCCTGTGTCAATTTCTGTCCACTTTCTGTAATCCGTTAGGCTTCCCGGGGTTTCTCCTGGTGCGTCAATGCCTGTTTTTTCTCCGAATCCAAATGCACTGAGCGTTTTGTATAATGATTTTTTTCCCGTCATCTCAGCCACTTTTACCGCACCGATGTTGCTTGAGAATTTAATGATCTGCTGTAATGACATCCAGTCATGCGGATGGGTGTCATGCACAATATTCTTGCCGATTCTGTACTCTCCGTTTTCACAGAAGAAAATCGTATTGGGAGAGCAGTAACCGAACTCCATTGCTGCGGCAGCCAGGAAGATTTTCATGGTAGAACCCGGTTCAAATGAATCGGTGATGGCCTTGTTCCTCCAGGCATCCCGTTTGAATTTCGTAAATGCATTTGGATTGAATTCGGGATAATGGGCAATAGCCAGAATTTCTCCGGTGTCAGGCACCATCACAACTGCCATGCCGGCCTTTGCCTGATTGTTCAGCGTGGCATCTTTAAGTGCTTCGTCGGTGATATACTGGATCGTCCGGTCAATCGTCAGTACAAGATTGTTGGCTTTTTTCTGATCTTCTGTCCATTCCTCCCTGTCAAAGCCTCTGCCCAGAGCATCTTTCATGATCTTGTACTTATTGGATGTGCCTTCAATGTCGTCGTTGTAAAAGAACTCAATCCCCTCAAGCCCCCTGCTGTCAATCCCGGAAAAGCCCAGGGCTTGCGCGGCCAGTGTTTTGTTCGGGTAAAACCGGCTGAATTCAGGAATGACCTCAATGCCTTTCAGCCCCAGTGCTTTTATGGCCTCAACACGCTGAGGCGAAATCTGCCTTTTAACCCATATAAAGGAATTCTTTCGGGACAGACGTTCTTCCAGTTCCTTTTTGTCGATATCAAGAATGGCAGACATGAGTTTCGCCGCTGTTTTAGGACAGGCAATCTGGGAAGGCACCGCAGCGATCGAAGATGCATGGATACTTACAGCCAGCTCATTTAATTTGCGGTCATAGATAATGCCTCTTTTCCCTGCAGAGAGAATGGATCGTTCATATTCATCTGCAGCTTTTTCAGAAAGATTCTTGCATTCAAACACCTGCAGCTGAATGGCTTTGACACCTATGACGGCAAACAAAAAGCAGAAAAATGCACCCAGAACATGGATGCGTCTTCCTATATATTTTCGGTCAATCGTTTTCATGGGACAATAATTACCTGCTCCGGTTTTGGTATAATAAGACCAATTTGCTGTCTTGCTATTTTTGCGATTCGGTTCGGTGATTTCAGCCGTTCAAATTCAATGGATAAATTTTCACGAAGCGCCAAAAGCCTTTTGTTTTCATCCTTTTCACTGGATATGGCATATCCGGTTTGTACACACTGAACCCGGCACCATGCGTAGATAAAAAGTTCGGCCAGGAAAACGGAAATAAACAGTATGGTTAAAAGATATGCGCCCTTATGGCTTTTTATTTTCACCTTTTTGTTTTTCATTTTAATTAAACGTATTTTTTAGGTTTAATGCCGATCTAACGGTTTGATTACAATTTTTCCGCAACCCTCAGCCTGGCGCTTCTCGCCATGGGATTGACTTCGATTTCTTCTTGCGTCGGAACCGCAGCTTTGCGGATTACTGCACGAACAAGTGGCGTTTGATTGCAAACACATCTGGGAAATTGTGGTGGACATATACAAGTTGTTTCCAGTTTCCGGATCCAGTGTTTCACAATTCTGTCTTCAAGCGAATGAAATGAGATGACGAGCAATCGACCTTCAGGTTTCAGAAGCTCCGCCACATTTCCCAAAAATGTTTCAAGATTCTCCAGCTCGTTGTTTACAGCGATTCGAAGTGCCATAAACACGCGTGTTGCAGGATGTATCTTCTGCTTTTTTGATTGTTTAGCAGGGATGGCGCTCTTTACAATCATGGCGAGTTCCCTGCTGGATCGAATTTTGTTTTTATTTCTCGAAAGAACAATTATTTTTGCTATCCGTCGAGAAAACCGCTCTTCTCCATACTGAGAGAAAATTTCCGCAAGACTGTTTTCATCCATATCGTTTACAATGTCTTCAGCCGTAACGCCGGATCGGGCATCCATCCTCATGTCCAGTGGTTCATCCTTATTGAAGCTGAATCCCCGGCCACTGTTTTCGATCTGATTGAATGAGAGGCCCAGGTCAAGGAGAATGCCATCAACTGCTTCGATCCCAAGTTGAGAAAGTATGTCTGGTAGTCTTACGAAATTATCATGAAAAAGCCGGGTATTCGCTTCAAAAGGCTTTAAAACTTTTACAGCATTTATTAAAGCATCGGTATCTCTGTCTATGCCGATGAGCAGGCCATCAGGAAGAATTTCTTTTAAAATTCTTCCTGAATGTCCTGCTCCTCCCAGTGTGCAGTCAACATAAGTTCCACCAGGTCTGCAACTGAGATAACGGAGTACCTCATTCGGCATAACGGAGAGATGATGATACGGCATAAGTTATAGCCCTAAATTTGCAATTTCGTTTCGGAATTCCTCCTCATTCACCATGTCTTCTTCCAGGGTGAGATGTTCATTTTCCCATCTTTCGCGTGATGAAATTTCAAAATGATCCAACACACCCACAAGAACGATTTCTTTTTCCAGATTGGCATATTGCCTTAAGTTGGGGGGAATAAGAATACGACCCTGTTTGTCACAATGGCATTCACAGGCACCCCCGATAAAGACTCTTCGGAAGCGGCGCATTTTTTCACTTTTTGTTGCCGTGGCCAGGATTCTCGATTCTATTTTGCTCCATTCATCAAACGTGTAGGCAACCACGCATTGATCCATCTGGGAAACAACGACACCATCGCCGCCGCCTTCTTTTAAAATATCCCTGAACCTGGACGGAATGATGATTCGTCCTTTTGGATCAATAGTATGAAATGAGCTTCCTCTAAACATATTGTCCCCACAATTATCCACTTTAGATACTAAAAGTACATTTATTTCAGAAAGAGTCAAGAAAAAAATAATTTTAAATGAAATATTTTTAATAATTTTGTGATGTTAAAGATGGGTGGTGTAAAGTGGTGCGAAATTAATAATTTGTCAAGTTCTTTTTGGTTGGCTATGGTCAGAAAAGCTTATGGTGTTGCCAAAAATTTTTATTTTTTTATTTTGCAATGTAAGTTATTTAATATAAAAATAAAGTTTATATGTTCTTTTGTGATGTGGCTGGCGGACAAATCTTATAGGCAGTTTTTTGCCCTGCCACCAATAAAATCTTGAGTTTTCGGTAAAACTTAAAAACGGCAAAAGCAGGGGGCAGCTTTGAGAACAGGCGAACTTTTGATCGAGGAAGGCCTGATAAAGGACGAGGATATCAGGATGGCCCTTGAAATTCAGGAAAGACACAACCGGGAAAAAATTGCTCCCCTGATTGGCGGTATTCTGTGCCAATGGAATATGGTGACGCCGTTTGATCTTTTTTATACGCTTCATAAGCATGGAAAGCTCTTAAGGGTGGGGGACATCCTTATGCGCGACGGCAAAGTCACTGCATCGCAGCTTGACGAGGCTTTGTCTTTCCAGAATGAAACGTCAAAACCGTTTGGTGAAATTCTGGTGGAAAAAAAGTTTACAGCAGAACCGGATCTGTACCATGCGCTTGCCAGACAGGGTAATATCCCTTTTATGACATTGAACGATTTTTGCTATAAAGAAGGCGATGTCAATATCCTCTCCCATTTTACAGGGTTTGATTTCGTATCTGAAAAAAAAATTATTCCTCTTGAATATTGTTATGATACATTGACCGTTGCTATCCTCAAACCTCATGACATGAGCGAGTTGGCGTCCCTTGCCTTCAAAAGCGTCATGTTCCGGATTAAATGTGTGTTGATCCCCAAAGAGAGGCATCAGGCGCTTTTTAATGCGTTTTGGGATGTAAAGACAGTTGCTTTTCCCGTAACCGGTGCCGAATCGTTTTCAAAAAAAATGCCTGTAATCGTTATTCATGACCCCGATTCCGAAATAGTTAAAATAGACGCCATGTATCATCGGTACACCATGATGAAAACAGCGCCTGGGCAAATTGAAAATGAATCCAATTCACTTCTGTTCAGGGAATTCATACGGGAAAATCATGAAAGAATACGCAATCAGTTTAAGTGCAGCCAGGTGTCATATCAACTGGAAAAAAAGGATGAAAAAGTTTTGATCCAGGCATTTCCAGTCACGAATTGAGAAAAGGCAACTATATGGCAAGAATCATTTCGGTCACGAGCGGTAAAGGCGGTGTCGGTAAAACAAGCATCAGCGTGAACCTGGCTGTTTATCTGGCCGGAATCGGATATCGGGTTTGTCTGTTCGATGCTGACCTGGGGCTTGCCAATGCAAATATTCTTTTAGGGCTGTATCCGGATTATGACCTTAAGGATGTTGTAGACGGAAATATGACCCTTGAAGATATCATTATAAAGGATTGTTTTGGGATTGACATTATTCCGGGAAGTTCCGGCATAGAGAAAATGGTGAATATTTCAGCAGACCGGCTCAAGGGATTGGCCCATTCATTTTCAAAACTGGACGGCTATGACATGATTGTGATCGATACGTCGGCCGGTGTGGCAAAGAGTGTTCTCTCATTCTGCCTGGCTTCCACCGAGATCATCCTTACGGTAACCCATGATCCGGCTTCCCTGACAGATGCATATGCACTGGTGAAAATTCTTTCCCTGAATGAATATCAGGGCCTCATTCAGGTGGTTGTAAACCAGTGCCCCAATATGAAAACAGCTCAGGCGCTTTTCGCAAGATTCAGCGATGCGGTGGATAAATTTCTGTCAGCCCGGCTGGTATTTTTGGGGGCGATTTTTCATGATCTGAATGTGACTGAATCATCAAGACGCCAGGAACCCTTTATCATATGCTATCCGGTTTCTCCGGCATCAAAATGCATTCATGAGATTGCAGGAAAACTCGTATTACGGAAGAATAAAAACCAGAGAAACGGACTGGATGATTTCCTCAAAGGATTTTTACGATTTATGAACGGCCCATTGAAGTATTCCCAAAAAACGGTTATAGACATTCAAAAAGAATCGTCAAATGGCCGCGGGGTTTTAAATGGCAAAACGGTCCATGACATGAGAACACATGATATTCAAAAAAAGCGGAATCAGATGCCGGCAAGACAAGGTATCCATTTGATCAATACTTACTTCGCAGGCGTCCATACCATACTGGGAAAACTTTCCGAAGGCATGGATTCAATAGCGGATGAACTTGGGGCAATACGGGGGATGATGGAAAATGGAGATAAACGCTGTCAGAAATCTGTTAATGCCGCTCCGGACCCGCAGATAGAGCGTCAGGAAAAAGTGACACTTGATTTTGAGGCTTATATTGAAAACAGAAACGAATTTGGGAATCGGTTATGAATGTAAAGCAATTCAGATATTCTTCTGATAATCTCGCCTATGTGATCTATGGCAAGGAATCTGCCGCAGCTGTGGATGGCGGAGCTGTGGATGACATTTTATCCTTTGTTGAAAAAAGCGGTTTGACACTCAAATATGTATCAAACACCCATTCGCATTATGATCATATCATAGGAAATAAAGACCTCCTAAAGAGATCAGGCGCCAGGTTTCTCGATAACCAAACCCTTCGAAATAACGGTTTTTTTGATGTGGATGGGGAAAACGTTTTTGTATACCATACACCGGGACATATGGACGACTGCGTGATCTTCAAGGCAGGGGATACGTTGATTACAGGAGACACGCTCTTTATAGGAACTGTAGGGAACTGTTTTTCCGGTGATTTAAAGGGATTTTACGAGTCGATTAAACTCATTTCAACCTTCCCGCCTGAAACAACCATTTATCCTGGCCATGATTATGTGAGAGAATCTCTTGTTTATGCGAGGAGTATAGAGCCGGACAATAAGGATATCCTCCGGTTTCTGGAAAAGTATGATCCCTCGCATGTCTTTTCAACTCTTGCAGATGAAATGAAAATTAATTTTTATCTGAGATTCAATGATGACAGAATTATCAACATGCTCCAACAGAAAGGGGTGCCTGTCGGTACGGAATATGAGAGATGGCTTGGTCTGATGAAAGAATTTTAGTATACAAAAGGAGCATACGTATGGGAAAAAATATTGTTGGGAGAATTGATGAAAAGGTGAAGGTCCGGCGTGTTCTTATCAGTGTGTCTGATAAAACCGGGCTGGATCGTTTTATCCCTCAGTTGTTTGAAATCAATAAAGATCTTAAAATATATTCAACAGGCGGCACTTACAAACGCATTCAGGAAATTCTGGGAAAAAATGCAGCTTATTGCCTGGAACAGGTTTCAGATTATACCGGACAGCCGGAGACACAAGGGGGCCTTGTGAAAACCCTTGATTTCAGAATTTACCTGGGACTTCTTACAGAAACCTACAATACGTCTCATCAGGAAGATATGAAACGGACATTGTCCGTGCCTATCGATATGGTTGTTGTCAACCTTTATCCGTTCAGTGATACAATCAAAAAGGAAAATGTTACGGTGGAGATGGCAAGAGGCAATATCGATATTGGCGGACCGACCATGATTCGTGCAGCCGCCAAGAATTACCTGCGGGTGGCCCCGGTTGTATCTCCGTCAGACTATGAGGGTATCATCGCCCTGATGAAGGAAAATGGCGGCCAGACCACGCTGGCCATGCGGTTTGATCTGGCAAGAAAAGCGTTTACCCATACCGCAGAATACGACAAGGCTATTTCAGGTTATCTGAATGCGTGTTCACCGGAAGATGTCCAATCATGTTATAACAGGAGTTAAATATGAGTGATGACCTGAAAACCATGTATAAAACCATCATGGATGACCATTTTGCCCCTGCCATGGAAATCAGCTTTATCCAGGGGGGCAAACGCCAGACATTGGTTTATGAAAAGGTTTCGTGGACCATTGATAACGTTCGAAAAGGGCTTCGATATGGTGAAAACCCGGGTCAGGAAGCATGTCTTTACCGGCTGATCAATGGCAACCTGACCATTGGCGATGTGGAAACCATTAAACCCGGAAAATATCTCACGTCTGATATTGAGCTGCTTCAGTCCGGCAAGCACCCGGGAAAAACCAATCTGACAGATGCAGATAATGCATTGAATATTCTAAGATATTTTACGGACCGGCCCACCGTTGTCATCGTCAAGCACAACAACCCTTGCGGTGTGGCCAGAGCTGAAACGCTCCTGGATGCTTACAGCAAAGCCTATATGGCAGACAGGATTGCGGCATTTGGCGGATGTATTGCCGTGAATCGATCCATTGATAAAGGCACTGCGGAAGCGATTTCCAATCAATATGCGGAAGTGATTGTGGCGCCGGATTTTGAGGATGGCGCACTCGACATACTTGGCAGAAGAAAAAATCTTCGGGTGGTGAGAATTGGTAATATTGAAAAACTGAACACCTTTGTGGGGCAACGCTGCGTTGATTTCAAAAGCCTTATCGATGGCGGCCTTATCGCACAGACGTCCTTTGCACCTAAAACACTCACAAAGGAAGATCTTCTTCCAGCGGAATGTGAATATCAGGGCAAACTGTATACAATCAGTCGGCAGCCCACATCTGCTGAATATGAAGATATGCTTTTCGGATGGCTCGTGGAGTCGGGCATTACGTCAAATTCGGTTATCTATGTGAAAGACAATGTGACAATAGGTATTGGTACTGGCGAACAGGACCGGGTAGGCGTGGCGGAAATCGGCCGGGATAAGGCGTATCGAAAACTTGCGGACCGGTATTGCTTTGAAGCCCATGATATGTCTTATAATGATTTAAGTGATCCGGAAAAAAAAGCCGAGATAGACAAACAGGTCAATGAGGAAAAGGGCGGCCTTGTTGGGGCATGCATGGTCAGCGATGCCTTTTTCCCCTTCAGGGACGGGATTGATGTGGGGTTACGGGAAGGTGTAAGGGCGGTGATTCATCCGGGCGGGTCCTTAAACGATTATCAATCCATAGACGCATGTAATGAGGCAGGTGCCACCATGGCGTTTACCGGTCAGCGAAGCTTCAAACATTGAAAAAGCCATTTGCCTGTATACTAAAATTGTGATATTTGCACGCTATGAGACAGTATGTCATTGATGAACTAAGAGTTACGGATTATGAGAAAATAAAGGCCTGGCTGGACGAGAACTATGGCGAGGCCAAGATTCCCGGCATCTACTGGATTCCTGTTTCGTCTTCATTGCTGAACGATATCCAATTATCGCACCGCGAATGCCAGCCCCATTATTTTGCAATTGAAATAGAATCCAATAGGCTGTCATGTGAACTTCTAATTCGAACGCCAAAAACCCTGAAATGTTCCTGCGTGGCATATGCCTCAAAAAAACAGCGAGACTGGATCATTCAGTTCGCAGATTCCATACTTGAAAAACTGGGCGTTGTTTTCTGACATATCATGAACCCCGGCTGAAAATAAATTATTACGAATATTAAGGACTGACGACAATGGTGAAAATTGTTCCACTTGGCGGATTGGGTGAGATTGGCCTTAATATGATGGTTGTCGAATATCAGAATACAGCGGTGATCATTGATGTCGGCCTGATGTTTCCGGAAGATGACATGCTGGGCATTGATATTGTCATCCCTGATCTTTCCTATATCCGGAAGATCCGGTCTGATATCGTCGGCATTATTTTGACCCATGCCCATGAGGATCATATAGGCGCTCTGCCATACCTGCTTCGGGAAATCAAGACAACCGTTTACGGGACGCCCTTTACTCTGGGAGTGGTTAAGCGGAAGCTGGAGGAACACGGTCTCTTGCCTGCCACCGTATTTGAAGAGATCAATCCCCTGAAGACAATTTCTTTGGGAAAGCTCGACATCGAATTCGTAAGGGTCGGGCACAGCACGATAGACGGTGTGGGATTGGCCATAAGGACACCATACGGGTTGATTGTGCATACAGGTGATTTCAAGATTAATCATACAGCCGTGGACGGCATGATTACCGATGTAAACCGGTTCGCCCAGTTTGGCAAGGAAGGCGTCCTGGCATTATTATCGGATTCCACCAATGTGGAACAGGAAGGATATACGGTATCGGACCAAATCGTCAGTCAAGCACTTGAAAAAATTGCATCCGGGTGCAAAGGCCGATTGATTATTGCCCTTTTTGCATCCAATGTGGCCAGGATTCAGCAGGTGGTAGACATCTCCCAGAAAATGGGACGAAAAATTGTGTTCAATGGCAGAAGTATTGAATTAACCGTCAAGCTGGCAAAAGAACTGGGACATATCCATATACCGGATGGCGTTGAAGCTGAAATCGGCCAGTTGAGTTCAATCGAGAAAAACCGTGTGGTGATTGTCACTACCGGCAGTCAGGGCGAGCCCATGAGTGCCTTGGCACGTATGGCAACAGGTGACCATAAACAGATAAAAATCCGGGAAGATGATACGGTTGTACTGTCTTCCAAATTTATTCCGGGAAATGAAAAGGCCATCGCAGGGATTATCAATAGTCTCTACCGGCTCGGTGCAGATGTCATTTACGAAAAGATTTCCGAAATTCATGTGTCTGGTCATGCGTTTCAGGAAGAATTGAAACTCATGATCAATCTGACAAAGCCCAGGTTTTTTGTGCCCATTCATGGAGAATACCGGCATCTTACGCATCATATGCGTCTTGCGGAATCCGTGGGTATTCCCAGGCAAAATATATTGTTTGCCGAAAACGGAAGGATCATCGGCTTTGATGAACAGGGCGGACGGCTTCTGGGGACTGTGCCTACCGGAAGGATTCTTGTTGACGGAAAAGGAATTGGTGATATCAGCGGTGATGTATTGCGGGAAAGGCGAATCCTGTCGGAAGATGGTCTTGTCATCGTAACCATGATATTTGATGAGGAGACAGGGGTTGTGATGTCTGGGCCGGATCTTGTCTCAAGGGGCTTCGTGTCCTGGATCGAAACCGGCCATCTTCTGGACGATGCCCAATGTGTTGTTCTTGAAATTGTTGAAGATGTCGGTTTTGATACGCCGGGCCGCATCAATATTATCCGGTCGCGGATTCAGAAGGCTCTGCGACAGTATTTTTACTTTACAATCAGAAGAAAGCCGATTATTGTCCCCATAATTCTTGAACACTGAAAACCGGCATCTATCGAAAACGTCGATAACAGATGTTCATGGCAGTTGAACTGAATTACAATTGGTTATCTGTTTTTATCCATTAACCATGACATAGCAAAATGGGAAACATGAGAAGGGAAATCGCCGGCATATTTCTGTTTTTTCTGGTTGTATTAACCTTTATCAGCCTGTTGTCATTTCATCCTTCAGACCCGTCCATACACCATCTTACCCAGACCATACATATCAAGAATCTTTTTGGATTGGTGGGGGCACATTTATCCGGATTTTTTATCGGGTTATTCGGGATCGGTTCATTCTGGATACCGATCTTGCTTCTTCTTTCAAGTATTCATTTGTTGAAGAAGCACAGCGGGAAGGCGGTTGCTTCCACCTTTAGCGGGGGCTTCTTTCTGATAATTGCCACCTCCGGCCTGTTCGCCTTTCAGACAGAACAGATTGATTTCTGGGGCAGCATGTTTCCGTCAGGCGGTATTATTGGATGTTTCCTTAAAGATGTCTTGTTCCGGTATGCCAATTTTGCCGGCGGGAATCTGATCCTTATCATGTTTCTTTCGATTGGTTTCATTATGGCCACAGGATATTCGCTGGTGTCTTTTCTGCTGAGATGCTGGGCCATGTTTCTCGCTTTGCTTAAAGCAGGGCTTTTCGCTATTCAAACCGCCCTGAAAAAAATATCTGAGGACGGGCCAAAGATTGCCGGACGTGTATTCTCCGTTTTTCCCAAAGGCTTTAATGCCCTTAAAACCGTCATTTCAAACTGGTTCAGGAAGAAGGCAAAAGCAAAACAGGATGAACCGGAAATCAGAAAACCGGTTAACCCTGCGCCCCCCAAAAAAGAAAAAAAAGTGATCAGGGATGACCCTCAGGATGAAAATGATCCTGTCAAAATCATCCCGCCCAGACCCAGAGCACCCGGCAAAATCATTGCGCCCAGACAGGAAGTCTTTGAATTCATGCGCGGACGGTCCTCATTCAGACTGCCGCCTCTGAGCCTCCTGGACGATCCCAAACCCATGGAGCATGCCATAGACAAGGAGTATTATAGAAGTATTTCAAAACTGGTCGAAAACAAGCTGGAAGATTTTGGCGTCAAGGGCAAAGTCTCTGAAATATCTCCCGGGCCTGTGATCACGACCTATGAATACAAGCCTGCGCCCGGCATTAAAATCAGCAAGATCGTCAATCTCACAGATGATCTGGCCCTGGCATTGAGCGCCATCAGCATCCGGATCATTGCCCCCATTCCGGGAAAGGATGCCATTGGTATTGAAATACCCAATGCCATCAGGGAAACCGTGAGTTTCAAGGAAATTGTTGCTTCAAAAATGTTTGAAAAATCAAAGTCTCCCATGACGCTCTGTCTGGGAAAAGATATTGTGGGGCAACCGGTTGTGGTGGAAATGAATAAAATGCCTCATCTGTTGATTGCCGGTGCAACCGGTGCCGGAAAAAGCGTGGGGCTTAACGTGATGATCACCAGCCTTTTATACAAATCCACGCCGGAACAGATCAAGCTCCTCATGATCGATCCCAAGCGCATAGAACTGTCCGTCTATGATGGTATCCCGCATCTGATCACACCGGTGGTCACAGATATGAAAAAGGCCACGCATGCACTTTTTTGGGCGGTCCGGGAAATGGAGCACCGGTATGAACTTCTTGCCGAGCAACGGGTGAGAAATATCGAACAGTATAATAAAAAAATTGCAAACCTGAAACTGGAAGACAAAAAGGATGATGATGCTCCGGAACCGGAGGAATTGCCCTATGTCATCGTGGTCATAGACGAGTTTGCCGATTTGATGATGGTGGCATCAAGAGATATTGAAGTGGCCTTGACCCGTCTTGCCCAGATGGCAAGGGCCGCAGGCATCCATCTGATTCTTGCGACGCAGCGGCCTTCCGTGGACGTATTGACAGGCATCATCAAGGCCAATTTCCCTACCCGTATTTCGTTTCAGGTATCATCTAAAATTGATTCCAGAACCATTATTGATTCAAATGGTGCTGAAAATCTTCTGGGAAACGGGGATATGCTTTTTCTGCCTCCGGGAACCGCAAAACTTCAGCGAATTCATGGCGCCTATGTATCTGACAATGAACTGCAGCGCATTATCGAATATTTAAAGGAACAGAAACCCCCTGAATATAATTTTGAAGTAACCGAAGCGCCCACAGAGGAAAAAGAGTCTCTTGACAAGGATGATTATGATGAACGCTATGATGAAGCCGTGGCCCTGATAACCCGGACCAGGCAGGCATCCATCTCCAGTGTGCAGAGACATTTGAGAATCGGCTACAACCGGGCAGCGCGCATTATCGAAGTCATGGAAAAAGAAGGCATAATCGGGCCGGCTGACGGAGCAAAACCACGGGAAGTGCTTGTGGGCAGTTATGATGACATGTCCGGATGATGACATAAATTAAGGAACAGATACGAAAGATGACGATTGATTTGGCATTGGTTAACACAGTCAAGGGATTTATGGACGCAGAAGAGGGGGAGCGTCTTTACGAGGTTGCCTCAGATGCAGCCAAAACAGGTCCGTGTCTTGAAATCGGAAGCTATTGCGGGAAATCGACCATATATCTGGGAACGGCCTGCAGGGAAAACGACACGGTTTTATTTTCCCTGGATCATCACAGAGGGTCTGAAGAGCAGCAGAAAGGAGAAGCATATTTTGATCCGGAGCTTTTTGACGACAGGCAGGGAAAAATTGATACATTCCCCCATTTCAGAAAAACGCTGGAACTTTCCCGTATCGAGGAAACGGTTGTTTCCATTGTGAGCAAGTCCTATATTGCCGCCCGTTTCTGGCAGACGCCCCTGAGCCTGGTATTTATCGATGGGGGCCATACGTTTGAGGCTGCATTCAGCGATTATAACAGCTGGTCCCGTCATATCATGCCCGGCGGATATCTGCTGGTGCACGACATATTCAAAACCCACGAAGAAGGGGGGCAGGCGCCCCACTATGTATACAAACTCGCCATGGCATCCGGTCTGTACAAAGTCCTTCCCATGACCAAAACCCTGGGCGTGCTGCAGAAATATACATGCGGTGAAAAACCGGATGATCTGCCGGTGTATTAGGGTTGCTTGGGTTCGTTGAGTTGAATGGTTAATTTGACTATTTATCTATTCAACTGTTTAACTAACTTCATATAAGGTTTCTTTGAGCATAAGGGAGGACATAAAGGCAATTCCTGCTGCGCCCAGAAGAAGAAGAAAACATGCCTTGTATCCTGCCAGTGTAAACATGCCGTTTAACTTGCCGTAATGTTCGAGAACGCCGCCTAAGACCGGTTGGAAAACAGCACCGCCCACAAAGGGAAACAGGTTGATGAGGCCTGTGGCCGTTCCGGAAATGGATACGGGGAAAAGCTCTTTGTTGGTCGTAAAGCCAATGGTGACAACCGCACTTGAAAAAATACTCAGAAAAAAGAAGAGAAGGTAGAGGCCGGGCAAGGGGATTGTGTCGGTAAAAAAGAAAAACACCCCCATAATGACCAGCATGGCTGCGCTTGCAAACACAAGAACCGGCTTTCTTCCTTTGAAAATATGGTCAGACAGATAACTTAAAAGGGGGCTCCCTATGACCATTCCAAAAGCGATCATGGACAGAATATGACCGGATTCCGATTTGTCCATCTGGTATGCATGCATCAGATATGGGCCTCCCCACAGGCCGCCTATGGCAAAAAAGATTCCGCAATTGAAAAAAAACCAGATGGCAAGCGGCCAGAAGTGCCGGTTTGAGAGCACTTTTTTTGCCCCTTCCATCAGTCCGGGGGCAACACTTTCCGATTCTTTTTTTACAGAATCGAAAGGAGAAGGCCAGCCAAAGTCCGACGGCCGGTTTCTGACAAATACCCAAACAAGGATGGCAAGAAGAAGTGTAAACATGCCAATTACGATAAATGCATTTCGCCACCCTATGGATGAACTGAGCCACACAAGCGGCGTCGCAGCCGAGAGAGACCCAACGCCACCCATGGCCATGAGAATCCCTGTCATAAAGGCAAATTCTCTTACGTGAAACCATTCTGCGATAATTTTCAGTGTGGGCACAAAGAGCATGGCCACGCCCAGGCCAACAAGTGCCCGCCCAATGATGGCCGGAACGACAGAAGAAGACAGGCCAAGAAGCATAGACCCGAAGAATGCAATGATGAAAAAGAGAGTGATCGTCTTCCTCGGCCCCCAGGAATCTGCCAGAAGTCCCGCCGGAAACTGCATGATGGCATAAGGGTAGAAATAGGCCGCACTTAAAAGGCCTGCAAGGGCGCCACTTGCCTTCAGGTCGCGCATCAGATCAACGGCAAGCACCGCCGGACAAAGCCTGTGAAAATAAACCAGCACATAGCCAAGGGAAAGAATCGAGAAAATCAGCCACCGGTATCTCAGGGCTTTGGCCTTTAGAGAAATGCTATCTTTTTGTTTTTTATCCATGTTTGATCTCTGATAGTTTTTGGAGTCATCATGTCACCCTTCTCACCTTTTGTTATGATTGGCTTCAAAATTGACATATTTCGTTCTGCGGCATCCTTTACTGCCAGGGTTTGCCACCACACCTTGTGAGAACAGTTCTTTGAACGCTTTCTGGAAATCTCTCTAAAACCAGCCTGGCTCTTCTATCATGTCGGCCAGTTGTTCAATTCCGAATATCACCGAATGCCCCTTGATTTTTTCAGCAGGTAGGCTTTCACGTCTTCAGATTCAGAACTTATTAGTACATTCGTGTTATCGGCGGAATCAAAAAGCTCAATCTGGCGCGTTCTGTTACCCCAGCGCCACATCGAGGGTCATCATCACGGCAAACCCCATAATGGCGCCCAGGGTGGCGATATCCGTATTTTTCTCCAGTTGGGATTCGGGAATCAATTCTTCGACAACCACATATATCATGGCGCCTGCGGCAAATGATAAGGCATATGGCAGAATAGGCCGCATGACTACGACTGCAGCGGCGCCAATAACACCTGCAACAGGTTCGACAAGGCCTGACATCTGTCCATACCAGAAACTTTTAATTCGGGAAAATCCTTCCCGCCGCAGTGGCACAGAAACAGCCGCGCCTTCGGGGAAATTCTGTATGCCAATACCTATGGCAAGTGCCACGGCGCCCGCAAGTGATGCAGACGGCAGATTGGCTGAAAGAGCGCCAAACGCCACACCTACGGCGAGCCCTTCAGGAATGTTATGAATGGTTATGGCAAGAACCAGGAGGATACTTCTCTGCCAGCTTGTTTTGACACCTTCCGCGTCTTCCATGGGAAACCCCAGATGAAGATGGGGAAGCAGCCTGTCGGTCAGCCAGAGAAAGGCTGCGCCCAATAAAAAGCCTGTGGTCGCCGGAACCCAGGCCGGAAGACTTGACTCTTCCGCCATTTCAATGGCAGGAGCCAGAAGTGACCAGAAACTCGCGGCAATCATGACACCTGCGGCAAATCCCAGCATGCCATCCAGAACTTTTCGATTGATTGTTTTAAAAAAGAACACAAGCCCTGCACCAAGTGCTGTGGCAAACCAGGTGAATAGCGTCGCCATCAATGCCTGCTTAATCGGTGATAACGCTTGAAACCATTCGATTCCCATGTTCATACCATCCTCCCTGAGATGCTTTTAAACCTGTACTCAATTAAACCTTGAATAACATCCAGGAAGCGATAAGGACAACAATCCATCCTCCTGAAAATGCAAGAAGCACTTTTTGCCAGTTATCGCCAAAATAGCGTTTGGTTGACTGAGTAACATATGACCAGTTAAAGCTTAAATGGACAAAGAGAAGCAATAAAAAGAAAACGCCCAGGAAAAAATGAATTTCTCCCCAGTCATGACGGTGCAAACCCAGAAAATATTTTTTTGCCTGAGAAACCTGTCCTGTGGGGATCACAAACTCCATTAAAAGACCAATAATGGCAATTGAGCAGAGATCGATAAACATCATTACATCAACACAATATTTTACAACACCTTTTTTCATGTTTTCCTCCTGGTGGGCTGCTGAATGATTTCATATGTTTTTAACGGTTTCCAAATCCATTTGTCCGGCCGTGGCTTGTGAATGTTTACCCTATCGTAAACATTTGATATTTTAAAGGACATTAGAAAAAATCATTTCAATTTGCAAGAAGTTTCAACCCTTGATCGTTGACGTGTGTTTTTATTCCCTATTTACCCGTAACTGTTTTTTTACTGTGTTTTTGCAGGCAAGAAATTGCTTGACTTGCCCATCACAAATGTTTAAATATTACATTATATTATTACATAGTGTTTATTTTGTATTGGATACCTCCTTCGGAACTCTTGTAAAAATTCTATTTCTTGTCTGGCACAGTTTGGGTATTATCCAGTATGATATTGGTGTTGTGACAGCATGATTATTTCATACTGTCATATCCCGTTGTTCGAAAAAAATCCGGATAGCATTGGTTGGCAATTCAAGAAAAACCGTTTTTTGAACCGTTTAGGTGTGGGGGGTAAAACATGAAAAGAAATGATGTGCTGTCAAGAATATGGATACTGGTGATCATCGTCCTGGGGATTGCTTTCTCTGCGTATTCAGCTGATAGTTCGCAGCCGGACTGCTCCGGTTCAGGTTCCATCAATGATCCGCATGTACCGTCAGGTCCGGGGCCCTGGTTTGAGGGGTGGTATACACGGGTTTCGGACGTTGGCGGCAGCCGATCGGTCGCCGTGATTGTGGCCTCCTATCTGCCCAAGGGAGACACCTACGTTCCGGGTGAATATTTAAGCGGATATATCAATGTATTGGTATGTGAAGGGGATGGTGCACCGACACTTTCATATACCGTGTTTCCTGAAAAAACCATGGCCCTGGTCAATGATGAACCTGTGGCGGAAAATCCTAAAATAAGCTGTAAAAAAGATTCGGATTTTGAATGGATTGCCGAAGGGTATGGCAGCATCACCCAGGATACCATAGATATCAGCATCCCGGGCGTGGTTGATGTGTATATCCACACGCAAAACCGGCTTCCCTGGAGTACCGATGACCCTTCCCGAAGCATAGAAGGATGGATGGCATATTATCCATTCCCCACCCACTGGTGGGTAAACAGCCTGGGGTCAGATGCAGAATACGAATACACCCTTTATGATGGTGACGAGCCGGAAACATTTCAGGGCACCGGTTATGCGGAACAGGAGAAAAACTGGTCCCTGCTTTTTCCAAAGGCCTGGCTCTGGTCACAGGGAATATCTGAAAATAATACAGCCCAGTATGTGTTCACCTACACGCGTGTGGAACTTTTCCCCGGCCTGGAACTCTACCCGTGGCTTGCCAGTTATCGTTCCCCCAATATTAAATGGAATTTTAATTTCATGTGGGCCGGCTCTTACATCAAAGTAATAAAGGACCCATGTGCAGGCACCTGCCAGCTGACTTTCCGGGATCCAAAGCGTTCCCTTATATTTGACATGTCTGCCCCACCGGATTCCTTTGGGGATGTATCCATCCCAACAGCTGATGGGTTTATCCCTGAGATGGGCGGCGAATCCTTCTCCGCAACCGTAAACGTGACCGCATACAGGCATTATCCGTTTTTCGGCCTGAAAAGGCGTGTGGACACGCAGGTATTCGAAAATGCCGTTCTTGAATTCGGTAATGGATGGCGATGCATGGACGAGTGACAGACATGTGACTTTGCCGGTCAAACAGGGTTGCGTTTGCTCGACAGGAAACGGTTCACAGTCGTCTTGCTGGTTCGGGACAATGATTGTATGAGGGAAAAGGGGAGTTCTGAAATCGCATAGCGATTGCGGATATCCTCCAGAATCATCAGCCAGAGCTTCGCGGTCATTTCCGAATCCGCCAGGGCCCTGTGAAAGGTTCCATCTGTTTCAATGTTCATGAACCGGACCAGGCTTTCGAGTTTGTGATTGGGCGCGTTCTGGTATATACGCCTTGAAACCAGCATGGAGCAGGCAAAATTCCCCGAGTAGTTTCTGTCGATCCTGTCCAGTTCCGTATCCAGAAAACGCCGGTCGAACGAGGCATTATGGGCTACCAGATTATGACCCCGGATAAAGTCGGCAAAACGATCCATGACTTCAGCGCAAGGGCTGGCCTTCTTCAGCATGGTGTTGGTGATGCCCGTGTATGATTCGATAAAACCGCTGATCCGGAACCCTGGATTCATCAGTTCCTGAAACCGGTTCCGGATTTTTCCCTTTTCAATGAGAACAGCTCCTATTTCGATGGCCCGGTCTCCCATATTCGGAGATAGCCCCGTGGTTTCGAAATCCAGCACCACCACCGTATCCGCCCGTCTCTTCTGATTCTTTTTTTTCATGGTCAAACACTGCTCCAGGTTTTATCGGGCATTGGTTCACCCGTTTGTTTTTCAAATCCAAACAACCGGCCCATATCTGTCAAAAGGTAAGTTTCCCCAATATACCGGACGCATTTTTACCTATATCAAATTATGGAAAACTGCAAAACATTCTGGTTTTCAATACAAAAATACAGAAGATATAATAGAAGGCTACTTGATGGCGTCGGAAGTCTTTACACATCTCCAGATACTGGAAGCGGAAGCCGCCTTCCGGTTAAAGGATAATGTCATGAAGAGTGGTGCCAGTTGACTATCGGGCCATAATGTTTTCCTACAGGTTATATAAACTGGCTTTGTCAGAGATCTCATCATATGCTTTTTGTTCAAGCGTTGATAGCTTATTTTCAGGGTCATGCTCTTCTGAACGGATAAATGCATTACAAATTTCACAATGATAACTTGTTGTGATGATTTTTACTTTAACCCCATCCGGGGTTTTCTCTTCCCGAATTGATACTGTGCCTTTGAGATTTTGAATTTTTTGACATCCCGTGCAAAACTCGGTGATTTGTGAATGGATATTTTTCATCTATTTTTCCTCTCTTTCGATTTCAGCGATACTGCTGAAGAAAAATGTGACCATATAGTGTCGCTTCTATTTTTCTCTGTGGTTCTCTGTGGCCTCTGTGGCAAATTATCATGTCTTTCACCTGATAATGCACCACCAATTAAATTCATTCTAATTTTTTCCATGTTTTTCCCCTAATTTATGGATGGAAACGATAGGCCATCTCAAAAAAAATGAAGTTTACCTTTCAGGTAAACGTCTAAAGTTTTGAAGTCAGGCAAACAGGTGAAAATGACCTTTAAATTTACAAACACGGATGGATAAAATATGGTTCATTTAAAATATGTTTGCAAGAAAGAAAATGGTTCCTTTGATTCATCATTTCCGCAAGAAAATAGTAAAAAATAGAAAAAATAGTGTCAAACCTTGATTATTGATATAGAGATTCCGGGAACATCAGGTTGAATGATAATTGATAGTTTCTACGCATTGTTATTGCACATCGTTTTTTTTGATATTTTTATGGCAATCATCAGGGTGTGACGAAATTTATGTGCCATTTATGCATGTTATGTGGCAAAAAAGGTATAATTTGGAATTTAATAAAATATCAGATAGCTCAATGCGTAACAATATTGGATATATTTTTTGTTGTGTCGTCATCACAATATTGTTTTTTTGGGGGTGTGGATATAAATTGTCTAATCAACATACCCAAACCGGAAAAACGGTCTATATTGCGGGAAGCTCTTACAGCCCATACGAAAAAAAGGCTTTAGACAACATTTCAAGTTTACTTGTCAATCAGGGCTATAAGACTTACATGGCGCATCAAAAAGGCATTGGCGCATTTATAGAAAAATTTAAGGAAGATGGCAAGATTACTGACGCTGGTTATGCATCGATGTACAAGGCGTTGCAAAGAGCTATTTTTTGTCATGAGCTTTTTAATGTTGTGGAAGCTACAGATTGTTTTGTTTTTAACATGAACGGCCGTGTACCTGATGAGGGCGGCGTTTTTTTAAGTGCAGTTGCATTTTCTGCTGGCAGGCCTGTTGTTATTTATAAGAATGATCACAGAGCCGTTTTCCATGGTAATAATAATTCAATGATCGATGGCTGCTCCTGGAATTATTCATATTTAAAAAAGATAAATGAAATACCGGAAGCACTTCAGGCTGCCGAACGATTGCATCAAAGAAACAGTGTGACGCCTTTTAACAGGTCTCGTCTGCCATTTTACATCCAACTTTCTTTAAAAGCAGGTAATGAAATTTCTGATTTTTTAAATGAATGCAAATCAGGTGTTGAGAGGGGAAGTTTTGATCCAGATGAGTTTTTAAATATTATTCTTAGAATTGTCTGGGAAAATTTTCATATTATTCTGGAAAAGAGTAATTCTTCCTCTGTGAATTTTTCAGAGACATCCATATCAAGTAAAAAAAGAAGCGTTTACTGCTCGGGAGGGCTTTTCAGCCCGGAAGAAATAAATGATATGAAACAGATATCCGATGTGCTTGAAAGTAAGGGATATCAGACATATCTTCCCCAGAGAGATGGCGTCGAAGCGTTTGTTATGAACAATACAAATGGCTATATGGCGAATTCAATTTTTGCGCGCCCACTATTAAAAAGCATCAACAAACAGATATTTGCACTTGATGTTTTTCAGATAATAGAAGTCTGCGATTATTTTGTATTCAATATGAATGGAAGGGTTCCTGATGAGGGGGGTGTCGTAGAACTTGCAATTGCAATGATGCACGGAAAGCCGATTGTAATATATAAAGATGATCTGAGGACGCTTCATTTTGGAATAGATCATCCCATTCTCATGGGGGCCGGTTTCGATTTCAGAAAAACAACCAATATTGAGAATATTCCGGAATCGTTGTGCCGAAAATCAGAAATTTTTTCTTCGTTTGCATCTGAACCGTCAGAATTATTTATTCAATCCCACCTAAGAAAAATTATTAAAGACGGAAGTCGCGTTCAAAAGCGGATCAATTGCATTAAATGGGCAGCACCTGAGAATAAAATGTGGACGCCTTAAGCTATTGCACTTACCTGAGGTCCTGACTTCTTACAGGGCCACCACAATTGGTGTTTAATTTTTTCCCATGCCATAAAACAGCTATACGCATTTCCGTAAGACCACCATCACCTATTTGCATATTGCAAATATATTTTATATAATAACATACTAATTTAATAGTAAAATTTTTTTTATACTTTTGAGATATAAAATATGTTTGCATCTATACAAACAAAATGATATGCATTTGGAAACCTTAAAAGCGAATTTATAAATCAATGATCGACCACATTCCGAGACAGGATATCGATAAAATACTTTTTAATGTCATGGCCGCCATTTATAATTTTGAGCGGTATAAAATGAGCAAATTTGACCTTAATTACGAGGCATTTTATCTCCTGTATCTCCTGCGGCGGCGATCATTCGCCACCATGAGCGAAATCGCAGCAGAAATGAACATTCACATCAGTACGGCCAGCCGGGCCATTGACCGGCTGGAAAAACGTGAATTTGTATCACGGAAAAAAGATCCCCATGACAAGCGCACGACCCTTGTCTGTTTGGAACCGGTTGGTGAGCGCATGGTCAGGGATTCGGAAGATGATTCTTTTGATATCATCAACGAAAATTTAAAGGATTTACAGCCGGAAGATATTGAAGCGATTGTAAAAACAGCAATGAATATGCGGCAGGTACTTAAATTACCGGGCAAAAGCAAAGCGTAACAGGGAACCCTAAACCAAAAACCAGGAACAAACCTCATGGCACTGATTCAAACTCTTCTTATCATTGGCGGCATATCCGCTATGGTTATGATTACACTGAATGTCATTAACATCCTCCAGGCAGGCAGCAAAAAACCGGATGGCCGCACCATGGCGGAGATTCTGGGTGTTGCCCCTGAAACGGCCACTTATGGGGACATTGAAAAACTCAGCCGCAAGGACAAGATGCAGCTCTTCTATGCTGCCGGCACACCTGATTTTTCAACATTTAACGGAGAATACGAGGCAAGAATCTTAAGCGGCGGTATACTGGGAAAATCTTCTGCCCTGTTTACCCATCATGTATTTCCCACAGGCAAAATCACTTTTCGCACAGCGTGGATCGGTAAAGCCTTTAAGCCGCTCGCAACTGATTCGGGGATCGGTTACAATATCTTTTCTCAAAAGACATCCGCCAGCGCGGTTTCCAAAAGGCGCCTGCGCCCCATGAGAACGTCCATGGGGCCATCAAAAGCCGGAAAAGACGGTAAAATGTCTTTCCTCGTGGATTACAGTGCTGACAACACCGGGACTATCCATTCCATGAGGGATGAAATCAGGCAGATTAATGATACACTGTTTATCGGTACAGGGTATATGGGGCTTGGTGGTGGGCCGATCAATCCGGCACCATTTGCTTTGATTGGACCACCGACTGAATGGGTTGGCGTGGGAAAGTGATGGCGTGATTATTAGCCCCTGCTGCTTGCGTCGCATTTTCATTCTTTCAATATCTGGGAGGATTGATCCATGACCAAACAAGATAACGTCTATATCCGCCGATGCGAAAACTATGACCGGGACAAGATCCGGTCCATTGTTGAAGACGGCATGAACGCGCTGAATTACAATCCGTTCGGCAATATTTTTGTCAAACCGAATGTTGTTTTTTCCTCCAGAAAGGGAAAGTACGGAAAGACCGCTTATACCGAGCCATCCCTGGTGGGTGCGTCCCTCCTGGCCCTTTCCAACCATCCCAATGTATTCCGCGTGGATATGGGTGAGAAAACAGCCATTGGCTACCCCACCCGGCTGACCTTCAAGAATGCCGGATATTATAATGAAATGAATCATATCCGCGAATCTTCCCGGGCGCCTGTAAACCTTTTCTGTATTGATGAAGAACCCCGGGAACGGGTGTTTGTGGGTGGAAAAATCCATGACACGCTGCGCATTGCCCGAAAAATGGCACAGGCGGATTCCATGGTCTATTTGCCCAAACTGAAATGCCATTGTGTCAGCACCATGACCGGCGCCGTAAAACTGAACATCGGCATCTGTTCGGATGATGAACGTGCCATCCGGCATGACTTCCTCTTAAACGACAAGATCGTCGACCTTTTGGCTGTAGGTTCACCGAATTTTATTGTTATGGATGCTATTGATGTGGGGGTCGGCAACGAAGCCTTCCCTACTCCCCGAAAACTGGGGCTGGTTATCATGGGCACCAATCCACTGGCAGTGGACCTGGTTGGGGCCCGCCTGCTTGGGTATAACCTGGACGATGTCCCGTATTTAAAACGGGCCGTTAAACGGGGATATCTTCCGGCAGCCATTGAAGATGTGAACATAGAAGGTGACCTGACCAGCGTTGCCGATCTGGATATCGCCGCCAAGCGAATTCTACCTTATGATGAAGAGTTTGTCAGGTGGCAGGGTATCAATAAGGAACTGACGCGAATGGCGTCACCGATCCGGTTTTACTGGGGATATACAAACAGGGAGACAAAAGCAAAATGTGAAACCGGATGCATCATGGGAGCGAAAATGTTTTTCGGGTTTCTTGAACGCTTTGCCGGTGTGGAGGCGTTTAAAAACGCAAAGCCTGCTGTCATGGTCATTGGTCATGTGGATGAGCCCATTGATGCTGCCGGGCAGGAAGCTTTTCTGATAGGGAGTTGTTCTCATGCCCATATTACAAATGCCAAAAAAGTGGTAAAAATAGATAACTGTTTTACCACGGCTGTGGATATGGCCCAGATCATCCGGGGCCGCCTGGGCATACCGTCACCGATTACAGATCCTGCAGAAGTGCTACCCCTGGTGATGAACGCGCTTACAGCATCGTTTAAAAAAACTGTCAATTTAAGATACGCCCAGGATATTGGGTATTTTATCCGTAAAGGGTTACAAAAACGCATTTAAAAATAGCTTTTGCCGCCGTGTATCTATAAAACTGGAGAATATCATGCCCCAACTCAGTCAGAATGAAAAAGAGATCATTATATTTCACGGAATTTTTACAGTGCTTTGCCTGGTGTTGCTGTCTACCCTGTCCTTTCTTCCGGTAGGCATCCGTCTGCTTTTAGTGGTTGTTCTTTATAATACCGCCCTGCCGGTATGGGGAATGGCAAGAGGATACACAGACTGGATTCATCTGTGGATGTTTGTTTTTGTATTGAGCATGTTCCAGGTGTTTCCGGACTGGTTTCTGTCCGCCCAGCTGAATATCCTTGTGTTCCCTGAAGACGGGCTGTTTAAATTCGGCACCGTATCCGGATACATGGCTGGTCTGTGGAGCATCCCCATGTTCCTCATCATCTATGCAGGTGAGCGGTTTTCCGAAAGAATATCCGTAATGGCAGGATATGGTGCTGCAGGAACCGTCGCCCTGATTATTTTCGGAGGGTCTGAGGAAACATTATGGGTCCTGCCGTCATGGTCCGCTCAAAATGTCATGATGATCGACCATATGGCCATCTATATTATCATACCTGAAATCATTTTAGGTATCTCGGCCCTTTTCTATTATCAATATATTAAAGAAAAACCGCACTGGGTGAAAATCCCGTCCGCATTTCTTGTCATGCTGCTATATCTCGGCAGTGCTGCTTTTTTTTATTTTTTATTCGAAAAAATCATAAAATTTGCGTAGCAGGTTTTATTTTTCAGGAGAATCGAAGCGACATTTCAGGAATCTGCCGATTTGCCCTTTAACACGAGTTACCATTTGAATTTAAGAAGAAAAATGGGGACTGGCCAAACATAAAATTTGCAACGGTCAAGGTAAAATAAAGATATGTTTTACCTGGATCAGTCGGTTTGGCGAAATGTTTTGATGGTGAGAGAAGGGCCGAATATGGCACAAAAAAATAGGTATGATGCCTGGGACAGACTATTCAATGCCGGGGAGATAAAGATACTGTCCCAGGAGTTCGTATTTTTTTTAATATCCATCAAAGCTGACCTTAATCAAATCCGGCTCATGGGGAAAAAGAAATCCATCGGTCGTCTCTATCCATTCGTCATTCATCACTGCACGCAGAACAGTTATCAGGGAAACAGGCACATGATAAAACCTGAATGTTGTAAAAATCGTTTATGCAAGATTCAGGTAAAACTGCTTATCGGTATATCCGGGTTATACACCATCGTTTCTACTCACTCCGAGTGAGCCGTCCGGATTTTCAAAAATCACATGACCGTTAATCTTGTAATACCAGAGAGCATCCTCCGGTAGGAATTGGTCCGGTTTTTTTTTGTTTATAATAAGACACCGGCCGGTAGATTTTTCATAAACTTTCCGGTACTGGGCGAGGGACCTTCCGTAATACACCGGCTGTGTATCCGGCTCTCTGTTGGCACCCTCATTGTAAATGACGCAAACGGGATCACCGACCTTTTTTGCTTCAAAATTTTTCACTGTGCAAAAAATCAATAATTTATTCGAGTTTTCGATGATCGTGAATGTTTCTTCATCCAGGTCAAGCTTTTGATCGATCTCTTTGATAATGCTAAAGATCGTGTCATTGAACTTGCAGATTTCACCTTTAATCTGGTATTTAATGTTTTCGCTCATATTTTCCCCCTTGTGTATTAAAACGTATTGCTGTTAAAGCCCATTGAACATTACGCCGTTTATGTAAAGCTCCAGGCTCATGGCGTGAGAATACAATTTTTAATGGATCTTTCTATTACAGGTTATTACACAGGGAATTAACGTATGAGATAGGCCATACGCATCTGTTGAACAGGGTGGGCGTTGGTCAAACCCAAATCCGGTTTGATTTTTCTATTGAGATTCATCTGATTTTTCCCGGTAAAGCGCTCCCTCAACCGTTGAACCGCGCATGATCTGAAAGTCGGGATACCCGAAGCGCAAGCCCCCGAAGCGCCGGTCAATCACCTGGGGAGGATTCTGCAATTCCGACAAGGCGTCATTGATCTGTTTTCTGCTTCTATATATCTGTATATTGAGATGGCAAGGCTCAAGGCCAAGCATATCGGCCATGCGGTCTGTTTCAATCCATCCCTGGGTTTCCTGGTCAGCGCCGTCTTCCGCGTCTTTCAAACGCTGGCGGGCCAGGGTCAGAAGCATATAGTGGTGGGCCCGCTCACCCAGATCGATGATATTTCTATCGATCTGAATTTTAAGAAAGACATGTTCTTCATCGCTGCTGACGTGAAAAAAGAATCGGATATCCTTTGCGATTTTTTTTGAAATCGTCATATCAACGGGCTCGGCAGCGAAAAATTGCCATACTCCCTGGCTGTGGTTGATAATATCTCCATTTTTCAGGGGGTGTACCCCGTTTTCATTTTCGTAAACCCATTCTCCCGTTTGTGAAATGTAGATCGATATGTCCGGCTCTGCTTCATTAGGAAGCGCATGGAATCGGTCCAGCATGATGATTTGGCCATTTCCCCTGAGCGGTACAAGAACGTTGGAAGGAGGCTTTTCATCGATCAGCGTCCACTCCGATCCGCCTATACTGCTGAAACGGATGATGTTGCCTTCCTTTAATCTGGTATTTTCCCCTGAGATAAGACGGGTGCCGTCGATCCATGTTCCGTTTCTGCTGAAATCGGTAAGCAGCCACTCCCAGCCGTTCCATCTCACCGACGCATGGATTTGAGAAATATCTTTATTTTTCAGCGCCGTATCAGCTTTTTCCCTGTTCCTTCCAAACACGTGGTGGGATTTGAGGAATATATTTTCTCCTGTTTTGAGATTTTTAATGATCCCCATATGCTTTACTCCAACATCGTTTAGTGCGATGATGCCGTATAAAAAAATGAAGCATCGTATGTTAAAAAAAAATAATGCCTTTACAAAGCAAAATTTTATACGGATGATTAATCTTTAATAGAAATCTTATATATACACAGGATTTCATATGCGTCAAGATTAATGGAACCGTTGTTTTATATATTAAAAATACATATATTTATAAAAAATTGATGATGATTTGATTTTTATTTTACGGGCAGGAAATGAGGAGGTCCTTATGCGGGATATTGATTTTAAAGGTGCATTTGTTTTAGGCGGATTTATTTTTTTAGGGCTTGGGCTTCTGGGGTTTTTTATCGGTTCAAGCGCCATCAAATTTAAGGAATTTGAACGCACGGTCACCGTCAAAGGGTTATCTGAAAAAGAATATCCTGCAGATATCGTTTTATGGCCAATACAGTTTTCTGCTGGAAATAATGATTTGCCAAAATTGTACGAAACCATTGAAGCGGATGCAGATAAAATCATTGCTTTTTTAAAAGCAAACGGTTTTGAAGAAGCAGAGATGAATGCGTCTCCACCTGGAATTATTGATAAGCTGGCGCAAGGCTACGAAAAATCGAGAATCGAGTTCCAGTATTATGCAGCCCAGACAATAACTGTCTATTCGAATAAAATAGACGCGGTCAGAGCGACAATGAAAAAGCTGGCAGCCCTCGGAAAGAAAGGGGTTGTGCTTTCAGACGGCGGGTATCAGGGAGCAACGGAGTATTTGTTCACCCGATTAAATGAAATCAAACCGGAAATGGTGGAAGAGGCAACGACAAAAGCAAGAGAGGTTGCCGAAAAATTCGCAAAAGATTCAAATAGCAGGTTGGGTAAAATTAAAAGTGCCAGTCAGGGTCAGTTCTCGATTGATGATAGAGATAAAAACAATCCGCATATCAAAAAAATCAGGGTCGTTTCAACGATAGAATACTATCTGTCTGATTAAGATGGAACAGAATGGTGAGGAGGCCATTCATCTGGACGGGTTTCTCGGTAAAAAAGTCGATATAGACGTCATGTTTTTTTTTGCATTTATGAAATGGTTTTTATAAAGGTGATGATATCCGGCTTCTCTTATCCTGTTTAAATCCACTTATATTTTGTTGCCTGAAAAATTCTCTTAATTTGATGTGGAAGCGGGAAATCATCTGTATTCTTGCTGGATGATTCTTGGTGTTTAGCCTATTTATCTTTAAAAAAAATGAAGCAGTTTAATATTAACCTGTCCGGTTGCAGGCTATGCCTATAACCTGATCCGGCTTTTTGTTTTGAAAAAGGAGGTTTCATGAAATTGTTATCTCTATTTTCAACTTTGTTTTTCGCAGGCTTTTCTTTTACAGAAGCCCAGAATGTTGTTGGATTTTATTTCAAGGAGGCAGATGCATTGCAAGTCGAATTCCAGGCTTTGGATGATTCATTCAATTTATTGGAATCTTTTATTACACAAATCCATCAGGGGTATGCGGGGTTTTCGCGGGATAGTGCCGATATCTTTGCGATTCGGATTTATGCCCCGAATGCATCTTTTGACAATGCAGATGAAACGCGTCTTTACATAGACGATATCTCATTTGGTTCCCCACCGGATTCTTCTCCGGTTCCGGAACCTGGCACGATGATTCTTCTGGGAATGGGTTTGATTGGTATCGCAGGGGTGCGAAAACAATTCCTTAAATAACACTTATCCGGATTAATGCAAAGGAAAGGCCGTTTCCTGAGGAAACGGCCTTTCTTTTTTGGCCATTGCAGGCATTTTTATGTAATGCTATGCATATATCCAAAATAATGCGATTAAATACAGAAATAAGAAAAGCAAGATTTGAAACGACGAAAGCAACTTTGGGAAAGCATGAGCGGGTTGCCTGTAATATCTTAAATTTAAATCGAAAAACATTTGTTTTTTAGCCGTCACTTTAAATGATTGTAACCCGTTTTTATAGAAAGAGGACGTATGGCAACACCAAATTATCCAACATTCAGGAAAGAATTAAAACCTCTGGCAAAAATGATGAAAATGAAAGCCACAGGGTGGGAAGATGCTCGCGTGATTCTGGTAGATGTCCCTGTGGACAAAAAGGCAGTCAGGCAGATTCTGCCCCGATATATGAAATTGACAGAAGATGCAAAAGCGACATTATTTATTGCGGATTACCCTAAAAATTTATTTACGGTTCCGTATAAGGAAGCCGCTTTATTGTTCCATGTGAAGACACCCATGGGAACGGGCATTCATTGCGCATGGATGGCTGTTGACGACGATACGGCAATGATTTATGGAAGAGAAAGTCTGGGATTTCCTAAAAAGCTGGCGGATTTTACGTTCGAAGAAAATGACACCCGAATTAAAGCCGGTCTGAAACGTCGAGGCCAGGATTTATTCACCATGGACGCTGCGATCAGGGAACCGGAGACAAATCCTCAACCGGTGTTTGCCCTCAAAACGTTTAATGTTCGTCATTCTCACAAATATGTATTGCTGCATTCCATCTGGATGTTCCGGCCAGGTGAAAAAATAGCGGCATACAATCGAGCGGATATTGACCTGAAAATAGGGGAAACGGAAAACGATCCGATTTACCGTCTGGTTTCGGGAAACCCCACAAATGGCCGCGTGGTGACCCTGGATATTTTAAGCGGTACGTATCTTTTGCCTGTCGGGTTAGCGACGTTTAGATGGTATGTGATGTCACACACCATGCGTTACAAATAGCCGTGTCCGGACGATTTAGTCAATCTGCTTACCACAGAGAAAAAAGGGATGATAGTGGTTTAAAAGTAAGGTAATTTATGAAGGCGCACAAGGATTTGTTTGATAACCCCCTGTGCTCCTCGGTATCCTCTGTGGTGATTCAGTCTTTTAATGTAGCAGCCCTGCCTTTTTCAATGCATTTTTGAAAAACAATCTGGAAACGGTCATTGAGAATATTGGATAGAACCGGTTCAATTGGTATCCGAACTGCCAATCCGGCCGTCCTGTGAAGATCGCTTTGTTCCTGGCTACCGCGTTCAGAACTTTTTCCGCATACTGTTCAGGTGGCATGGGTCTTAATTTTTCCGCTATTTCCGTCATTTCCTCTGATGAAATTCCGAGCTTTACCTGGCCGAATTTCCCCCCGTTTTCCATTAAAAGCGGTGTGCGAAGCGCACCGGGACATAATACACTGACACGTATGCCATGTATGGCGCCTTCGATGCGTAATGCCTTTGAAAGCCCTACAACAGCGTGTTTTGTGGCGGTATATGCCACAGCGCCAGGCAGTGGCAACAATCCGGCGATAGAGGACATGTTGACGATATGCCCGAAACCCTGCTTCACCATAATCGGATAGGCTGCCTGGACACCATTTACCACCCCGCAAAAATTGATGCCAATGATTTTGTTCCAGTCTTCAATTCCAAGTTGGTGTGCCTGCCCTGAAATCACAATACCTGCTATATTGAAAATATAATCGATTCTGCCGGTTCGTTCGCATGTTTCATCAACGATACGCTGAACCTGAGGAAAATCGGTCGCATCAGCCTGTATAGCGGTTGCTTTGCCATTTTTTGAATTTATTTTTGAGGCTGTTTCTTCTGCAGCCTCTTTCTGCAGATCCAGAATGACGACTTCACTGCCGCGTTTCGCCAATCCTTCGGCCACTGCTCTGCCAAAACCTGATGCGCCGCCTGTGACAATGGCCGTTGCATCATTAAAAATGCGAAGTTTTTGTTTTTTTGCCATAAAAATTATCTCCAATATGTTGTGGGTTGTGTTATTTCATATCTGTTCGCAAAAAAGCATAGGGTGCGAATTTCACTGGATCGACTTTTTGGACTGCATCTCCGGGCAGCATGGTATTTTCTCCTTTTTGCCGGCACGCATTTTATCCGGCCCAATGCCGTAGACTTCCATCATCTGGGTCATGATAAGGATAAATCGCATCATTACTGCTGCACTGCCCTCAAACAGAAGATCGCCATCGACGATGGCATCCATGAGGACCTGTTGATCGCCACCCTTTTTCATGGTTTTGATTGCCGTTTGGCCGTCTTTCCATATGACTTTCAGATCCGCATTCTGGTTTACGCCTGTTTTTGAAGTGATTTTGCCATTATTGAAGGTAAAACTTCTCCCATATTTCCCGTCTTTTGTTATAATAAGCGTCGTGAAATTTTTCTTTTTAAGGAGTTTTTTGAAGTCCTTGTTTATCAGTGCTGTGAATCCCGTGCCCCATTTCATCATGGCATACATAATATATAATACTATCCCAAAGTTCATTAGCGCTCCAGTTCATCCCGGTCAGGATATTGTTTTTGTTTTCTACTTTGACAATTCATAGGTTTTTCCGGTTTTTAACATGGCCTCAAAATTTTCTTTTTTTGTGGCAACCGGCAGGCAGCATCCGGTACAGAGAACAAGGCCACCGTCGTCTCCCACGTCATCTATCAATTTTTTGCAGTATGCTTCCACCTCTTGGGGTTTGCCCAGAGACATGAGTGCCGGGTGAACATCGCTGCTGATGGCAAGATGATTCCGTAACTGCTCTTTGGCTGAAAAAATATTGGTGGTTCCGTCAAGATCAATAATTGTGGAACCTCGAGGCAGGTCCTTGAAGTAATGCATATTTTTATCCCAGCAGGTATCCAGGTGCAGCCAGATTTTTATACCCTTTTTCCAGAAAGCATTGATGATCTGTTTGGTATACGGCCACCAGAATCGTTCGAATATATGCATGGGGTAGAAAAAGCCGCCTGCTCTCTCTTCAACCAGTCCCATAGTTAAATATACATTGGGATCGGCCATTGATGAGTACGTTTGAATCAGCTCGTCCGTCATTTTTTGCAGTGCTTTTTCCACCAGTTCCGGCCGGAAATAAAGGTCCTCGGTAAATTTGATCATCGACCGGGTCAGGGATAATTTGAAAAACGGATGGGTCAGAAGGACCGGAAATATGAAATGAGCCCCTCTTTTGCCATATTCTTTCAAGCTTCTGCTCAGAGCCACGAGGGTATCCTGCCATATTTTCAAATATTTTCCGGATGTGTCTTTGCCATATGCTCTTTCGATCAGGTGTTCTACAATAAAAAGGTTCATGCCATCTTCCGCTATAATTTCATAATCCTCAACAGTGGCCAGTTCTTCCTCAAGGATCTGGATTTCCGGTGAAGCTTCGGAAGGGGGATTTACCTTTAAACCACCCAGATAATAAATTTCCGATGTGAGAGGGGCGTGCACACCATCCCACCCCCCGTAGGTATCAAAAAATTTCAATTCTGTTTCGAATTGGGCAATATAGCCTTTTTTCACCACTTCCCAGTATTTTTCTCCAACCAGGCCTGCCATGGCAGATGTGTTGCCAAGTATGGCAATCGGAACCCGGTCCGGTTTTTCAAGATTGATGGCACATTCCAATCTCTCTTTCGAAGTCATTGTTTCACTACGCATAGACATTATTCTCCTTGGCCAGTTCCCATATTTTAAAAACGATTACCTGAATATTTCACAGGTTCTATTCAAAATGATTTTTAATCCCCTGCTGAACGATATCTTCGACAATATCCGGTTCAATGCCATAGACAATTATATTCAGGGTCAATCTGGCATCTTCGATATCTTTCTGCAGGGTTCCTTTAAACCTTGGTTTTCCGTGAAAGGTAACCAGGCTGCAAAACAGGTATCCGTTTTCGTTCGCATCGATAAGGCCCTTGATATGCCCGATCAGCCTGCAGCCGCTGTTTTTAAGATTCAATGCCAGCTCGGATATAAACCGTTCAACTCTTGAGGTAATGCTGCTGACAGGTTTGATATGCCCGAATGACAGAATGATATCTTTTGTAAATGCTGTAGGATGGTCGTCATGAGTACGGATGATCATCATAGCAATTCCATGAATGGGTTCAGCGTATATACCTCCTCTTCTGCCGACATGGCAACAATTGCAGCAGATGGATTCAGTTTAGCAATGCATTCTATAATTCGGTCAATTTGCTTTATACTGGCCTCATCGATTTTATTGACAGCCACAATATCCGCACGTTGAATTTGACCGGTCAGAAGCGGTTCCATCACTTGTATCAGCATTTCATAGCGCGTTACGTCTACAACCGTGACTACTTTGATGGATTCGAAACGGAGAGGGCAATTATCATCATGAAGTGTTGTAACGATATCCCCTGGTCTGGCAGCACCGGTTGCTTCGATGATGACCAGATCCGGATGATAAGCGGTTTCAATTTTCTGAAGCGTTTCAATAAGTCCTGCCGTAAGCGTGCAACAAATGCATCCGCCAAACAGTTCTTGCACGGTAAGGCCTTCCTTCTTCAGATAATTGCCATCGATACCTATTTCTCCGATTTCATTTTCAACAACGGCGATTTTTTTGGATTGGGCGATCATCTTTTTAACCACATTCAAAAGCAATGTTGTTTTTCCTGATCCCAGAAAACCGCCGATAATCATAACGTTCATAACATGATCCCGAACAAATTCATTTATGCCGGTTTTGATAATTGATACGTCTTCCCGGTATTCAGCATGGCGCGGAAGTTTTCTGCCTTGGTCGCAACCGGAAGACAGCAGCCCGTACAAAGAATCAATCCACCGTCATCACCGATTTCATCAATCAGTCTTTTACAGTAGGCTTCCATTTCTTCGGGTTTTCCAAGAGACATGAGTGCCGGGTGAATATCAGAGCTGATACACAGATGATCCCGCAACTGCTCCTTGGCGGCAAAAATATTGGTAGTCCCGTCCAGATCGATAATTGCAGAACCTCTCGGCAGTTCTTTAAAATATTTGATATTTTTATCCCAGTTGGTGTCCAGATGAAACCATATTTTTATCCCGTCCGCCCAGAACGCCTCTGCGATCTGTTTGGTAAACGGCCACCAGAATCTTTCAAAAATCCGCATCGGATAGAAAAAACCGCCCGCTCTTTCTTCCACAAGCCCCATGGTCAGAAAATTGTCTTTTTTGTAAAGCATTTTCCCCATGGCAATCAATTCATCAGTCATCGTCTGTATAGCGTTTTCAACCATTTCCGGCCTGTAATAGAGGTCTTCCGTAAACTTGACCATGGATCGGGTCAGAGACAGTTTGAAAAATGGATGTGTCAGAAGTGTCGGGAACGTAAAATAAGCGCCTCTTTTGGTATATTCGTCCTTGCCTTTTTTTGAGCTGCGTGAAGCATCCTGATAAATATGACCGAGTTGACCTAAAAATTCCTTTCCATAAACCCTTTCAATGAGATGATTCACGATGAAATCATTCATTCCTTTTTCGGCGATAATCTCATAATCTTCAGGCTTGGCAAATTCTTCTTCCAATATCTGGATTTCCGGTGATTGTTCAGTAGGTGTTGTTACCTTTAACCCGCCAAGCCTGTAAATATCAGGTGAAAGGGGCAGCGCCACACCATCCCACCCACCAAATTTTTCAAAAAGCTCGATTTCCGTTTCAATGTGTGCGTAATACCCCTTGTCTGCGATTTCCCAGTATTTTTTCCCGACCAGTTTTGCGGCGGCAGAGGTATTCATCAGCGGACTGATAGGAACCCGATCCGGTTTTTCAAGATTGACGGCACACTCCAGTCTTTCTTTTGAAGTCATCGTTTCACTACGCATGCTGCCTCTCCTCCATCATTTTTAGGCAATAGGCAACGCCTGCCATTGCATCCGTGGTCTGAAAATCGGCATTCAGATGTTCTTTAAGTGTATTGTTCGTAACACCACCACCCACCATCAGCTTGATTTTATCTCTCAAGCCTTCTTTTTCCAGCAGGTCGGCAGCATCCCGCATGTATTTGAATACGGTTGTAATGAGTGCTGAAAATCCAATGAAATCCGGTTCGATTTCTTTTGCTTTTTCAAGAACGACAGTTGGTTCAACATCCACTCCCAAATCAAATACCTGGAAACCCTGGCCTTCCAGTAGTGTGGACAAAATGTTCTTGCCAAGATCATGAATATCTCCCTTTAATGTTGCTAGAATGATTTTGCCTTTGGATTTGGATGGACGGCTCTGATCCATATAGGGCTTCAAAATAGCAACCGATTCCTTGAATATCTCGGATGCCAGCATCATCTCCGCAAGAAACAGGATACCTTCCTGAAACTGGTCACCCACAAGTATCATTCCTTGACGTGCGTCATCTAAAATGGATAAGGGAGCCTCACCCTTTTCAATTCTCATTTTTATGGTTTCAAGAACTTCTTCTCTTCTCAGTTCTACAAAACCGCTTGAAAGTTGTTCCAACATAGAAAATTCTCCTTTACATCTTTTATGTTCATAAATTTTCAGCCAAATATATTTCCAATCTGTTCTTTCAATGCTTTCAGTCCATAAAATGATCGGGTGACATCTCAACCGTCAGATTGTCAGAATCTTTAAGGCGTTTTAAGAGCCCTAATCGTTTGGGAAGCTCATACCCATAGAAATAGCGAAGGGTATAGATTTTTCCCTCATAAAAATTCACATCTTTGCCCTTGGCGCCGGTGTTCAATGCATTTTGGGCTGCCATCCCCTGCATTAACCATTGCCAGGCAATCGTGACGATACCGAAAAGTTCAAGATAAAGCACAGAATCCGCCAGAAACGATTCGGGGCCCTGTTGTTGTGCAATTGTAACAAGATGGCCTGTGATTGCCTGCAGATCTGTCAGCGCGTTTTCCAGTTCTACTGCAAGTGGAAGAAGCTCAGGCAAGCGTTTTGCCTTTTCAATGGTTCCAAAAAGTTCACTGTTATACAGTTCAAATGCCTTACCGTTTTTCATCAAAACTTTCCGTCCGAGCAGGTCCATTCCCTGTATGCCTGTCGTGCCTTCGTGAATCGGATGAATGCGGCAGTCCCGATAGTATTGTTCAAGAGGATAATCATCACAAAAGCCAGAGCCGCCAAGACATTGAAGACCCTGGCTGATGGAGAGAATTCCCATTTCAGAAGGGTAACTCTTTACAATCGGGGTCAATACTTCAAGGAGCAGGTTGTATTTTTCCCGTTCTTCACCTGTGGTCACCAGAAGCAAATCCGTGTATTTTGTACATAAAAGCAAAAGCGATTGCGAACCTTCAGATACCGCTTTCTGAAATAAAAGCATCCGTTTGACATCCGCGTGCTCAATAATGGGCACAGGCGGTTTTGTTGGATCTTTCTGATCGAGTTTTCGACCCTGCTTTCTCGTCTGCGTATATTCAAGAGACGCATAATAAGCAGCAGTGGCCAATGCTGTGGCACTCAGGCCCACACCGATTCTGGCACCATTCATCATCTGGAACATGTATTTTAACCCATGATTGGCCTCGCCAACCAGAAAGCCTCTGCAATCATTTTTGTCACCAATGCCCAGCTGGACGATGGGGCACCCTCTGTAGCCCAGCTTATGATATACGCCTGAGGTGACAACATCATTTGCAACAAGGCTGCCATCAGGTTCAATCCGTTTTTTGGGGACAATAAAGAGAGAGATTCCCTTTACGCCTGGCGGACTTCCGGGAATTTTTGCAAGCAGCAGGTGCACGATATTATCTGCTGCATCATGATCCCCTGCAGATATAAATATTTTTTGTCCCTTGATCAGGTAATACCCGTCATCAGCCGGCTCTGCAATCGTGCTTATATCGCCCAGTGAGGAACCGGCCTCCGGCTCGGTCAGCGCCATGGTTCCTTGCCATGTACCGGTTCTCATCGGCGGGATATAGGTGTCATACTGCTCTTTACTGCCAAAAGTTTCTATTAAATGAGCAGCACCGCCTGTAAGCCCGGTGTACACACTTGCAGAAAAATTCGCACACTGGAAAATGAACTCGCACAAACCTGCCACCATGGCTGGCAACTGTTCTCCGCCATGTTCGTAAGGTGTCCGGCTCGTCATCCAGCCGCCTGCGGCAAATTCCCTGTTGATACTTCTCACTTTTGGATGCACTTTTACTTCGCCATTCACCAATTCAGGGGGCTTACGGTCCATTTCCTCATAGATCGGATACAAGAGATCCTTGCCGAGGTTGACAGCTTCTTTAATGACAAGATCAAACATTTTCCGGTTGTGATCTTTGTAATAATTGAATTGGGTCAATGATTCGCAATCAAATACCTCATAAAGCAGGAATTTCATGTTGCGTTCACTCATAAATCGTTTTGCCATTTACATCTCCTAAATAGTTTTCAGTTGATTGAATGATGGGACAATACGTTGAAACGTAAATGAATTCTTCGCATTTTTTGCTTTTAATGGTTCAAATCTTGCTTTTATACTGCTAACCCAAAATTAGTAATTATGTAATCAGATCAATTACTTCTGAATATTTTTTTAAGACCGGAATACTTCTTTGACCTGTTGATAGCCGGATAATGCACTTGACACTTTCTCTCTTTTGATATTATCCAATGATCCAGGAACGGCCACCAGACATGAAAAATAACTCACATCTATCCAATATTTGCCGTTCTACAAACAATTGAAACGTGTGATCACCGCACATGATTGATGAAAAATGAAACAAAGGGAGTATGACGGAAATGATTATTGTAGGAGAACTTATTAACGCCAGCCGAAAAGAAATTGCGAAGGCCATAAAGGACAAGAATGAAGCTGTGATCCGTCAGATAGCCAAGGACCAGGTTGAAAATGGTGCAGACTTCATTGATGTTAATGCCGGCGTCTTTATGGACAAGGAAGTTGATTATTTAAAATGGCTTGTTGCGCTTGTTCAGAAAGAAACAGGCATGCCATGCTGTATTGACAGCCCAAACCCTGAGGCCATAGAAGCGGCGCTGTCGATTCACCAGGGCAATGCCATGATGAATTCCATTTCATATGAAAAAAAACGCCTGGATGCGCTGCTTCCTGTTATCTCCGGCACAGACCTTCGCGTCATCGCTCTTTGCATGAGCGATGAAGGAATGCCGGAGACCGCTGACGACCGTCTTGCTGTTGCGGATAAGCTCGTGAATGAACTGGTGCGGAACCATGTGAAACCTGAAAATATCTATATTGATCCGCTTGTTCAATCCATATCGACCAATGCGGGTTTTGGGATGGAATGTTTGAATGCCATTGAACGCATCATGGATACATTTAAAGACTGTCACACGATTTGTGGATTGTCCAATGTCTCCTATGGGCTGCCCGCAAGACCCCTCATTAACCGTACATTTATGGCAATGGCCATTGCCTATAGACTGGATGCCGCCATTGTCAACCCCCTTGACAAAAGCATGATAAGCTGCATACGTGCGGCATGGGCATTATCAGGCAAGGATAAGTTCTGCATGAAATATATCAAGTCCTGGCGTGAAGGCAAGGCAGCATAGGAAAAGGTATGCATGATAAAATCACCCTGACATTTCATCCGGAAAACAGACACATCCTGGCCAATGCAGGCGAAACAATCTGGGAGGCGGCAAATCACGCTGGTGCCTGCATCCGTGGAGAGTGCAACGGAAGGGGCGTATGTGGAAAATGTATTGTCAGTGTTGAACCTGCCGAAAATCTATCGGCACCGGATGAGGATGAACAGGCCCTTTTGTCAGATAATGGAAGTGACCCCAGGAAACGTGTGGCTTGCCAGGCCAGAATAAAGGGGCCGCTTACGGTTCATATACCGGAAGCATCACTTCCTGATGAACCTGTATCCGGCAAAACAGGCATATCCGGAACTTTTTCACCTGATCCTGCAATCCGGCGGTTTTTTGTGAAATCTCCGCCTGCAGACACCGTTCCCGGACATAAAAATACAGGTATGGCCGAGAGGATAGCAGAAGAGATAAACCGATGCTATGGGCAGAAGGTATTTTTTCAATCAACAGCGGCCATACGACAGTTAAGCATGCCGGCTTGCAAGGCCGATGAACTCACTTTGGTTCATCATGCTGAAAAAGGTATCACTGCCGTTTATCCGGGAAAACAAGAGAAAAGCCTGGGGCTTGCTTTTGACATCGGGACAACAACCATTGCCGCTTATATTTGTGATATGAACACCGGGAACGTTCTTTTTGCATGTGCCACACTTAACCCTCAGTATCGCTACGGTGAAGATGTTATCAGTCGTGTCGATATGGCCAATCAGGCGTCATTCGGACTGGATCGCCTTCAAAGCATCGTTGTTCAGGCGGCAAATACATTGATACAAACGTGCCTGTCCGAAATCAATGCCTCATCCCAGGATATCGATGACGTAGTAATCGTCGGAAATACAGTCATGGAACATATATTTGCAGGCATTCATCCCCATGGTCTCGGCTCCTGGCCCTTTATGCCCATATCCCGATGCTTTACGGAAATCACCGCAAAGGATGTGGGCCTCGACATTTCTCCTGGCACACCTGTTCATATGTTTCCGGTCATTTCGGGATTTGTGGGTGGGGATGCACTGGCCGCGGTTTTGGCTGAAATAGACGGATATCCAAGTGACATACGCCTGATTATTGATATCGGCACAAATGGCGAATTGATGCTGCTCACTCCGGAAGGCATATGGGCCACCAGTTGTGCGACAGGACCTGCGTTTGAAGGGGGACATCTTTCCTGCGGCATGAGAGCAACCACCGGAGCCGTTTACAAGGTCGCTGTTGATCCATCGAACAATCGTTTTACTTGTCATGCACTGGGCGAGGAGCATGGCGCCCGTCCTGTTGGCGTGTGTGGCTCCGGGGTGATCGATGCCATAGCCGTGATGTTGAAATCCGGCATGATTTTACAAAATGGCCGGTTTGATGAAAAAAAACCAAATGTGATATCAGACGATAATGGTATCGGCCGGAAAATCATTCTTGTCCCAAAGGAAATCAGCGGTACGGGCGATGATATTTTTCTGTCGATTCGCGATATCCGGCAAATTCAATTGGCGAAAGCGGCCATGGCTGTGGGCATCGATGCTCTGCTGAAGAAAGCGGACATCAAGAAGATTGATACCACCGTGCTGACCGGTGCGTTTGGTGTAAAGTTTAACTGGCAGCATGCGTGCGATATCGGTATGTTCCCGCCGTGTGTCATGACCAGCAGCGTGGAACCCAAAATAAATCTGGCTGGTATAGGGGGAATCAAGGCGCTTTTAAATAAAAATCAACGGACCAGGGCAGACAGCCTTCAAAAACAGATACACTTTGTGGAACTGTCCACTGATGCCGAATTTTCAAAGGCATTTGCCAATGCCACACGCTTCCCGTGAGCATCTGACTCAAAAAGTCTTTTGGCCCAATATCTGTGTTGGGCCGATTTTTGAATCCTCGACATACTCCACGTGTAAAACAGTTTTTTATCTTACCCATGCAGATTGATGTTTTCAGAATAGCCAGTCAGTCCGATTCATTGTCAACTATAGTATCAATAAAAATATAGCGACCTTATCGTAACAACCGTATGCGCTGAGGGATATAGCAAATATCAACAGCCAGCTTGGCAAGCATCTCATTGGTTTGTATCATTTGTCAACAACGTCTCGGTTTTCCGGTTTTTCCCTAATTTCTATGTTATGATTTTTACAATACTGGCAGGGACACCAACGTCAGCATAACCAGCCACAAAAAGCCACAACAAATATACGGAAGAAGAGAGGTGAATGTGGATAAAATCTTCTCCTACCAAAAAAAAACAGCAGCCTTTTGGGGTCGTGTGTTCATGCTTTTGTTAGCCCTTTAAAATGCAAAAAGCTCTTGTAGACAATTGATGGTATTTATCTGTGTCGTCTTTGAAATTACACCAAGTTTTTGAATAAGTCTGGATTTATCAACGGCTCTCATTTGATCTAATAGTATTAGTCCCCTTTTTCCCTGAAATGTACATTGAATTCGGGTTGGAAAACTGAAACCTTTGGATGTCAATGGTGCAACAATAGCTGTTTTCAAAGAAGCCATTTCATCCGGTGAAATCACTATACATGGCCTGGTTTTTTTTATTTCAGAACCTTGCGTTGGGTCCAATTGGACTAACCAAATATCAAACCTGCGGATACTTTGTTTTACCATTCCCATTCCTCTGTATCAGTTAATGGCGCATTAAGCCATTCTTCTTGATTTGAGTAACCAGATTCCTTTAACTTACTTGCCTTATCAAATTGTTCTTTCCAGCCTTGCCTTGGTTTCTTAACAGGTTGAATTAAAAGACCATCGTCGATTATTTTGAATTCCAACTTTTTATCACTGAGTTGAGCTTGCTCGATAATTGCTTTTGGGATTCGGACGCCTTGTGAATTCCCTATTTTAATTAAAGTTGTCATAATTGCCTCCATTTGCGATTAATGTAATTACATTATAATCACAGTGAGATGGCATGTCAAATTAAAAATATGTCTACGTTTCGGGGGCTCGGCATCAGTGGGAGCGCACTGTTTGCGCTCCGCTGAATGCCGTTGTTGAACGAAGCCGTTATGCGGGAAAATATTCAATAAATAAGGTATGCAAAAGAAATATCAATCCATAGATTTTGCTTAAATACTCCAACAGCCATTAATAGAAGCCAAATCGAGCCAGCAATATAACAATATCTATTCCAATATTTTGCTTTTATTTTCATTGTGTGTAACGTTTAAGCTGAACCACGGCCAAAAAACTGTGAGTGTGATACATCATGCGAGTCTTTCGTTCCGATAATTTCCGAATCAGTAATAATTATTATTTGTAAGTCCCCTTTAATTCCCTTAAATTTTATTAAATTACTTTAATTATTCAGCATCCTTTGGTTTATGTTTGAATCTGTAGTGAAAGAATGTCTTTCATTAAATTGAAATGATTATCCATCGTGTATATTTTACAGCCATTTTGCTTTGCATTTTGTGCTATTAATAGGTCAGGGATGCCGATACCATTTAGTCCATTTTTCAAACATTTATATTGGTAATCTGTGATTTCATTCCAATTTATAGATAAGTTTAACTTGTTAATATCGTGTAGCAAATTAATTACTCTTGTTTCATTTCGGACTTTCAAGAACGGTATTAATTCTGTCAGAATAAGATCATTAGTTACAAGGAGATTTTCATCAATTAAGTAATCCATTAATTTTGAACCATTTCCGCCTCTAAAATAGTCTATCCATATGGACGTATCGATTAAAACCGACATTTGCGCCCTCGAATCGTTTCTAAATCGATGTCTAAGTTTATTTTTCCTTTAAATTCTTTTATCTCAGACAATTGCGTCTTTCGAATTAATTGTTCCAAAGCTGTGATAATGACTTTGGTCTTAGTTTTAATGCGAGTTGCTTTCATGGCTTCATTCACTAAATTTTCAGGTAAATCGATTGTTGTTCTCATAACCGGCCTCCTTTTATGCATAAAATTAACAATATATGCATAAAAAGTCAATTGTTTTGTGCCGACGTATTCTGAGGCAATTCTTCCAAATATCACCCATGCCTCGAATTTACCGTTTATTTAAAGTCTAATAATTTAAAACTATTAACGCGATTCAATCCATATTGAAATTGGAAAAACAGGCTGAGATCTGGGGGCAGAATGGCCGTGCAGCTTTTGGGGCATAATAAGATGAAATCATTATTTATATCAAGAATTTTTTAATCGTTTAAAAGAAAAGTTCTCCCTGAATCATGGGCAACCTGCATATTCAATATGGAGGCTACCTCATATCATGGCGGCATACGATAATCAAAAACTAATGAAATAAATATCATTTCAATTGGATAGAGCGAATTTTTTTTATCTGTGTGAAGGCAAAAATTGGACCTTATTAGCTATTGGGCTGGGCCGTGGTTTGCCAGTCAATTGACATTGTTACCAAATTTTTCTTAACGCGGGGCTATTGTAATAAGTTATTTATGATATCGGATAGGCATGGCATATCGCGGATAATATTTTCTATGCTCATTATAATAGTAGATCGATTTAATTAAAATTAATTTTATTTTATTCTTATCAGATGTACGCCCACATCATGAGAATCAAGAGGATTTTATTGTCTCCGTAAAAGCATAAATGAATCCGGAAACAAGAAACAGGATTTATGCTGAAAATGATCAATTTTTATCTGTCTTGCCAAATTTATTTACTCTGCGGTTTGGGGCGTAGGTTCTTGTAAATTCAGTGCCGGGCTACCGGAAAAGTGTCGGGTTGCCCGTTTCATAACGGATATTCTTTAGGGAAATAATAGCGCCATAATATGCTGAAAATTTTAATCAAAATGCATTATGGGAATTCGGCCCGCCTCTTTCAAAAAATGTGCATTCGCATGGCATGCGATTTTATAAAAAAAAATCGAATGATTGTCTTGAAAATGCCGGTAATTTGGTGGATAAAGGTGATACAGTTTCTGGGCTATCGGCTAAATATTTGAAATCAGATAAGGAGGGTACCATGTCAAAAAGCAAAGATACAAAGAAAGATGTCAAGAAAAAGCCAACCAAGACCGCAAAGGAAAAGAAAAAAGAAAAGCAGGAAAAGAAAAAATAGAATTATGGTGAATGAATTTGTAAAAATAACACGCAAAAGGGCGGCTTTTTAAAGCCGCCCTTTTTAATATGTTCCTCCAAACTCTTTAAAGAATCCTATAGCTTTTCCTTTTCCCATCCGGTGATCATGCCTTTGATATAGGATAAGGGCGTATGACCGGTCGTTGTCATGTAAACATGAATAATAATGAAGCTTAGGATGAGAAAAGACACAATCACATGGAGAAGGGCTGTTTGCCTCAGTGTCAGAAAGTTCTGCCCCCAGATCTGCCATTCATTGTAGGTGTAATACAAAATCCCTGTGAACATCTGTATCGGCAACAGCAGGGAGATGACACTCAGGTAACTGATTCTCTGAAGCGGATTGTGCTTGGCATCAATGCTTTTTTTAACCGGATTGGGTTTGCCCCGGAAAATATCGACCAAATAATATTTCACCACAGCCATGATTTTTTTGGTGGTGGGGATGTACTGCTTCCATTCACCGGTGGTAAACAGCCAGAAAATGAAAATAAAGAACGAAACGAGCCAGGTTATTCCGGTAAAATTATGAACATGGACGGCTTTTTCAAATCCCAGAAGCGAATACGACCCGTGGATTTCAAGACCGGTAACGATGAGGATCGATATCAGCAGCATCTGGAACCAGTGCCAGAACCGTTCATAGCGCGAATAAAGATAAAGGCCGTTCATGTGGGTTTTCTGTTCCATTTTAAATTCTCCTTATTTTCGTTTTCCGGAAAAGAACCGCAGTGTCCCATGAAGCAGGATTCCCGCAAATGCGCCAAAAACGAGTATCCACCCACCAAAATCGATTTCCTTGTAATAATCACGGCCCGGCATGTAAAGCTCACCAAAGGATGCCAGCCTGCTGTTTGTTCTTACGTGGCACTCGGTGCAGGCCAGCGCATTTGCTTTGGGCATGACCATATGGGTTGTGGGATATGCAAAGGTTGATTTGACGAAATCAAACTTTCCTGAAAACGGTACGCCTGAAAAATCCATTCCTTTTTGAAGCGCATTCTGCCAGTCAAGCGTAGTCCAGTAACCATCCTTGCCTGACAATAAAGGTGCAAGGAGTGTCTTGTATTCAAGGTCGTAGGGTTGGACCCCATGGTGAATCTTGAATGGAAAAATTCTTGAATCAGGATCGTTTATATTACCGTTAGGTTGGCTCACGGCAACTGTAGTGGACGGATCAATCACATCTTTTGTGGTGAGTGAGCTCATGGAACCGTTAAACCAGAAGTATTCGGGTTTGACATTTTTTTCCCATTTCATTTCCCCTTTGATGGACAGGTAATTTTCCTTATCGTAGGGGCCTTTTGTTTTATAGGGTTTCCCGTCCTTTAGCCTGCCGGATTTGGACCAGTCCCAACTCATTTTTGTGGGATTGACTCTGGCAAAATCCGGTATGTGGCACGCCTGGCAGGCCACCTTGTCTGTGTGGTCATTCATTTTTGCGTTTTCTTTATGAGGCGTTGCCGTGTGGCAGGATTCACATGTAATTTTGGATATTGTGTCGTCCTCCACAAGGCTTCGTCTGTCTTCATAGGCTTTCTGAGAATATATTCTTCCGGGGATATTGTGGAGCTTACCGGAGTGGCAACGGAAGCAGGTGAAATTGCCGCCATTTGTCCCCATGTGAACGTCCAGCATTTTATCCGGATGGGTCAGGGAAGAATCGAGATCCCCGTGTTTCACACCATCGCCGCCGCCGCCAAAAAAATGGCAGGAACCACAGTTTTTACGGGTGGGCAGTCCGATGTCTGTAACTGCTTTGTGAATGTTTCCCTGAAGTTCCGCGGCAAGAGCCTTGGATTCGTCATCACCTTCTTCCTTGAAAAAACGAAAATCTTCAAAGGTTTCATCCCAGTTGACTTCCTTCTGGCTGTGGCACAGAAGGCAGTTCACTTCTCCTTCTTTGGCGTTCCAGCCGGTGTGACATTTCGAGCAGCCCTTGTCGTTCATTTTATTTGAGGAGATACAGTAGTTGTTTAATGAATCGCCTCCTTTTCCCAACTGCTTTTCACCTTCTTCGGCAATCCATGTCCAGTGGATGGTCTTATGAAATTGACTATCCGTTTCTGTGTGACAGGAGAGACAGGCTTTTGTGATGTCATCGCCAGTTGAAAATTCCTGTTGCAGAACCTTATGCTTTGAATGATCCGTTGTGGTCTGACGTTTTTCATTGCCCATTTGGGCGGCATGGCATAAATCCGATTGCCATACGGAAAGCCACGCCCCAAGGACAGTGGAAAACAGCATGATGAAAGTTTTATTTTTCATTCAAATGCTCCTTAACATGTGAAGCCGCTATTTGCATTTTGCGGGTGTGGGTGAATCAGCGGCATGACCTTTCAGATATGCATGAATGTTTAAAATATCTTCCTCTGAGAGTTTGTTCCATTCTTCCTTGCAGTCTGCTTCGAGATATTTTTTTTCTTCAAAATAACGGTCCCATTGGGCCTGGGTCTTGGCATCCGGACTTAAGGTCGGTGTCGCAGATTCCACTTCTCCGCGATCTTTGCATGATTGATATACTTTCCTGTAGGTATATTTCCCTTTGCGTTCATTTCCTTCTTCTGCAGAGCTGATCATGGAAAAACTGATTGTTAAGATGATGCCTAACAGGATAATAATTGTTTTTTTCATTTGAATAATCTCCTTATGAATTGAATGTCGTTAAAAATTCATTATGTTTAATATCTGAGTGTTGCTGAAAGATAAACATTCCACACTTTGTCCGCTACAGGAAAGAATGCATCAAACGCTTTCATGTCGCTGATTTTAACAGGCGCACCCAAAGGATTTCCACTTCCCGTATAGTCGTAGTCATAGAACACACCGCCCAAGGTCAGGAAAAAATTCTTGTTAACCACTGGCTGAATATAGTAGGTTTCAACCACAGAACCACGGGCAGCCAGTTTGCTTGCCACAAGTGAATCCTCGGCGCCTGTCATGTTGATCCAGTATTTGCTTCCCTTGTTATATTCAACACCCAGTCTGGCCTTAAATGGCATGGGGAATATGGCGCCTGTGTAAATACTGTATCCATCCTGTTCTTCCATGTCGCCATTTGAACTCAATAAGCCCATACCCATCAGGCCGTAAAACGGATTTTTCGAAAGATCATCCGGTTTGGTGTGGCTCATGGATAAAGAAAGGAATACATCGATATCTGCCAGAAGTTCTGACAGGTTGGATCGGACAAGAATCGTTGCAAGATCAAAGTCACCTATGTTTTCAGTTGCCTGCATTCTGCTGATATATCCGCCTTTGTTCATTTCAAAGGCGTAGGTGCCGTCTGCTTCTTCAAAGGGGATAAAGGGCATGAGCATGAGACCGGTAAATCCATCGGTGATATCCCAGGCATGGGCATAATTCAATTCAACACTGGTCAATTCATTGTCATAAAGGGTTGCGATAAATCCGCCAAAGGTGGCATCTTCAATGTGCCTGCCATCTGTAAGAGAATAACTGTTCCCCCAATCACTTTCAAAACCGACACCATAGCAGAGTTTGAATGCGGCTCCCGGAATACCGGTGACATCTTCAAGGCCAAAACTTAATGACGCACCATCAAACTGCCAGTTGATAATGGGGGCCATAGGAGAGCCACCTTCCATGCTGTAATTTTTATATTCAAGGGGCGGGCCTTCAGTAGCCGGTCGTCGGCCAAAGGACACATTGACAGGTACCCGGTCAGTTCCTGTTTTGTAGTTAAAATAGGCACGCTCCACATGGACGGTATCGCCGTGAGGTACACTTGTTGTATTTCCATCCAGATAGATGTCATTGAATGACCCGGTGTTAAATTTTATGCCGGAGCTGTCACCATAAACTTTATACATGGAGAGTCTTCCGCCAAACGAAAGGTTTCCGCTGATTTTGCTTTTCATTTCCAGTCGCAGGCGATTGGTAAACATGAAATCATTATCTGCATTATATTTTTCCGCTTCCGGGGTCATTCCCATGCTTGAAAGGAAAGCCATCATGCCCTGAATATAATCTTTCGTGGCTCCGTTGAATCCGCTCATCGCAATCATATCCTGAAGTGTAGAGCCAGGCGGCATCATAGTCATTAACATAGGTATATCTTCAGGTGTCAGCGCTTGTCCAGTAATTGGGTTTGTCATTGCATCAATGAAGAACCCGTTCATCAGCCACGACGGCGCGATCCTCATATCTTCATAATGGATCGAATCCACACGGGTTCTAAGTTCCAGGCCCAGTGAAATTTTGTCTGTGGCTGTGTGAAGCTCAGTTTTATTCAACCGGTTATCCAGCGCATTGATTTTTGTGTTGAGCGCATTGATTTCTTCCTGAAGCCCTGCCATATCTTCGCTTGCAAAAACCGGCGTCATGTTGAACATGATGAAAATCAGAAAGCAGACCAGCGGAACAAGTCTCAGTGTGTTTTTAAACCTGAATAATTTCATTTTTTCCTCCTCACTCCTTTGAACGTTGAACAACTCATTTTAGAAATAAAATTAACAATACGATTTGTATACGATATGCATCATTTATATAGTAACGCACCGAACGATTGTTCTGCAATTCATATGCCATGAGAGGAAACGTGGTCTGATAGGCATTAACTATTTTATATTTAAAGATTTTATAAATACATTAAAAGTGTTTTGTGTTAATATTTTGTTAATGATATGTTAACTGTTAATTAGCATGTTAACAATTGAAGACTTTATGACAAACTAACGGGCAATATACCATGTTATCTCAATATGAACAAACAGTTTTTGAAACAATTCAGGATGGCGTGATGGTGGTTGATCCAACCGGAACGATCCAGTCTGTGAATGCGGCTGCAGAAAAAATAACCGGTTATCGCGCAGAGGAACTGGTGGGGAAAAGCTGCAGAATTCTCGATTGTACCGATTGTAAAATTCTTGGTGAAACCAAGAATGAACCGTGGTGCGGTCTTTTTATCAGGGGAAAGGTCAGGGAAAAAAAATGCCGGATTACGACCAAGGACGGGAGTATCGTCCAGATTCTTAAAAATGGCACTATCATTCGGGACAGGGAGGGAAAGATAGTTGGCGCGGTTGAGATACTGACAGATATTTCTGAATATATGAAAAAGGAAGCCGAGATTGAGAGTCTCAAAAAAGCCCTTGATCGTGAAGATGCGTTTCATGGCATCATCGGACGGTCACCTGTGATGAAGAATCTGTTTGAAATGATTGAAAGCGTTTCAAAAACGGATATCCCTGTAATGATAGAAGGCGCAAGCGGCACGGGAAAAGAGCTTATTGCCCGCGCCATTCATGATGAAAGTGCAAGAAAAAACCAACCCTTCATTAAGGTCAATTGTGCAGCCCTCAATGAAAACCTGCTCGAAAGTGAGCTTTTCGGGCATGTGAGAGGGGCGTTTTCAGGGGCGGACAGGGACAGAATCGGCAGGTTTGAGGCCGCTCACAAGGGAAGTATCTTTTTAGATGAGATTGGTGAGATCCCTTTGTCAACCCAGGTGAAGCTCTTGCGGGTGCTTGAAGAAAAAACAGTTGAGCGGGTAGGCGATCATAAGCCTATTCATGTGGATACAAGAATTATTACCGCAACTAACAAAAATCTCGAATATCTCATTCATGAAGGGTTGCTCAGAGAAGACTTCTACTTCAGAATTCATGTGTTTCCCTTAAATGCGCCTCTTTTAAAAGAGAGGGTAGAAGATGTCCCCCTTCTGATCCGGCATTTTATCCACCAGAATGTCATCAAGGGCGTAAAAGATGTGAACGGGTTGTCACGGGAAGCCATGGAAATGCTCTTGTCCTATTCGTGGCCCGGAAATGTAAGAGAACTCAGAAATGCCATTGAATATGCCATGGTGCTCTGCCCTAAGGATCTTATCGGCGTTGAACATTTGCCTAAAAAGATTATGAACGGAGGTGGCTTAAACACGGCAGTCTCGGTTACGGTCCGTTCGCGTGGATCAGATCGGGAACTTTTAGTGAAAACGCTTGAGAGAACAGGTGGAAACCAGTCGGAAGCTGCAAAAATTCTTGGCGTCAGCCGGGTCACGATATGGAAATGGATGAAAAAATATGGGATTCGTTTGAAGCAGTGAAACTAAAGATGTATCAACTTGTTTTTTTTAGCATAGAATTAGAGTATCCGACAAGTGCATATTTTGAGAAGAAGTCTTCGGAAGAATTAAAGAAAAAGAAACAGTATGGATAATCAGCCATTCAACACATTCATTGCACATTGATATTCCATGGTGCAAGAATAATCGAACACCTGGTTCAACATCCATTTTATATACAAATTGACGGCCTTTTTAGTCGATTGGATGGCCATTTTATGTCCGTTTGCAAGTTCCTGGGCTATTTCCATTACTTTATTATCAAGAGCTTCATGGGGAACGACATAGTTAACCAGTCCTATTTCTTTAGCTTCCAGAGCTGTAATGACTCTGCCGGTCATAAGCAGTTCTTTGGCTTTGTTCACGCCAACAAGTATCGGCCAGATAACGGCACCCCCATCTCCTGCAGTAAGTCCCACTTTTACGTGCGTGTCACCGATTTTTGCCCGGTCAGATGCAACGACAATATCCGGAAACAGGGCAAGTGTTGCCCCAAGACCTGTGGCCGGACCATTCAAACCGGAGATGATGGGTTTTTCAATTTCAAGAATATTGATTAAGATCTCTCTGGCTTCCTTAAACACGATATCTAATTTTTCCTTGTCTGTCGGTAAAGGTTCCTTCAGATCAGCACCTGCACAAAACCCACGCCCGGCTCCGGTGATGGTTATGACGTCGGCATCCCGATCTCCACGGATATCGTGAAAAATGTTGGTTATTTCAGTGTGCATCTCCGGATTCACCGCATTAAGACGGTCCGGACGGTTCAAGGTTAAACGTAAAATTTTACCGACACGTTCCACCAGAATATATTTGTAATTTTTATAGTCCATTGCCTTATAATCCTTTTTTTCTTAATTCATCTCTCACCGCAAGTCCTATTTTTTCAAGGGTGTAAGGTTTTTTGATATACTGGCCTGCGCCAAGCTTCTGGGCGTTTTCCACATCATCCGTTGATGTATAGCCACTTGCAATGACTGCCTTTTGGGCGGGGTTGATTTGAATTGCCTGTTTGTATGTCTCACAACCGTTCATACCTGGTTCCATAATCATGTCAAGAACCATTAAGTCAACAGAATTTTTTTTTAAATACTCGACAGCCGCTTCCCCGTTTGAAACGGTTTTGACGGAATATCCCAGTTTTGTCAGCAATACAGATATAATTTCCCTTTGCGTCTTTTCATCATCGACAACCAGTATATGTTCGCCTTGCCCTTGATAATCTTCAATGCAGACGTAAAGACTTTTCAAGAAACTGATTGGTGGTTTTAAGCGTCACGATCCCTTCACCCTTAATCGCTTCCGAAGCGTTCATGATTAGGTTTAAGAGTATAATTTTAATATGGGGGGATGAGCAGACCATATTCAACAGTTCCGGGTCCAGGTTGTTTGCAAAATGAATATCCGGATGGTCGGCCATTATTTTTCTGTATTCACCGGAATCCAGAAATTCACGTATGATGGTATTTAAATTAAATACGTCTTTTCCTGTGGCCACCCCTTTGGCAATCGTTAGCAGATCAAAAACCACGTCTGCCGCTCTTTTACCTGCATCCTGTATAATTTGAATCGGTTTTTTAAGTGGGCTGTCATCCGGTAAATTCATTAGCAAGACTTCCGGATAAGTTACTATACCGGAGAGAATGTTGTTCAGGTCATGTGCGATACCACCTGCCATCAGGCCTAAGGATTCCATTTTGCCTGTTCGTTGAAGTCTCTCTTTCATTTTTTTATGCTGGGTAATGTCGCGAATGGTCCCTGTCATTCCTGCCGGCTGATTGCTTTCATTATAATATATATCCGCATTGACGGACACATGGTAAGGTTCGCCGGTTTTTTTCTTGAATACGGCTTCAAAATCCCGAATCACTCCTTTTGACATCAATTCCTTAAGCAGATCTTCACGGTCTTTGGGGTTATCATACAGGATATCCACTGTGTGGCCTATAAGTTCATCCAGTGCGTAGCCTGAGAAATCAACGCTTGAGGGGCTTGCGTTTATAATCTGGCCGTCCAGTGACGTTTCAAAATAAACGTCCTTAAGATTTTCAAAGATATTGCGGAATTTTTTTTCACTGATCAGCAGTGCTTTTTCCGCTAGTTTCCGTTCTTCTATCTCACGTTTTAGCTGTTCATTTGCCCGTATCAGATCCGATGTCCGTTCCTTAATCAATTGATCCAGATCATCATGGGATTTCTGCAGTAACACCTCAACCCGTTTTCGTTCCGTGATATCCGTTGATATGCCGCAAACCGCATAAATATCACCGTCAATATTATGCAAGGGGAACTTGATTGAAATAAAGGTATGCATCCCGTCATTGTGAGGGACTAGCTCCTCAAATTCCATGGACAGATTTTTTTCAATCACTGCCATATCATTTGCGTGGAATAATTCGGCGTTTTTTCTTGGAAAAATATCAAAGTCAGTTTTTCCGATCACCTGTTTGCCGGTCAGTTGAAATAACTGCTCATAATATTTATTGATCAAAAGATATCTGCCGGTCAGGTCCTTGAGATAAATAACAGCCGTCGAGTTATCGATAATTGAGCGCAATCTCTCTTCGCTTTCCTGCAACCGGGTTCGGAATTTTCTGTTATCAAGGGCTTTTTTTTCTAATTCTTTCACTCGCTGAAGCAATTGTTCATAGTCTGGCTTTTTGCCCACTATAATTCCTCCATTAGTTTTACAGGGATTTTTTTAACTGGAACTGACCAAAACCGTTATTTCCCAAATGGTAAAATCAATGACCCTCATCAATCAGATTTGTAACGTTTAATATAACCATCATTTGGGTTTTAAATCAACAAGGGATCGTGTTAAAAGCCAGGAAAATTGAACAGAGAAGGTGCGTGATGTTTGTGGATATTCTCACAATATCAGATGTTTATCCTTTGTTTTTTCTTATGTTGAATGGCGGATATTATCAAAGTCACACACATTGTTGAAGACCCTATCCAAATTTAAACATAAATCGCCATTTTTATTGAAAATAATTCATTCCTGCTTTTAGGCCCGGCTCAGGTTGTCTGAATTTCTTATAAATTGACAATTTGGGTAAAATTATTTAAGGATATCGTACATACTAAAATTGTTGGTTGGTGAGTAATTTATAAGCTGGGGTCAAGAGCCAAGTATTACATATGATAAAAGTAATATGATGCGGTTCGGGCTATCGATAATGGATAGTTTACGTATCTCGGATCATATATTTGTGTTTCATAAAAAGCTTGGCACGTTGCCAGGACACCGCTATAAAAACAAATAACTCATATTCAGATGGCGTCGATCCACGGTGGCGTTAGTGGAACGAAAGAAAACAGGGACTTTCTGATGTGAAACGCATAGTCATCAATATAGACAACGGTCCTGAATGGAGTGGGCGTCGAAGTCAATTTTTAAAAAGACTTGTGGCGTTTTCTGATATGACCGGTCTCACTATTCGTATGATTCATCCTCCTCCTTCTCATAGCAAGTATAATGGAATTGAGCCTTATTGGGCAGGGCTTGATAAATCATGGCATGGATATCTATTGAGTCGTGTTGGTGTGGTGTTGCATAGAGCTTCCAATTTTGTATGGAAGAGAGTTCGAACCATTGTGCAATTGCCGGAAACAACCTATGAGAAGGATATCAAGGCTGTCGGAAAAAGAAAGACAGACGCTTGAGGTGCGCCTTAACCGTTCAGAAAAACTACCATTGCATGACACTACAATAGTGCCTCATATGGTATATTAGCAATTTGTATTCGCCTAAAGCCCAAGATAGCCAAATTGAGAACCCTTGCATCAAAAATTTTTGGTATTCAAAGGGGTAATGTATGAAAAGGGAAAAAATCGCAGTTATCGGCGGAGGGGCTGCCGGGCTGACATCTGCATATCTTCTAAGAGAAAAATATGATGTGACCCTTTATGAAAAAACCGATCGCGTCGGTGGAAATGCGTATACACACCAACTAAAAAATGGTCAGCATGTGGATATAGCGGCATGTGTTTTTGGATCGCATTGTAAAGGCTTGATGAAACTATTTTCCGAATTGGGTGTTGAGCTTGTAACCCCGGAACAGACGTTTGTCAGTCTTCATAATCTAGATACAAAAGAAGGATTATATATAGATTTCAGTCCAAAAGCGTTATTCGCTCAAAAATTTCAGTTACTAAAACCCAGCAAGTTAAAAGCAGTGCTAAATCTGATCTTAGGGGTGCAAAAGGCATTAGAATATAAACACCAGAATAACTTCAAAGGCTGTACCATACGAGAATTATGTAGCTGTGTGCCCCAGCTGAGTGGTGAGACCCTTTATATAGCAATTTTTTCGATGTGTTTAATCACGTCCATGTGCTATGATGACGTCATGAACGCGCCTGCAGCTCTATTTTTTGATAAACTGTCCGTATGGAAGGATGCGCTCTCCTTTAAAAAGTTATTTTCAAAAAATCAGCTTGTTTGTATTAAAGGCTTTACCAAAGCATATGTTGACAAAATTTCTTCGCATTTAGATAAAAAAATTGTACTGAATTCTAATATAAAATCTGTATCCAGAAATACGACACATGTGGTTGTCTCTTTTGATGATGGGCAGGAAAAATTATTTGATCATGTGATTTTCTCATGCCCGCCTGACTCTGCGCTTTCTATACTCGTTGACCCCACTTCAGAAGAGAAAAGACTTCTTGGCGTATGGCGTTACCAGGAAGGGCCAGTCGTCGTTCACAATGATTTTTCCTCGTTTCCAAATCCAAAATTATGTCAGGGATTCACGTTTTTATATACAGATCGTAACGGTAAGGTTGAAACTTCCGTCAATGGCCGGTGCTGGAGCCAGCCAGGTGTACCGAATGATATTAAATATTTTGGTTCGCAGCACCCCAATTTCCCCATCAGAAAAGAACGGACCGATTTCAAAATTATTTTTAGAACCCCTATATTTGATTTAAACTCATATGAAATTATTCCCGAACTGCCATTGTTAAACGGACATCAGAATACATATTTTTGCGGCAGTTACTTTGGAACAGGCCAGCATGAAGATGCTGTTGACTCTGCAATCGAGGTTGCAAGGCTTTTAGGTGTAGAATGGAGATAGAATCTAAAACGATTGTGCTAACAGGCGCAGCCGGCGGGATTGGAAGGGTGGTGGCTGAAAAGCTGTTTTTAAGAGAAAAGGCTTCCTTAATTCTGATTGACTTGAATAAATCAGGCTTGGACAGTTTGAAAAAAGAATTGCTTGAAAAACAGAATGGAAGTGATCACAGAAAGACCATACAAACCTTTACCTGTGATCTTTCAAACCCGTCTGAAATTGATCAACTCTCTGATAAACTGAAAAATCAACCGATTGATATTCTCATTAACAATGCCGGAATTACACACAATGGTAATTTCAAGGATATTTCAATGGAAATTTTTGAGAAAGTCATAAGTATCAATCTCATGTCAATAGTGCGTTTAACTCACAAGTTTTTGCCACAACTGATTAAACAAAAAGGTGCCATTATCAATATCTCTTCAGGTTGCGGTCTCCTCGCTCCCGGAGGAGTAAATGCATATACGACTTCAAAATACGGAGTTGTTGGATTTTCGGAATCTTTGCGTGTTGAATTAAAAGGGGCCGTTGGTGTAACGGTCATCTGCCCTGATTTTGTAAATACCGACATCACTAAAAACAGTATGGCCTTGATGAATATTGACGCCAATAGCCCAATGCGTAATGTCGATGCCCTTGTAAAAAAGGAAGGCGTTTCCCCTGAAAAAGTTGCCAATATGATCATTCAATCGATAAAAAAAAATGATGGGATAGTATTGGGGGGTATAAAAATGCGGATAGCATGTCTCATGAAATTTATTTTACCGACATTGAGCGAGAAAATTAAGGTGAACATATACAAGCAATTTATTGAAAATAATTACGTCTGATTAAGAAAAGGTACGCCCTGTTTAAACACATTTATTCGTAGAAAGGAAATTATCATGACGGATCAAAAAACAAATGAACAAGAAGAGCTGGTATGTATTCAGGATGGGTGTAAATATCCCAAAAATCCTCCGTGGAGCCCTGTTGTCACAAAACTAACATCGTTGTGGATACTCATTTTTTTCTTGGCCGGCGTATATGGGACGTTAAAAGTGGGATTTTCCGTATTCTTTATCTGGACGCTCATTTTTTGTATAAAACTCTATGTCATCCGTTATATTGTCTGTGCCAGATGCCCTTACTATGGTGAAAACTGTTCTTGTTTCTACGGGAAATTGGCAGCCAGGCTTTTTGAAAAGCAGGAAAACAAATCAATGAAAATGGGCCTCTGGATCGATTGCTTTGTCTGGTACTTCATTTTTCTATATCCTCTCTACTATTATTTGAAATTGGATATGGATGTCTACGCGATGTTCTGGGTTTTTCTCTTTTTTGCCATGTCCGGCACTTTATCTGTTCTTGCATGTTCCACCTGCCCGTTTGAATTTTGTCCGCAGGGATATGTCGGAAGAATCGTGGGAAAAATTATGGGGCTTAGAAAATAAACGGATACATCTGCATGTTGATATTTTTATAGGGGAGATATATTGCAGCATGCCGGTCAAGGAGCAGGGTATGGACGCACAAATGAAAAGAGTCCTTGTGACAGGCGGGACAGGATTTATTGGATCACATCTTGTCAAACGTCTGATGGACGATAATTATTCCATTAGGATACTTGGTCGTTCCTCAAATCGAGCCCAAATTGAGAAGTTTAAAGAAAATGGGGTAGAATATATTCAAGGTGACATCAGAGACTTTGATAAACTTAAATACGTATTTCAGAACATCGATGTTGTGTTTCATTTGGCTGGTATCGTTTCAGATTGGGATGCCCCCGATAAATTCCGGGACATCAACACGAAAGGTACAGAAAATGTTTGCAAGGCAGCCCTTGAAGCCAATGTCAAGTTATTAATTTATACTAGCACCAATGACGTATTTGGATTGAGAGAAGATAAAGTGATCACGGAAGAGGACGAATTCGAATACTGGCATGAGCCTTACCCTGATTCCAAAATTGAAGCCACACGAATTGTTAGAGAATATGGAAAAAAGGGCTTGCCAGCAAGTATCATTTATCCCTGCTGGGTATATGGCCCTGGGGATACAACATTTATTACACCCTTATCCGAAGGCATTAAGAGCATATTCTTTTGTTACTGGAGAAAAAATGCCCTGATATGGCCACTATTTATTGATAATCTGATTGATTTGCTGATGCTCATGGCAACCAATCCCAATGCTGTTGGTAACGAGTTTATTGCCCATGACGGGATATGTATCAGTTTTGAAGATTTCACTGCCAAGCTCTCTCATCATTTAGGTATTAAAGTCTCACGAAGGTACACATCCTATATATGTGCCTATAGTTTTGCTTACACCATGGAATCCTTTTGGAAATTATTCAATATAAAGAGCCGGCCCTTGCTCACCTCCTATTCCGTAAAAAATTTAGGTTCAAGATTGCGCTTTTCCATTAAAAACGCGAAGGATAAATTAAATTGGCGCCCATCTTGTTCCTATGAAAAGGGTATGGATATTACAATGAAGTGGTTTAAGGATCATTTGGAAACTTAGAGAAAATGATGGAAATAATGATAACACACATTGAAATAGTATTCATTGCACTCCTTTTAGCTATGGCATCCGCATTTGTCAGTATGAAGTACATTGAAAAAAGGGATAGAACGTATATGGGCCCCTGGTATATCATTTTACCGCAAGTGGGGGACGAGAAAGGGATGTATACGAGAACCTGGTATACACTCACTGCATTGTTTGGTTTAAAAAAAGATGAGCAGATATATTTTGTCGCAGAAACGGATCATTCCGGAAAACCGCTGATATCCGGTAATGATTATCAGATAAAAGGGGGGGGCTTTGAATGCCGCTGGTGGAACATTACTGTCTACGGTCAGGACGGATATTTATTGGGAAACCCTGAAAATCGATATTCCTTCAGCAATTTTGACATACTAAAAAGAAATGACATCCATTATACCATCCACTTGTCATCAGATAAAAAAGATGGGAACTGGCTTTTTTCCGGAAAAAAGGGGGAAAAATTCAGCATCATGCTTAGAATAAACCATCCGACCAAAGACATGGTCGCAAACCCTGGCGGAATCGTTCTCCCGCTGATCATAAAGGAGAATGGAAACGCATGAAATTTGTATATTTTTCTCTAATTACTGTCAGCCTGGCATTCTTTTTACATATTTTATTTGTCTACTATCTGCCCAATGTCGCCATGCTTATCGCTTTTCATCATATGAAATACAATAATAAAGTAGGGACCAATACATTTTTTCATTCAGGAATACCTACACCAAGATTGAGAAATGTGCCGAAACCTGATCCGAATCTTTTTTATTCTTTATGCACATACGATGTATCGAAATATCCAGTCCGGTTTACTGCACCGATTCCGGACACGTCCTGGTCTATTTCTTTTTACGCCCGAAACGGTAGTAATTTTTACGCAACAAATGATCAAACATTTGGTTCTAAAGAATTTAACCTAATACTCACAGGGAAAAAAAATGGGGATCGGTTCCGGAAGGTTACCCATAAAATCATCGCACCAAGCGATAAGGGGATGGCCATTATCCGGTCGTCAATCATGAATCAAAAGGATCCTGACAAGTTGGTCCAGTTACATAAACAGGTGAAGTGTACGCCCTTGAATGATCAGCACGTTTGATTTTTTTATATATGCAGGTTTGGATTTTTTTATTAATTATCCTGTTTCTCAGGAGAATATAATTTTTTCAGGTATTGACAGAAGAACCCAATCGATGGAGACATTGATCAATGACGTTTCATTATAAACCTTTTTTTCAGGCACTTTGGTTTTCATTTTATACATCATCCATAAAAAAAATTTGTATTATGCTGGGTGTGTGGATGGTATTCTTACCGGGAGTTATCTTAAACAACATCGCACTTTTTCTGGATCATATACTATTTCATCATTTTAAAAATATAAGGATCAAAAAACCCATTTTTATCATAGGAAATGCCCGAAGCGGCACTACCTTTTTCCACAGAGTCTTGTGTATGGACAAGAATCGATATGCATTCTTTAAGACCTATGAAGTTTTTTTTCCATCACTATTATTCCGAAAAATGAGCCTATGCCTGATCCATATCCTTGAATGGTTATTCAAAGATAAACTAACCCGATGGATGAACAAAAAGGAGACAGCACTGTTCTCTAATGTCAACCATATCCACAAGGTCAGTATGAATCAGGCAGAAGAAGAAGAAGCGCTCTTTTTTTTTCGTTTCTGGAGTGTTGATCTCCATTTTCTCTTTCCCTTTTTATCTAAAATGGAGGATATGAATCAATTTGAAACCCTTTCTGGGTCAGAACGAAAAAAATTGCTAGTATATTATGAAAACTGCCTTAAACGACATATGACCATCCATGGTGAAGAAAAAACCTTTCTCTCCAAAAATCCGAATTCCACATCAAAAATGTGGGAACTCTACGATCATTTTCCAGATTCCCGATTTATTTTGCTTATTCGAAATCCCCTGGAACAGATCCCTTCTGTTCTCAATCTGTTCAAAACTGTCTGGGAAAATCTGTCAGGGCCCACTGCATGTGATTCACCGGAGTTCAAGCGATTATATGAAATCAATGTCGATATGTATAAATACATGTTGCGTGCCCTGCCACGTATTGACAGTCAGCGCATTGCAATTGTTTTATACGACCATCTTATAAAAGACCCTGAGGCGGTAATAAAAAGCGTTTATAACCATTTTGGAATGGAAATCAGTGATGACTTTGCAAATATACTTTCAGCCGAGAAAAAAAGACATGAAACCTATAAAAGTACTCATGAGTATTCTCTAGAAAAATATAATCTCACAAAGGAGAAAATCTACAATGACCTTGAAGAGGTTTTTAACACGTTCGGATTCAGTATCTGATTAGGTATTAAAATCGCTGCGACATCATATATGAAGCGGCCATGCAGATCGATTTATTCACACTATTGAGACTAAAGTTTTATTTTTAGCAAATATTTGAATAGGATATTCATCAGACCAAATACGCCATATCTTTCAAACATGAGTCTCATATACATTGACGACTCGCTTTTGGGAGGTAGATAGGGTTGTGTTTTGTCAACCAATGTGATGGCTTTATCAGGGCATGTCGGAATACAGACACCACAGCCAATGCACCTGTCAGTATCAACATGCGCCACATCATCTTTAACTTGTACAGCATCCATGGGGCATCTTTTTTCACATACACCGCACCCCTTGCATCGTTCAGCATCTACACTTGAATAAAAGTTGGTATGATAATACTTTGCCGGTTTTGGAATCTGCTTCAAGTTGGCAATGCTTTCACAACAGCAACTGCAGCAACAGCATACATGACTTGGGTTCTGATTATTCGATGGCGCAAGAACAAATCCTTTTTTTTCGGCGGTATTGATAATTTCCAATGCTTCATCTTTTGATATGACACGCCCCCATCCAAAATCGATGTACATTTCTGCTATATCATTTAGTATCAGGCAGGTTTCGCTCACACCTGATTTACAGGGTGTCCCCATCAGCCCCTTGGACTCCCTGCAAACACATGGAATAACAACAATAGGATGACTCGTCCTGTTAATTATATCTTTGATGCTATTATAAGATGCCATATGATTTTTTACGGTCAGGCTTTTGCTTATTGGGATCGTACGCAACTGCATGGTCTTGTTCTTCAGCGTTTCCGGAATATAGTTCTCTTTCAGGTAGGTATGTGAAAGCTCTCCAAAATTCTTTGTCAGTCTGCCTGCCTGAAATTCATACATCCCGATTACAAAAAGGGCCTTGCTATAATAGCTGCCTTTGGTAAATCCATTTTTATTCCAGTATTTGGGGCCTAAAATAGCCCCTTTTCTTTCAAGGTTATCAAGCACACCTTGAAGTTTTTCATCGTTTTGATTTAATTTTTTTACTCGTTTTTTAATTGTTTTTATGGACTCCGGTAAGGAACTTATTTCTAAAGCAACCCTGGCCTCTTCAGGCGAAAAAAGGTGTTTGAGCAGATCGAGTTCTATTCCGGACTCTGTTTCCGGAAATCGAAGTGGCATATGGTTATCAATGTGGCGTTGGAGCTGGCGGTAAAGGTCATTGTGTGATTCCATTTTCCCCTCAATTACACTGCAAAAACAGCTGTTTGTTTAAAGATGAACATTAAACCTGCTTCGTATTTCCGATTCCCGAGCAATCTGTTTTCCAAAAAAACATCAGCCAATTTTATTGGGTGATTATGTAATATATATGAATATTTTCCTATAACACTGATTCAGAATTGTCAATCCTTCATTGAATCATGGTTCAGTAAAAACTTTGCTAATTTATGGACATTAACACCATTCATGTATATGTATATTTGTTATCATACATGTATATTATATAGACAAATAAAAAAGAATCTTATGGAGATGGAAGAGAAAATAGGTATGAACAAAACAAACTTGCCATTGATTATCATATATTTTCTTGTTTTGTCAATTGGACAGACTTCCTTATCGGTTGGCTATTCCAAGAATATAAAAAATGTGGATTGGGAAAATCCTCTACCCAGGTTTTCCCAAATGGATGTGAATCTGCATGATCTTGTCGAACTGATTGGAGAGGGGCAACTCATACTATTTATGCCCCCCCAAAAAATCGAACTCTGGACCCACGGACAGATAAAATCTTATGACAATGCCCGCCTTGCATGTGCCATGACTGTGGTCGACCTTCCCGAAGAAACGGTTCGCTTGCGTTTTTCTGCCATTGCCAAGACCCTCGCTGCATTCCCTCAGTATAAAGAAGTACAAAATGTGGCGATGCGGGACAATCATGTCATGGTGAAATATATCGAGGAATTTGACCTGGGTGCTTTTCCGCTTAAATCGGCATATTACTGGCAGTATACTGCCGAAGACAACGGAGATGTTTCCGCGCTATTACATAAAGGAGATGTGGACGCGAGTGCATTAAGGTTTGAATTTCTGCCCATCAGTAATAAAAAAACGCTGCTTGTCCTGACACACTGGCATGATATGGCGTCCGCCAGTTTTTTTTACCGGCTTTTCTTAAAAGCCAACCCGGAAACCAAAATGACTTCAATTCCTGTTGCGACATCAATGATGATTCAGCAATGCAAGGAGACGTTTTTGGAAGATTCCGGAATAAAAAGACAAGAAAGACACACATACGGAAGTAAAATGGACATCCCGCTGTATAGTATCCGGTCTGATCTTAAACAGACACTCTATAAAATTGCACAAATCGGGACACCGATCCTCCTTCACCCTAAAAAGGACTACGCATATAATGGTGGTAAACTGCCTCTCCAATTTGCCACTTGCGTCCAAACATATCCGGTACCTATTTCACTAATAAAACCTCATATATGGGATGTGAAAACCATGCCTGAGTATTTTCCCCAGTTCGATCATGTATCGGAAGCACCTCTACCGGAGGGAAAAAAAATCCAAATCCAGATGAAATACGGTGTCGGTTTTATCAGCCTCAAGCTTAATTTTACATTTGATTATCTAATATATAATAATAATGTATCACACTTCCAGAATCCAAACGGAGACATCCTTATCTTGGGTGCGGAAGAGATTGTTGAAGTCAGCACACCATCAAATAAACCTGCCACCATCCAGGTTTATACCGTTGGAAGTTTAATCGGTAAAAACGCGCCCTGGCTTATCCGATATCTTGAAAAATCCCTTCCTGAAGCCGATTTAATGAGAAACGTCGCTATGGCCCTGGTGCGCGTCGAGCAGCAGTTACCATGGATGATAGATAAACTTGGACACAGTTGTAATGATAAAAAATACATTGACAATCAAAGTAGCCTTCCACTATTAAGATAAGCATAATATCTACAATTATTTCTATATAAATAAGGTAGACTGAGCCATGCAACCAGAAATTTATGAAAAAGAACCCAAAATTGAACGAGAATTAACTACCTTTGAGAAGTCCCTGTTTCTCATTGATAACATATGTCGAGTTAACGCTGTCATACATGCATGTATCCAGGGTAATCTTACCCAAAAGGCACTACGAGCAGGACTTGATTCTATTCAGGCCAGACATCCTTTGCTGCGTGTGCGTATTATACGGAAGGGATGGGCAGGGCTTTATTTTGAAAGTGGCAATATTCCGAAAATCCCATTGCGGATAGTTGAGGCACCTGAAGATTTTTGGGTCAAGGAGGCGGAATATGAATGCAATACTTATTTTACTCCTGGTGGACCTCTTGCCCGTTGTGTTCTGGTAAGGCACACCCCACATACATCTACCGTAATTTTATGTTTGCACCATTCAATCACCGATGGCAAGTCAATTGCATATCTACTAAGAGATCTTATCCATTCGGCATCAGGAGCTATTGCGGGTCACCCATCCAACCTGCCTGAACTTACTCTAAAACAAGGAATGGAAGACTTTTATCCTGCATGGACAAAAAAGATAAAAGGGCGGATACGATTTTTTCTTCATTTATTCAGGTTATTGGGAGCCATGATCCGATTGGGCGCACCAAAAAAATTTAAATGGGATAGATGGACACTGCCTGGCAAGAGGCAAGCCTTTATTATTGCACATGTACTTCCTTCTTCGGTTTTGGAATCCTTGATAACAAGAGCACGAAACGAAAAAACAACTGTCCACGGGGCATTGACTGCCGCTTTGATCCTGGCTGTTGCAAAAGAGCAGAAAATAATAAAGAAAAGTACTTTTACGCCGACTTCTGAAGTCGATATGCGCAAATACCTCATATCACCCATTGAAGACGATTTAATCCAGTTTTCATCGGTAATTGTATGGTTTATGCAAGCCCATGCCGATAGTGATTTTTGGGAAATTGCCCGGCAGAACCGAGAATCGATTTTAAGAAGCATTGAACGGGAAGAACAATATTCGGCCATTGCCATGTTACGCTGTGTTGAATTTCTCACAAAATTTTCAGGTACAGGAAGAATTGGAAGCATGCTTCATGCCTACTTCTATGAACTGACAACAACAGGGGCTATTGACCTGAGTAACATAGGAAGTGTGGACATACCCGCACAATATGGAGACCTTTCCATAGAAACATTGGGTTGTCTTTCATCCCTTTCAACGATGAGCGCTATGGCTGCTTTCTCAGCTACTTTAAACAATCGTTTGGCCTTGAACTTTACTGGAATGGAACCGCTTGTAAGCCGTTCACGTGTGGAACGTATTGCAAATAGCGCCATTCAAATACTCAAGGATAATTTAGTGTTTACTCCGAGGTCTGAATCCTAATATTCGTTTAACTTCTGCGCAATCACAGGGCATTTAAAAAATATAAATTTTTTAATTTGAATACTTCACAGGCCTGTTTTCTCTTTCACGAATGGCTTTAATTTTAGGATCCATTATACTCCTCCAGAGTGGAGGGATTGCCGCTAAAAGTATCATGCCGGCGTAACCTGTGGGCAATTGAGGGCTCTCGTCAAAATGCCTGAGTATCTGATATCGTCTGCCCGGCTTATAATGATGATCCGAATGCCGCTGTAGATTAAACAGAAACTGATTGGTGAGCCGGTTACTTGAATTCCAGGAGTGCCAGGGTTTTACCTTTTCATATTGGCCGTTTTCCATTTTTCGAAGCAATCCGTAATGTTCAATATAATTGACGATTTCAAGGAGAGATATGGCCACCAACGACTGGATGATCAGGAAAATAAGCCCTTTACCGCCGAATAAAAGCGTCACGGCAAGAACCAAAATAAATTGAAGCAAAATAAACACAACCATTTTGTTTTTCAGGGACCAGCCATGTAAATTCTTCTTCTGAAGACGATTGGCTTCAAATTCCCAGGCACTATTGAAACTGCCGAATACCGTTTGGGGCCAGAACGCATAAAATGATTGTCCAAGCTTTGCGGTTGCCGGATCTTCAGGCGTGGCCACATGCCGGTGATGACCCACCACGTGTTCCAATCCCCAATGCATATACAACACACTCCACAACATGAACCTGGACAGAAAGGGCTCCAGTTTGCCATTCACCCTATGGGCCAGTTCGTGGGACACATTGATTCCCATAACCCCGGAACATACGCCAACAGAAACGGCAATCCCCATGAATTCCAAAACGGATATTTTCCCGTAAGTGGACATAAAAAGCCCCCAACATACGGTAATGATTTGTAAGGGGGCACAAATCCAGGTGATAATGCGATAAGAGATTTGTGATTCCAGAATTTTTTCATATGATTCAGGAGCATTTGTCATATCCTGACCAGTGATTAAATCAAAAAATGGCATGACGACAAAAACGGAAAAAGGTGTGAGAAAAGTCCATAAACCACCTATCATGTAACCCACAACAACAGTTAATGGAACCAGATAAATCTTTGTGAACGACCACATGGTAGAATCCTTATTTTATTTGAGTTGCCTATTGCCCCTATTAAAAATGGGAAAAACAAGTGTGAGATAGCATGATGTTTGACTGTTTGACTGTTTATTTCAAGGATTTTCTATAAAATCTCATGATGGCTAAAGGACCGATTCATGGTGTGGGCAGAATAAAAAAAAACGGCTGCGTGAATGACAGGCAGCCGTTTAAGAAATCGATATTTATTTGGGCCGGCAGGGCTCTACGCCTCTTCCGGTTTTACCATCACTTCATTGATGATTTCACAGATGAACTTGGTGTGCATCTCTATATTATAGTAGGCCAGAATATCATCCATACCGCTGTGGCAGTTATGGCATGGGGTGATGAGAATTTCCGCACCGGTTTTGGCTACCTGTTCGGCCTTGACCCGGTTGCTGGTAACCCGTTTGATTTTGTATGGCGGCCCGCAATTGACGACACCGCCTCCGGCATTACAGCAGTAATTATGTTCACGATTGGGATACATCTCCGTGAAGTCTTCACATATTTGATTGATCACCCATCTGGCCTTGTCGTGAAGGCCACGCCCACGGGAGACGTTGCACGGATCATGGAGGGTGACGGACTTTTTATATTTTTCCCGGATTTTGATTTTTCCCGTTTTTAAAAGGTCATAATAAAATTCAATCGCATGAATGGTGTTGAAGGGATGCATGCGCCATCCCAGCATTCGGTTTCCCACGTCATACACGGAGCGGAATGCATGCCCGCATTCGCCCATGACGATTTTTTTCACTTTAAGCCGGGCAGCCAGATCAAAATGCTCTTTTTTAAGCCGGGCGCAAAGTTCATTATCACCGGTAAACATGGCCATATCACTGTTGTCCCAACCGGGTTCAGATGGCATGGTCCAGTTGATGCCTGCAGTATTCATGATGATCGCCATATCATAGATCAGATGCGGCTGGAATTTGGGTTCCGGTGCGATAACCGAATACATGATATCTGCCCCCACTTTATCCAGAGGGATTCTCAGGTTTGGAATTTCTTCCCGGGCATCTTCTTCCTGCCATTGAAGCGTATCAATCCACTCATCTTCTTTTACCCACATCTGGTTCATTGTGGCCGCATGGCTATGAGCGGTATCCTGGATGTAAAGGGGTGTTACGCCCAGTTTGTGGCAGATACGCCGGACAATCAGCATCATATACGCGGTATCAATCCCGAACGGGCAATACATGGCGCACCGCTTGCACAGGTTGCATTCGGTCGATGCAACCACAGATGCTTCTTTAATGAACTGGGCGTCGACTTTTCCATTGCGTTTAATAATTTCACCAATCGTTCGTTTAACTTTCCCGGCAGGTGAATACTTGGGGTCTCTATCCAGGGACAGGTAAACATGACAGGCATCTGAACAGAGGCCGCAATGCACACATGTTTCAACATAGGCTTTGAATCTTGCGCCTGTTTCGCCTTCAAGAACCTGTTTGATTGTTTTTTCGATCCGGTCCTGGGTCAGCTTTGCCGCACCTTTTTCAAGGCCTTCATCAAGAACCATTGGTTTTTTATTTTCTGACGGATTCGTCATTATCGATCCTCCTTGTCAACCGGGTATTCTTTTTTTACCGGCTGGTGTTATTGCCTTTCTACCAGTCTCTTGCGTGCCTGACACTTCCAAACTCGGAACCTATGTATGTACGTGTAAAAATCGCGTACAGCATATGGCTGAATCGGGTGAACGGGATGGCCATAAGCATGATTTCACCTGAAAGAATATGAAGAATAAGCATCAGCTGGTAGTTTAATATATGGTGATAGGCAAGAAATCCGGTTACAAATGGTGCCGCCACAATTGCGACCAGAACATAGTCGGATGCCACGGATAAATATCGGACTTCTCTTAATGTGAATCTTCTTATCAGGAAAAATAGTGCGCCTGCAATGACGATCATTGTCATGGTGTCGGCAATGCCATCAGGCAGCGTTACCCATCTGATTCCCCATGCTTCGTGAATGATCGTGACATGGGCAGTCAGAAAAAGGGGCATGAGCACCAGGCAGAAATGAAATAAAAATGTCATGACCGTCATGACCGGATGTTTCCGCCAGTTTACCGTTGCAAACGGGACAACCCAGTGTGCGAGTGATCTTAAACTGAATTTTAAACTCATGTAAGAGTAGATAAATTTTTCCTTGTTGTTTACAAGCGAAAAAAGTTGTCGGATTTTATAAACACTCCCTCCGATAAACACGAGAAATGTAAGCCATACCAGAGGGCCTGTTACCAAATTATAAAGCGTATTAAAGTTGTTCATATGTATCCCCTTATATCAGCCGATCATCTCATTTACAGGTATGACCCTTCTGTAATATTTGCCGTCTTCAACGGTTCTGGCAAGAATATTTTTGCCGTCTGGGCTGAAAACAGGATCCCACACGTAATCAAACTTCTGATTCCAGGTCTTGCCATTGATTGCAAAGGTGAATTTTTTGTTTTTTTCAACCTTTGCAGCAACCATCTGGCTGTCCGGGCTGAACACCGGTTGGTAGGCCATATCATAGGTGTCCTGCCATAATGACCCATTGACGATGAGTGTCCATTTTTCATCTTCAAGGGCAATGGCTGCCACTTTGCTGCTGTCCGGACTGAAAACCATTTCCGTGATCATGTCGCCAATGGTGGCTGACCAGGCAATGCCATCCACAGCAACAGTCCATCTGCCAAAAGAGGGGGCCACGATGGCCGCAATTTTTTTTCCGTCCGGGCTGAACATCTGCTGCCAGAGCTGGACAAAACCCTTATCCCAGATAATATTGCCGTCTTCGGCGATGGTCCATTTCCCTGCAGCTTTAACGGGTGCTACAACCGAATCCGTTCCCGGCCTGAATATCGGTTTCCATACGCTGGCAAATGTTTTTGCCCAGGGCTCACCGTTCACCGCAATGGTATAATCATAGAGGTTCAACCGGATTTCAGCAGCCAGTTTTGAACCGTCATGGTTGAACGATTTCCACCAGACATTGACAAACTTGCTGTCCCATGGCGTCCCGTCATCTGCTGCTGTAAAAACACCATCCTGAAATTTGAAAATATCTGCAGAGCCCAGGTCTTCTATTTGGACAGTAGCGGCAGTTTTTGTGCCGTCCGGGGAAAGCTCCGGGCAGTTCAGGTTGGCAAACAATTCTTCCCAGGGCGCGTCATTTCTGGCCATGCCGTATTCGCCGTCTTTCTGAAAGGAAACAGCGATCGTTCCACCGTCTTTGCTGAAAATGGGATTCCATGCATAATCAAATGTGTTTTCCCATGACTCACCGTCTACCGCAACGGTCCATTCATCATTTTCATTCACAAGTGCAGTCAGGCGCCCGTCTGGTGTGTAACGAAGATGCCAGGCCTTGTCATAAATATCTTCCCTCCAGACTTCCCCGTTCACGCACACGTTAAATTCAGCTTCATCAACATTCACGATTGATGCGATCTGTTCTCCATCAGGACTGACATAGGGTTCTTCAACCCAGTTAAACGAGGATTTCCATTCATCGAGATCCGAAATGAGCTTTTCACCGGTTCCCCAGTCCCAGTTCGCTGAATCTGCCATACAGCCTCCTTAAATTAATATTCTTCTACGGGATAATCCCGAAGTATGTCTTTACAATATGTCATACACGGATAATGTTTCCTCAATGACATAGCGTTTCATGTTAATCAGTCATCGTATTCTGTCAGAAACAGCCAGAATCCCAGAACCCCCAGAAGTATTATCGCCAGGATAATATAGGTTACGGATTCTGTATGCAGCATGAATTCCTGCAGGGTATAAAATGTATGTTCCATATCTTACCTCAAATGTAAAAAAAAACAGGCATACAGTAATCGTAAGCCTGTTAATGGGTTTCCTTATAATCCGGATGCTCATGGAAAACCGGCATGTTTGTCGCAATAAATTTAAACGCAATAATGAGAGCGGTCACCATGAAAACCGACAGTCCGATTTCCATCAGACTGGGGATGTATCTTTCGCTAAGCGGTTTCTGCCAGTTAAAGGCGATCAGGGATACATTGAGCCGGTTTAAGACAATGCCAAAAACGGTCCACCCGGCTGTGAATCTGATCAGCTTAAGATTTTTGTCACGCGCGCCTATGGCATATAAAAAGCAGGGTAGTGCCACAAAACCAAGAAGTTCTACAAGAAACCACAGCCCGTAAGGTGTTACAAGAAGATGCCAGTTGTTGTCGGCGGCAATACCGATGATCTTGATTGAAAAGTAGCCGGCAAGCACGAGAGATGCGGCCTTGCCGAATTGAAGAACCAGAGGGTCGTGTTCTTCAAGATACGTCTTGTCCATTTTGCCATGAAATGCCTTGTGTGATAGCGTGCCTTCAAAAATGACCATGGAAAGCCCTGCGATGATACTTGAAACAAAAAAGTAAACCGCAATGTAGGGGGAATACCACAGGGGATGGAGTTTTGAAGGGGCTATCAGAAACAGGGCGCCCAGTGATGACTGGTGGAGGGTGGATAGAACCACGCCGAAGATGGTCAGGACCATTGTCAGTTTGATCATGATATTCCGGATTTTTTTCAATCCGAGCCATTCAAGGGGAATCGGGGTGAATTCGAGAAACAGAACAGACAGGTAGATCATGACACACAAACCGACCTCAAACAGCAAGGATGTCGTTCCCTGCTGCACGACAAAAGGATAGGCCATCGCCAGCCGGACCGGTCTGCCCACGTCATACACAAGAGAAACCAGTACGGTCGCATATCCAAGAAAGGCGGTGAGAATAGCCGGCCTCACAGCTGCATGATATTTTTTCATACCAAATACGTAACATGCAGAGGACACTGTGTAACCCCCTGCTGCGAGGGCCACGCCACACATGAGATCGAATCCGATCCATATCCCCCAAGGGCTGGTATCGGAAAGGTTTGTGACGGTGCCAAGGCCTTTGGTAAATCTTAAAAAAGTAATAACAAGACCTATGATTACAATAATTCCTGCAATTACATTAAATGGTGTAAAAAGAGTTTTATTTTCAGAAATGAGTTGTTCAGACATCAGGAATCCTCCTTGGCGGGTTTGGTCTCGGCAGTGCTGGCAAGGGCCTCCTTGACGGCTTTTTCTTTCTCCTGTTGAGCTTGCTTTAAGGCTTTTTCCTTATCCTGGTTTGCTTTTTCAAGGGCCAGTGCAAGTTTTTCTTCCGCTTCACTATTGGCTTTTTCTAAAGCATGAGAAACCGCTTTTTTCTTTTCTTCTACGGCTATTTTTTCTCTTCTTTTGGTCATTCCGTACATCCCTGCAAGAAATACCGGCCAAAGACCAACAATCATCGGAACCACATGGAGGGCACCTGACGTAAGGGAAGGTGCGGGGGTCACGCCCAGATCTTCTCTCATCCCCACCTCATTAAATGGCACACCTGATATATACAACCAGCTCGTGCCTCCCATTTCATGCTCTCCATAGACATGGTCAATGTAACGATCCGGGTGCTTTCGGATTTTTTCTTTCGCGATTTTCAGAAGATTATCCCTTTTGCCGAAAATGAGCGCCTCTTTTGGGCATGCCTCCACGCATCCGGGAAGCTGTCCATTTGCGATCCGGGGCGCGCACATGGTGCATTTTTTGACTTCCGGTGTGAATGGATCGTCGTATTCATAGGTTGGAATTTCAAAGGGACATGCAATCATGCAGTAGCGGCACCCCACACATACGGTTGGATCATATACAACAGGACCTGCGGGTTGTTTGCTGAAGGCCGCGACAAAACACACGGATGCACAAGCCGGTTCAAGGCAATGGTTGCATTGCATTTTTCTAAACACCGGTGCCTTGGCCTTTGACGGGGCATCGTATTTATTCACAACCGTATAGGCTTTTGTCGTGGCACTTCTTTTTTGATCTAAAACCGATGTATCCTTGAAGGGTTTATCCGGTTCAGGGAGTTCGTTTACCTTGTTGCATGCTGCCTCACATTCCCTGCATCCCACACAGGCGGTAATATCATGCAAAACGCCCAATCCTTCCGGATACCCGGTAAAATGCTTGTTAGAAGCAGCCTTGGCTGATTTTCCCACAGTGGCAGTTGCTCCTGCAGCACCCATCCAGCCTAGAAACTTTCTTCGTGATATGGACATAAACTTACCTCAACATATTCTATGAATTTAATAAAATTCTACTTTTCCTTATGGCATCCTGTGCAACCGGCTGGTTTTTCAAGCCCAATATTGTCATGGCATTCCATGCACTGCCTGTGATAGGCACCCAACAGGCCCGGCTTGTGCATATCATTCTCATTAAAGGGTTCATTATGACAATTGGCACAACGCGTCGGCGTAAGCGTTGCCGGTCCATTATGATGACATCCCTGGCAGACCGTTCCTTTTTCAGCATGGAAATATGCTGCGATTTTATTGGTTTTAATATCTTCCACGAGTTTTTTAACTATCTGCCGATGAGGGAACTCGGCAGGCTCATATTTTTTGGACAGTTTTTTTATGACAACCTTTTCCGGTATATCGGAGAGTGTGTAATTTTCTCCGGACAGATTTCTTGATGCCAGAAGCATGGCGGAAATGGCATCATCCTTATCTTTGGTGTTTTCGGTAGTATTTTCTTTTTGTGCCATATGGCATTTCAGGCAGGAATCCGTATCAACATCCCGGTTCTCACTGATAAACGAATGGCACCCTGAACATTCCTTATTTTCTTTGGCTGCGTTGTGGCATCCTTCACAACTTTGCATGGCATCATCTTTGTGCATGGCAAGCTCGAGGCTGATTCCGTCTCCTTCTTTGGCACCAGAAAGCGGGTGACACTTACTGCAGGTACTGATATCCGCATGATGACACACCCGGCAGGTATCATTATAGCCTTCATGGGCTTTATGATCAAACGGGACAAAATTCATCCTGCTTTGTACTGTTGCATCAAGGGTTTCATCGCCTGCCTTGATCAGAACGGTGTCCGGTTGTTTTCTGTCCATTCTGGGCACGTCAAATACTTCCCTGAACATTTTCTGGCTTTTCAGATCATGGCATCCCTGACACTTGACAGGCCCGCCATCCTGTTTCCTGCTTGCCTTATCAAGATGGCAGTTTACACAGGCTGCATGTGACGCTAACGCCATGGACATCCTGTTTTCTTCCGTAACCTGTTTGTGGCAATACCGGCATGATCCTTCCTTGTCCTTCACATATAAAAGCTGTTTTGTGGCTTTATTGTACTCGTGATGGCAGGTTTCACATTTTTTTTCTTTATCATAGGCTTTTACATGCCTGTAATGCAGATATTTATCAAGGCCCATGGGTTGCCTTGACGACAGAAAGGATGGTTCTTCCTTATGACATTCTCCACACGCCACAGGGCCTGATTTCTCCACTTTTCCCGTCATTTCCTTATGACAGTCAATGCAGTTCTCGTGGTAGATGTCTTCAGTCGTTTTCCTGTCTTCATCCATACGGCGCTTGAATTTGGGAATCAATTGTCCCTTGTCTGTTTTTTCATGGCAAACACTGCAGTCCTTTTCCTGCTTTTGAAGCGCATCCGTATGCCGGTCGTGAAGGAATTCGACGGGTGGCCGTTCAAGTTCTCCAAATACCTTCATGGTGTCGATCAGGATAAGGTCTGCTCTCCTACCCGAATCGTCATTCTGATTGCTGGAGGCGTTTTCGGCAACCGCGCCGTAAGCGAATAATAAAACTGCAATTGAAAAGAATGCAGCCCATCGAAAAAGCGATTTTAACTTGTTCATAGTTTTCAACCTTTGTTTCCAATCCGTATAGAATGGTCCTCTTTTAAACAAATTATTTTAACGAAAAAATGCCGTCTGCATGTTTGTTTTCCAACAGATCCTGCAACGTCGTTTCATCGTAGATTCTGAAAATTGCATCATGCGCTTTCTGCCATAAAGGGAAAAATGCACAGGATGGTATATAGGGGCAATGTTTTATTTCTTTGCCGCATGCAATACAGTCATCTTTATCCGGTTGTTTTGCTATAAACCGGATAACATCACCAACGCTTATTTTTTCTGGTGATCCCACAAATGTATAGCCTCCCTGGTACCCCCTCTTGGCAGCAATGATCTTGCTTCGTTTCAGCTCTGCAAGTATCACCTCAAGAAATTTCAGGGGGATCCTTTGGCGTTTTGAAATTTCAGCCGTTTTTAAAGGTCCTTCCCCTTTGTGTTTTGCAAGTTCATAAAGCGCTTTTAACGCATATTTGTTTTTTTGTGAAATATAAAACATTGTCCTTAAATTCCTTTGTCGACCAAATAGGTCGGAAAAAGAAGGTTCGTAATTATCATGCTAGTTTTTTTTTTTCAATTTCTTTTTCAAAATCATGTAAATAATTCATGAGAATATTTATAAAGCCGGCAAAATTCATCCATTTTATTTTCAAATATTCTGATTGAATAAAAGCTTGTCCGGGAATGCCAAATTAATAATATAGACAACATCATGCCCTTGTGATATTTAACTTAATTTTTCCACCGTTGATTTACCATTTGAGCGATATAAGGAGGGGGTATGTTTAAAATTGTAAAACGTGAGGAAATGGCCGGTGGTACCGTCATCATGAATGAAATTGAGGCGCCATTGATTGCCAGAAAAGCACAGCCCGGGCAGTTTGTGATTCTCAAAGCAACTGAGGAAGGGGAACGTATTCCGCTTACCATGGCAGATACAGATCCTGACAACGGGACGATTACAATAATCTATATGGTTGTTGGAAAATCTACAGCACTTTTCAGGGATTTGAAGGTGGGAGATGTCTATATGGATGTTATCGGTCCTCTGGGCGCACCTACCCATCTTGAAAAATTGGGAAAGGTCATTTGTATTGGCGGTGGCACAGGTGTTGCCGTGCTTCACCCCATTACCAGGGGCCTGAAAGAGGTAGGGAATGATGTAACTTGCATTATTGGTGCGCGGAATAAGGATCTCCTGATTCTTGAAGATCAGATGAAGGCCGCCTCCAATCATCTCTTTGTCTGCACAGATGATGGTTCCTATGGGCACCATGGATTTGTAACCGATATATTGAAAGATAAGCTTGAAAAGGAAGATATTAAGCTGGTCGTGGGAATTGGTCCGGTTCCCATGATGAAAGCAGTCAGCAATATCACCAGGCAGTACAATGTCAAGACATTGGTAAGCCTGAATCCGATTATGATTGATGGCACAGGAATGTGCGGTGGCTGTCGCGTATCTGTGGGCGGTAAAACAAAATTTGCCTGTGTGGATGGTCCGGAATTTGATGGGCATGAAGTCGATTTTGATGAATTGATGATGAGGCTTCAGGCTTACAGAGAAGAGGAAGATCACAGTTGCAAAATATATGGGAAATAATGTGATGGAGGATATAATGGCTGACGAAAAGAAGCAGCAGACAAAAAATGAAAAAATTCCGAGACAGCCCATGCCTGAACAGGCGCCGAAAGTCCGGGCCAGGAATTTCGAAGAAGTGCCAACCGGGCAAAGCCCTGAAACCGCAATGAAAGAGGCGGCAAGGTGTATTCAATGCAAAAATCCGGCATGCGTCACAGGCTGCCCGGTGGGAGTTGATATTCCAGGATTTATCAAACATGTACAAGCGGGCGATTTTACAAAGGCCATCAGTAAAATCTGGGAAAAGAACAGCCTGCCGGCAGTATGTGGGCGGGTATGCCCTCAGGAGATCCAATGTGAAGGGAGATGTATTGTCGGGAAAAAGGGAGATCCGGTTGCCATCGGTAACCTGGAGCGGTTTGTGGCCGATTATGAAAGAGCGAATAAAAAAGCACCGATGCCTGAAAAACAGGAAAAAACCGGAAAGCGGGTCGCAGTGGTCGGTTCCGGTCCTTCCGGATTGACCGTGGCAGGAGATCTTCTGCTCAAAGGGCATGATGTTGCGATTTTCGAAGCCTTTCATAAGCCTGGCGGGGTTCTGGTTTACGGTATTCCGGAATTCAGGCTTCCCAAAGATATTGTTTTCTCGGAAGTGGCCGGCCTGGAAAAAATGGGAGCCAGCATTGAGTTGAACGCAGTTATCGGACGAACCTTGAGCCTGGATGAACTGTTTGAGGAAGGATATGACGCCATCTATCTGGGTGTAGGTGCAGGACTGCCTACATTTTTAAATATACCCGGTGAAAATCTGATTGGTGTGTTTTCAGCCAATGAGTATCTGACACGCTCCAATCTCATGAAAGCATACAAGTTTCCGGAATATGATACACCCATTATCAAAGGCAGGAATGTGATCACGCTGGGTGCAGGCAACGTGGCCATGGATGCCGCCAGAACAGCTCTTCGACTGGGTGCGGAAACATCACGGATCGTTTACAGAAGATCCCGAGAGGAAGTGCCTGCAAGAGGTGCAGAAGTGCATCATGCCGAAGAAGAAGGTGTTGAGTTCTTTTATCTGACGAGCCCGGTGAAGTTTTTTGGAAACGACAAGGGCAGGCTTCAGGGGATGACCGGTTTGAAAATGGAGTTGGGTGAACCGGACGCCTCCGGCAGAAGAAGACCGGTTCCGATAAAGGGTTCGGAGTTTGATCTGGCATGCGATCTTGCGATTATTGCCGTTGGTGCGGGTGCCAATCCGCTTCTGACAAAATCAACAAAAGACCTTCAATTAAATAAATGGGGTTATATAGTTACAGATGAGGCGACCGGAAAGACCAGCAAGAAGGGTGTCTGGGCAGGTGGTGACATCGTGACTGGGTCTGCAACCGTTATTCTTGCTATGGGCGCAGGTAGAGCTGCTGCCGAGTCTATACATAAATATCTGGCTCTGGGATGGTAACACGCATTAGGTTAAACAACACATAAATATATTGACAAGAATTTGGCCGCCATATATCTAAATAATTTGTTTTTAATTTTGGAGGCAATTTCTAATAGACTTTTTATAGTGTATTGTTAATTAAACCAATAACTTTGGGGCTGATACATCCATGCTGACAAAAGGATGCATTGATTGTATCAATACATGATCAGGAGAAATAAACAATGCCAAAGAATGTAATTGGATCCGTTATGGTATTAGGTGGCGGAATCGCAGGCATGCAGTCTGCTCTGGATTTGGCTGATTCAGGGTATTATGTGTATCTGGTTGAAAAGGGACCATCCATTGGTGGTGTGATGTCTCGTCTGGACAAGACATTCCCGACCAATGACTGCGCGATGTGAATTATCTCACCCAAACTGGTCGAGGTCGGCCGGCATCTGAATATTGAGCTAAAGACATTAAGCGAAGTTATAGATATAAAAGGCGAGGCAGGAAATTTTGAAGTCGAACTCCTTCAGAAACCGAGATACGTTGATGAATCAAAGTGTATTGCTTGCGGTCTTTGTGCGGAAAAATGTCCTAAAAAAGTAACCGATTTGTATAACGCTGGATTGAAGAAGAGAAAAGCGATTTACGTGGAATACGATCAGGCAGTTCCTTTAAAATACGTCATCAATCCGGATGAATGTATTTATCTGACCAAAGGCAAGTGCGGAAACTGCAAAAAAGTCTGTCCCACAGGCGCTGTTGATTATGATCAGAAAGAAGAGACTGTAAAACTGAATGTCGGGGCTGTTGTTCTTTCTCCGGGCTTCAAGCCATTTGATCCGTCACGTTTTGACAACTACCAGTATTCAAACTATAAAAACGTGATAACCTCTCTTGAATTTGAAAGAATTTTGTCTGCATCAGGCCCCACCATGGGCCATCTCACCCGCATATCCGATCAGAAGGAGCCCAAAAAAATTGCCTGGCTTCAGTGTATCGGTTCCCGTGAACTTAATAAATGCGATAATGGTCATTGTTCTGCCGTGTGCTGTATGTATGCCATAAAAGAGGCTGTCATCGCCAAGGAACATGAGGGTGATGATCTTGATTGTGCCATTTTTTATATGGATATGAGGACGCCGGGCAAGGATTTTGAGGAATATTATGTAAACGCAAAAGAGAAAAAAGGCGTACGATTTGTTAAAAGCAGGATTCATACGATCGTGGAAATTCCGGAAACCGGCGATTTGGAAGTCCGATATGCCGATGAAAACGGAGACATTCAGATTGAAGTGTTTGACATGGTCGTATTGTCCATCGGCCTTGAAGCAGATCCAAATACAGTAAAACTCTCCGAAAAACTGGGAATCGATCTTACACAGAGTCATTTTTGCAATACATCCGCATTTGAACCGGTCAATACCTCCCGGGAAGGTATTTTTGTCTGTGGCGCATTCCAGGGACCCAAGGATATACCGGAATCCATCGTTGATGCCAGCGCAGCCGCAACTGCTGCAGGCCAGTCGTTGACCGCAGCAAGAGGAACTGAAACCAAACAGGCGGAAATGATTCCTGAATTGAATGTCAAGGGCGACCGTCCCCGAATCGGCGTATTTGTCTGCAGTTGCGGAACCAATATCGCCGGTGTGGTGAATGTGGACGCTGTTAAGGCATATGCGGAAAAACTGCCTTATGTGGAGTATGCAGGCAATAATCTGTTCTCCTGCAGTCAGGATACCCAGGACAAGATGACGGAGATTATCAAGGAGAAAAATCTGAACAGGGTTGTTGTTGCGGCCTGCACGCCGAAAACCCATGAAGGGCTTTTTCAGGAGACCCTTTTGGCCGCGGGTTTAAACAAATATCTGTTTGAAATGGCCAATATCAGAAACCACAATGCCTGGGTTCACAAGGATGCTCCTGAACTGGCCACACAAAAGGCAAAAGATCTGGTCAGAAGTGCGGTGACCAAGGTCGCTCTTTTTGAACCATTGGAAGAAGCCGAACTCCAGTTGAACCAGACAGCACTGATCATAGGTGGCGGTCTTTCCGGTATTACAACCGCCAGAAGTTTTGCCGCCCAGGGATTTGAAACCCATATCATCGAAAAAGACGCGCAACTGGGTGGGCAGGCACTATGCCTTTACAAGACAACAACCGGTGAAAATGTAAAAGAAAAAATTGTGGAACTGGTCGATGAAATCAATGGTAATGAAAAAATTCATGTTCATCTGAACGCAACGATTACCAGTGTGGACGGGTTTGTCGGGAATTTTAAATCCACGGTGGATGAAAACGGGGAAGCAAAAACGATTGAGCATGGCGTTGCTGTGATAGCAACCGGTGCCTCTCCATTCATGCCCAAAGAATACAACTATGGAAAAGATCCGCGAATCATCACAAGTCTTGACCTTGATAAAAAATTGATGGTTGAAGACCCTTCTCTTAAGAGCATGAATTCGGCTGTGTTCATTCAGTGTGTCGGCTCACGGGAAAAAGAAAGACCGTATTGTTCAAGAGTCTGCTGCACCCATTCTGTGGATAATGCACTGGAGCTGAAAAAACGCAATCCGGACATGAATGTGTATATCATCTACAGAGACATCAGAACTTATGGTGAACGTGAATATATATATAAGGAAGCCCGTAAGGAAGGTGTGATCTTTATTTGCTATTCTGTGGACAATAAACCGGTGGTGGACATCAAAGACGGGAAACTCACCGTAACGGTTCTGGATCATATCTTGCGTCGCCCGCTTGAGATCGAGACGGATCTCCTGACCTTGGCAACCGCCATCATTCCAAACCAGAATGAACAGTTGGCGCAGTTTTTCAAACTACCGCTCAATGCAAACGGTTTCTTTGTTGAACGCCATGCAAAGTTAGGACCTTCAGAATTCGCAACCGACGGTGTATTCCTGTGCGGACTTGCGCATTATCCAAAACCGATACCTGAAGCAATCGGTCAGGCAAAAGCAGCGACATCACGTGCCGTGACACTTCTGGCGAGAAAAACCATCCATACCAGCGGTCAGGTTGCAAAAGTTGACCCCATGTCATGTAGTTCCTGTATGGTATGTGTGTCAGTTTGTCCTTATTCTGCGCCATCAATTGCGAAGGAAGGCCGCTTTGCCGGAAAAGCTGAAATCAATCCGGTCCTTTGCAAAGGGTGCGGGTTGTGTGTGGCCTCATGCAGGTCAGGCGCGATCCGGCATAACGGATTTGATAACAGCCAGATTTTTTCTCAGATATTTACACTGAGTCAGGTGGCATAAAGGAAATAACTTTTTTTTTCTTCCCTATTCTTAAAAAAGGGAAGAAAAAAGAGATAAAAGGAGATTATACTCATGGCTGAATGGGAACCAAAAATTGTTAGTTTTTTATGCAACTGGTGCAGTTACGGGGCCGCGGATCTGGCCGGTGTCGGACGTATGCAGTATCCGGCAAATGTCAGGGTGATCCGTATTCCATGCACGGGAAGAATGAGCCCCAAGTTTTTTCTTGCGGCCCTCCGAGAGGGCGCCGATGCGGTATGGGTGTCCGGCTGACATCCGGGTGACTGCCATTACCTGGAAGGTAATTATTATGCACGTCGAAAATTCGCATTGTTCAAAAACCTGATGGAGCATATGGGAATTGAACCCGGTCGTCTCCATTTTTCGTGGATATCCTCTGCTGAATCTACAAAATTTATTGATGTAGTGAGCGAGGTGACCGCTTCGGTTAAGGCTTTAGGACCTAACACAAATTTTGTAAAGAGCGAAGCCAAGGTAGCGTAAGATGATTGGATATATTGAAAAAATAAAACAAATTTCAGAAAGGCTCCTGAAAGAAGGTACGGTAGAATCGGTAGTCGGGTTCAGAAAAGGCTCCATGCCGATGATGAATGAGCCATGTATCGTAAAACGGCCAGACAAGGTGGAAGCACTTGTCTGGGATTCGAACTGCGGGATTAACCTGACCAATTACCTGACCAATCGCAAAGATAAAATCGCCGTGATTGCCAAAGGATGTGATTCAAGAAACATCGTTACCCATATTATCGAAAACAAGATAAAAAGGGATCAGCTTTATATTATAGGTGTTCCTTGCAAGGGCATGATCGACAAACGCAAAGTCTCTGGATTGGCTGAAGGGGAAATCACGTCTGTTTCAGAAGATGGGGATGCCATTCTGGTCAAAGGAAACGGGTTTGAAAAAACCGTCAGGAAAAGTGACATCCTGCAGGATAACTGCGCCATCTGTGTTCATAGAAATCCTGTGATTTACGATGAACTTGCAGGCGATCTCGTTGAAGAGCAGAAAGATGTCAATCGGTATGAAGACATCGAAAAAATCGAGGCCATGGCCCCTGCGGAAAAATGGGCCTATTTTGAGGAACTGCTTTCGCCCTGCACAAGATGCTACGCATGCAGAAATGCCTGCCCCTTGTGCTATTGCCCGACCTGCTTTGTGGATGAATCCAAACCCCAGTGGGTAGGGAAAAGCCAGAACGACATGGACATAAGGACATTCCATTTTTTGAGAGCGTATCATTGTGCCGGTCGATGTACGGATTGCGGCGCATGTGAGCGGGCTTGTCCACAGGGAATAAACGTTCGGCAATTTACAAAGAAACTGGAAAAGGATTGTCTGGAGTTGTTTGGCTGGGAAGCGGGTATGACGCTTGATGAAAGACCGCCGCTTGACACGTTCAAGGCTGATGATCCGGAAGCGTTTATAAAATAAATTCGATGGGGTATGACCCGGTAACCCGGGCAGACAACAATATCCATAAGGGCTAAATGTTATGAAGATCGTAAAGATTAACAAAAAAAACTGGGCTGAAGGATTGGATAGTTTGGCCGGATCGTACAGTTTGTCCGGTCCTGTCAAGGAAAACGGCTATCATAATTTCAAAAAGCTCAACAAGGGTGAACTGCCTGATTTTGACTTCCTGAATACAAAACTGTCATCAAAATCGTTTGTGTTTCCCCAATCAGAAGTGATGTTGGAATATAGTCTTGATGAAACCGCAGACGATCATCATATTATGAAAGAGGTTAAAAAGGATTATTCCAAGAGGGCGGTGGTTGGCATGAGACCATGCGATGCAAAAGCACTCATGCTGGTTAAAATGAATTTTGATACAGCGGATTATCAAGACCCATACTGGTTGAACGCATTTAACGCCACAACGTTTGTGGGACTTGCCTGTGACAATCCGGAAAGCACATGTTTCTGTACATCTGCAGGATGCGGTCCCTATCACGAAGACGGGTTGGATGTCCTTCTTTCTGATGCCGGGGATCATTATATTGCAAAGGCGTTGACCCAAAAAGGTGAAGAATTGCTCTCCGCCGCAAAATGGCAGGAAAGCGCCGACGCATCTGTTATGGACAAGAAGAAGGCCGAGGCTGAAGCCCAAATTGCTTCAACCGTAAAAACAGATCAGTTGAAGAAAAAAGCGACCCTTGACCTTCACTCCGCTTCCTTCTGGGATGATATCGCGTTTGCCTGTATCAACTGCGGAACCTGCACCTATGCATGCCCGACCTGCTGGTGCTTTGATATTCAGGATGAAACCAAAGGGAACAAGGGCATCCGGATGAAAAATTGGGATACGTGCATGTCTCCCCTTTTTACACTCCATACAACCGGACATAACCCGAGAGGGGATAAAACCCAGAGAGTCAGACAACGGTTTATGCACAAGCTAAAATATTTTGTGGATAAATATGACAAGGGAATTATGTGTGTGGGATGTGGGCGATGTATTCGTCAATGTCCGGTTAATATAGATATTCGCAGTATTTGTGACAAAATGAATCGTTACGAACCTGCTGAACAGAGCGAATAAAGGAGACGTGTGATGAATAATCCATATTTGCCTTATCCGGTTCGCATTGATGATATTGAAATTGCAACTGAAGATAAGAGTCTGAGGACTTTCAAGTTTGTATTTTTAAATGAAGGCGATGAAGAAAAATTCGCTTATAAAGCCGGACAGTTTGCAGAACTCTCTATTCCGGGAGTGGGGGAAATACCCATAGGCATTGCTTCATCTCCGGTTGAAAAGGGATTTGTCAAATTTACCGTATTCAAAGCCGGAAAAGTCACCAGCCATCTTCACAACATGAAGGTGGGTGATGTGATGGGGTTAAGAGGGCCGCTTGGCAACTGGTACCCCTGGGATAAGCTGGAAGGGAAAAATGTGTTCATTATTGGTGGCGGGTTTGCGTTTACCACACTCCGTTCTTCAATTAAGTACATGCTGGACCCGGCCAATCGCGCGAAGTTCGGTGGCATTCACATGGTATATGGTGCAAGGTCGCCGGGAATGATTCTTTATCGTGATGAGCTGATTGAATGGGAAAAACGGGATGATATCAATATCCATCTGACTATTGACCGTGAGGCGCCAAACTGGGATTATCATGTGGGGTTGGGACCCAATATCGCCGAAAAAGTGGGCCCGCCCGGTAATGATGATACATATGCCATTGCCTGTGGACCGCCGATTATGATTAAGTTTACGCTGCCGGTGCTTGAAAAACTGGGTTATGCCAAAGACCATATCATCCTTTCCCTTGAAAACCGGATGAAATGCGGGATCGGAATGTGTGGCAGGTGTAATATCGGCCGGGAACTGGTATGCAAGGACGGCCCTGTATTTACACTTGAGGAGTTGAACCTGACACCCAAGGAATATTAGGATTGACAATTGAAATTCTTGATATTTCCAGTTTTTTTGTGATATTTGATTCATTTCATTCTTTAAATGACGGGAATGTATTTTATTGACAAAGCGGTTACAATACGCTAAAAAATCGCTTTCGATTGAATTAGAAATTAAGGGTAAAACCTAACATCAATAAAAAAAATATACAGGAGGGTATTTAAAAAATGGCAACAGTTGAAGAAGGTGGAAAAAATTTTGAAGTTGATGAGGATGGATTCTTGTTGGATTTCAACAGTTTTGATCAAGCATGGATTGAATATGTAAGAAAACAGGAAGGTATCGAGACGATCACAGAAGAACATCAGCAGGTTATTGATGTACTTCAGGATTACTATAAGAAAAATGGTATCGCTCCAATGGTTCGTGTTCTTTCCAAACTTACAAAATTCAAATTGAAACACATTTATGAACTGTTCCCCTCAGGACCAGGCAAAGGCGCATGTAAAATGGCCGGTCTTCCAAAACCGACTGGTTGCGTCTAATCTTCAATTCATTCAGATTTGATCCAAGTTTTTGAAAAAAGGCTCTGTGATAAAACAGGGCCTTTTTTGCTATTGTTTGACAGCTATTTTTCAAGACGTCTATCCATTTGACCCAAGGGAAACAGACAAAAATGCCTACGATGGATAAATTTGACAAACTGATTTTAAACCGGATACAATCAAAGTTTCCGATTGTCGCCCGGCCTTATCTTGCCATAGCAGAGGAACTTTCGCTTTCTGAAAATGAAGTGATTGAGCGAATCTCATCCCTGAAGGAAAAGGGGATCATCCGTCGTATTGGCGGAAATTTCGGTCCTGAAAAACTGGGGTTTTTCAGCACACTTTGCGCCGCAAGAGTGCCTGAGGATAAAATTGATCTGTTTACAGAAACAGTAAATCAATTCCCTGGTGTCACCCATAATTATCTAAGGGAAAACAGCTACAATATCTGGTTTACGGTTATTGCCCCTTCTGTGGAAGAGATTGAAGACAGCCTTAAACAGATTTCAAAAGAAACAGGAATAACAGAGATTCTCAATCTGCCGGCAACAAAGGTTTTCAAGATTAGAGCGCAGTTTCTATTGTAATAACAGATTATCTGTCCAAATTTTTATGAAGCGCTTTTTTAAGGGCATTTGACAGATCTGCCATGGAAAGGGGCTTGAAAAGGTAGGCCTTGATGCCCATTTCTCCGGCTTGCTCCGGTGTTAATCGCTTACTGAATCCAGTAGACACAATGATCGGGATGTCCGGCCGAATGGCCATTAATTTTTTTGCAAGTTTGTCTCCTGATAGAATCGGCATGGTCATATCTGTGATGACCGCATCAAAATCATCCGGCGATTCCTCAAAAAATCGAAGCGCCTCTTCAGGAAGGGTTGTGCATTTGACCTCGTAACCCAGAAAGTTAAGCATTTCTTTTCCCAACTCCACAATAAATGCCTCATCATCAACAAAAAGGATGCGACCTTGCCCCTTGTCAATGATATCCATTTTGTCTATGGGCATAATTTGTTCGTTTTTGTCTGCACACGGGAAATAGACATGAAAAATTGAACCGGCGCCAGGTTCGCTGAATACGGAAATGGCGCCGCCATGGCTTTTCATGATGCCGTGGGCCACGGCCAGGCCAAGTCCGGTGCCTTCACCCGGTTTTTTAGTTGTAAAGTAGGGATCAAATATACGTTCCAGGGTTTCAGGATCCATGCCTTGGCCTGTATCCTGAACGGACATTTTAAGATATAACCCTGGCTCCAATCCGGGAATGCTTTCAGACTCAACCTGATCTATTATCGCTGAATTCAAGGTTATGGCAAGCACACCGCCGTTTTCTTCCATGGCATGTGAGGCATTGGTGCAGAGGTTCATGATGACCTGATGTATCTGGGTCTGATTGGCCATGATTATACACAGTTCTTCCTTGATGTCTTTTTCTATCTTAATGGTGGTCGGTATGGATGCCCTAAGCAGCTTAAGTGCATCCTCGATAATCCGATCAAGTTCGATGGGTCTCATTTCCGGTTTGTTCTGCCGGCTGAAAGCAAGAATCAGCTGAACCAGATCCTTTGCTCTCATGCTTGCTTTCTGAATTTGTGCAATATAGTCAATCGCCTTGTTGATGTTTTTGGGCAGATTGATTTCTGAAAGCTGGGCAAAGCCAAAAATGGCTGCCAGAATATTATTGAAGTCATGGGCAATACCACCTGCAAGTGTGCCAATGGCTTCCATTTTTTGGGACTGGATCAACTGGGCTTCAAGTTTCTTTTTTTCCTCCATGGCCCGGTGTTGTTCACTGATATCCATCGTGACGCCAAGGAGTCCCGTGATTTTTCGGTCTGAATCATGGAAGAAGGTGACTTTTGATTCTGTCCACAGGGTATGGCCGTCTTTATGAAGGAGTTCGAGTTTGAGTGCCACGGATCGCTGATCTGTTTCTTCATTGGGATCCGCAAATTTGACCACCCGTTCGAAAACGGACAGACTTTTTTCTAATGATTTCGAGGTGAGTATGCCATAGATTGATTTTTTCATACTTTCTTCCGGTGTATATCCCAGAAGATGGATAATCGACGGACTGACATAGGTAAATTGAAGGTTCATATCCGATGTCCATATGACATCGGATACGTTTTCAGCAATCAGGCGGTACCGTTCTTCACTTTCTTTGAGCGCCTTTTCAGCTATTTTTCGTTCTCTGACATCTTCTTCTGTTTTTTGAAGTGCTTTCCGGTTTATCGTGAAAATATTGTAGGATGTGAAGCAGATGAAAAAAAGGGCAGCAAGATTGTCCGAAAGATAATCTATCATATCCGTTCTTTCAAGATGTAGCTGCGTATTCAGATAATACACGAATATTAAAAGAATAATAACATTTATAAAAAAATAGAAAACAATACCTGATGTCCGTTTTGATATCACAAGAGGGGTGATGCTCAGTGTGCAAAAAACAAAGGCGATCGTGTCCAGTCTTGATACAATGGTGGCGGTGTCGAGGAACATCACCGCCCATACGGTTGCAAGCGTTACAATCAAGATGAAGTGTGAGGCAAGACAATAATAGCCGCGCGCCAGGAAGTAAAGTGCGCCGGCCACAAACAGGGCGGATATCAGCTCGACAAGGAGGATTATTACATTAAAAGAATAGCCCAGCGTTTGATTTTGATATTCAATATATGTGCTATAGAGGATGATAATTGGCAGGCATATCAGGATCGCAATGCATATATAAAAAATAAACGTCGCTTTAAGCTGGATAATAAAATCGTCATGATCATACGTTTTCAGAAAATCCTTCAAATTCACCATGGCATGCCTTCATATGATATTTTCGGATAATTGGTGAGGATTGGCCAGCTGTGAAATTGACATGTTGGGCTGACTAGTAAACACAAATTATCCTATCATCTTACCATTTCAGGTACATTGCTATTACTTATTTCACTGACGATATACTATCCTTATACCATTGATATAAGAAAATGCAAAATGGTTTAAGATATTTGACTGATATTCCGGTGAAAAACGTGCGAAATTTTATCGCATGCCAGAATATCCGGAAAAACGTTAAAAAGGGTTTGATGTGGAAATAGTTATAGACTTGTGTTATCGTTCTCAATCTTTCTCACAGATCGGGAGGCTTGTAAAAATGATAGATACATGTGTTGCGGTGGTCAGCCTGAATGTGCCTTTTGCACGAATACATGACAACCTGGGCCGGATGGCAGGCTATATAAAAGAAGCGGGTGAAAAAGGTGCCCGGATGATATGTTTTCCGGAACTGGGGATTACGGGATATGCCACCGGAGATAAAATTGAGCACGCGGCCATCCCGGTGAATGGGAATGAGGTGGGGGTCCTGAAAGATCTCTCAACACGGCACAATGTCGTTATTCTGGCCGGGCTTGCTGAAAAAGATAAGGCGAATCATATATATGCCACCCATCTTGTCATCATGCCGGACAAGACGGTGGCGATTTATCGAAAGCTTCATATTGCGCCACCTGAAAAAAAAATATTCAAGGCCGGAAAAAACATAGAGATATTTGAGTGGAACGGATTCCGGTTTGGGATACAGCTTTGTTATGACGCCCATTTCCCTGAACTGACGACAGAAATGGCCTTGAAAGGTGTGGACGCGGTTTTTATTCCTCATGCATCTCCCCGGGGAACGCCCGAGGGAAAATTCGATTCATGGATGAGGCACCTGTCTGCCAGAGCCTATGATAACGGCATTTTCATCATCGCATGCAATCAGTGCGGGAAAAATGGAAACGGTCTGACGTTTCCGGGGCTTGTTATTGTTATCGGACCTTCTGGTGAGGTATTGACGTCTGAAACAAGTGGCCATGACAGCATGGTCGTTACAACGCTTCTGAAACAGGATATAGACGATGTGAGAAATCACAGAATGCGTTATTTTTTACCAAACAGAAGACCTGAACTGTATCGACATCTTCAAACCGGAATTTGACAAATGGGAAAATTTTCTTTAAATTGACTTGTTTATAATGGTATGCTTTTTTTACGAACCGTGGATGAGAAAGACTGCTTCACGAGACAGTCAGGCAAGGCTCACCCGGCCATAAACAAACATCGTGCCTTTAATGGGCGATATGACAGTCATGATAGGATCAGTTATGCAGAGTTCAGAATTCGAATTGTCGGGTTATGGCAAGCGGATTAGTCTGGAGATGGGAACCGAACTTCAGATTGAGTTCGCAGATGTTTCCATCCCGACATACAGTGCCCTGGTTGGCATGGAAGGTGACATATATATGGTCATCAAGTCTCCAACCCCCTATAATCTGGTCAAACAAAAAATTTATGTGGGAAATGAACTGATTATCAAGTATCTTTTCGGGGGTACGGTTTACGCCTTTCAGACCAAAATAATCGATTCGATTTCAAAGCCTTACAAGCTTGTATTTCTGGAATATCCCAAAATTATCGAAAAGCACGAGCTTCGGAATTATAAGCGTGCAAAATGCCTTTTCCCTGCAAAAGTGATTTTTGATAACAAAAACTGCCCTGGCCTTGTGGTTGATATCAGCCGTCGCGGCTGCAAGTGCCAGATAAAGATGGTCAGTGGCGAAAAATATCCTGCTTTCAGGCTCGACGATCAAGTCAATCTGTCCTGCAAATTTCCCGGAATAGAAGGTAATGTTGAAATTATTGGCACTCTGAGAAATTTGAAGAAAAACAAACAGGAAATTATTCTTGGGGTCAGCTTTTCAAAAACAAACTCGGATGATATTCAGCAAATCATTAACCAATATATACTTGCCATCTATGAGGATTATTGATCGTTTTTGGGGGCTGTCAACTGCAACCATAAAAAGCCGTGCATGACCTTTTCATGGCAGGCATGGCTTTAAAAATGCATCAAATGAACACTTCTGTCGTAAAAAAACACGACTGTTGGATAATAAATAGGTTAAATTACAGCAGGAATAAAATAGATGTTACGAACACATGGTGCAAATCATAAATATTTTGCGATAACAAGACTGAATGTTATTCTTATATGTCTTGTGTTATTCATGCTCACTATTTCTCAGGGCCTGTGCCAGGAGCATGCAGATGAAACAAAAGATCAAATCGGTATTGAAGCAGAGAAAAGTGCAGATGGTGCGTTCAGTGATGACGATTTTGACTCATTTGAAGAAGACCTGCAGGTCGAATCGGTTTCCTTAAGAGATCCGTTTCAATCCGTCAACCGGGTCATTTTCACGTTTAATGATAAAATGTATTTCTGGGTAGTCAGGCCTGTTGCCAAAGGGTACAAATGGGTTGTGCCAACGCCTGCCAGAATGGGCGTCAAAAACTTTTTTGACAATCTGGAGTTTCCGGTTCGATTTGTCAACTGTATTCTCCAGGGCAAGGCAAAAGGTGCCGGTTCTGAACTGGCAAGGTTTTCTGTGAATTCGACCATCGGCATTCTGGGGCTTTGGGACCCGGCGAAATATTTTTTTCATATTGAACCCAGAAAAGAAACACTCGGGCAGACATTCGGTGTGTATGGTATTGGACATGGATTTTATCTTGTTTTGCCGTTTTTTGGCCCGTCAACGTTAAGAGATGCAATCGGTCTTGGCGGAGACAGTTTTTTAAAGCCTGTGACCTATGTCAATCCTTATACACTGTCCCTTGCAATATCCTCTTATAAATATATGAATGTCGCTTCACTTAGAATCGGCGATTATGAAGCAATGAAAGAAGCGGCAATCGACCCGTACAATGCATTTAAAGACGCTTACCTGCAGTATCAGAAGTATCAGGTGGCCGAATAAGGATTCTATACCTGGTCTGCCCTTTCATAGACAATTTTTCCGCCGACCATTGTCAACACTACCTCTGTGGCGGCAATTTCAGTTGGAGGAATGTCAAGAATGTCTCTGGAAAGAACCACGATGTCCGCAAACTTACCGGTTTCGATTGAGCCTTTCGTATCCTCCTCGAATGAGCTATAGGCTGAATTGATCGTAATCATTCGCAACGCGTCTTCCACACTTATTCGCTCTTCAGGATGCCATCCGTCTTCCGGAAAAGCATTTACATCCTGCCGTGTAACCATCCGCTGTATTCCCCATAGAGGAGAAATAACCTCCACAGGGAAGTCAGAACCTCCGGTACATATAATGTCATTGTCTAAAAGGGTTTGCCATGGATACGTATATTTTGTCCGTTCACTCCCCAGTGCGTTTTCGACAAAGTACATATCTGTAGTTGCAAAACTGAACTGGATGGAAGGAATGACATGAAGCATCTTTATTCTTTCGATCAGATCAGGACCGAGTACGGAAGCATGTTCCAGGGTATATCTGTGGTCCGAATCCGGATATAGGGAAAGCGCATTTTCGTAAGCATTTAATATCACTTCTACGGCTCTGTCTCCTATGGTATGGGTCGCAATTTTAAGTCCTGCAAGGCGGGCTTTCAAGATATCCCGATTTGCCTTGTTCTGATCCATATATAAAATACCGGTATAGCCCGGACATTTTTGCCAGATAAATGTTTTATCCTGATAGGATTCTCTAAGCGCACATGTTCTAGGACCAAGCCACCCGTCAGAATAAAACTTGACCCCCAGCACCCTGACCCATTCATCACCTGTGTGCCTGTTAATTCCGGTTTGGATGAGTTTATCTATCAACCGGGAGGCAAAGTAAAGTTCGCACCGGATGTCAAGCTCATTTTTATCCTGAAGTGAGAGAAGAAACTGATAATGTTCCCAATCGGTCCCAAGCTCGAAAACGGTTGTAATTCCCATTTTATGAAGTTCATGGATGCCTCTTTTCAATCGTAATTCAGAGGTCGATTCATTTGGTAATTGTTGGGGAGGAAGCAAGTCCATTGGCGTTGAACCTAACATTTTGACACCGATATGCAGGAGGCCTGTAAAAAATGAGCCAAATTCGAATGCCAGCCTGTTATATGCCTTGAATTTGGGCGTGTACGGATCCTTCAAAGGCGTTGTTTTTATCGCCTCATCTATAAAATGGGTGTGGGAATCCTGAAATCCCGGCACAACTCTCTTTTTCTTCAGATCGATTATTTTTGTGTGTTCTGTAATATAGGTTTCGATTTCATCGGTTGTTCCCACAGCGATTATTTTATCCGCAACGATTGCCACTGCCTCGGCATATGGATTAGATGAATCAGCCGTCCATATTTTGCCGTTGATCATTACCAGATCTGCTGTGAAGGCAGTATCGTCGGCAAAAAGAGTAATCGAACCCGATAGAAAAGATAAAAGAAAAAAGGTGGAGAAAAAAGATTTATTACAAATCATAACACTGTCCTTTTGAATGTGATTTAGAAAAGGGCCATGATCTCGCACAATACGGATTTCAGACTCAATACTTCACCTGTTTCAAATGAAGTGGCGGACATTCGAGGCCCATCTGTATCAAATACGATTCGTTTATTCCCATTTTTACTGCTGTCATATTGGGTCCACAAAGGCAGATCACTTGCCGTTGAATTCGGGTTGCCTGTTCTGGCAAACTGGGCGAAATAGGAAATCATCGCATCGGAGACCATTTCTCTCCCCGCTCTGTTTTCCTCGCTCCAGGCAAACCGGAAAAAACTCTCCTCCTCAGGGAACATTCCGAAAAAAAAGGGCAGATCGATGCTATGCGCGGCACCAAACAAAAAATCAAAGGGTTCAGGTTCTTCATCCCAGGAAAATTTGTAAAGATAGACATCCTCCTGGTTTTTTTTAAGCTGTTTTGCGAGGCTATCTGTGCCATAAAGTTGATTTAAGAGTTTACCCGCAAGGTTGATCGGTTCATAGACCGCCAGAACCGGCATCATGATTGGCTTCAGAAGGTCATCGATATAAAACTGGGGATTGTCGGGATCGAACTTTTCTATCACCTGAAAAAGATCATCCGGATCAGCGGCCATCAAGGGGATAAAAAGTTTGAACTCATCTTTTGTGCATCCGAGGATAGCAGGGATTTTATAATAATCTCCGGAAGCAAATGCCGCCTTGGGGTCTAGGGGAACGACATATCCGTCGACAATCGGGCCGGTGCAGAAATTTTTATCCAGAGGCATGCCGGATGGCCCCCCCACATCAGAATGGTAAATTTCATCTATTTCCTTTGACCTCAGATAGTTATTTATCCAGTCTCTCCCTTTAAAGCGGATGAAATCATCTGCATCCTCATTTTTTTCGATATACTGATCCTGAATAAGAAGCCTTTTCAATATGGACGAAGCACTATTTTCAGCGCTTTTAACCGATTCGGATGTCGGTTGCCCACTCATGAGAATGACTTTGTGAAAAAGCCCTTCGGCAAGGGGGGAGACCATCAGGGCGATCGCATTCCAGGCGCCTGCCGATTGGCCGCAAACCGTTACATTCTCAGGGTCCCCGCCAAACGATGCGATGTTTTCATGAATCCATTCAAGTGCCTTGATTGTGTCCAGGGTTCCGAAATTGCCTGAGTCATCCAACGGATCACCGGTTCTAAGCAGTGGATGTGAAAACCAACCCATCATTCCCAACCGGTAGTTCACGGTTACAAGGATCATGTTTGATTTTTTGACAAAATATTTCCCGTTAAAATAGCTTCTGTCCTGACGCCCGATATAATTTACACCGCCATGAAAAAAAACCATCACAGGGAGCGTCTCTGCTGTTTCAGGCCTGTAAATGTTCATATACAGGCAATCTTCATGGCCCACTGCTTCTCCCTTGAATGTTCCTTCGCCGGTTTCGTTCAGCACATTGCCATATTGGGGGCAAATACTGCAATATTCGCTGGCGTCTTTTATGCCTTCCCAGGCAAAAGGGTCCTGAGGCGCCCGCCATCTCAGGCCATTCACCGGCGGTTTGGCAAAGGGAACACTCAGAAATGCCCAGGTGCCGTTATCCGCTAATTTGCCTTCAAGCTTTCCGTATTTTGTTTCGACAATGGATAAATTGTTCCAGTGGAATGTCACATGAGAAGCTTCATCAGGTGTATTCTGATTATAGGCCTCATGACTGCCTCCCGGATTTTCGGGATTAAGCCCTTCTTCAGTAACATCAGGCAATTCGCATCCAGAAGGACAAATTGAAAAAAAAAGGATTGATCCGATCAATAAAAGACCGGCACCGTGTTTGATGAACCGGACAATGGATGGCACCATATCATCTCTCCTGTTTGTAAAAATAAGTCAAAATCGGAAATAGGCTATAATAGTGATATTGATGAGGTATATTGGACTCTGTGTCCTTATGAATCAGCGCTTGAGTATATCTCTGTGCACGTTTTATCCGTAAGAATGATTCCATTATACCTTTGTTTTTTAAATGCATATTTTTTTTAAAATATCAATTCAAATATTTTTTCAAGTCTCAATAATTATTCATGGAATGCCGCTTTTTGTTCCAATTATGGCGGTAAATGGGCCATCACCTTTTCATTACCGCCATTAAAGATTGACGCTCAATTCACTTTTTGAATCTTTGATGGAAAAAGGGTACTGGTGGAATGGGCTGCCAGATATCAAGAGATTCATTAAAGGCTTGATTTTAAAAATAAACCTGCTATTGGATAAGAAACACATGCTTATTGGGCAAGGTTGAATGAATCATTATTCCCCGGGTCATCACAGATGCCTTGTTTCAGATAGGGTGTTGTTGAAATTTTTTTGTTTTGGCCATCTTACTCTTTTGTTATGGGGGAACGACCAATAATGTTTTCCGGGAGCATTACAGGGAAAGGTGACATCATGAAACCAAATGCAGCACAAAACGATTTTACTGAGATGCGGTCAGAAACCAGAAATACGACCCACCAATACTCCAGTGTTGAGTTCTGGGTGGATGAGTTGTGTATTTTTTATCACTGCAAGGTACGAGATACCTCCCAGAACGGGCTGAGCATTTTAATCAAGGAAGATTCTCAGGTACTGGATCATTTGAAAATTGGCCAGCAAATTCAGTTGAAACTCTACCAGAACAGCCTCAATGCCGCTATAGAGTCAAGGTCTACGGAAGTCCGTCACATTACCAGGCAGGGTGAAGGAAGATACAGCGGTCATGTTCTGGTTGGCCTGCGCATCGAATAGTCGGAATTCTCTCCCTTTATGAATAGTCGCTTTTTCAAGGACATATGTTACTTTTATGTTTTTTGTTTCATTTCAACTGATATCAACCCCAAATAAATTATGGATGATCAAATGAGCGATTTCACATACCAGGAAATGTTTCCATTAAATGATCGATCAACATCATACCGCCTTATTTCAACAGACCATGTCAACATCGTCCGGTTTGAAGGGCAGAATATCATAAACGTTTCAGCCGAGGGCCTGACGTTAATTACCGAAGATGCCTTCAGAGATGTATCCCACCTCTTGAGACCCACGCACCTTTCTTTTCTTTCAGCCATTTTAAAAGACCCGGAAAGCTCGGTAAACGACCGTTATGTGGCGCTTGACCTTTTGAAAAACGCGGTCATTTCCTCTGAAAAGGTTTTTCCCATGTGCCAGGATACAGGCACGGCCATTGTCATGGGGAAAAAAGGCCACCTTGTCTGGACAGACGGAAGAGATGAAGAAGCGATCAGCAAGGGGGTTTATAACGCTTATAAAAACAACAATCTTCGCTATTCGCAGCTGGCTCCCCAAAGCATGTTCGAAGAAAAAAATACCGGGACAAACCTGCCGGCCCAGATGGATATCCACGCGGTCAAAGGGGATCATTATCAATTTCTTTTCATGGCCAAAGGCGGCGGCTCTGCGAATAAAACTTTCCTATTTCAGGAAACAAAGGCAACCCTCAATCCTGAAAAACTGATTCCTTTTCTTACGGAAAAAATGAAAGCACTGGGTACGTCTGCATGCCCGCCTTATCATCTGGCCATAGTTGTGGGCGGTACATCGGCCGAAGCAAACCTGAAGACCGTAAAACTCGCATCTGCCGGATACCTGGACAGTCTGCCATCTGCCGGAAATGAGCTGGGGCATGCGATACGGGCAACAGAAATTGAAAACGACCTTCTTGCGGTTTCTAGAAATCTGAAAATCGGCGCCCAATTTGGCGGGAAGTATTTTTGTCATGATGTAAAAGTCGTGAGATTGCCGAGGCATGGCGCCTCATGCCCCATAGGCATAGGCGTCAGTTGCAGTGCAGACAGGAACATCAAAGCAAAGATTACAAAAGAGGGTTTATTCCTTGAAAAACTTGAAACCGATCCCGCCAAATACCTTCCCGAACCCGGCGGGGAAGATCTGGATGCGGTTAAACTGGATCTGAATCAGCCCATGAAAGACATCCGTTCCCAGTTGAGCAGATATATTGTATCTACCCGTCTCCTTCTTGCAGGTAAAATTATCGTGGCAAGAGATATCGCCCATGCGAAGATCAAGGAACGTCTGGACAGAGGGGATGGCCTGCCCCAGTATTTCAAGGATCATATCGTGTACTATGCCGGACCTGCAAAAACTCCTGAAGGGTACCCGTCAGGATCATTTGGCCCCACAACCGCCGGCCGGATGGACCCCTATGTCCCTTTGTTTCAGGAAAATGGCGGGTCATTAATTATGCTGGCCAAGGGAAACCGTTCCAAAGCCGTTCTTGAGTCCTGCCGGAAAAATGGCGGGTTTTACCTTGGCTCCATTGGCGGATCAGCTGCTCGGCTCGGAAAAGAATGCATTACAAAAGTCGAGACACTGGAATACTCTGAACTGGGAATGGAAGCGGTTTTCATGATTACAGTCAAGGATTTTCCTGCATTTATCATCATGGATGACAAGGGGAATGATTTCTACGATATTTTGCTGTAATGACGTTTTATGGTGATATACGAAGGGAATATATGCAGCAGGGGTTGCCGTTGCAACCAAATCGTGAAACAGGAAGCATCACGCCACGGAAATTCCCCCGAGATCCTCAACATGTGATAGTTGAAGGTATAGACCAACGCGCGACAACGCTGCTTTAAAGGCTTCATTTATTGGCTGGAGTCTTGCACTCAAAGAGGGCTCCAGACCGTAAAGTGAGGCGCTGATATTGGAAAAACAAGGGGCTTCAGATTGAATGGCTGTGGCAGTCAAGAACGCATCCTTATCGGATAGCTTGATGCATTTGCAGGTTGATAATTTCTGTTCGCCCAATCTGTTTCGGACAGATGCAAACCCGAACATTCTGCAGATCATGGGGCGGAGAGTGTACTGACGGCAGTGCCCTTGAATGTTTCCCCGGGGTTCCTGACTGTAAAAGATGCACCGCGAAGCAGGTGATTTTGATTCAAGCTGTTCAAGCCAGAAAGCACTTTCCCCTTCAATCAATATGGCATGGGCAATCGGCAGCATTTCGATAACCGATATATAAACATCTTCTTTTTGACAGCATATTCCCCCACATTTTTCAGGGCATCTCAAGCCGGTTTTGAGTTGAAACTGTAGGATCATTTTATCAAGATCAGCGTAGAAAGAGGTTACGCGGTCAATCGTTTCTATCATAGAGACGTCCATGTATGGGTTTTTGCTGACCTCTTTATGGCAATAGCCATCCACATGGCTGTCGAAAAGAGGCATCTATCCCCCTGACGTCACCTTTCAGAGGAAACAGGGATACGGATGAGGGACAATGAATTGTAAGATTGAAACGGATTAAGTAAAGGGGGGGGAAAAAATATATTCAGGCGGATTCAGATGAAAATGACGCGTTCAGCCAATAGTCTATGAGAGCCTTTATTTTTTTCTGAACATCGGGACGGTTGATCATCTCAAGTGTTTGTTCAATGATTTCATCAATGATATCAAATGGAAGTTCATAGATAAGGATAAGGTGCCGGGCAAGGAAAGATAACATCTGTTCAAATTGAAAGATCAGATCGCCGTATTCCCGCTCTTCAAGAAGTTTCTGCATGGTACCGATAATAGCCATGTTCCGTAAATAGTAATCCATATAGTTGCTGCCTTTAAGATAGGGGCCGATAATTGATGAGGCGCGCTTGGCTTCGATATGTGCAATCAGTTTGGCTGCCGGATATGATTTAAAGGTTGAAATATAAAGCCCCGACAAATTGGGTGCAAACTCGATAGCGTAAAAATAGATGCTGAGTTCAAGAGAAATCCTTAGAAGCGGGTTGTCTGACTCGGTCACAATTTCGTCTGCCAGGTCAGGCACGTCGGTAAACAGATCCCGGATCAGCTGAAGGAGAATATCTTCCTTGCTGCCAAAGAAGTTGTAAAGGCTTCCCGTGGTCATGCCTGCGGCATCGATGATCTGTCTCATCGTTGTTTTTTCGTAGCCCTGGGTTATAAAAAGATGCTTTGAAACGAAAAGAACCTTGTCAATTTGCTGCTTCCTGTTTTCTTTCTGGTTCATTTGCCTATTTCCCGTTTTGTTTTGCAAATACAGCCGCACCCAATGCACCAATAATTTGTGGGTCCACACTCAGTTCTGCAATATCCATTTTAAGGATTTGCTTTAATGTCTTGACAAGGGTTTTATTTTTTGCGCAACCACCAGTGATTGTAATTCTCTGGTTCAAACCGACCCGCTTTAAAAGGGTATAACATCTTTTGGCCACAGACTCATGAATGCCAAGGGCGATGTTTTCAGGCGGGTTTTTTTTTGCGATCAGGCTGATTACTTCCGATTCTGCAAAGACACTGCATTGGGATGTGACAGATATCGATTTTTTTGCTTTCCCGGCAAGCTTTGAAAATTCCGTCAGGTCCACTTTAAAGGTTCTGCCCATGGCTTCAAAAAATTTGCCGGTCCCGGCAGCGCATTTATCGTTCATGACAAATTCCTTTACCGTGCCATTATCATGAAGTGAGATGCCTTTGATGTCCTGTCCTCCGATGTCGACAATGGTTCTTATTTTTTTATCGATAAAATAGGCGCCCAGAGCGTGGCAGCTTATCTCCGAGACATTTTTATGGGCAAAGGGCACTTCTGTCCTGCCGTAGCCAGTGCCAACCAGATAGGTCATATCTTCCAGGCGATTTAATTCCCTGACTTGTGCCATTGCTTTTAAAAGTGCGTTTCTTGCAGTTAACTCAGGGTCAATTTCACTTTCAACAATGGCCATGGCAAGGATTTTCTTGTCATTCATGATCACAGCCTTACCGGTTGTCGATCCTACGTCACATCCTGCATAAAAGTTTTTACTCATGTTACACGATTCCCTTCATCTTTCAGTGGAGATCATATGCTTGGCGTCAGTATCAAACAGGCCTGTTTCCAGGTTCCCTGTCATAATGGTTTCCATAAAATTATCGATACATGTTTTGATATCTTCGGAGGATGTAAATCTTTGATCCATCAGATCGTAAGAAATCACAAGGACCGGTATGTTTCGTTCCCTGCATTTTTCTCTTAATATCTCATTAAGGCCTGCAGACATCTTGCAACCGATATTATCGGCAACCCAGATCATGTCTATTTTAAAATGGTTATGAATATAAAAGATATCGTTAAAATAATTTTCAGAAGGACCCCTGACATGCCTGGACATGGGACCCTGCATGATTATGTCGGCAAGGCCCTTTATCATGGATTCGTTTGTGGCGGTATCCACATAATCAATTGTATTGAAGGTCATGCTGTCCATAATCAGAACAGCCTGATGCTTTGTTTCGGCCCAGGAAAATGCCATGGGGAAATGAGCAAAAGGCGGATTCCAGAGAAGGATTCGGTAGGTTTCATTTTCAATGGCACCTTTTCCCTCTTCCAGATTTTTCTTTCCGAATTCAATCAGTTTTCTGAAAATTTCTGTGGATCTTTTATCACCGGGGAAGATATTGAACGTAACCAGGTGCGATAAATAAATCATTTCTGATGCGACCGGTGTGGGTTTTGTCTTGGCCAGATCCCAGAGTTCCAGTTCCGTCTCCTGGGTTTTGTTTCGTTCTTTCAGAATGTTTTTCAATTCCTGCCAGTCCATTTTCCCATCTGTGTGTTCTTCGAGAAAATGAATCATCCGTGCCAGTTCCTCTGAAAAATAGGTGATCGCGCGGTCAGATCTGAAGTTGTAGGGCACATCCAGCCTGATTATGGGAACATCCATGTGTTTTTCAATGGTTACATAGGACATCATCCCTGCATCACAGGGCAGATTGCTTGCGACAATGGCTTTGGGTTTGGGAAGGACATTGCCCAGGGCCATTCCCATCGCACATTTGGGAAGACTGCACAAGTCTCCGGGGATTCCTGAATTTTCACAGATATCGATGTATTTTTCCATGGCATCAGGTGTAATAATGGTCAGAACAATGGCAAGAATTTCAGGGGAGAACGGGGTCAACCCCATGGCGCGTATGATTTCCGGTGGAATGATATCTTCTGCCAGGACGAGTTTGTCCGGGTTTTTAAGCATATCATAGATGTAGTTGGTGATCAGAATTGCAATTCCATTGAGTGTGCATACGCTTCCGTCTTTAAAGTGACCCTTTCTGAAATTCATGATTTTATAGAGCTTATATAATTTCAGGAAATTGAAAAGCCATGGATATCGCCATAAATCGATTAGGAGAAACGGACCCCGTTTTAATAGGATCAGTGCCACAGATAGGTATATTTTGGTCACAGTGAAAATGTAACTTGTCTTGTTTCGAATATTTTTTCTGATATCCATATATATTGCTCCCTATTTCCCCATGCTTTCAATAAACGCCTGAATGCGCGTTTTTAGCTGCCCTTCTCCTGTAATTCGGTATTCTCTTTCAAGCTTCAACACGGGGATTCCCTTCTCGCGCAGTGAGTCGGTGAGTTCTCTTGCCTCCAATCCCCAGGTGTCACAAAATTTGATGGCCTCAATGATGATGCCATCTGCCTGAAATGTTTCATAGGCGGAAATGATGGCTGCCAGTCTGGCTTGAAAGTTGTCCATCATTCTCGGGCAGGAGGTTTTCGTGAGGGTGTGGGCAGAAATCCGTTCAATCGGATCCGTGCCATGGGGAATCGGATCGAGCCCGGGTATTGAGCCTGTACAAATTCTGTCGGAAACGACCAGTGCGCCTGATTGTTCAATGATATTGATATAGGCGGGATCATCCAGTTGACCACCGACCAGAATGACTCTTGCCCTGTAATCCTCTTTCAATTCTCTTTTGGAAAGCGCGTCTTTGATATCGGAAAGGGGTTTAAAAAGAAACGCTTCAGGAGCAACCAGTGCGGCCATCATGAGTTTGTGAAATTCCGTTCCTGAGATCACCGGTGTTTTATTTTTTCTCAGCTCACCGATAGCGCTTAATAATTGAACAGAGTCATTGTGGCGGTTTATGGCCTCGTTGAGATCCTCGTCTGATACTGTTATTTGAAAATGGGTTTGTATATCCGTTCTCAGTTCATTCATTTCAGCCATCATCCATCGGATGGCCGACTCACTTACCCGGTTGGGCAGATCGATAATTTTGATGAATGGCGGATTGACCGTATGTTTCAGATTGTCAAAAAAACGGCTCATATGCTGGCAGGAGGACGTCAGCACCCATCCTTTTAAAAAATCATAGCGCCCATTGATGGCAAAATCGAGAATACTTTTTGTATAGGAACAGATGGTACTCGGTAAATAGGTATCTGCCATTTCCGTGCTGGATACGCCAGGTGCAAATACCCTGAACGGGACAAGGTTTTTTGCGGACAGGATCATCCGGGGAATATAACTGCAAGTATATCCGATGGGAATTTTCCCTTCATCTACCGCCTGTTCCATAAACCTGTTCAATGGTGAACGGATGATTGTGTCAAACAGTGAAAACATCATTTGATTACCGTTGCTTCCGAAAGATTTACTTTCAGCTGTTTCAGTAGCCATGAGCCACCCCTTTAGGCCGAATGTGTTGATAAAGAATATGATACAGAACGTGTTCTAAATATTTGTATAGTTAGTCGACTGAATATTGTCAACAGGAAAATGTCTATACCAGGGAGTTTTGATTTTTTTTAGGGATAGTGCCGCTTTTCCGGCATGAACCCTTAAGGACGCACCGGCATTCTGGCGCATCCTTAAGGGTTTGATCGGGTTTTAGTGGAAATCGATGTGGCTTCCTATAAATTTGATCCGTTTGGCTTTTATTTCTTTTACAACAGTTACCCATACATGACTGTCAACACGTTGTCCGATCCAGAAAGGCTTGTATCTTTGCCGGGGACTTTCAAAAAATAATTTGTAGAGATACTTTCTGCCTTTGTATATATAGCCGTCGTGTTCCTGATCGAATCTGAAGACCCAACTTGGTGAATTATATCTTTCCAGAACAATTTTTTCTGCCATAATATATTCTCTTTTCACGATAGTAGAGCAGTTGATTAATCCAAAACCACTAAGGGTGTTCGAGACATGGGGATATCACAATGCGTTTCTTATCTCTATATGAGCGCCACACTGTTGGCATACAACAGGCAGGCCCGTATTTTTTTCCGGTGACGATGGCATGGTCTCTGAGTCGACTGATGTCATGGGATTACGCTTTTCTTCCAGGGTCTCTTTTTTGCAGTGAAACGGGTAAAAAGATGACGGCAGAATCGGTCTCTGAAAGGGAGAGAGCTTTGACAGCCTGTCCTGAAAGCTGGATGACTGATTATGGGTTATTTCTTTTTTGTTTTTGGTAAAGCTGATATTCTTTGTGTTCATGGTAATTACTCCTTTGGTTCCTAAAATTAAACAATCCAAAATTTTGAAATGCCCTGGTTGTCGCCTTGTTAACTAATTTAGCTGGATGTCTTTTTTGTCACTGGCATCTGGCGACGGTGTTTCAGTCAGGTCTTCAAGGCATTTTTGACATATCATGGGTCTTGGCCCCTGGCCTTCCATGATGGCAATTGCCGCTTTTGTTCCTTTGGGAAGAATGGCATTACACGCATGACAGACAGCATTGAGATTGAGAATGGCTTCCTGCCATCCAAGAACAATCACCTGTTGGGGGGGCTCAAATGGCTCAGGGCTGGTGGGAACAGGCAAGTCCTTTTTTATTCCTAAAATATTGTATGCGTTTCTTTGAGCTGTCTTTGCAATATCTTTACCGTCTGTCACAATATCTTCGACCAGACCAAAGGTGTTTGATAAGCAATTTCTGACCAGATTGGACACAGACACGCCCAAGGTGCTCGCTTCCTTATTGATTCTGGAATACAGATTGTCCGTAATTCGTGTCTGGATGATCTTTTCTTTTTTTCTGTGTCTTCTCATGGCCTTCCTCTCAGTTTTCATCTTTAATGTATGCATATTGTAATACATTGTACTATGTTGTCAATAAAAATCGAAAATTTTTTAATAATGTAGTACAAATAGTTGCTAAAGAACCTGTTGAACTATAGCATTTATATATATAATATATTGTAATTTATGTATTATTTTGAATTTTTGCCCTGGGTGGCCATGTGTGGCTCAGAATGGATGAAACGTAACACAATTGTCTACAGATTCGAAGCGGGGAATCAGGTTGCCAACTTTTTTAAACATAGATTTTCACGGTAAATTTCTGCCCGTAATTATGAGATAGACATCCCCTCAAAAAGCAATTTTTTATCACCAGCCCATGAGTATTTTTGATGGATATGATTTTTCATTACCGAAAGTA